>Ga0265296_1000473_pt1 | contig 61933 bp, 15 predicted proteins | sample MunlanPumphouse1_FD_189073 | JGI IMG/M metagenome (GOLD analysis project Ga0265296, IMG submission 189073) | Groundwater microbial communities from a municipal landfill in Southern Ontario, Canada - Pumphouse #1 | ecosystem: Environmental > Aquatic > Deep subsurface > Groundwater | place...
GTTTTTCCCCCCCGGTAAGGATTATGATATTAATTGCCGGAATAGTGTTTTTTGCCGTAGGGTTTTTCTCTGCCCCTGAAGAGTCAGAAAGAGGTGATTGAAATGAGTCTAAATGACATACCTTTAACTGTAATGCTGACCTCCGCTTTTCTCCTCTTTGTTTTAATTGTTGGGCTGCTGCATTTAATAGAGCGCTCACGTATGCAACACAAGCACGTCCACTAGCCCCGCCTGCATCCGGCGCGCGGGCTAAGTTCTGCCTCAATCTTTCAGCTTGCCTATTATTCTCCTGCGCCTGATAATACCTGTATCTGAAGTAAACCAATCCTGCCGCCAGCACCAGCAATATTGCCGCCGCTACCCACACCCCTCCCGGCACTACTGCCAAAGCAACCAGCCATTCCGCTTTCATTGCCGGCGCTGCCAGCTGGGCGGCGGTTTGCGCCTGCGTAACTACCCCTGCTGCCTTTACTACCACACTGCCTAAGCCAAAGAGAGTCAAGATAATCCCCGCTACTGCGCCAAGATGGCTAGATACGGCTGCTGCAGTTAGGCTAACCGGCTCTGTTTTTATTGTGGCCAGAGCGCAGACAGTATTAGAAGTTACTACCGAAGCAAACAAAGCAGGATTCCCGGATGTTACTACCCTGTAATATTTATGCGCGCGATCAGTAGTTATAGCGATAACTGTGTTATTGCCGGTTAAAGTAACCAACCGCTCTGTCTGCCAAGTTTTTAAATCCTCGGAATATTCCAGAGCAACCTGAGAAACCCGCGGGTCATTCCTCTTGATCGTAAGGTTGATATTTCCTGTGCCCGGATCTTTAGCAATGCTCAAAACAACAGGCTCAACATATTTATTTTCCAAGGGGTCAAAGGTAGTTGCGGCAAAAACATAATATAAAGAAGACAAAGAAGCAAAGCTTAAAGGAGTAACCCAGCCATGCCCGGTATCTATGCTAATCGGGTCATTATCAAGCCCGACTCCCTGCCGGGCAACTGCGCGATGCGGCCTAAGAGAAGGCAGGTTTAATAAAGGTATCTGGCCAAGGCCGGTAGCCACACTCATCGGAGCTACCTTAGAATTAGTTAAATTAAAGCCTAATAAGGCTCTGCGGCTCAGGCCGGTATTGAGACCCATTAGCCCGCTATCAGCTGCAACCGCGTAAGGAGCAACCAAGCCGGAGTATGCTTTATATTGCTCAGGGACCAGATCAGAAGTTTTTACGTCAATAAAATATCCGGAAAGATTTTTTACCAGAGAGTAATACACGCCCTGCCAATATTCCCTGCCCTTGGATAATTCCCCTGCCGGCCCAAAGGATAATTTTAAAGCCCGCAAGGCAAACTGGGCTGACCATTCAACGCTGATTGCCCGCGCAGCAGCGGAAGAGCTTGAGAAACTTAAGCCTAAGAGTTGTTGCTTGCTATCAAGAACACCGGTTAATTCTAAAGCCTTATCCATCATCTTTTCAATGCCTTTTACCCCAATTGCCTCTTTCAGGCGGCTGAAAGGAGCCCAGTTGGCTGTATCCAAAGCGAAGTGCTCAATTGCATCAGTCTGCCATACCGCGCCATCAAAACGCTGCCCGCGCATAAATACGCCGTGAGCTTCATCATATATGCCGGTAGTCCCATCATACTTAGTCATCATCCAGGCAAAGGACCTGTCTGACGCTTGTTGATATTTCTCTACTTTGCTTAAAATATAGAGCTGATCTAAGAAAGCAATCGCGCTTTGATTGTTTTCCGTGGATTTGGTATTGTAATAAAACTCTAAGCTCTCCGGATGATACTGCTTTTTTGGCCCCATACGAAAACCGCCATCAGTATCCTGCATATTATCAATAATCCAATTGGCAACGTAATGCGCCAAATCCTTATATTTATCAGCATTGATAATTAACCCGGCAATGCCTATCCAAACCATCGGGCCAACAAACACTGTCCAATCCCAGTTATTCCACCACTCGCCCTTGCGCTCTAAGACTCTTATATTTTGGAAAATCCCGCCGCTTGGCTGGTAATTGCGCCATTCAAATGTTTCGCTTGAGCGGATATTTTTTGTATAATTATACTGATCAAGAATTTCTTCTGCCTCTGCCTGCCTGCCGGACATCTTCAGCATAATCGCGTATATCGCTAGATCATAGCTAAAGCCGCCGTAATATCTGTATGGATATTGCCAATCCGCGGTATCTTCTTTAGCGGAAGGATAATGCGAAGGAAGCATGCCTTTCAGGTATGGAATAAGTTTACGCACCTTCTGGCTCTGGGCATCGAAGAAACTCAAGTACCGGCCAAGATCAATTTCCCCTGCTGGCGCGCTTTGCGCGGCGGCCTGCGCGGGAGCAATGTCAGCGGCCCTAGAAATAAAATCCACCGCGCGAATTAAACCTAATCCTGCTGTTATCTTAGCCGCGCCGCCTAAGAATTTCCTGCGGTTTATCGGCAACGCGAAAACCGTCATCCCTGCCAGAGCGATACCAGCATGCTGCGGCAAACCGAAGGCAATAGCAAACCCGATAACTGCTACTGTAAGCACGGTACGCGCCACCGCGCCCCATCTTAACGCATAATCACCCCCCTGTTTCTTAAGCGCCTTGAGGCCTTTGATGGATTTTATCCCCGCTAAGATCGCCGCGAAGATAGGCGCAAAGATAGAAAGGATAAGCGCAAACAAAATCGTTCCGCCGGCATTAGCTTCAGTATGCTCACCGGAAGCTGCTGAAGCCTGCGGCTTGGCTTTTTGCTCCTGTTGAGCCTTAGTAGGAGCTGTAACTGCGGGAACATTCGCCGCCTTTATTTCTAAACCTGTAATAATAATTGAGCTTCCTGTTGGGTTATAAGGATCCCTGGCTTCATAGATGTTATGGCCGAAATGGATTGTTATGGCGCCAATATTCTTCATAAATCTCCGCATGCCCCAAGGGGCAAATTTCTTTAAGGGAATTATGGCTTCTCCTGCCTGAATAAGGCCATTTTTATCGCGCAAGCCTATCATTCTAAGCTGGCCATTCACTTCTACTGCTATAGCATGCATTCCCTTATTATCCTGATAGCGGACAACTAAACTCTTATTCTGATAATCAGACAAATCTACAGGCGAGAAAGCAATCGTTACCTCACTGTATTTAGCGCTAAATATTGCCATCGGCGAAGAACTTGTAATCATTAACCTTAACCCTTCAGGAACCAATGTAGCTGAAGAGTATTTTTCCCCGTCGCTTATATAAACCTCGGCATTGACGTTCGGGAAAAGCGCAAGCGTTGGGACAGCCGCAGGCGCAATTGCTATTGCAGGCGGTTGAACCTTATGCGACGCATCAGCTGGAGTAACTGTTGGCGGCGTGGCCTCCGGTTGAGAAACAGGCGTAGTTAATTTAGGCGGCGTAGCTAATGCCGGCGGTAAAGCTAAAACTGGCTGCCTTGCCTTTTTAGCCTGAAGTTGCTGCTCTATTTGCTCTATCAACGTTTTTCTTTCCTTATCCCATTGGCTTATTCTTTCCTCTAAATCTTTCATGCCACGATCCAGCGCTGTAAGACTTTGCTGAAATGCTCCTGCCAGCGGATAGGCATGCCTTACCCCTACAGCGGGCGTGGCGGCAACTGCGTGTTCAGCTCTTTTAAGCCGGCCCTCAAGAAAAGAAGCCCTTGCTAAATATCCTAATCTCTCAGCACCTCTCAGATTTGGATTCTTGAGCACTGTGTTTATCTCTGCCAGCTCTTTTTTGTACTGGTCTTCCGTAGGATAAACCACAGTAGCAGGCGCGTTGGTAACCGGCTTCTTTGGCGCGGGGGCAAATTCCGACGCTGGCAAATTAGAAACTATATTGGTCTTGGTTGAAGTATTGATAACTACGGGATGAACAGGAGCATTGGTTACTGCTGCTGGCGGAGCCACCTTGCTTGTGTCATTGCGAGGAGCCGGCGCTTTGGCCTCAGGCGACAAAGCAATCTGTTCATTAGATTGCTTCGCCCCACCTACGGTGGGGCTCGCAATGACACCGGGTTGACTGGTTGCTGCCGGCGCAGAAGACAGGATTCCTGCTTTAACTGTTGCTGTCAAGTTTGTGCTTGGCGCAGGGGCATTGCTGGCAGTAACTGAAGCGCCCGCGATATTCGTACCTGTTATAGCGCCTGGAACATTGGTAGTCGGAAGTGAAATTGGCGCTGGCATATTTGTGTCATTGCGAGGAGCTAAGCTACTTCCAACAGGCGACGAAGCAATCTTTTCTTTTACTGCTACCGGGGCTGAATTAGTTACCGGCGCAGGAGAAGAAGCCTTCTTGCCTTCCTCTATAACTTGGGCGAACCTCTTTAAATAAGATTCTTTTTTGTTGTTTAGCTCTGCTAGCTTATTCGTCATCGCCGATAAATCCGCTTCCGGCACAGCCAAATCAAAGCGCGTTTCCTTTATCATCTTATATACGTATGTCGCTGCTGGCCTGCCTTCAACCATCCCTAATATATTTGTCCTCCGGGCGATTTCCGCATTGACTGATTGAATTGAATCGCGCAACTTAGTAGCTTCTCCGCGCAATCCAGCAGGAAGCTTTTTGATCTGCTCTGTGATTCCGGAAACAAAGTTAGTATCTTCTACGGCGGCTGAAACTTTTGCCGGCAACCCAGCTATCGCTCCTGTCGCATTCGTCGGCGTGGCATTTGTTACTGATACAATAACCTTATTTGTCGCCACAACGTTGCCGGGAATACTCCAGCTCAGCGCATTTGTAGAAGGCCGCTGCTGCAACGCGGCATCACGCATGGCCTTTAATTGCGCGGCTTGTGCCGGTGTTGCCGGGTTTATATTGATGTTTGTGCTAAAATCGACAGAAACCGGCGATAGCGGGCCTTGAAAATCCTCTCCTGCCGGGATAGTTACAGCTTCATTCTTTACCATATTTGCCGCGTCAAACGCGGATTTTTCAAAGGAAACATTACCAGGCGCCTTTATCCCAAATCCTCTGTTCAAACGCCCTGCGCCTTTTTCTTCCCACCATTTATTCCTTTCAAGCCTTGGCTTATGCGCTTGAGGCTGAACTTTTTTCGAGGGGATATCCCGCACCTGCGCAGGCGGCAGGCTAAACTCAGGTTTTCTCTCCGGTGGCGCTTCTCTAAGCTCCACAGGAGGCAGGCTCCATTTGGGCATTGCCGGCGGCGGAATAACTTTTGGCGCATTTGCTCCAACACTACTTGGCGCCTGAACTACCGAAGGCGGATCAGGCTGCTCTCTCGGCACCTTCGGCGCAACCATTGGTTCAGCCGCTTTAGCAGTAACAGCCTTTGCAATAGTATTGCCTGCCGCAACGTTTGTATTGACAGCGCTGGCAGCTTGAGTATCAAGATGCTGCAGGTAATCTAACCTTTCTCTGATATAATTAAGCGGTGAAGATAAATTAGCATCCCTCGGATTAAATACATCCGCGGGGTTAAAGCCATGATCAAAGGGCGAATAAGGGCTGAAATGAGTAACCCCATTGGCATGCATATCCTCACCAGCCAAGCCGCATACTGCCGGTATGACTCCCAATAAACCCACGCCGATTGCTGCCCATCCCACAGAAGGCCGCCCGAATAAAATCCTTCCTTGATCATCTTTCTTAAGTAAATCAGCTAGTGCCTTTAATGCCAAATATATCCCTACTGCAATTTCTCTTAATGCCTTTGAGCGTATCGCGTTTAATCCCTGCGCCAATTTCTCATCAACCGTATAGCGTTCGTTTATTGCCGGCAGAGCAGAAAACGCTTCAGCCATCTGTTTCTGGGTCTCTCTTAACGCCTCTTTAACCTCTTCAACCGGATAAATCTGTGCTATTGCCACTGTCCTGGCGTGGCTAATAATTGCCTGGCGTTGCGCTTCTAGCACATCGGAATCATTTAACCAGCTATCATCCACGGAAGCCATTTTGAGTAACTCAACGTAAGTCTCAATGCTCAACACCCCTTCGGCAATCTCCTTAGCTTCCTCTCCTCCCAGGTAGCTAGGTATTGCTTCGGTTCGTTTTCAGGATTAGCTTCTCTTTCGGCAGCGCTAGCGGCAAAGGCATTCAATTCATAAACCAGCCGCTCGCCGATACTCACTACCAAGTAATCCATACGCTGCTCAACAGAAGGCTCGCCCCGGAAACTCTTCAGCCACTTTTCATAATCTTGAGAAATGCCATATATAAAGAGGTCTTGAGCCTGCAGCTCATCTTCTGGCGAAATAGAAATTGCTTTGTTCCGCGCTAATAAGTTGACAAGGTCTTTAGTAATTACTTTTCGCACTAAGCTTCCGCTATTCTTTTTCATGGCGCGCAAATCAGCAATAGCCCTTAGTATCGCGTATTTCTTAGCCAATCGCCCTAATTTTTTAGTAATATTATCGTCTTTGGGTTGAGCTAACGAATTGACCGTGCCGCTTCTGCCGTATTTGATAATTAATCCCGCAACCAGCATTATTCCAAATACAACCACTAATTCCACCCACGCCCCTGACGGCACTGCTGCCAGAATCGCCAGCCGGCTTACCTTGGCTGCTGCCGGCGCAATTATAGGAAGCGCAGCTGCCTTTACTGCCGCACCGCCTAAGCCCAAGACAGCCAAGGTAATCCCCACCACCACGCCAAGGCTGCGGCTTTTTATATTGACAAATTCCGCATTAGGTGTTAAGATTTTTTTGATGTAAGAAAAAGGATTCTGGAATCCAGCAAGGCGGAAATATTTAGCGAGAATATTTGCTAATTTATCATTACTACTTGTTGGCGCAATCGGAACTTCAGAAATATTCAAATTAGCCTTCGGGGTTAAATTAGTTATCGCTGTAGCGGCAATAGTGATAATTATCACCGGAACAATCATCCAGCCTGACGATAATAAGGAGAGTGCATAAAATGTTAATAATGGCATTAACAGCCCTAATAATAGCAGTGATTGTATTAGTTTGGTTCGCTGCTGAGCAAAACCGTATAAAACACCGTCACGCCCACTAAATTCATTCGGCAAGCGCGCTAAATACTGCCCCGAACCTTCAGCTGCTTTCTTATTATCCTTACTGCGGTAATACCTATATAAAGCTGTTGCCAGAAGTATCCCAAACCCAACACCAGCCGCCACCCACACCCATCCCGGCACTGCTGCTAAAGCCATAAGCCATCCCGCTTTTACCACCGGAGCTGCCACCACCGACGCTGCCGGTGCGGCTTCGGCTGCCTGCATTGCCGCGCCGCTTAAGCCCAAGACAGCCAAGGTAATCCCCACCACCGCGCCGAATTTCACTAAGCGCGATAGATTAAACTTGACAAGGCTTCCTGCCTGTGTTAAGTTAAATTTGATGGAAGAAAAACTGTTCTGGACAAATTCACGCAAGCGCTTAATTGCTAAGGCGTTGATAAATTTATTCCAGGCATTAGTAATTGCTCTCTTTATCTCTGAGGCATTTCTAAAGGCAGCGATTCCTTGGAGAGTAGCCTTTATTCTGACAATAATTCTTTCTATAACAGGGGCAGTTTTTGTATGCCCCAGAGATGATTCGGAGGATGATTGAAATGACTGCCCTGATAACCCTAAGCGCAATAATCCTGGTTGTCCTATTCTGGATTGGCATAGAACAACACCGCCACAAACACGCACACTAATTTCGGGAATAGATTTTTGTGTCGTTGTAAGCGAGGTTGAGTGAGCAATCTCGCTTTTTATTTTGCCTGCATCCTGGCTATTTCCCCCAAATTTCATTATTAATCCCACAACCAGCATTATCCCAAACACACCTGCTAATTCCACCCACGCTACTGCCGGTACTGCTGCCAGAATCGCCAGCCAGCTTACCTTGGCCATTACCGGAGCAGTTACAGTAAGCACAGCTACCTTGGTTACCACACTACCTAAGCCAAGCAGGCCTAAGATAAGGGCGATAGACTTAAGCCCACCTCTTGCCACATGACCAATTCGCGAAGAAACGGCTTTAGGCTGCGTGCTCACAGGAGGCACAACGGCGGAAACGCATTCTGACGTCTTTCCCGTATCCTGCGCCGCTGGAAGGATATTTGCAGAAACTCTACTCTCTAAGGCTTGTTTAAACGGCTCGGATTGTGCCACCTTAGCAGGATACATAAGAACGCAAGATCTGATATCCTTAATGGAAACTCCCCAGACTATACCATTAGCAACATATCGGATTTTCTCCGAAGATTTTAAGAATTCCCTAAACTGCACTGGATGCTCATATATTAAATTTCCGTCCTCCCCTACCAAGATCATCCATTGACCCCGGCGAATTGTACCTTCATCAATACTTGCTTTAAGCTCATTCTGTAAAAGTGTTTTTCCAAATTCCAGATGCATTCGGGGGAATGCCTTAAATACTTGCCTGTTGAAGAGAATCTTAACTAATGATCTTGGAAGCGTCAACGCTGCTATCCAACTACCGGCTGTTACAGCCAAGAAGGTAGACTCGGACCAATGGAAGCATGTCGCGAGTAGAGGAATGCCAATAATAAGAAAAACATACTTGATTAACCACAATGGAATTACTTGATACTCTACTGTTTCACGTATTGAACTAAATTCACTTTTTGGCTCTTTTATACCTACGGTTTTCACATTATTATTCGCCTCTGCCCTATCATTAGCTCCCACAGAAACCAACCCCGTTACGAATCCCAGCGCCAATAAAGCTACTCCCACCAGCGCCGCTGTGCCCCACCCTGCCGGAATTATCCCGCATAAGGCAACGGCCTTGGCTGCGGCCGGTACTGCCTCTGCCAACAGCTCTGCCAGGGGCGCTCTTTCGGGTGCCAGCGCGATATAGGCAAAGATTAGCGCCAATATAAACATTACAATAGCTATAACACTTGCTTTCCCTAAAGTATTTTCTTCCATTTCCAACGGCGATTCTGCCTGACTTCTATAGCGATCGTATCTTGCTCCGTTAGCACCAGCGGAATCGGCACCTCTTCTTATCATACCCGCCTCTTCCCCTGTTTTATCAAAATCCATTTCTATCCACTCTGCTTCTTCCGCTCCTGGGCCGTTTACAATCACTAAAGAATTATTGCCCTCATAAGGGATCAGCGATGCTTCTCTCCATTTCCCATCTCCAAGCCATACCTCATTAAAATCAGGCTTTCCTTTAACTTCATGATAAACCCATAAATATCCTCTACCGGCATTCGTAATTTCTCCACCACTAATTGTCTTATTAGACGGATACTTAATAACTAATCCTTCGATTTTTTCAATACCCTTCATATCTGGATTACAAACGATAATTAAAAGTTCGCTAAAGCCGCCAAATTCAACCCACTGATTTTTCAACTCTTTAATAAATTCTGCGGGGTCATGGCCTTGAAAATTAAAACCCCAACCACTGTGTAAGAAAAGAATCGGCTTTCCCTGCCATAAATAAGGGATACCATTAGACATTATCAAAGCGTAACCCTCTGGCATAAAAAATGTCTGCGTATTACCAAGCTTCCACCCAGAAGAGATTTTCTTAGTCTGTTCTTCTGCTGAAATAATCTCAACCCGGTTACCAAAAATTGATATAAAACAGGGATGTGGGCAACGTTCCCTTGCCTTTAATGTCACAGGCAACGCCAATATTGACACTGCAGCTACTACCTGAGCTGCCTCACCTGCACCAAGGAATTGGCTTAACGATAACCCCACCGCCACTGCCAGCCACCCGCTGGCAGTCAAGCCTAAGAAAGTCGCTGCCTTAACTACTGCCGGAGCTGCCACCGGCGCGCCTTCAGCTGCCTGCATTGCCACATCGCCTAAGCCAAGCAGGACGAGGCTGAGAGTGATTAAGAATAGCCTTCTGAATTGCCTCCATGTCCGCTTAAGATAAACACTAAGGCTAAAGCCCTTCTGCGATGGGTGGCGGTTGATTTTTAATTCCTTTATGTGGGATATAATTTTTTGCGCTAACAACACCTTAACCCCCGTAAGCCTGCCGGTCCTCGGGCTAGGTCTTCCGGCCCTAATGCTTAAAGCATCAGGATATGGTTTATTAGCTCTATCGTTTTGTATAAATACGCTATAGCTGTTTGGTAAATTCGCAGGCACTGCTACATGGCTATTGCCGCCGCGGATTAATAATATTACCCCCTCATTGCTCACTAACCCTATTTTCCTTAATTCCCTTACCGCATCCAGATTATAAAGCGGATAGCGCTTAAAAAACGCATTGGAAAGTATATAGAAAATCCCTCTTACCCAGTGGTCCCTGCGATAGCGGTATAAAATTACATTCCTGCCGTTGAGCACTAATTTATAGGCATAGCGGCTCTCTTGCTCCATCGGCCTATAATGCGGCTCTTTCTGATAAAGCAGCATGGCAAACTTTCTGCTTGTCCTTTTACCGAAATCTTTAAGGTAAAATAAAATCTGGCCATCGGAAATTCCCGGAGTCAACGGCTGCGCCAACATTGCCGCGGCGTCCTGATGTACCATTGCCTGCGGCCAAGTCTGCGCCTTAGCCATTGCCTGCAGTTTATTGTAGAAAATCGGATAAAGCACGCTAAGCTGGCCCGGGAATTTGTTCATATAAATACTGACCATTACCCACATTGCGCCGCTCACTTCTTCGTTTTTGCTATCCAGCATTTCTACTATGACACGAAAAGCCTGCACTAAAGCTTCCCCGCCTTTAGAGGCAAAACGTTCTAGCTCATCCAACGCTTTTTCGCGCTCTTCCGGAATAGACTCATCTTCTAATCTTTGGGTAATGTTTATCTGCCAATCGCCGGGTTTTTCTTGGCCTGGCGCCAGGCGATTAACAACCGCAAGTAGCTTCTTTTCCCTAATTCTGGCTAACTGTCTGGCAATACCTAACCCATGCTCCACTTCTTTTTCATGAAAGATTATCTGCTCAATCGCCGCTTCAGCGTTATTGCCTAAAATGAACCTGATTTTCTCCTGCGGGATGTGGAAAACAATATCATCTCCTTTTCTTTCAGCTATGGGCATACCCGCTTCCACTTCCTGCTCAAGGGCCGCAAGCCAATCGGCTAATTCGTTTAGCTCCTTGGCAATATCTTGATTTTTCTCTTCCTTAGCCAAATCCCTTGCTTCCTGCGCAGTCATCATTGTGTGCCCGGCTGACTGCATTACCACACTACTTTCCCGCATAAATCTATCAATAATTCTTAAATGCTCTTCTCTGATTTCTTCATATCTAGGAATAAACACCGCGTCATTCCAAGCAAGCTTAGCGATGCCTATTTCCGGCTTAGAAAGAGGCATAGCTTTAAAGGCTTCAAAGCTTAATTCGCTGGTAATTATTTCTCCAAATTCCTTAATCAACTTATCTATTCTATCCCAAATAGCATTACCTAAATTAGGGCGGGTCAGCTTGATTATGACCCTTAAGCTACGATCAAATTCCCTCCAGCCCTTATCTAGATTCTCTTTAAATCTCTCTCTGACCCTCAGTTCCTTTATAGACCCCGGTTGTGCCAGCATATTTTGCAAATCGCTTATATCGCAGGTAACCACTTTTATTTCGCCGTTACTAAAGGGAACAATCCCGTAGTTCTCACCAAAACGCAAGGTATAATCGGAAATCGCCACTTCCCAAGAATTCTTAATGGTCCGCGCCAAATGCCGGGCAATTATCTTTGCCTCGGCATAGCAATTTTCTGCCCCCTTTTCATTTGTCTTGATTATGCGCAGGACAATATCTAAAATTCTGTCTAAGATTATCTCAATTTTTTCCTGCGCTACCAGCGAAGCAAAATGCCGCCTTTGGCCATTAATAGTCAAATCAACATTGGATAAAACAATGTACCCGGCACCGTGTGCCCCCACCATAGTATACTGGGATTGATAAGGCCAAATTCTTACTGCCGGATTTATCCTGCCGTCGCGGGGCGCTTTCACTACAAAAGGTAAGTCTTTATTAGAAAATACCTCGAATTCTTGCCCCTTATATCCGAATTCTGTTAAATTAGTTTTTGCCAGCACATCTCTGATAAATTTCTCTGTAGCCTTATTCAGCGCATCCTTTAATTTCTGGCTATCTATCCCTTGCTTTTTAAGATCTCTAGTATTCCCGGGATGGCTTAGAATCCCGCGCTCATACCAAGAATAAATAACATGCCTCAATAACTCTACTCCTTCTTTAACTTGGGCTATTGCGCCGCGGGATACGGGAAGCATACTCACCGCTGCCAGTGCCTTGCCTGCGCCAAGCTTGGCTGTGCCGGCTAAAATAAGCGGGGCTAACCAATGGAGTAACGCCGCCGCGCCGCATAAGCCTGCAACTACCACAAGCAGCAATACACCCAACACTATCGGCCTGAGCTGAACACCTTCCACCGCCCCTGCTCTGGGCTCTGCCACAATCTTATTTAAATCAGCGTATTTTTTGCCCTCAAACATCACCACGGGCAAAGATTCACAATGCGCTACCTTAAGCAAAATTCCAGAAAGGACATTGATAAATATATCTGTATATTTTATTACCTTAACAAAATATTCTGGTCTTTGAGGCGAATGCTTGTACATACCCATATTGCCAAACACGGCGGTGCCTTTATTTCTTAAATCATAAGCGATAAGCACTCCTCCTGTAGTAATACTTCTGCCAAATGCTGCCAATCCTTCGGAAGATTTGGGATCATTAATCCATCCGGTAACGAATCCAGCTATTCCTCCCTCTATCCTCTTTTCGATCTTAGTACCAGGAACAAGTTCTAGCTGTAAATTAAAGATAAGGTCAACTACATGCTGCCAGTTTTCAAGGGTTTGCGCGGATGCCCGGGCCCTAACTAATTCATTATATTTTTCCTGCAAAACTGCAATTGCTGCTTTATCTATTTCATTAAGAACGACCAGCTCAAGCTCGTTAACCGCGGCTTCTGCCTTTGGCTGCTCTTCCTGCCCGATAACAACCGTCGCCGGTATAGCCGCCAGCAGATACCCAGCCCCTGCGTAATGGCCAAGCAGGGTGTATAAGGCAACAGCGCTGAGAATCGCCACTAGTACGCTTGTGGCGTGCCGCACCCTGTAATCTTTGAAAACGCCTTTTGCTAAGGCGAAACAGGCCCCCGCAGACATAAGCAGCGAAACCGCCGTTGCAAACCAGAATCCATATTCTCTCTTGGAAAGCGAACCATCCGCGTCAAGCACGAAGTGGTCTGTGGTCTCCCCGAGATAATCTATATCGCTCTCACCAATGACTACTTTTCCGCTTAACCGCGCTAAATCCATATTAACCCAAAAACGCAGATTCGGGTTTGTAATCTCGCCAAATTCAGTCGCCTTAGGATTAAGGTAGATAAATGATGACTCCCGCAGAATAGTTGTCAGCTGCGCGGCGAAATTGTCAGAAAAGGTACGGCTGAGCGCCTCCAGGGTTTGCCCTTCTCCGATTGAAAATACATGCACACAAACATCATCCGGCCTTAAATTATATCCAGCTAATAAATCAACAATTTTATTTATCTTTTGCTTAATAATCGTGGTGTCTTTTCTGATTGTCGGGTTGCCTTGGGAATCGCCAATCCAGGGCGAAACATGCGTAAGAAGCGTAAGCCCCTCTGCTCCCTTGTTGCGCGAACGGATAACTAAGAAAGCGCATTGATTAAAGCGTATAGAAGTTGAGCTAATTTTCCTATTCTCCTGCTTCACCGCTGAATCCGGAATAATTACTACCTGCTCTTCGGGGATATCCAAGAGAGCCATATCTTCGATGACTAAAGAATTTTCACCGGTTTCAAGATTATATAAATGTATACTTCCGGGAGCGGCTTCTGTTTTAACTTCGGCTTCAGTATCATTGCCTAACATAAACCCTGCTGCTACCAAACCTAATGTCTTTAAGAACTCTCGGCGGTTTACAGTTGGAGCGACAGGCTTATCGCCTCTTTCTAGGCATTGGTTTGCAGTAGAAATTATATTTACTTTCACCTTTGGCTTGCTGCCGTCTTCTCCTTGAATAACAGACTGCGTAGCGGCATCTCCATTAATAGAAATTAAGAATTCGCTAAATAACGTTTTATCGGCTTTTATAAATACAGTGTAGAGAAACTTTGCAAACTCCACCTCACCTGCGCTTGCGCCATATAACCCATCAAAGGGAATAGTTACTTTAATATTGCGCTGGCGCCTAATGTTATACTGGATAAAAAAATTCAATGCCGAAAGCATGCATACATCCGCGGCTCCTCCAACAAACACAAATTCCTGCGGCTTGTTTTGTTCCAGTATCGCCTCCAATTGTCCTGCATCCACTGAACCATCGAGTGATTGGACTCTATTGGCAAAATTATGCGCAGCCTCGGAAGTCATCGCAATGCCAATATTATTAGAGAATAACCTTATTAACTTCTGCGTATTGCTTACCGCGGTAACCACATCAAATCTATAGCTGGCATCGCTAGGTATATCTCTGGGTTCTGTATGAACAGCTGCCAGATAAGGGATCCTTGCTATTCCTGCCGGAGCTGTTGTGGGCCGCGCTGTGCGGGCTGCCCTGCCACCACCTCTAACCCCAGCCATGCCCAACAAAGAAAATACTCTCATTCCTAAAGCTAAAAACGGCAGGGCATTGGCTGAAGCTAACTTGGCTTTTTGCTCCTTCTGAATTCTTCGCTCAAGCTTCTTCAACTCTTTGTTAAGCTCGCTTTTTAAGCTGTATAAGGAAGTGACTAATCCATATTCGTTAACTGTCCTACCGTCAATTTCATAATTAATATACGGGCTGGCCTGATGAGGTTTGAGGCTATCTTTATCCGTGTATAGCTCAATGCGGCTGAGGGCTTGGGTGAGAGATTGTTTGGCTTCGGCTAACCTTCCTTGCTGGGTGAGCTGGGTTGCCTGCTTCTTTAATTCCGTTGCCTGCTGCAGTGCCTGGACTTGGCTTTTGATGTGGCCAAAGGTATTGTAATGTATTTCCGGCAGAATAAATCCCTTTGCTACTGGCGGCCCGCGGTTGGTAACAATAGCCGGGGCATTAGTTGCTACGATATCAGTCTTACCTATATTAGTAAGGCCGGGCTGGTTTGTAAGCACAAGCACCGCAGCAACCTGAGGCAAAGCCAAAGTAGGAGATTTAGCGGCCGGAGCTGCTGCCGAGGCATTAGTTTTTTGCGGCTCTGAGCTAGGCGTTGCCTTCTCAAAAGTAACCTGCGTAAAATACTTGCCGTCCTTCTTTACCAATTTATCTGTTCTGGTATAGCCTTCCTTAGCACTAAAAGGAGATCTAATCCCGCCATCAGGTAACCCCAGCATTATATCTCCCTTTGGCTGCCAAGGCCCTACTTCATATATCACTCTATCGGAAGTTTGCTCCAATGTCTTTACTAGCAGGTTGTCCACCGCAGCCGGTGCATTCGTAGCCGCCATTTTAATGGCGGCGTTTGAGACAATGATGCCGCTTGTAGCAACCACTGAAGTGGTTGCTACTATTCCCGGAGCGTTGGTCACTGCAAGCACTGCGTTGGTTTGAACACCGGCTATAGCCGGAGCATTCGTAGCCGCCATTTTAATGGCGGCGTTTGTGGCGGCGATATCGCCTGTAGCGCTGGTCACCGCAGGCACATTAGTCGATACTGTAGCTGCCGGCGCAGGCGTTGAAGTAAGCTGGGATGCCGCATTGGTTAACTGGGGAGTTACGGGTTTAGCCGGAGCCACCAGCATAGTTATCTTCTTAACGTATGCGTCTGCATCGGCTTCGTTAGCGAAGACTTCGCCAGGACTATTTGGAACCACCCAGTTTTCAAGAAGCAACCCACCATACTTAGTATTAATGATCGCGGTGATAGTTAATGAAATCTTTGCTCCGTCAGGAAAAACTCTAAATACTTTGTCTCCCTTTTTAAAGGTCACCGTCTTACCAGAGGCATCCCTATTGGTAAGAGCAATCTGTTCAGACTGTAGGGTGGTGGAAATTACGGTTGGCGCACTTGGGCTTTGGCCGAGTGCCGGCTGCTGAATAAGAGCTGGAGCACCGGCAATCTCCTTGCCCGAGGCTAAAGCTAAAAGCTTTGTCTTGAAATTTGTTTCTACCTGAGTAATCTTACGCGGCCCAAATCCAACGACTAATAATTCTCCTGCCTTCATCTGCAATCTTTCCCTTACCCATTGCTTGTCTAATTTTTCCTTTAAGGCTTGTAATTGGCAACTAATTTCTTCCCACTGCTGCTTTAAAGTTATTACAGATTGCGCTTTTCCCTGTTCATTTATTTTCTCTTGAATCATCTTATCTACAACCCTAGGTTCAGGCTTAATTCCAGGCGCTGCTGGCGCATGCAACAGAATGGAAGCATCTGGTTTGATTATAGTAGCCGGGGCAACTGAAACTGGCGCGGTTGCGGGAGCAGACGAAACCATAACTTTCAATCCGGGCTCAGGCACTGCTACAGCCTGCGTTGTTGCCGGCGCAGAAGGTAGAGCTTTTACTTTGCCTGTTGTTGCCAAGTTTGTGCTTGGCGCAGGGGCATTGCTGGCAGTAACTGAAGCGTCCGCGATATTCGTACCTGTTATAGCGCCTGGAACATTGGTATCTGCAGCAACCACAATCGTAGGCGTGCTGCTGAGATTAATTGTTGCTTGGGCGCTGGCTGCGGCAGCCACGGGCAGCGGAAGAGAAGCAACCGCATTGGCCAATTGAGTTTTTGCCGGAGTATGTACCTGCGCCAGAGCCGCCATGCCGGCAAGAACCCGCTGCGGGTTAAGATAAGCAATCTGGCCCGAAGCCAAGCCTGCCTTTAACTCCTCTATATTACTGAACTGCCCTTGGCCGATTTCAAAATGCAGCATTGCCTGTTTCCCCTGTAATCCCGCGCCTTGGTTTTCAGCATTACCGCTTCTGCCTGCCTCTGCGATTACTTCGCCCTGCCGTACCTCTTGGCCCATACTGACTAAATTCGTTTGGTTATGGGCATAAACGCTAAAAGCCTGGTTACCATGATTGATGATTATGCTATTGCCGTAAAAACGGTCATATTCTCCGGCAAAAACCACTACTCCGTCTTTAGCCGCCAGAATCCCCGTGCCCACAGGCAGGCGATAGTCTAAACCAGTGTGGCGCAGTGTATCAGTGCGGCGGTCGTTATCGCGGTCTCTGCCGGCGCCGTAAATGTCTTTTGCCGTCAGGGTATAGGCGGCTTTTATTGGCGCAATAAAACCTTCCGGCAGCAGGCCTGCCGGCTGTAAAGTTACGTTCAAATCAACCCCCTTTGCCAGCATCAGCTGGGCGATATTGGCGCCGCGGTTTAGCGGCCTTAAAATTCCTTTGGGGTCATCATGAACTACATTATAAGAAGTAGGCAAGATATTTTCTAAGCCGCCGCGGCCTTCTACTGCCTGCCTGACTTCCGGCCAGCCCAATAAAGTTACCAAGCCGTTGTTGCCTTTGCTTAAATAATCCCAGCCTAAGTTCAAGTTATTGCGCAGCTGCACAGTAGTAAATTGCGCCTCGCCTGCTTTTTTCACCTCTACTGCCTGCGGCAATTTATCCTTAGGCAGTTTTAACCTGACGCTTAAAATATCCGCTAAAGTCCTGTCGCCGGCATTTTCTATCTTGATTGTTTCTTTGCCTGTTTTAACTTCATAGCCGCCTGAAACAGATAAGCTGTAATGGCAGTTGTATTCGCCGGCGGAGGCGCCGGTTTTTTCCAGAATCCAAAGCCCTAAGGCAGAGCTAATCGTCCTATAAGTTACCGGACAGCCATTAGAGTCCTTTAAAGTAATTAATTGGTCAAAAGATAAATTTACATCCGGATAACCGGCCTTTCTAAAAACATCCTGCCATAAATTCGCGTTGTCTTGATTATAATCCGCGAATATCAAAGCTGATGTTTGCGGATTATCTAACAGCGCCGATACTGAAATACCCGCGTATTCCGGATGCCGCTTCTGCCATCCCTCAGCATAGTCCCGATTTATCTCATAGGGCCCGCGTGTATTAGCGCGGTATTGATCAAGTTGAGGCAAGGATCCCCGCTTTATACCCAAGGCGTTTAAGCTGTCATCTAACATCTGCGCTGCCCCATCTTTAAAATCTGCCAAACCACTGCCGTGATTCTTAGTTTCATAGAATGCTTGCCCGGCGGCGCTATAGGGTTCAAGCTGGGCGGCGGCGTCTGCGAAACTGCCGGCTAAAGGAGCATGCGGCTGCACAACAGGGAGATCATCTAAGACATGGGCTTTATCCATGGTATAGCCCAAAGACAGCATTGAAGCAGTCAACACTGCTGCCATGCCTAAAATCGCGGCGGCCTTTAAAACTAATTTTCTGTAATTTCTCTTCTGCGCGCCTAACTCCGGCAGCTGCGCGCAAATAGCATGGAAAACTCTATCTTCTATTTCTTCTATCTTGCCTTTTGCTTCCTCTAACTCCGCTGTCAAGACCCCTGCTTCCTGCCTTCTATATTGAGCTGCTGCCAGCATAATTTCCGCAAAAATCAGGTTCTTGATTTCTCTGGCAAAATCTACCGAAGGCTGGCGCAAAGGTTCAATATTAATCGTCTTATTGTAAACTTGCGCGAAAATATCTACTAAATTGCGCGCTAATTCTTCTTCGCCGATATTTACCTGCGCTAAAATTACTTCAAGCCGCGCGGGATCGGATAAACTATTCAAAATTTTCTCTACTAACCGCTGTTTTTCCTGCGCGATCTCTTCCGGGGAAACATAGTTAAATGCCTCTTCATCAGTAACTACTCTTGCATTAACCAGATAATCGGCTAACCCTTCTATACCGCGCAAGACAGCAATAGCCGCGTCCGTCCTAGCAATGCCCATATCCTCCATATGGCTGAATGTTTCTTCAGTAAAAGAAATCTTTAGCTCCTGGATGCTAAAGACAAAATATTGTCCTACAATTTCTTCTAATCCGGCCCTGGGATTTTCCCTGTGCCAAGCAACAAACTGCTCCAGCGCGTCCAACCTTCTTCTTTCCTGCCAAGGTAAATTGAAATACGCTTCCGGATCTGCTGACGCTTGCTCCAATGCCGACGCTGGCGTAACAGGCAGTGCCGCAGCCTTAGCCGCATTAACATAGCGCACTAATTGATACCCCAGATAAAGCGCCGCGCCTAAGCCGATTACGACGCTGAAGCCAAGGCCGATATCAATTGCCTTAATCATCCAGATTGGATAACCCACCTGCAATAATATATTTAAAGCCAGAGCAACTAAAGGAAAAACTACAGCAAGGCTTACCAGGGTAAATCTCATTGCCTTGCCGGTTTCTACCTTATTGCCGGCCTTCAGATAAGCCCTGGCTGCCAGCACTAATACTAATACCGCGATAGCCGCAACAAATATGGCCACGCCTGCTGCTGCGCCTACCCCAGGAGTCCCTGCCAAACAAGTAAAATTAAAACCGAATAAAGCCGTAAGAATTAATAAATTCCTTAATACCCTGCTACTGCTGGATGAATAAGCGATTACTAGGCAGCCGACCGGGGCTGAAGTAACTACTCCCAGCGGGGTAGTTTTCTCTGCGGGCTTGCTTTTAGTCGCAGGCTGATAATCAGTTTCAAAATCAAAATCCCCATCGCTAACAATGCCTTCTGAGCCTATCGCCGGAAGAACCACGGCTTCTGCCTGGCGATTATTGGGCAGAGCCGTGGTTGGCGTTGATGCGATAGGTAGGAATCTGACGGTTGCGTGCGGCAATAATGCGCGCGACAATCGTATCGCGGTTCGAACCGTAGAGCTGCTCCCACGAATCAATGCGCCCATTGCGCGTGTAGACATTTCCCGTAGAGTTGATAACAAGGAAGAGCCTAAGGTGGCCATTCCCGTTCTCGCGCGCTGCAGCGAAGAGCGTAGAATCTTGAGTAAACTCGACAATGTGGTCAAAATCCAGTTCCTCGTATTTGATAGACATGGTACACCTCCTTTTATGAACGCGCGACTTATGGAACGTATTTGCTCCGTAAATTGCGCCTTCATTTTAGTTGCACCGGAGAACCCTCGGGGGTCAGTTTTCCCGGAGGTATGGGACCGAAGGCCCTCCAGTGACAACAATCCTTCGGCTTCGCTCAGGATTTTGCCCTGAGCGCAGTCGAAGGGCAAAGCCGCATCTAAATCTCCTGCCACGGAAGGCTTAGCTTGCGGCTGGTTTAAAATTGTATTGACAAAATATACCGTACATGCTAAAGTTAAAATCATGCTGAGCACAAAAACGCCTGTGTTTACTGATAAAAGAAGAGAGCTGCTGGCCAAGACGCTGATGGATATGGCAAAAGTAGCAATTGCCGCGGCTTTTGCCAGCGAATTTTTCTTTAAATTTACGGGTTGGCTACGAGTGCTACTGTGGTTATTAATTCTTGCTTCAGTAGTTGCAGCCTTTCTAGCTTGCCCCAAAGGAGAATAAGATGGTGGGAATATTCGCGCTGTTATCAATACTGGTAGTCTTCGGGATCTGGTTTGCCATTGATCGTCTGCAGCATAAACCGACACATTAGTAGACCCTGTTTCTAAAACGCCTTCCCTAAGCGCTGGTTCGTTTGAGCCGGCGCTTATTTTTTGGGCTACCGCGGCCTTCTCCAATCGTTTAGTTGCCATGGCGCCGGCAGGGGCCAGTCCGACTAATACACCTTCGTTACTAACCAGGCCTTTTAGTATCCCCATTTCTTTCCTTCTCTTTACCAAAACCCTATATTCCTCAAAAGAAGGATAAGCTTTGTATTGCCCAGGGCCTAAGCGGGCCGCCTGCCCATAATCTTCAAATGCGCGATAGTACATTCCCAATTTCTCATATAACATTCCTCTCTTATCATAAGCCATAGCCGAATCATCAAGATACCTTAAAGCAATATTTACATAAACCAGCTCTTCCCAAGGATCAGTAGCGCAGAGTTCCTTGCCTACTCTGTTATAGTAGATAGTTCCAATAATACCTCTTACAGATTCAATAGGATGAATATGGAAATAGTCCTGATATAATACGTAATCTCTATTACCTATAACGTAATGATAAGTCAGGAGCGTGCTGCCTCCCTCCTTCGGGTAGGTTTCATTCATCACAAAAGGCTTAGTGATACGATAATCCACTTCAGAAGCAGAGATTCTTTCACCGGAAGTAATGGCCCCGTCTTCCACCTTTAGTATTGTTAAATCTATAATCCTGGTTTTTCCTGCTATTTCTACAAGGTTAGCGGCGTGCTGGCCTTTGTCTAAAGTGACAAACCTTATATTAGTCAAACCGCAGGTAATCTTCACCCTTAGCCCCGCCGCCTGGCCAAAAATATAAAATAACAGGCTACGGCAGAGGCAATTTGCCTCTGGCATAGCTTTAGTTAATTCGGATAATTCCGAAGCGCCTGCTCTAAAATTAATGCCGAGTGAGATTATTGCCTTAGCTAACGCCTCGGCCCTTTCTAATTCATCCGCAATGCCAGAGATGCTGTTGAGGCCTATTTTTTGAGCGAGCCTTAACAGTTCCTCCCGGATATATCCAGGAATTATGCCCTCTTTAACCTTATTAAATTCTGCAATAATTGCCTTGGCTCGCTCAGTGGCGGTATTCTCACTCACTTTGAAAATTAAGATTGTATGAGCCGGCAACTCCGTTAAAGAGGCTGCTGCCACACCCGCGCCCACAAGCCCAAGGGATCTAAGGAATTCGCGGCGGGGTAAAAGACGGGCGCCGGTAGCAGGGATCAGTCCCCGGAGGATTTGGGGCCGAGAACCCCCCAGTGACAACAAAGCCGCATCTAAATCTCCTACCACGGAAGGCTTAGCTTGCGGCTGGTTTAAATTTAATATTTCAAAGGTGTCATTGCGAGGAACGAAGTGACGAAGCAATCTGGTTTCAAAAAGATTGCTTCGCTTCGCTCGCAATGACACTAGTAGCAATAATATAGGTAAGGCTAAGGCAATAAGGATTAACTGCGGCTGGCCGGTAAACAAGCCGATTGCCGCCAGTAACGCGGAAATTGCGGTAATTGGATGGGTGTATAAATTACTTTGCGGATGATTTCTGTGGACTATGCCTGCCCTCCGAAGCTTTAGCGAAGGAGGGGACTGATGGACACTGTAGACTAAGCCGGGCGGACTGCGTTCCTTTGGTTGCTGTAGGGCTGGATTAGGAAGGTTAAGTTCGGATGAAGACGGATTTAACGCTGATCCCTCTAATCCCGCTACAACTATTCCTTTGCCTACAACCGCGACACTGGCACCGTAGGTTCCACTTGCGGCATTTACTGTATTCACACTCTGGGCGATAGGAGTTTCCGGATTTGTCCCGGATGCACTCTTCGCACCCTGCCTATCGGCTGCTTGCGCAGCTTGGGCCTCTACTCTTTTTCTTGCTTCTTCAGCATCATTAGCTGCTCTTGTTGCATCTATATTCGCACTGCTACTACCAACTAATGCGCCAAATGTTGCTTGATTTTCTTTGCCCTTATTATTTTCGGGACGACGACCTGCGATTGGGCTAATCGCAGCCGCCGCGCCAATACCGCCGGGACCGCGAATATTTCCCGGGCTGCCCTGACCCCAACCGGGGAGAACATTACCTACACCTCCCGTGGCCGGTAAAGCTGAATTCTCTATTCTAGCGGCAGTTTGGCTGCCGTTCATATGCGTCACTGCCCCAAAAGTCTGCGCTCCAAAACCATTGGCGCCGCCAACGCCGCTGCCAGCATTACTGTTTGACGGAACAGGCAGTTGCTGCCCAGCTGCCGGCGGAGTTGCTTTCTCCGTTCCTCTATTACCAGTATTGTTTTCCGGGGCCTCGCTGCTATTTCTAACACTAGCTTTACCGCTGCCTAAACTGCCTAAAACCCCGGCTAGAGTTAAGCCAAGAACCTGCGCATGCTGTGCTGTTTGGCCTAAACTAGCTGTTATTTCCGGGACAACAGAAATAGGCTGGCCATGCCAGAGGGAATTAGCAAACTGAGAAATAGCATCCCAAGCCTGAGGTAAAGAGGTGCCTATAATATCGCTGTTGTCAAACAAGGTTTTGCCAATTGCCGCTACTACCAGCATCGCTACCGGCATTACTGCCTCGCGGGTAAAAGAGCGGATGTGTTGACGGGCTGAATTCCGCATTACCACCCTTTGATACGGGAAGTTCTCGCGCAACAACTTAAATACAGCATCGCCTACGCCGTTGTAGTTAATCAGAGTAATTATCCCATCTCTAACCTCTATGCGCGCCACCAGAGCATTATCGGAAACATCGCGCACTACAAAGGAACCATCTGGCTGGTGATTAGTAATGCTGATATTCTTGGTAACATCCTCAATCTGAAGCGGAATTACCTTTGCCTTTTTATCGTATCCAACCGTAACCTCTTTTTCTTTAGAGCGAGCGACCTGCTCAATCTTCTGTTTAATCGCCTCGGCGCGGTTCGGTTCGTTGCTTGACCGGGCAAAACCCTGCTGAATCAGGCCACTCAGTATTGTATTTGCCAACTGCCAAGCCTCTGCTGCCTGTTTCTGGTCAACATCAGTTAAAATATTATTTAATAATTCCTGCTGTTCAAAAGTTAGATTATCCACTCGGTTGCCAAACTGCCGCAAGAAATCTACGAGAGGCTGGGTAATATAATTTGGCTGCGGCCTATTCTTGGCAATAAGCATGCCAAAAACTAAACGGCAGATGGCCTGCTCTTCATCAGTCAGAGGCGCAGGCGCAACCGGCTCTTTAAGATGCAATTTCTCAAGCAGCGTAGTTCTTTCTGCCTGCGGCTGGGTAAATTCTAAAGTGATTTCTTTCTTTCCTTCCGGAAGCATAAGTTCAAGCTGCTGATGCTGCGGAGTATTCTGCTCTTGCGCTGCCTGGCCCCTGCGGTCAACAATACGATATCCTCGCGCCTGATCCTGCGCTGCCTGCTCTGCTTCCTGCTGGGCGCCTGCTGCCAACTCTTTTACTCTCTTTGCCTCTGCTGTTTCTTTTTCTGTTTTTGCCTTGGCTTCCTGTTTGGCTTTTTCTTCTGCTGCTCTATTGGCAGATTGCGCTTCTGCGCGCAGCCTTATATCCAATTCCCTTCTCTTCTGCGCCTCAGCCATCTGGAACATCTGGGCATCGCCAAGGAGGCTAAGCTGCTGCGGCTGCACTTCTTCTTGTTTAGGCGCCTGTTTAAATCCTAAGGAAATCATTAGTTTATTCCACAACGATACAATCTGAGGCGTTTCTGCTTTTTTACCTTCGGGTAACGCCAGCTCAAACTGCGCCTGCTGCGGATTAACAATCTGCTGTTTGGGCTGTTGAGGCTTGTCTTCTGTTTTCTGTTTCTTGCCGAAAACTTCCTCTTTATTAATCTCTAGCTCTGCCTCTAAGCGCACCTTTATCTTTCTTATCTCAAAAACGCGATTGAAGTATCCTGTTAAAAGCTGCTGACCAGCTAAATCAATATTACCGGCACGCCTTCTGTATGCCTCTACAAGATTTTGTCTGGCAGCCTCAAAGGCGCTTTCTGCCTGCTGCAAAGCGCGTTCATAAGCTTCTAAACCCTTCTTTACATTCTTAGCCGTATCATAATCGTAGCGCGCGCGAACAAGCCGGCGCGCTGCTTCATGCCACTGTAATACCCACGGCATAAGTTCAGGCGCTATTCCTCTTAAACCATATTCTGGTTCCAGCAAGGCCTGATTAACTCTTTGCAGAGTATGTTCAGTTGCTTCCAGATTCTGCTGCGCATCGCTTTTGATGCGCCGATCGCGTACTCTATACCCTCTATGGGCATCAGCCGCGGCATCCTGTTCTTCCTGTTGCCTTTCTACATCGCGCATCCACTGTTGATCAAGTTGAATCCGGTGCTGCTGCCATTCTTGCCGGCTTTCTTCGTCTTGCTGCCGGGCCTTTCGCCGAGCTTCTTGCTGCAGCGCCATTAGATATCCAATATCCCCACCAAACAAATCATCCTCAAACAACTCTTTCTGTTGAATCGGATTACGCGCTTCTGCTAAGCGGTTACGAACATCCTGTAAATGTGCGGCTGCTTGCTCATAAGTAGCTGCATCTGCCCGCGCTAACGCATCTTCTGCCTTGCTTTGCTCCCCTGCTGCTGCCTGATAATTAAGCAATGCCTGTTGATAATTTATTTTTGCTTCAATAAGTGCGGCTTCTGCCTGGTTAAGACGGATCTGCCTTTCTTCATCAGTAAGGGGCCGTCCCGGCAGTTCAAGAGCAAACACAGCCTGATCACGCTCTAACTGTGCCAGATCTACCGCATCTGTTGCTTGCTTAAGCCTTTGTCCTGCAACCTGCTCTGCAGCGCTTGGCTGGGATACATTTTTCTGCGCAGGTTTCTTCTGTGTATTTATCTGCTGCAGGGTATCGGCAGAGAAAAGCTCCTGCTGTTCAAATTTAATTCCTTGCTGTTGCTCTTGGGAAAGTTTACTAAACGCCCGGGAAGCTCTTTGCCTTACCGCTTGATATTCCTGCAGTGCCTTGTCTGTTTCCAACACTTTATCTACAGCCTGCAGGCTTGCTTCATTGGCAAGACGCTGCAGATGCACCTGGTAAACTCCTGCTATACCCAACCCTAACTTAATGAAATGGGAAAGCGCTGTTTGTGCTTCTTCTCTCTTTTTTAATGCTGCTTTTAACTCGCCTTCTTTTTGCAGCCGCTTTTGCCGAGCCAGCCTTACTTCTGCCTGTGCCTGATTAAACGCGGCTAATTTCTGGGCTGGGGTAAGTTTTACCTCTACTAATTTTCTCAAGAATGCCATTATCCGCTTTACTAACGAAGGCTGAGCTGCTGCCTGTGCCGTTTTTACTTCTTCTTTCTTAGCTTCTGCTTGGCTTGCCTCCACCGGCATTGCCTGCAGCCTGCGCTCATTTTCTTCCAGCTGAGCATTCAGCCGAGCAATCTCCTGCTGTTTGAGCTCAAGTGCCTTTGCTGCCTCTTCTGCTTTCTCTTGCAAATCTGCCCGCAGGAAACCGCTCTGCGCTAAGCCGGATAATTCTGCTAATCTCTTCTGCACTTGGGCATTTGCTTTAGCCAGCGCTTCTTCCTCTTTTATAGCTTGGGCAATCTTGCCGATTAACCCTTGCTTTTCCTGCTGCAGCTTTATAGATTCGGCTTTAGCTGCTTCTCTCTGCGCGTCTATCCGCGTATCTACTGCCTTATCTTTTTGCTCCTTGCGCTGCGCTTCAATTTTCGCGAATTCTTTTTTGCTTAAGCGGGCGCGCAATTCCGCGTCTGCCTCGGCTAAACCTGCATGAGCTTTTGTTTCTTCCTGCTTTAAGACGGCTAACTGCCGTAATAATTCCTTTGCTTCTTCCTTTACCTGCTGTGCTCTCCCAGCCAGAACTTCTATTGTGAGCGGCTGCGCGGCGCTATCTTCTAAGCTGGCTTGGCTTTCTGCCTTGCGCCCGGCTAACACTGTTTGCGCCAACTTTAATTTCCAGAGCAGATCCCGGATTTTTGCCTCTACATCGGAAAGCTTGGCAAAGGCATCCTCAGCTGCTTTTTGCGCCTGCCCTTGTGCCCAAATAGCGTCGGACTGCTTCATTTCTTTGGCGCGTTTCTTTTCTATTTTCGCAAATCCCTTATCCGCTTTATTGCCCAAGAGGCAGCGCAAACGGAAATCCGCTGCCTTTAATTCTGCCTGCGCCTGCGCCTCTTCCTTTTCTAAAGCTTTAGCTGCCTGCAAAGCCGCGCCTAATTCTTCCTGCGCCTGCGCTGCTTTTTGCGCTAAACGCGCCGTATCTCTGGCCGGTTTCCACTGAGAAACATCTCTTCCATCCTGATGAATTATTTCCTGAACAACTAAACTGGCATCCTGCTCTGCCTTAGCAGCATCCACAACAGCTTGCCCCTGCAACAGCTTAAAACGCGCGGCTTGCGCCTTTTGCCTTGAGCTAATAAATTTAGTATGCGCCTGCCCTGCCTGCTTAACCGCCTGCTCAACTTCCTGCATTTCTGCATTGCCTTTATCTTTTAATGCCTGCGATAATTCTCTTTGCGCCTGAGCAACCTTATCCTTTAATTTAGCTAATCCTGCTTCAGCTTCTCCTGCAGTTAGTGCCATTGCCAATGCCTGCTCTGTCTTGATTAACGCCTCATTGGCCTTGTTGACTCTTTCTTCTACAGTAGGGGTTTTGGCAGAATCTGTTGACTCTTGCTTCTTCGTTTCTTCTATTAGCTTTTTCAAGTCCTGCTGGGCAGCATAGACCTTTTGCCTTAGGCTGGTAATCTCTGTTTCGCTCACAGCAGCCCTTAAATCCTGCTCTGCCTTCTGCACTGCTGCCTTAGCCCTTTCTTCTAAGGTTGGAATGGCAAAGCTGCGGTGCGCCAACCTTTGCTTAGCCATTAATTCTTCCCAGCGCGTATGCAGTTTTGTATCGGCCTTAGATAAAGTAGTCAAGCCAAGGCCCGGAAAATACGGCTGTGCCCCGGAATTAAGCCACTCTGCCCTTCTGGTGCGGATTCTTGCCAAGTCAGTTCTGGCTTGTTCTTGTTGCGCAGGAGTAGCAGCTTTTGTTAATCTTGTTTCTGCCTCCAGCAATTCCTCTATACTGGGAGGAATGATTGGCCGCGGCTTACCTTGGCTAGCTAATACCTGCTCCCATCCTGCTCTGGCTTGAGAAACTACTGCCCTTAACTCCTCAATTATTCCTTTATCCGCCTGCGCTTTATGCGCCTTTTCTAATTCATCTATTGCTGCCTTTAATTTCTCCGCGGCCCTGGCTGCCTGATGATTTATTTCCCTTAACTGCCTTGCCTGCGGGCTCTGCTCAAGATAAGGCATAGCCGCTAATACGCGCTCTATCGGCGTAAGCGGAGCTGCTAATCTCTGCGGATTTACTTGCGGCTGCTGCAACTGATTTAATTTTAACTGCTCTTCTAATAATTTTATCTGCTCCGGGTCGCCATACATAAAATAAACCCTATACTTTTCATCACTCAATTGTGATAATTTTTCCGCGGCTGCGCGGCGCTCTTGCGTTGTTTCAGCCTGCGCTAATAACTCCCGCGCTGCTTCAACTTCTTTCTTCACGGCACCAATCTGTTCCTCACTCACCACGGTAGCGGCCACCCCTTTATTATCATCCAGCCCTTTCTTCACCGCCCCTACCTTAGCTGTTGCCGCTGCCACTGCCGCATCAGCTGCTGCCTTTGCTTGGTCAAATTGAGCGAGCCTCTGCTGCACCACATCTGAAACTGTGCGTAAAGACGCTGAATTTGAAACTGCAGGCGGTAGCGGTTGAGATGCTAGGACAGGAATTACTGGTGTAATTACTGGTGTTACAGGTGCGGCAAGAGTGACAGTAGATGAAGTAGCCTGAAGAGTTTTCGACGTTGAAATTGGCGGCGCATGGGATGGAGGAGTCATAATATCGGTTCTGCCGTGTGAGCGCATATCTGTTTCGGAAACTATCAACCCACTTGGCCGCTTGCTAAAGCGCGGGCCTAATGGTTTTTCTTTAGCCGGTGCAGCCGGCTGGGCTTTCGGCGCGCTGGCTTGAGAGCTGCCTTGTGCTTTTTGTTTTTCTAATAACTTTGCGGCTATCTGCTTTGCCAATTTCGGTTGCGGCGGAGTTAAGAAAATCGTATTATCTTGAGCCGTCGGGATTATCTTAACATCTGGACTAGCTTCTACAGGGTGTGCTGAAACTATCTTAGCATCCGGCTTAACCTCTGCAGCTGGGCTGGTTATTAATGGCTGCGTATTTGCTTGCGGCTGCGCGCCGATTTCTTTTATGCCAATCCTTCCTGTTTTCTTTGCGCCTGGCTTTACTTCTTCTCTCTTCGGAGTAGCTTCCCACTTCTGGCCTGAACTGATGAATATCCCCGGCTCACTTATGGGGTCAATGTGCGCGGCAAACCTTGTTGCCGAAAGCCCACCTAAATTCTTATCCGCGGCATCCGGATCAGCCGCAGGATTCTTCTTCAACCATTCCTGCCAGAAAGCCTTGCGCGCCGTATCCTGAAGCGGCAGGAGACGGGAGAGATATCCTCGTAATTGCCTGGGATTAGTATATGCGCCTTGCTTCAAAGAAGTTACTGCCTCTTTATCATCCTCAAAACTATATTCAATCTCCCTACGCTGCGCTTTAATATTTGCCTCTAACTCTGCCAACAGCTTTTGCTTCTTCTTAGCGCTAAGCTTCTTATCATCATTAATGGACTTAACCTGATACTCATGTAACCACTGTATCTGCTGGTCAAATTCCTTTAGCCTCTCTTGCTTTTGTTTCTCCAAGCGCTCAATCTCAAGCTTTCTTTGCTCATCAGTAAAATCAAGGTGTGCCTGCTGCATCTGCGGGTCTTCAACCGAAGGAATCATACTACTTAATAAAGCGCTATCGCGCACCCAGCCCTTTGCCCTGCCCCAAAGCCCGAAATCGCCCATATTCACTGCCAGCATTCCGCGGTGTAGATTGGAATCTTCCTCTGCTAAAATTTGCTGGTTTTGCCAGTAATAAGCGCTGCTGTTTGCTGAAGGATCAGCCAATGCCTCGGCCCCGGCAATTAACCCGTTTAAGAATGCTTCTTGCCCTCGGTTGCGCGCCTGCACAAATTCACTCTGCCTGCGTAATAAGGCCTCTTCAGCAGTCAGGCCAAAACCGCTCCAGAGGCGCAAACGCTCCCCAAGGCTTCTGGTATGTAACCCTAATGACTGGGGATCTTGTCCTACCTGTGCGCTTGCGCGGTATTCTCCTACTCCGGCTATTCCTTGGCTATGCCCGCCTACTGTGCGCAGTTCCTTAAGTTCGTGCGCGATCAATTCTCCCTGAGCATATCTTCCGCCAAATTCTGCTGCCGGATTAAGTAATTCCGGAGTTGCTCCCGGAACATCCCGGTAGTAATCCTTGAGCAGTTCTTGAGTAGAAGTATAGGCATCAGCCACCCATACCTCCTGTGTGCCGTCGCTATTGCGAATATTCATCCCGGTAATAGCCCGGCCGTTTGCATCCCGGCCAAAATTCGCTACTCCCGTCAACACTTGCACTCTAGTCCCGTCTTCGGCCCAATAAGTTTGCCTTCTGCTGTGCTTAAACTGACTATAAATCCTCTCTGCCTGCTCCTGTGTAGGCGTGCCGGTAGAGAAACCAAAGACTCTCGGCACGCCAATGCCTAAATTACGCGCCTCTTGGCGCAGGCTGGCTTTGCGGCCGGGATTATCTAAAATAAGCTGCTGGATTCCGCTAATCAATTCCGGAGTTGCGCCAACCGGATTACTAAGAGTGATATTATTAATAGTGGCCACTGTGCCGCTTCCTAAAGACAGGAGTTCTGCGTCAGTCATCAGCCCGGGAAGCAGTTTTGCCGCAGCCATTTTCTCTATTGTGTTGCCGCTGCGATATGTATCTGCTAACTGTTGTTCATTCATCGTGCCGCTTCCCATTTGCTGCCGGAATTCAAGCGCGGTCCTTTCTACCTCAAAGAAATCCTGCCATTCATTGGCGCCGCTGATAGAAGCAGGTTCTACTTCAAACCTCTGCATAAGGACTCCGCGGTTAATTTCCACTCGGGTGCCGGCAGGAATATTAGCCAATTCCCGTAAGAGGGCAGCATCATTTCTGATATCATTAAAACTCCTCCCTTGTAATGATACCGGGACATTGCCGGCTAAGCTGCCGCCCTTAGCTAACTGCTTCCATAAATTATTGGCATTCATATTTGCTTGCCCTGCGCCATTAGGAGAACCGGTTTCCTGCACTATTTCACTGGCAAAATCCGCAAACCGCCTTCCGGTAATAGAAGCCATCACCGCAAAGACAGGCGCGGTAATCGCCTGAATGATCTGCTCCTGCACTACTTCTTCCAAAGAACCTTTTCCCACTAAGCCGATTAAGCGGTTCAGCCCGCCTAATAAAAACCGCTCGGAAGCCGCTCCTTTCCCCGCTGCTTTCTTTAAATAACCCATTAAGCCCAAACCTGAAGTCTTTTCAATTCCCTCTCCGATAGCCCTGAACCATCTGCCGCTATCGCCTTTAGCTACATTACTAAAGTAAGCGCTTATTGGCTGGTGCCCTAATGCCAATACCACTGAAAAAGCCAAATTAGTCCTGTCAATATTGCGCAATAATAAAGCGGGGAGCCCGCGGGAAGTTATCTTCTTTCCCTCTGCAGTGGTTTGCACATTCACAAAGGCATCCTTAAAGTTTTTTATATTAAGTTCACTGGTGTTTGCGTTTACCCCAAACAAGCCCGCGCTGTAACTTACCTTAAATAAATCCCACCAGGAACTGACTCCTTTATATTTAATCTCACTGCCAGTGCCGGGGGTTAAACTAATTTTTCCATTTCTGTCTTGGCGATATTCTGACGGTTGCCAGAAAGCAGCAAAGGTACTCTTGTAAAGCGCCTTTTCAAATCCGGAATAAGAAGCCGGTAGCATAAATTCATGAAAAGCCCAAGAAGTACCTTCTACTACTCCGTATAAAGCAGGGATAATAAAGAACAGTGTGTAGGCGCTGTTTACTGCCGGATTAACTGCAAGCGTGCGCATACGCGCGTAGGCGCTGGCTGCCCACTCGGCATTCCTGCTTCCTTTAGCCATTATCCCCATTGTGCCAGTGGAAAGGAAAGCCAATCCCGCTAAATTAAGGGCTAATTTCGTGCCGGTAGAATCTCCGGTAATATATTGATTAATCCAGGGGACGCTGTCGCCTAATTGGGCTATACTAACCATCCCTAAACCACCACCCATCATCAGCGCGGATTTAGCATAAAATAGGGCGGATCTTATTTTGTCTTCGGGTTTTTTGCCTGCCTCACCCACTTCTCTCTTGGCAAAATCAAACGGCTCTTTCCAAAACTTCTTCCAAGCTGCCATACCGGCGTCTTCGGAAAAAGACTGCGTAGGATAATTCTTGCGCGCCACCCGGCTTACATTTGCCGCGCCCAAGAGCATTGCTCCGGTGATTAAAAGCGCGGGCCACTCGCCTTTAGTCTTGACGTACTTAATAGGCACTCGTATCGGCTTGCCATCCTTGCCCAACATCGGCTGGCCGTCTACACCTAACTTAAGCTGGCCGCGGTAAACATCCCAGACTTTTATTGGCTTGTGGGACTTTTTGTCTATCTCAATTCTTGGCCGGTACTCTAAAGCCGGGTCGCTGAACTCGGCGTTCTGGCGCTCTTCATAAGCAGCTTCGTTAATCGTCCCTTCATGGGTAAAATGCTCCAGCGATTCAGAGAAAAGCCGCGGCATTGCTAGTTCAGCAAAGCTCGCTGGCCTTTCTTTCCCCTTACCATCCGGCACAGGCACATTAGCAAATAGGCCGGTAGCTAATTTATCTACGGCATAGCCAATGGCTCCGGCAGCGGGAATTCCTACTGCCGCGTTCACCGCGTAACTGCGCACATCCCTTAAACCTCGAATCAGGTTACCAGCGCCGGCCAAAGCAGCTATCCCGCCGGCATATTGCAGCCACTTAATGTCATTCTTGTAACCGTAACTGGCAGCGGTTATACCAGCGGCAGCAATGCCTGCGCTCGTCCATCCTTGAGTGCGGGAAATATCTTTGAAGCCGGAATTCTTAAACGCGGCATTGTGCGCGCCTAAGGCATACAAAGAACCCAAACCAAAAGTTATCAATCCTAGATTAGCTACCCAAACTTGCAACCGAGGATTATCTTTTAACCAATCCGTATGTACTGCTGCGGCATATGCTCCAGCTCCTACTAAAGCTAACCCCAATCCGTCAGCCTGCGCCCTCAAGCTTCCGGCATGCATTGGCCCGGATAAAGGGGTTATCTTATTAAACCCTTTATATGTTCCACTGGATGCCAAACCAATACCTTTGAAACCCATCTCCATAGCTACTGAAGAAGAAACAACAGAATTAAGATTATAGGCAAGCGCGGTTACGCTTTTTCCTAATTGTTCAAAGCCGCCATTGCTCGTTAAAAGAGGAACGCCTACGCTTAAGCCGGCGCTAATCCAAGTCAGCCTGGCTGAGGAATTCAAGAGATTACCCACTCCGGTATGCAGATTACCTTTCCAAGTTAATTGATTTGGGCCAACGAGTCTATTTGGCAACATCACAAATGGCTGTTTTATCATTGTTCGGCCCATAGATATTGCGCCTGCGCTCATATCCTTTAATCCACGGAATGAGCCGGTTAACCCGCCTAACAAATACGCGCTTTCCGCAGCAGTGGCCGACTTTAAACCCGAATCTTCGCTGCCGGACATTATATTTTTAATTACCCCTAAGGTATTGGCGAAATCCTTCAAGGAGGCAGGATTAGTTGCCTGTATTACCAAGCCCGGAGAAGAAAGATAAAACTTGCCTAAACCATAGAAATATGCCGGAACTGCCCCTGCCAATCCTCCAAACGCGCTCATCACAAACTGGGTTTCTTTGCGGTCAATCTCTGCAAGGTTCTCCCTGAAGCGGGGAATATAACTTAATACCTGCCTTCCGCCTACCGCGGCAATATTATGCAACCAAGCCCAGCCGCCGGGTTGGTATTTCTCGCCTGCGCCTTGCTGGTGTATCTTGTTATAAGCAATATCGTAGCCGGCGCTATACAAGGTACTGAATGAATAATACTCCGCAAAGAACAGCCTCACCGGATGCTCCGTAGCATAGGTGCTGAAAAGCCGGGCTTGCACGCTGCCAATCCTAGCTGCTGCCCGGGTAGGAATCTGGCTTAAAACGCTATTGGCCTTGATTATCCAAGGCAAAGAAGCCGCTGCTAAGCTATTACGCATCATTTCAGCACCTAAACCATCTCCCCATTTCTTATCTGAGAATAGCGCAGTGCCTACCGCAGCAGTGGCGCCTAATCCAGCGCTAGTAGCCATGCCTCCGGTAATAAATTTTGTAGTGTCTGTTGCCGCTGCGTTTCTTAAAATCTTTTCGCCGGCATACTTAAAGAATCCTTGGCCATTGGTCACCCCGCGCAGGGCCGCGCCTAATGGCGAAACCGCAGTTAAAACCATACCGGTTAAAGCCCATTGTTTAGCTACCTTAGAAGCACCATAGACCATATCTAAAGGATCTTCTGCTCCTGAATTAAAAACCATTCCTGCGGTAAAACCGGTCATACCCCCATATATGGTGCTAAGAGACATCGCCTGGAGCGTCTGCCCTACCTTAAACATGGCCGATGAATTCCTGACTGCCAACAGCATACTCGCTTTTTCGTGTAGTCCCGCGCGCGCAAGCGTTAAGGCTAACCTACCCGCTGAATTGCTGGCAGCTAACATTGATATACTTGCTACCTCTGCTACCCCTGCTGCTGCAAGCGTTAATATTACATTTCCGGCTATCTCACTGGACTTAAGGTATCGGTTAACCTCGGACATATGCCAGCCAAGATTCAGTGCCCCTTTATTGTGCAGTTGAGTATAAGTATCAAAAATCGCTTGCGGATTATAGTGGTATTGATTACTAGAATTCATCTCTAACATAGCAGTAAGCAGGCCCTCGCGCTTATCTAAACTATGCACTATTTTATTCTTCCAATCCCAGCCTTGCTCACTACGGTTTTCACTTAAGGCATAGTTTACTACCGGAGCTAGAGGGCTGCCTAAGGTAGCCAGCCAGTTGGAAGTATCCAGGTTTGCCTGCGCTTCGTCACGCAGGCGTAAGGCGCTCTCTACTGCCGAGGCAATCTCTGCCCGGCCAGTAAGAGGAGCAAGATAGGAACTGCTGGTATGCAGCGCCTCAGCAGAAAGTTCAACGTTGCCTGATTCTGCCTGTATTCCGGATAAAACCAAACTATTCGCCCCCTGATACAGCTCTCCGCGCAAAAACCCTGCCTGCTGATTATGCAATTCTTCGCGGTTGCCATTACCAATAATCTCCTCCAGCGCCGGCATCTCTGTGCCGTCCAACATATAGGCATTCGGCCTTAAAGCACCTCCCCAGATAAAGTAATTATTGCTATCGTATTCAAACAGCGAGTTTACTGTCTGATGGTAATAAGACTGGGCCGCGTCGGTAACCTCCAGATTGGCGCTAATTTGTTTGACCTGCTGAGCAAAATCCTCTTGCTTAAAAGCATTGCTTCCCTGCTTCAAATTCCCTAAAAGCTCGGTTGCGCCCTGCTGATAAATTTTCTGGAAGGAAATTGTGTCGGCTAAATACTGGGATTTTTTGCCTTCTGTAGCCCGGGCAATATTATACAAACCCTCTACCTTTTGCGGTTCCTGGGCCTTGCGGTCAAAGGTCTCCAGCAGTGATTGTTCAAAACCGTTTACCTCTATATCAAAGCCCCTGCGCTCAAGGCCGGCTTCTAAACCGGCAATGGTGTATTGTCGTTCCAGAAGCGGCACCTGCTCCTTAGTGGTAATGCTGGCAGCCTGCTTATCTAAAGCTTCTGCTTTCTGCTCAAAAGTATTCATAACCGAAAATGCTTGCGTCAAGGCTGCTGCGCCAACCTTCTCAATACCCTCAATTCTTGCCTGATTAGGAGATTCCATGCGCTTGGCATTCAAGGCAACTGCGGAAAGGACCATTTGAGCAGGCTCTTCTATCATCTGCATGTCTGCTGGTAATGCTGCCAAAAGGGCCTCCTGCTGCAGCCCCTTTGCCGCGGGAAGAACTGCTAAGCGCTCGCCTAATTCACCTGCCATATGCTCAGCAGTAATCACCCTTGCCAGGCCCGTTTCATAACCGGCAACCAGAAGTGAATTCACCGCGGCTGACTCATTGCTTGGCTTCAGAATAAATCCCCTGTTCTCTGAGAGCGAGCCGGAAATATCCAGTACGCTTTTTACTTCTCCATTCTCTACCTTATGGGGAACGGACTTAAAGGCATAGCTGCCTAAGTTCATTAAATCCAAACCGTCAATAGCTGTTAAAGCCGCAACCTGATATTCCGCAACCTGCTCTGTGCCTTCCTTTTTGGTAAGCGCGGTTAATACATTATTCGCTGCCTGCAGGCTGCCCTGTTTTACTAAATCTAAAGGAAGGCTGTGCACCTGGGCATATTGCTGGCTGTCAAATTTCTCCGACGGGAATAACTTAAAATGCGTACCAAGCTCTTTGTTCCATTCTGCTTTCTGCTCCTGCAGATCTAAATTTATAATGCCTTTTTTCAGTTCCGGCGGAAGGTCAAGTTTTCCGGCGATTAATATTGGTTCGCTGACAAACCCGGATAGGGTAGCCGGCTTCTCCCCTGTTGCTTGGGCATATATCGCCTGCGCTTTAGCTGTATTAGCTGCGGCCTGGGTTAACTGCTGTTCTAACTTACCTGCCTTTCCTTCTTCACCCAGAATGTCCTTTAAAGCGCCTTGCTTGACTGTTTCTCTTGCTTGCTGAATTTGCTGCTCTGCTTGCTGCTTTAAAGCCCCGATCTGATTAATAGCATTACGCTCTGCCTCGCCAGAGAATAACGGCACATCCAATACTGCACCGGGCTGCGACTGGCTGGCTGCTTTTTGCAGCGCGGTCTTATCCGCGACTTGCAACTCTGCGCTGGTAACCTTATCTAATGCCTGCGCGCGCACGGCAACATCCTTTACTTTAGCCTGCACTGCCTGGGTAGTAAAATCCGGAGGAGAATTAATATCTATACCTAAGCTGTTTTCCGTAAGTTTTCCGGCGATAAAAAGTTTTTTCTCTTCCTGCTGCTGTTGGCCCCAAACGCTTGCGCTCTGGGCAATCTTTAGCTTTGTCTCCACCTCTGCCTTTTGTTGGCGCAACTCCCGCAGTTCGCTTTCGCTGTAAGAAATTCCGTTATGCTTGCCTGTCCAGATACGCGTATTTAAATCGCCTATTTTTGCCCTTAACTCCTGGACCTGCCGTGAATCATTATTCACCGGCCCTGACTCTACAGTCCCTAACTGTGCCTGTAATTCTGCCGCAGAAGGCAAAAGTTGGGCACTTGAGGCTAAGGTATTAAATGAATTTTCTGCCTTCAGCTGCTCTGCCAATGAAGATAGGGCCTGAATAAATTTAGTTTCCTCAATCTCCTTGCCTCCAGCCACTACTTTAAGCGTATTGTATATTTCTCCATTCTTACCACTGGCAAAGAGCCCGCTATAGGTAATGATTTCTCCTGCCAGTTCCTTAAGCGACTTATTTGCCCTCTGTGTATAGATATCCCTAAAATGCTTAAGCAGCCCCGGGCCTTTGTTATTATTTTGCAGCTGTGCGTCTATCGCGTCCTGGGTGCCTAAAATCATCAAGGCTAATTCCCGGCTTGCCCCTAATGATTTGGACTTCATAACCAACTCAGTGTCGCTCAAAGCTAACGACTCAACCTGTTGCCCTGCCTGCTGAAAGCTTGCTGCTGAAATCGTCCCTGCTGCCTGCGCCTCTGGCAAAGGCATAGCCAGGATCTCCTCGCCAGTAGGATATGGCTGGTTGGCTATCTTTTCCCTTTGGGCCTTTAAATCCCGCTGTTCTTGCAAGATTTTATTGACACTGGCAGAAAGCACATCAATTTTTCCCTGCTTATCCCAAACTAAGGTCTTGTCGCTCAAGGCATTTATCGCCTCTGTTTTAGCTTGGCGCTCCTTAGTCAGGGTATCGTATCGCGCATCCAATTGCGCCAGTTGTTTCTTGCGCTCTTGCTGAATCTGGGCAAAACGCGCATCCACCGGCGCATCAGTTGAAATTGTCCCTGCTGCCTGCGCTTCAGCCATTTCCCCAAACTGCTGGCTGCCGAAATTAGCCGCGGATATATCCGCTTGAGGGCTGGATAAAGAAGATTGCGGGCTTGGAGCAGCCGGCGGTTTAAGTATGATCGGACGATCGCTAGTACGCTCGCCTTCAATCATCTTGAAGCCGTCTGCGCCAATGGTCCAGATATTATTAGTGTTGCCTTGCTCGCGGAAGCGGGTGCCAAACTCTATGGTTTCTTTGCCATCTTTAATGGTAATCGTGTATAGCTTGTTGTTTTCCGGAATAAGCTCTGTGCCTGAAGTCAGCTTGATGGGTTTATTAGAAGTAATAGCGCCTTGCAGCATCTTGAAACCGTCTGCCTCAATGCTCCAGATATTATTAGTGTTGCCTTTTTCTTGGAAACGAGTGCCGGATTCAATAGTTTCCTTGCCGTCTTTAATGGTAATCTTATAAGATTTTCCACCCACCGGAACAAGCTCTACGCCCGAAGTCAGCTTGAGCGGCTTGTTGGAGGTGATAACCCCTTCAATCATCTTGAAGCCGTCTGCGCCAGTAGACCAGATATTATTAGGATTGCCTTTTTCCTGAAAGCGGGCGCCGGGCACAATGGTTTCCTGGCCGTCTTTAATAGTAATCTTGTATTCCTTGCCATCTACGGGAATAAGCTCAGTGCCGGAGGTAAGCTTGAGAGGCTTATTGGAGATAATAGTACCTTCTATCATCTTGAAACTGTCAGCTTCCGGGACCCAGATATTCCCTTGCTTATCCTTGAATCGGGCGCCGGGAGCGTAGCTGGACTTGCCGTCTTTATAAATAACATTGACTTCGCCTTGAGGAGTAAGCTCAATACCGGAGGTAAGGGAAATGGATTCTTTAATAACAGCTTGGCCCTGGAGTATCTTAAATTTTCCGTCATCGGTTGAAACCCAAAGATTGCCATCGCTGCCCTTAAAGCGCACGCCAGCTTCAATAACCTCTTGCCCGTTGCGCACAAAGATCTTATATGGTTTTTTTGATTCCGGAGTAAGGGTAAGCGGCTTAGCTTCTTTTGGCCCGGAAGAAGTATTTAAATTAAGCGGCTTATTAGAGCTTAACTCTCCCTCCATTTTCAGATGCCCGGATGTTACATAAGCATTAAGGTCAAAATTATCCTGGCCCTGGAACCTAGCATCTAAATCCTTCAGCGCAGTAACCTTAAGCCCATTCTCTAAAGTAAAACTCTCTCCTGCCTTAAGCCGCATGCCCTGCAGCTCAAAATTTATCCCTTGGTTGCTCTCTACTGCCTTATATAGGTAGGGGCCTTTCTTGAATTCGTCTCCTACGCCGACCATCGCCCCTTTTAACTCCGCATTCTGAAAACCAGAATTTCTTAAAACATAATCTTCCTTTCCTAAGATGCTGCCCTTTGCCTCTACTAAAAGCTCTCCCTCTAATTTACGGAAGCCCTCTAACTGGCCTGTGCCTATAGTGAATGTAAGAATATCCGCGGAGGTATTCTCTACCTTTATATTCTTTGACTCTGCTATTTCTGCTATGCCATTTCCCACTGCCAGCTTAGCATAAGAAACCACCACCTCTCTGCCCGGGAGAAGCAGCATTTTGGTTCCGGCCTTGATATCTTCTATTGTAAGATTCCTGCCTAACTTAAAATCCTGCTTTTTAGCATTAAGCAGCTTTTGCAAGGTTTGCAATCTCTCCTCGCCGAGAAGCTCCTTACTTACCGCGATGCCGGATTTCAGCGCCAAAAGTGTTTCCCTGTCTAAACTAACGCCAAATAAGGTCCGGCCTTCTTCAGTAGTGCGGGCCTCTACTTTTAGAATCTCCTTGCTGGCGCGCGGAATTCCCCGCTCTAAGCGCCCGGCGGTTTCTGCGTCTAACTTCACTCCTTGAAATACCGTGCCGCCGTTTGCATCCAAATTCAAAGTCCTCTTAAGCAGTTGGAAATCCCAGCCGCTTAAGTCCGCGCCGGTTGCCCGTAAAACCTTCAACATGCCAAAGTCATCTTCAGTTATCGGGCCATTAGCTACTAACGTCAAAGGCTGGCTGCCTTCGGAGCGTGAAAGAGGTATTCTTAGATTTCCTTCTGCGGGAACAGCAGCTGCTCCGGCTCGGTTAGTTACTTCTACTTCCCCTTCTTTAAAACGGATAACCCGGGAAAGAATACTGGAATTCCACAAGCCCACGCCAAAGCCTTTTCCTGTAATCGCATAAGCGCCTTCTAAGTCTTTTATTTTCTCAAAGCCTAAAGGTAAAACTCCGACATCAATAGTCTTTTTCTCTGTTACCAGCGCGGTAACCATTTTACCTGCGGTCAGCTTGCCCTGCTCGTCCAGATAAAATATCCTCTCGCCGTTCAACAGATTATTTACTAATGAATCTACACCAAAAATACCCTTAATTGGCATTTCGGCAATTGCCCGGGCTACCTGTTTTAAGCCGCCGTTAGCGGCAATCACGTTGGCATCCACAATAATGGAAAGCGCAGGCAGGTTTGTTTCAGAGCGCGGCTTACGCGGGTCAAAATCGCTGGCAACAAAAATCCGGTCCAAGCTCTGGATCCCACCGGATAACCCGCCGCCGATAGTAAAGATACCGTCTATTTGCCCTACGCTGTAAATTTCGGTAACTTTTACCAAGCCGCGGTTGGTTGCCTCTGTGCCGGGAGTAATCAAAGTAATGTTGCGCACCTTATCCGCATCAAAGCTGGTACCTTGGGAGAAATTCTTCTGCAGTAGCTGGTTTACATAGAGAAATTCTAATCTTCCTTCTGCCAGCAGATTATCCTCTTTGCTGGAAGAAAGCTTTAAGTGCGTAGAGGAGATAAAAGGCGCCATATCCATAGTATGGCCTGGATCCGCGGAATTATCAACTAATCCTTCCGCGGGATTAAGATTTTTAAAGGTGCCCTGCACAAAATTTTTGAACTGCGCCACTCCGCTCATTAGGCGCTGATCAACATTGGCAATAGCAGGCGGAAGGAAAAATTTACCCTCGGCAATAAAGGCCGGAAAAGTACTTAAGTCTTCGGGATTCATCCTAGCGGAGACATACTTAAACTCTGCCGCGCGAATTTCATCCGGATTACTTAACTCCGCGCTATAGACTTTTCCAAAAATATCTGTTCCCGGCAGGCGGTAATTCTGTTTCTCTAACTCCTTGGTTAAACGGTTGAATTCAGTAAGATGGCTGCTTAAAGCCGCTGTTCTACCCGCGGTAGTGAGGGAAGGATCATTAATTGCTTTATTGTATAAATTCACCACCTCCTGCCTATCCTTCAAAATTTTTAGCTGCTCTTCCCGCTTGGCCTTGAACTGCTGATAAACCGGCTCTTCCATAAAAAGTTTGATTTCACCGGCACCGGTAAGAATCGGCGTAGTCCCCTCTTTAGTATCAAAATAAGCTAAACCGCCGCTTACCCGGCCGGTTCCGCCTTCCTGCACATTAGAAACAGCAGGCAGCACAGTCGCCCAAATATTATATAAATCCTTTTCCTCTGCCTGGCGCTGGCGGTTAATTGTTTCTCCGATCTCCTTGTATATCTTATCCTTTACCTCTACTGAAGCATCAGCAGGAAGCTTGTCCTTAATCAACCTGGCTTGCTCTGCCGCATAATACTTATCAGTAAGCGCATTATAGAGCAGGGTTTTTTCCTCTGAATTTAAGCTGTTGTATTCTTTAGCGTAGATATCGCTTAGGCTCTTATAGCGTTTGAAAATCTCGCCTACCTGGCCAGTGATAAAGCTTTCTCTTTGCTCCCTTGCGTTCTTTATTATTTTGCCTGATTCTTCTGCTGTGACCCGGCCGCGCAGGCTTTCCTCTAATTTAGCAATGCCTTTCTCCATCTCGCCTAACTCATCAAAGAAACGGGAGTATTCTGGTAGGGCTTTTTTTAGTTTCTCCGACTCCTCGCTAAATAATTTAATTTTTTCTATCCCTGCCCCGGCACTTTCCCATTTCAATTTAAACTCCCGTAATTGGCTTAAAGACGCCTGTAATTCTTTGTTCCTCTCATATCTTGCCTTTACCGTATCATCTAAAAACTTCATATCCACTGTGCCCAATATATCGCCTGATTTATTATAAGTAACAAACCAATCTTCTTTCTTTGCTCCCGGCTTAGGCTTAATCCAAATACCATTTTCGGTAAAGGTCCCCTCTTTCCTGCCAAACCCGATATCCGTGCCTTCACTCATAGAGGGCAGGTTTTTATAAATCAGCAGGCTGTCTCCCGGCTCTAAGGTCTCCTGCAGCACCAGCGGCTTATCAATGTTATGTTTGTAATAATCCTTCCCTGCCTCATCGCTGGCAAAGGGCTGGTCTGTGCCGGGAATAAGGGCTTCTACTTTGCCTTTGGGCTTAAAAATTTTGCCGTTCTCATAAATCACCGGCAGGCCTTCGCTTGTGGCAGCATCTCCGGTTGGCATCAATTCTTTGGCTTTCTCCAGAGAAGGGTTTAATACCTTTGCCTCGCGCACGCTTCTATTGGTTATGCCCGGCTCATTGCTATGCACCCGCAGGCCGATAAATTCCGCAAGCCCGTTTTCTTTTATCCTTAGGGCCATAATCTCTTCAGTCTTTCTTCCTATGCCGGATTTAACCACCTTGGATTTATCTGCCCTTAGTTCCTGGCTCTCTACCCCGCCGACCTGATCAGGAGTCAAAAGCAGCGCAGAAATAGCAAATTTATCTCCCACTCCGTATTCCTTGCCCACCTCAAATTCCTTCGTCTTATCTTTAAGCAGATAATTTACCTGCTCAACAAACTTTCCTTGGCTGGCTATAGTGCTCCACAGCGCCGCAGTATCAATGCTCTTGATTTGGCCCTTTTCATCATGGGTAATATTCAACCCTTGGGGCCGCAGCCAATAAGTTCCCTGCCAGCTGCCCTTACTGCCGTTCTCTATGCCTAAAAGAAGTATTCTCTGCTGAGACTGCAGCTGCAATTGGCTTGCGCCGCTGCTTAGCCCCAAATCATCCCCGGTAGCTCCGGACTTGTAATCTTGCTCAGTAATAAAGCTTTGCTTTGTGGCTGCTAAAAACGGCCGGATAAGCTTCTCCCGCATCTTCTCGGTAGTGCGTAAAACCCTGCTGGTTGCGTCGTTCTGCTCTATAATCATTGCCGAGATATTACGCATTACGCCGCTTTGCTCCAGAAACGCAGGACTCCCGTTAAGGTAGAAAAGATGCGGCGTAATTTCCGGCTGTTTCCATTTGCCGGCAGAATTGTCAAAATTATATTTCTGGGAATAAGAGGCAAACAGCGAATAATCCCGGCTGGTGATTGACTTCTGCTGCTGGTTTATTGCGCCTAGCATATTAAAAACAGGGGTACGGCTGTTTTTCCATTCCGCGCCCCAGGACATCGCGAACTCGCGGTACTGCTCGGCTCTATTGCCCGCGTTGCCGCCAAAAGCATATTCTTTGTAGCCTAAGCCCTGCCCGCGAAAACGGTTGGGGCTTGAGGCATCGGCATCCGGTAAGCCGCCTAATGTCCGGCGCACAAAGTCATTTGCCCCTTGGCCGGTAACTAAAAATTCTTTTCCCGCGCCTATTTCTATTTTTCTGCCACCCTCTTCTAAAATCAAGGCGCCATCTTTTATCCTGGTTTTCATCTTGCTTTCGTCAATTATCTGCTCCGTACCGCCAGTAGATGGACCTTTGATCATTATTTTTTTTGTTTCACCGTCTAATTTTATTTGGTCATAGTGAGGATTTATAATATTATTGCGCGCCTGCGAGGCTAAATCGCTTTTACCATTCACCTTTAAGGAATAAATCGGGCCGTCATTAGTTATTTGCACTACTGCTCCTGTACTAATCGCGCCCTCAATATCAATATGCAGCTTGCCCTGATTCCAGCTGTGCAAGGAATTAAATTCCTCGCGCCGGGTCTTTAAGTAAGGGTTACCACTGATCTCTGTTTCCGTGAACAAAGAATCCATTATCTGCACTGGCAAGGCCGTCTGCAGCTTGTCCGCTCCGGAAATAGAAGATAACTCCTGACGATGCGCTCTTAATTTCTCTAGGCTGGCTTCATCCACACCCGCGCCATAATGATGAAAATTCTGCCTGGCCTGCTCTATATGGTCGGGTTTAGCCTCATCTATTTGCTGAAGGGTTTTGGCTAATTCCGGGATAGAGGCAGTGCTCAAATTGCTTTCCTTACCCATATCCAAACCTAAGAGAAATTGAATATCGGAAAAATCCCTGATATTGGCCTTGGCTAACTGCGCAGCAGAAACATTTATATTCACCTGTCGGGAAGTATCTATACTGTAGGCGCGCATCAAATCCGGGTTCTTGCCGGAGATAAATTCCAAACCCTTACCAAAATCTTTAGCTAAGGCGCCGCTATTTAAAGAAGTAGAGTCTACAATTATACCTTGAAGCGACTTTGGCGCTACAGAAGCAGTGGGCGCCCCGGGCATTGTCGGGCCAACCTTTATTTCATTCGGCTCAACCATCGCGATACGCTCAAATGGAATACGGTTGGCTGCGCTGGCAAAAGGAACATCAAACTTGGCGCCCCGTTCAAAAATCCTTGCCTTTCCCTGCTCGTCAAAATCCAGATTCTTAAAATTCACCTGCAGGAAGCTTTCTCCGTTCTCCTGCACCCGCTGATAAATAGTGCCTTCAGTAGGGTTCACTGACATCTGCTTTACCTGCGGCTGGCCGCCAAATTCTGCGCCTGCGCCTGAGCCATAAGTTTGTCCGCCAGCAGCTGGCCTGGAGAAATCTAAGTATTTTTCGCGAGCCTGCGTGACAGGAGAAAGCGCGCTTTCATTTTTGCGGTTATTGGCAATCGCGTCTAAGCGCGGATCACCGCTTGAGCCGAAATTTCTGGCTACTGCCAAGCGGGTAAGCACCTCATCCTGAGCCAGAAAATCTTTTGCTTGCTCAACATATATCTTTTTCAACGCGGCTCCGTCTCTAATGCCGGGATTCTGAATTAAAATATCATTGACCAAGGAATCGCCAGAGTCCCTGATAGAATTGAATCTGGATATCGCCGCGCTCAGATCTCCTTCACCAATCTTTTCTATTTCAGCTACTGCATCTTGATTATAATTAGCGCGATAATCATCAACAATGCTCTTAAATACGCCTTTTTCTCCCGGGTCAAGCGCTGTGGAAAGCTGATCAATCTGATTCTTTACTTGCCGCGCGCCGAAAATTAGATCGTTTACTGCATGGCTAAATTCATGAAATCCTTCTTCCGGATTAATATACAGCGGATCAAAAGTTGTTTTCTTCGCCCTTGGCTCATACATCGCGTGCATCTCTCCTTCAGGCAGAGGCTTGGAGGCGTTCTCTCTGCTTTTGTTTAAACTGCGGGCAGCTAAAGATACGCCTGAAGAAAGCAAGGTTTTGGCAGTATTAGGAATAGGCATTGCTCCGCCTTCCCGGGTGGGAATATACATACTCGTATTATGAATAAAATTGCCCTTACTGTCTGTCTCTAACACACCGGCGCTGCGTAAACTTTCTACTTCCTTTCCGGTTTCTTTATCATACCACTTCACAGCGCTGTTTGAGCCATCGCTTACCCCCACCATCATTTTCCCAACTGTCCCCGGCTGTCCGGGAACAACAATGCTCCTGTAAGTAATATCTTTTTCCTGCGGCCGCATTGATTTAGCCGGGTCAGAAATCCAGCGTGGCCGCCCCTGGTTGGAATCTCCGGAAATAGTTTCGCCGCTGGCAAGCACTTTCACGGTATCCTGCATCCGGCCTTCGTGCTTAAATCCGTTAACCACAGCGGTTTCCACATGCTCAATAGGCACGGTGTAATTACGCACCGGCACCTCCCAGCGCGCGCTTAGTACATGGGGATTGCCATTAGCGCCTATTTTTATACTGCCGGTATTAGTTTCAGGACGAGACATATATTTAACAATTCTAGATACCGGATTCGCCGCAATGCCCTGCATATAATCACTACCGAATAGATTAATAGTATCACCCTGCCGCAAAAACGCGCCGTTGGGGAAATTTACCGAGACCGAATCCCCGGGCTTAGCCAGATAAATTACCGCACTAGTACCGTCTGTGCCTTCCATAGTCAAGCCCATGGTGTGCGGCTGCGGCATGCGGCCTTCTTCCGCGTAATAAGCCGGCTGCGCAGGAGCCTTGCCCTGCGCGGATTGCACCAACACTTCATTAAAATAAGCTACCCTTTGGCTGGTAAGGTTGTTGATACCTATAGCAAAATCCCTGTCTTTATAAAAACCTGTTTCCATCTGCAGTTGATTTGGCAAAGTAATCATTGGCCCGCCGGTTGCCCGCACCATCTCTCCCTGCAAATTCCAGCTCATCTTGACAAGGCCAGTGCCGGCATATTGGTTTGTTGCCCATTGCGGCACTGCCTGCTGTGCGGCATAATTTTCCTGTGCCTGCAGCTGATTAGTATTCTTGCTATAGCCGCTTGAGGCAAGCGCAGTCTGAAAATTAGCCGGCAGAGGGGTAATCATAACCATATTGGTAGTGGGGGCGTGCTGGCCGGTAAAAGGATCGTATAAGGCGTTAGAGGTAAAAACCCGCGGGCTGGGGTTATACCAGACCGGCTTGATGCTATTGGAGCTGGTGGAAGAAAAACTTGCGGAATTAACAAAACCCCTGCCCATTGAATAAGTGCCGCCTGAACTTCCGGAGTCGCCGTCAGAACTGCCTAATTCGCCGCTGCCCATATCATCCCAGGCGCCCTTGATTTGCATTGCCTCTTTGTCGGATAAATTCTGGGTGCCGGGTACGGGGTTCGGGGTACCGGCAATCAAAGCATAACCGGAGAAGCGCTGCAGAAACTTTTCCAGCGGCAGGAATTCTTCTTTATGGTTATCGCTAAAATAAACTTTTTCCTTGTCAATGCGGGTCACCAAAATATAGTGGTCGCCGTTTAAGTGGGCAATGAAAGGCACAGGGATGATGGATGATGGATGATGGATGATGGATAGTTTTACCGGGACTAATTTCGCGCCGAAGAATTCTGAGGCTTTCGATAGGGCATAAAGAGAGCTCTTGATAACCGTAGGATTGCCTTCCGGCTGGAGCACATCATTTAAGATATCTACGGTTAAAGCCATTACTGCGATATCCTGCTCCTCTGCCTTGATGCCGCGATAAGTTAAAAAGTCAAACAGGGCTTTACTGCCGCAGGGTTTTCCTTTTAGCCAGTTGTAAATTTCTTCAATGCGGCCAGCACTTAATTGCAGCGGCTTTTCTAATTCTATTGTCAGCTCAGGTGAAATCTGGATAGAAGTATACGGCTTGCCTGCCATATCTTTTAAGATATTTTTCACGGCAAGGGGGATATTAAGGGATGAGGGGTCTTTGAGATACGGGGGGGTGAAAGTATTCAGTGGTGCAGACGGCTTCTGCCAGATAATCCGCCAGTCATATTCTACTGCTTGAGCTACCTGCTCCGGCAGGAATATCGCCGCCACAATAAAAGCCACAACTCGAATCCAGGGCTTAAAACTGGAATGGAAAGGCTTCTGCAATAAATAGGGACGGCTCTCAACAATGTCGCTTTCTTGCTGAAGAGAACCGTCCCTATTTATTGCAACCGTCTCTGCTTTCGGCGATTGCCGACGACTGAAAACTGCGCAGATTTTTGAAGCAACGGTGTTGAGGGCAGCGCTATACTTTCTAATAACTTTATTACCTATATACAAAAGGGAAGAGCATATTTTCCCCCTTTCCCCCAAATATCTTTTGGTTTGCTGCCAAACTTTTTTCATATTTGAGCTTGTTTATCCCGCTGCCAGACAACCGCCCGACTCTATCGGACGAATCTGTTTGGGGCGGGATTTCGCCTGGAGCTTATTCAGAAATCCATGCGCTTTTGCCCACATAGCTTAATAAAGCTATTCTCAAACTATTTAGCAAACTAATTTTTAAGTATTGAAAATAAAACCGGGTTGTCAAATACTAACGAACCCGTCGTCCTTCGCTCTGCTTAAGGACTCGCTTCGCTCGGTATTCGGCAACCCGGCTATCCTTTTACAAAACTTACTTTGCTCCAGGACCCGTGGCTTTGTCGCGGCCCTTGTTTCTAAGTTTAGCCGTGATCCCGAGGCACAAATTATTATCTTTCTCCTGTGCCGCGGGATGCCCCAAGATTACTCTTCCCGACCATTACTTTCATCCGGTCGGGATCCCGCCCCCTTTTAAGGAGTATCGGGATGGTTTACCCTTTCGTACTGCTTTGTCCCATTGCGCTGCAAGTATAACATATATAAAATACACTTGTCAAGTATATTTTATACTAATTTAGAGAGCGCTTTCTTTGGCTTAATCTTGCATTACTCCTGTATTTTTAAGCACTTTCGCGCCTGTTGTAAAAACTAACTTTACACTTTAAGTAGTTAACGCTGAAAAACTCCTGTAGTTGCCCAATTTATTGGGCCCGATAAATCGGGCAACTACAATATATGGTATAGACCGAGGGGTTTTTCAGTAGTAACTAAGTAGTGCATAAAATGTCAAGTTATGAGCGGCTATCCACAACGTAGGGAAGGTTTTCCCGAACTATATCAATAATATCTCGGGATCCCGCCCCAAGAGTTTGACTAAGGGCGGGAAAACCTCCCCTACGATGTGGATAATTAGGAGGGGGCACGGGTATTAGTTCTGGCGCGGGACGATCGCCTTTTGCCCCCTCCCAAAATCCAGATTGGACATTTTAAAGAGCAATTATTTCAGATTGGACATTATTTAATGAGTAAATTTTCATATTTTTCCTTAAATTCCTTATTGGTGTTTTCTGTATTGCGCATTAAAGTATCACCGCCTATATTTGTAGCCTGATAGCGGCTGAATTTTTGATATTGCGCTAAGGGATCTCCGGGAACTGATGACAACTGGTAATGCGGCCAACCCGGATAAAATAGAGTAGTAGCTGAATCATAGCCCTGATCAGAAATAACTGCCTCGCTGTAAGGCATTCCCTTATAACCGCTAACTCCCACAAAAGGAGCCTGGCCCATTATCCTGCCTACAGTGCGGTTGCTTCCTAAAGGAATATTGTTGAATGCGCCTAAGGCGTATCTCTGGATCACCCCGCTGCTGGAGGTTTCTGAACCTTTCATCACCTCTATAGAGTGCTCAAGCATTGCCTTAGGCACACCCTTGCTTAAAGCATTGTTCGCTGAATCTAGCAGGGTTTTTTGGTAATTCACCCAGCCATAAGAGCTCATCTTGCCGCCTTTAGTGTGCGGCAGGCCCATAGCAAAACTCTGCCAACCGGTTTCCCATAAACCGTTTTTCAGGTTACCGAAAATGCTGGAAGAAAGCGAAGGCGGCTGGACTATTGGATATGCCCCTCCCTTCTCTACCGACTCACCCTTATAAAAGAATTGGCTGGCGTCAGAAAGCTCTCCTAGATAAAACTGCGGGCGCAAGGATAATTTAAAATCTGCGCCTAGCTCAGTAGATTTTTTCCAAACTTGCTTTCCGCTAGGCCCGTCCTTTATTTTGACATAGTAATACTGATTTACCTGCTGGCGGTTATCCGAAGACCAAACCTGCGGCTTACCTGCGACTACCCCATCCTGAAGCTGCTTACTCCCATGGTTATGTAGTTGCTGGGCCGGCTGTGGTTTGCCCGTGGCTATCCCTTCCTGAAGCTGTGGAAAGGCTTTAATCTCTCCTAATGCCGCGGCCTGTCCCAGTAAAGCGGAATTTTCTTTTTCGAATTTAAATTTCTCCTGCGGGCTTAATGTTTTTTCATAATTCTCTACCGCGGCATAGATTCCCTTGGTATTGACCTCCCCCTTAGGAGTAAAAACCGCTTCCTGATTTTCCAAATCAATCGGAACCCCTGAATACATCAAATCCCTTTTTACATCGTAAACTTTAGCCTGAATATCTTTTTGAGAAAGTTTCTCGCCGTTATTACCTTCATATTCAACCCCAACAACGCTGAATTGTTTCGGCATAGGTAGTTTGCCTTCTAAGCGGCCGACGAGAATCTCTACCGGGTCATTGACATTGCGCCAAGCTGCTACCTGCGGGTCAAATTCTCCGGCTTCAATAGCGGACTGGGTTTTATGCTCTAATACCTTACCGTAAGCATAGGCGGTAATGCCTCTGGCAATGCTGGCGGCAGATGTGCCTAATGAAGCATAAAACAATTGTTTATTGGTGTCGTTTTTCATTCCTGCTGAGTCAATCACTTGATTAAAGCCAACGTTAATTAAGCCGGCAAGCGCGGCCTGGGTAACCTCATACTGCAGGTTATTACGCAAAAGCAGGCCGGCTGCTTTTAAGCGCGTGCCGCCCATAGCGTTGTAGATTTCTTCATTACTCCTGCCTCCGGAAACTACGGAAATAGCTAATGATCCGGGGCTGTTCGAGGGACAGGAAGAACAGGAGATAGCCGGCCAACCTTTGCCATCTAAAGCCGTTAGCCATGAGTTTGTCTGTTCCGTTAAAAACTGCTGCTTTGCGTCTGCGTTTGTGTTGCTAAGGTTAACTTGCCGGGTATTGCCCCAGATACGCCAAAGGTCAAGCTGGATACCACCAACAACTCTCTGAAAATCTTTTTTAGAAAATCCCTCTCCCGCCTCTATTTTTTTCTGCCTTGCTGCCCAAACTACGCCTTCTATCTCCTTGACCAGCTGCGGATTATTAGCTACTCCCGGGGGCGGATTAGGAAAGAGTTTTCCTTCAGGAATAGCATTCGTGCCGTAATCAGCAGCCAGCGCCTTAAGCGCGTCGGCGTCCATTTTTGCCGGCTCAGTTTCGCTGAATTCTTTGCCTGATAAATTATATCTATTTTGGGCCTCATTTTTCCACTGCTCTAAAGGCATAGTATGTTCATCGCCTGTCTGCCCTTTAGCCACAATCACGCCTTCGGGAATATGCGCCTTGCGCATTTCACTGTTATTTTGTACAGGCAATAACTGGCCAAACAGCTGTTCTCTTTTGATAAACTCCGTAGGCGCAAAGCCAAGCTTGGTATCAATATTATTCTGCATCGTGCCCCAGAGCGAAGGCTTCATACGGAACAAGGTAGCAGTGCTGTCAAAAACTGAATTAGAGGCCGCGGAAACCACTCCGTAGACTAATGGCTTCCATTCACTTTGCATCCCATCGGTAGCCAGCAAAGCCATGGCCATACCGCTGATAGCCGGCCATTGATTAAGCGTATTCACTACCGGTTTAATCAGCAGGCGCGGCAAGAGAGTACTGTTACCGACTGTGCTATGGTCCACTTGAGCCTGATAAGACGGCTGCCAGCCGTAAGACTGCGCCTGGCTCATAACCGAAGCATCGCCCATAACGGCGAAATCCGCAGCGCAAGAACTGTTAGCTGCCAGAAAATCGCGCGCTGCTGCTGCATCAGGCGCTAATTTCATCCGCGGCAGGTATAAATTACCTTTATTATCAATGTAGCTGCGGCCCAGAACTTCGGATTCCGCGGCTTTAAAAGCAACTCCGCCTTTCTGATAAAGCCGGATAGCATCAGCCTCGGAAATCTTATTATCACCCAGCACCTGGCTGTATTGTTTGTTTATGCGGGCAGCACCAGTAACTTTTTGCATCTGCTCTGAAGTAAATTCTTCTCCGGTGCGCTTATTCACCCATACTGACTCCCCTTCTCTATGCAGCGTTCCATCATGGTCTCTTGACCAAGTATCTTTATTAAGAGGTATAAAATCCTGCTTAGAATACCTGTCGTTGCTCTTGATATAGGTTTGCCCATCAAAGGCAGTGCGGCCGAATTCCGTGGCAGCAACACCCGCGGCCATTCCAGCAATCTGCGCTCCGACGCCGGCTTGTTCTCCCCTGCGGATTTTATCTCCATCAATAGCCAATACTGCTCCGGCATTCGCCAAGCCGCCTAAAGAACCTACGATAAAACCAGTGCCCATGTTATTGCCCATAGAACTACTCACCGCCCCAGCCGGGTTAAGAAAACCTCCCACGCCTCCGGAAACTATGGAACTGGCTAAATAAGTGGAATCGCGGTCCCATTTATAATAATTCCCGGCGGCAGCCATAGCCCGGGATACCTGAACAGCGGCAGTATAAGTATTAAAACCCTTAATCGCGGTTGAGGCTGCTCCGACCATACCAGCTTTATACATAGTGCTGGCACCTCCAGCAATGCTCTTTAAAGGGTGGCTGGCCAGATACCCCAAGGTCTTGCCGGTGCGGCTTAAAAAATTGCCTGTGTTCTGAGCAGTATTACTTAGGGCCGAGGAAGTATTGCCCATAGAGCCGGCGTAATTCCAAGCCGAGCTTAAAAGCTGCGTGCCCACAGCCATGCCGATACTCATACCCACTCCTGCCCCGACTGCGCCCCAATCTGCCTCTGCTTTTTCTCCGCCGCCGGCGCGGCTCCTTGCGGCATAGGCCTCAGGCGGCAGGATAGAGGATAAAATAAAGGACAAAATAACCCCTGCAAGAAAAACCTTTTCTAAAGGCTTTACTTTTATTAAGCGCGCGGTTATTTTTTTCACTGCTACTGGCATCCTCTGCTCCTTTATAAACTAACCTTACTTAGTTAACGCTGAAAAAGCTCTTTGTTTATACCATGTATTGTAGTTGCCCGATTTATCGGGCCCAATAAATTGGGCAACTACCGGAGTTTTTCAGTAATAACTATTTAGAAAAACAACTCGCTTTATCCTTCATCAATTGCTCTATCTCTTTGGTATAAGCTGTAATCTGGTCCCTGGTCTGATCCGTCAACCCTCCCTGCCCGGTAAAATTACCGGCGGTGCTGCGCAAATTCTCCACTATGCTGTTAGTGCTGTCGGGAATATTAAAAGTCTGGCTGTTAAAAGCAACATTATTAGCGGCAGCGCGGCACTGAGAAGCTTGATTATTATAGTAATTGTATAAATCATCTCCCTGAACATGCCTTAAGCGTGCGTATTCCCGGAGCGCACCCTGCAAAGTCAGCAGAAAATGGTATTTCTCATCTCCATAACACCACCCGTAATAATAGTATCTATGGAGGCCTAAATAGTAGTTTTGATTATTAGGACGCCCTTTAATCCAACTTTCAATGTCAGCAGCTGCAACAGCCAGGTAATCGCTCTTTGCCATAAAACCGGCATAGGTGCTGTCAGCAAGGGCATCATACCTGCTTGCTTCATCGAGCAGAAACTGCGGGTTAGTAGTTAAAACCAGATGCAAATAATTAACCGGATTACGCCCATATTCTGTAGAGCTGCTAGCTGCACCTCGTAACTCATCAGCCTCGCCATGCAGTTGGCTATGGCTAGTCTCCGCGTCGGCTTTATAAAGCTCCCCGTGGCCTCTTAAAGCTGCGACGATCATTACAAGGGCTCCTACACGGATATAAATATACTTGCCATAACTACCTGCCCGCCTCTCTATCAGATTGTTTTGAATCAAATCAGCGGCTTCCTTAAGCACTCTTTCCTTAGCGTACGCTTCATCCCTGGAACTAACCGCCTTAGCAGCATGCTCATCCGCTAATTTCAACAGGTCAGCCTTAGGGTCAATGCTGCGGTTTATGTCGCCGGGGGCATAGTTGCCGGTAATATTCGCTTGTTTATTCAGCCTATCACTGGATTCTTGGGCTAAATTTATATATCCGCCTAACCTTGTAATCTGCTCTCCTAAATAGGCTACGCGGGCAAACGCGTAACTGCAAGCATCAGGAGCAGGAACATAATCCTCAGTGCTAAAATTACCGCTTATAATACGCTCTGTTACTGTGGTCCTGCCTCTCTGATACTGCTCCCCGCCGCCAAAAACATCCACGCCCTGGCGGAACTTTTCCTGCACGCCCCTAAGCATATAAACCCGTGCGGTCAAGAGCGCCGCGGTCAAGAGCGCCAGCAGGATGGCATATTCAATAAAGGTCTGGGCGTTACTTTGTCTTTTTCGCATAGTCTATTATCACCACCGTAAAGGAGCCCGGGCTATTCCCCAGCTTTAAGGAAGATAGATATGACAACATTACCTTACAGGTATCCTTGCTCTCATTGGAGAAAATAAGCTCTGTGCTAAGGATCTCCATATTTGAATTTTCCGCCTTAGTTTCCCGCGGGCAGGAAGGGCAATAATCCGCCTGCCCTTGCAGCGCCTGCTTGGTATTTACTTTTTCCAGCGGGCTTTCTTTGGCTAAAGACCATCCGTAACGCGGCATATTATCCTTGTAAAACTGCGCCAATAGCGCAATATCTTCCTTAACTATATAGTTTGCCTTCAGGGAATTTTTGTCTTCTGACAAGCTAAGTAAAGAAGAATCAGGATAAACCGGCATTATCTCTTTCTTGGGCTTATCCAATAATTTGGGGATATAATCCGTGGACTGCATATTTTGCAAAGCCGTTTTCGGGTCAATAGTGCCGCGGCAGATTATAAAATGGGTTTTGTTATCCCTGACAAACTGCCCGGGGATAAAATTAATCACCATATTCTCTTCGCCTTTATCAAACATAAGGTTCTCTTCCAATGCCTTTTTGACCCTTTCGCTGTCAACATTAACCGCGGCTTTTTCTTTAAGCTTATCTAACTGGCCTAAAACATCTTTTTCCTGCCAGCCCAGCTCAATTAACTTACTGCGGTAGAAATCTTTTACTAAAGATACTTCCGTGCCGCTTATATAAGAAATAAATTCAAATTCCATCCCTGCGATCTGCCTCTTCTCCTGCTTAATCTTCTGCGTGTCCTCGGGGAGCGGGATATCCTTTTGGCCCAAAAGCTCTGCCATAGATAGATTTAGCCCTAAAAATAAAGCCAAACACCCTATCGCCAGAACCTTGGCTGCCCTTACTTTAAAAATCTTGCTTATCATGATCTATCTCCTTGTCTTAATAACTGCATTCCGCATTATCCGCTTTGTATTTCAGGATATTGGATGTTAACGTTCCAGCCTGCTTAGCAGCCTCTGTCGCGGGCCCGGTATAGCTACTCTGTACTGTCGCATCTATTTTATCCGCCGCGGCTATAGCATTCATAGACCTTAACTGCCTTGCCTGCTGCGTCAAGCGATCGGCCTCGCCGCTCAAATAATCCGCCTTGCCCTGCAAGTCGTCTCTCTGCGCTTCCAGATCTTTGACATAGGCTAACTTGGCAGCGCAAGGATCTGTTGAGGCAGGCGTAGTAGAAGCAGCCAGAGAGTCTACGTCAATTATAGAAGCGTCGTGCCTGAATACAGGCGGATATATTGAACCCATGCCGCGGAAATCAACTACGCTATAACTGTGAGCCTGCGGGTATGTTGGAGTCCAAAGGCCGAGGTTCCCTTCGCCATGATCCTGCCAAGTGTCTACCCTAAATTTACGGTTATGCACAATATCATCAAGCCAGCATAATGTCACATGCAGGTCAGGAGAGTCGTTTTCCACGCTAAAAGCCGGGAGCATCCCCGCCCAAACCGTTGCCAGAAGCACTAATTTCACCCCCACCATAATCGTATGTTCCAGAATATTTACCACTAAGCCCGCGGCTAAAAGCGCGGTAGCCACGGCGCAAAGTGCGTATTTACAGGCAGCGCAGGCCGCGCCGATAAGAGGCATTTTCTCGCATAAACTGCAGATGCAAGCGGGGATTAACAAACCTACTCCTATCGCGTAGGCGAATCTTAGTATCGCCTGAGAGACAACTTCCAGCGCGGCCGCAGCCACCGGCCAGGGCATAAAGGTTATTTTGGTTCTGAATTTATTTACCTCCTGCGTATCCACGGTAACCTCAACGTTGTGATACCTGCTCTGGCCGTCAAACCAGTCATAGGTGTAAGTCTTGCCAGAACCTAAATTCTCGATAAACTTAGAGAATTCCTTGCGGTAATTATTTTTTATCTGGCGCTTCAGCGCCTCCCAGCCGTAGTCATCTATGCGCTTCTGGATCTCCGGGTCTTTGCGCATATCCTCGATAAGCTGGTTAAGCTCCTTATCTTCAGGCGGCGAGCCATCTTTAAGCTTGGAACCGATACCGCTGTTGATAAGAGCAAGCCGGTGAGCGGTAAGTATGGCCTGCTCCCTGCCATCCTTTGCCGAATCCCGGATGGATTTGTAATAATAATACTGGGCGATAGAAAAAGAGATAATTGATACCTCAATCCCCGCTACCAAGGCTATAAATATGCCGGTAAAAATCTCCTGGACAGTCATCTCCAAGATTGAAGCTATTGTCCCGGTTGGTATAGCTGAGCAAGGCTCGGTGCAGGCCTGGCTTATAGCAGAACTTGCGTTAACATCCGAATTCAGCAAGTTAACATTTAGAATCAGGGCGATAGAGATAGCTAAAGCGAACTCTATGGATATTAAATAGTAAAATTCCCAATAGGATGCCTCTAATTGAGAATTAGCCTGGGCCACGCTATTAAATACGCTGGCCATTACCGAGCCTCCTGCCAGGGCGCCGGCATCAGCGGCGTTACTGGAATCGGTTTTGATAAACGCCACCTTGGATAAATTTATGGTCACCATGGCCATAATCACCAGCACTACCAAGACAAGGATGAAAAACGGGGCGAGCTGGCCCCGCTCATACCTGCATTTATTCTTATGAAAATAAATAAGCATCAGGCTAACCTCTCTAGTTATTCAAGTTACTCAAGCTTGGCGCGGATTTTAACACCATATCTTCCCTTAAATTTCCCGGCCGGGGCAAAGGCCAGGCCCTGCGATAGCTGTCAGACGATGTCCCGGCAGCCACCCGGCTTTCGTTATATTTCCTCTGGCGGATAACTAATTGCTTGTTTCCCCAAAGCCAGATATTCACCATCCCGGCAATAAACAACAAGATCAGCACAAAGGAAAAAGCCATCTCTAAGAGCGCTTGCCCTCTTTCTTCTAAATTTCTATTTAATATCTGGTTTCCCATATCCTGCTCCGGGTAACCCCTGTTGCCGGGGCCTTCTCGCTGTATTTATACTGGCCGTCCCGCGTGTCATAATAAAGATGCTGTGTTGTATTCCAATAGGTCCCGTTATAGGCGATTTCGTCGCTATCTTTATACCTTACGCTAAAAGGCACTGAAGTAGTAATATCTTCGCTCAAGGTAGATTCTTTCTTGTTAGTAATCAAATTCCCTTTTTCGGTCTTCGTGGCAACCTCGCTAAATTCCGTTACCGAGGATGTGCTCGGGACCTCGGTCTGAAATGACAGGCTTGCTGCCGCAGCCCCTGTATTGTTTACCGCGGTATTTATAAAATCATTGTATTTTTTGCTGTCAATGGTATTTTCATCTTCATTCACCCTCATCACGATAATATTCTCCGAAGCGCTGCCTATCTTAGGCACTGCCCAGTAAACATTTGCCGAAGAGCTCAATCCCTGAGAAGCCCCCTTCATATACCCGCCGGAGAGGTCAATATACCTGCGGTTTTGCGTTAAGGTATACTGCACTGACGCGCCAGCCCCCTCAGTATCATTGCCCTGATAGGTGTTAGCTTTCTCCAGCGCCCGCCTAAAAGCCTCCATTTGCACATACTGCTGGTCATTATAACGTTGGATATAAGTAAGCAGGGCGCCAAAAACCATCAGCAATAAGCTGCCAAAAAGTGCCAGCTCTACTATTGATTGCCCTTTTCTGCTTTTAGCGCTTTTACTGGCCATAATTCATTAACCCCCTCCAAGCCGGCTGTATAAATCTGTCATCCTATCCACCTGCCTCTGCAAGTTACTTGAGTCGCTTCTGATACTCTCTAATTCCTGACGGTACTGCGCGGCTCTTGCCGTCTCTCCTCTTTCGTCCATACCCTTTAGCACACCTACTATGCCGGATTCTATATTGTTAATCCGCTCAATAACGGTCAAATTGGCCAGCCCCCACTCGATATTATCTTCTCTTAGCTGATCCCTGATCCCAGATAAGATACCAGACCTTTTCTTCCAAGCATTGGCATCGTTTTCCAGATAAGCTGCATTCGCATACATTATTGCCCGGGCAGCTTCGCAAGTATCTTCATCATCATCGTCGTCGCAATCCCTAGTATTGGCAGTTGCCCGGAGGTTGCCTGCTTCCGTTTCCACGGTAACTGTTGAATTATTTAAACCGGATATTGTTCCGTTATACAGGTTCACTAGGTTGACATGCCGCTTATGGTTATTTCTGTCGTTAACACTGTCTAATTCCTGCTTTTCCGCTCCTGATGCGGCAGCAGCAACAGCGGAACTATAGTTTCCAGGGCGGTTATAGGCTTCTGCGCTTTGCTTATCAAAAAAATGCCCGGCGTAGAGATTATTCTTATCGTAACCGACGGAAACCGAGTCAATGTCTCTTATCTCGCTTGAGCTTAGCTTTGTGCCCCCGCCTAACTCGCCGCGGAAATTTCCGCTGGAGTTGGATACAGAATTTGTCCTGTATATGGAATCGCTGACAGCCGAGCTTGTCTCCTGCTCCGAGCCAATAAAAGCGTCGGAGAGGTCCTTAACCTTACCCTGCAGGCCGCGCTTGGCATAAGTAAACATGCCCATTAAAACAGCCGAAGATATCCCCAGCACTAAAGCGTATTCCATAAAACTTGTGGCCGCGCGCCTGCGGTAAATCATCTCTTTGGCTCCTTCCGGAAAGGCTCTACTTCTTCTTCGCGTTCGGTTTCTATATGTATCAGGGAATTTGTGTTAGTGATCGTATCAGAGCCGGTCTCATTGTTGGTAAGATTAAAGGGGATATTGTGCGCATCGGAGCGTTCAGTGCTTTTGGTTCTGGTAGTAATTGTCCCGTTGGTTATCCCGGGGGAATAAAAAGCTCCTTCGTTTAACTGCTCAATATTCGACCTAAGCCTGCCCTGTATCCCCCTTTTCATATAAACCGACATGGTAATAAGGGCTGCGGCAATGACAGCGAAAATAACCGCGTATTCCAAAGTAGTTTGTGCTCTCTTGCGCATAGCTTCTCCTACCTTCTGGATTCATCCAGCTCCACCTGCGCCTGTTTCAGCCGGGCATTAATCGCGCGCTGCATATAAGGGTACATCGCCACTAATGCCGCGGCAATCACCGAGATCATAATCACGTATTCTAAGAAGCTCTGCGCTTTGTTTTTCATGGCTTATCTGTAGTTGCCTGATTCATTAGGCCCTGAGTTGCCCCATAAATGGGGCAACTACAACTACTTGCACCCTGTTATGTAGTTGCCCGATTCATTAGGCCCTGAGTTGCCCCATAAATGGGGCAACTACTGTAATGCAACCACTGCCTTATTAAAACATTCTTCAAAAATTGTCTTTTCTCCAGAGCGGGGAAAAATAATCCCCGAAGCAACAACCGCCGCCGCTACAATGGTAAAAATGATAAAGTATTCTATGGTGCTCTGGCTTAAAACCCAATAATTTTTGCGCTTACATCCCCACATTTAAGCCTCCGCGGGTAAATTGCAGTAAAATCGGGCCGCCGACGATAATTAAAACTACCGGTAGAATAAAGGCAAATAGCGGGAATAATAATTTTATCGGCGCCTTTAGCGCCATAGACTCGCCGTTCTGGAATCTGCGGTAGCGCATCTCCTCTGCCTGCAGGTTCATTGCCTCGGCCATGGGCGTGCCCATGCGGTCTGCCTGCACCAGCGTGCGCACAAAAGAATGCACCTCCGGCATATCCACGCGCCAGGCAAGGTTCTTCAGCGCTTCGCGCCGGGTCTTGCCCATCTGGGTTTCGTGGTAAACCTCGGCTAATTCCTGGGTTAAATCGCAGGGCTTTAAATCCTTGATTATGCGGTTTACCGCCAACATAAAATCCATGCCTCCGCTGACACAGAGGTTCAAAAGATCTATAATATTAGGCAGGCCTTTCCTAATCTTGGCCTGCCGGGATTTGATTTTGCCGTTTAACCACATCTCCGGCAGGAAAAATCCGACGGCTAAAGAAACCAGAAAAACCATATCCTTAGGCAGCTTTTCCCCCAAAAATATGTAGGCTAAAACCGGCACCACGATAAAAGATAAAGCCTTAAAAATGAAAAACTCGGTAGCCCCCATTGGCAGGCCGGCCTTTACCAACCTTCTCCTTACGCCTGCGATAGGCAAAGGAAAACGCCTTTCTAAGACTTTCACCGTGCCGCTTAAGGGCGAGAATGCCTGCTCTAATTTTTGGGTATATTTATTATATGCGGCTTCCTTCTCCAAGCTTTCCTTGTCAAACATCTCCGGAGGCAGGTGCGTTTCTTCCATGCCGAATAATTTGCCCTTGAACTGATAAAGGGCAAAATATACACACCCGGTTAACAGTATTGCCATTAAAACTAACTCCATGATAAGTCCCTCCTGAATAGAATCATCTACCTCTATACATCTACTTTACTTAGCTTGCGGATAAAAAATATCCCCAGCACTTCTGAAATAATCGCGTAAATAAAAAGCATCCTTCCGGTGTTGTCGTTAAAAAATATGTCAAAGAAATGCGGGTTGGACTGATAGACAAAAATGGCAAAGGCTATCGGCAGAAGCGACATAATTGCCCCCTGTAGTTTGCCCTGAATACAGAGCGCCCTGACTTTGCCGATGAGCTTGTTGCGCTCCTGAATTGTAGAGATTACCCGCGAGAAAGTAATAGTCAGGTCCCCGCCGGTCTCCCGGGCAACTAACATCGCGGTAACCACTAAATCCAACTCATCTAAGCGCATACGCTTTTTCATCTGCGTCATTGCCTCATCCAGCGCCACGCCCATCTGCATCTGCCTGATGGCTAAGGCAAACTCCTGAGAAATGGGTGCGGGCATCTCATTGACTATTTCTTCAAAGGCCTGTAATAAGCTTAAGCCCGCTTTTAAGGAGCTGGAGAGAATCAATAAGCTGTCCACTAATTGAGAGGCAAATTTCTGCCGGCGGATCGCCTCCATGCGCTTGACCACGATTACCGGGATGCTCAAGCCGGCAGCTGCGCAGCCCACTGCTGCCCAGATATTCTTAGTCAGCAAGTATCCGGCTACAGCGCAGACAACCGGTGCCAAAGTATCCAGCAGTATTAACTTGGCTAAAGGCACATCCATAAACATCCGGTTCAGCTTAGGAGTAATATTAGCGATGCGCTTTTTCTGCCAGCGGTTTAATCCCTCTTCCAGAAACGGATAAAGCATGCGCACGAGAAAAAAGCTGGCGCCAAACACTGCTAGAAAAATCAGTATTTTTATCAACATTCAGATTAGCCTCCTTTGAAGCCAGCAAGATCAACTTCTTCTACTTAGTTCCCTTGATCGACAATATTATCCCAATCTTTGTCAAACCAATTTTCAGTACTAAAGTTAGCTACGCTTTCATTGCCTTTCCGGGTGCTTGTCTGTTTATGGATATCAGTCTTACTTACCCTGTTAGTGTCAAGGGTATCAGTGGAATTAGTAAGGCTGGTAGTGTTGTAATGAACCGCAGTTTCGCCGGGCGAAAACTGCTGGCCCATGCTGTCCGCGCTTTCTCTTAGCTTTCCCTGATAACCTCTTTTGACATAAACCTGCATGGCGATTAAACCGGCAACAATTACGCCGATAAGAATCGCGTATTCCAGAGTTGTCTGGGCTTTCTTGGCAAATAATTTCTTCCTCATTTGTCCCTCACCTCCTCTTGAGAACTAATCCTCGTTTGAAGTATTAGCAATAGTCTGGTTGCCGGTCCTTTTACTTGCCTCGTCTAAGGTCTTTTTCAACGCGCCTTTATTAGCAGCTTCCCAATCCTCAGTTTCATTAGACGTACGCTCGCTATTAAACGAAGAACTCAAATAATATGGCTCGTATTGAGTAGTTTCAAAGCTTAAAGGGGTGGCAGACGCGCCAACGCCTCCTATAGGACCGGTAATGTTGCCTTCCTTGTAATCCACCGCATCCTTGACCCTGCCTTGAAAACCTCTCTTGATGTAGGTCTGCATTGCCATGACCGCGGCAACAATCAACCCTAAAACAATCACGTATTCCGCGGTGCTCTGCGCCTTCTTTCTCAATGGCCTTAACATTTGTGCTTCACCTCCTCCCTGAAATAATTACTGCGTAAAATTAATGTGCTGTACTGCATTTACCGCCTGTTCACTAGTATGGTTAAGCATAGTTTCTACTCTGCTCCTAATAAACGCGTTAGCTGCCAAAATAATCGCTCCCACAATCACCGTGAAGATGATAATGTATTCAAGTGTGCTCTGCGCCTTTTTTTGCCTCAACATTTTCTCACCTCCTCCTTCTACCATTCTAAGGCCTGTTTTTCAGGCCGTCAGTCATCCTGAGCGAAGCGAAGGATCTGTTTTTAGATTCTTCGTCGCCCCTATTACTTTACTTAGTTAACGCTGAAAAACCTCTTTGTTCATATCATGTATTGTAGTTGCCCGATTTATCGGGCCCAATAAATTGGGCAACTACAGGAGTTTTTCAGTAATAACTACTTAGCGAAACCAAGCAGTAGGGGCTCCTCAGAATGACTTTATAGTGGCGAATAAAAAAACCGAATCGCATCTTTTATCACAAAGAGCTGTTATGTAAAGTGTCAAGCTTTTGTTAGAGCAAATTGTTTATGAAGAACTTTTCGAACTGTCTGTTATACGTGGCAACCATAAGAACTTGGTTCGCACTCTTTGATTTTTCGTCTTA
>Ga0265296_1000474_pt1 | contig 61837 bp, 52 predicted proteins | sample MunlanPumphouse1_FD_189073 | JGI IMG/M metagenome (GOLD analysis project Ga0265296, IMG submission 189073) | Groundwater microbial communities from a municipal landfill in Southern Ontario, Canada - Pumphouse #1 | ecosystem: Environmental > Aquatic > Deep subsurface > Groundwater | place...
CAACCCCGGCAACCCTGGCGACGGGGGCGGCAATGGCGGCTCCGGCAACGGTGGCGGCAACGGCGGTCCGGGCAACCCCGGCAACCCCGGCAACCCCGGCAACGGGGGTGGCAATGGCGGTTCCGGCAACGGTGGCGGCAACGGCGGTCCTGGCAACCCCGGCAACCCTGGCAACGGTGGCGGCAACGGCGGTCCGGGCAACCCCGGCAACCCCGGCAACCCTGGCGACGGGGGCGGCAATGGCGGCTCCGGCAACGGTGGCGGCAACGGCGGTCCCGGCAACCCCGGCAACCCCGGCAACCCCGGCAACGGGGGCGGCAATGGCGGCTCCGGCAACGGTGGCGGCAACGGGGGCAATGGGGGGCCTGGCGGTCGCCCGCCGAGAGATTGATGAATCTTTATCGAGCGCTCCAATCGATGCGTGCGCGTGCCGGAATATGGAGCCTGTCAGTGCTAGCGGTCATAGGCGTCGGCATGCTGTCCGGCGCCTTCCGGCCCCTTGACGATGTCATCGCCTCTGCGCGGTTCTCGGTTCTGGAGAGGCCCGCCACCCAGAGCCTGACGATCGTCGAGATCGATTCCCGAAGCCTGGTCGCCGCAGAGGCCTGGCCATGGGATCGGCGACGGTATGCCCAGGCGATCGACAATCTGATTTTGGCAGGGGCGACCCTAGTCGCTGTCGATGTCGATTTCAGCGCGCCGTCGAACCCCGCGTCCGATCAGGCGCTGGCGGCGGCCGTGTCGCGACATCCCGGTCAGGTGGCGTTGGCGACCTTCGAGCAGATGGAGTCATATGGCGCCGGGGAAACACGCAGATCGGGCAACCGCCCGATCGCGCCGCTTCTGAATGATTCCTTGCTCGCTTCGGTCAATGTGCCTGTGGATGGCGACGGAAGGGTGCGCCATTACGATTATGGCGCCTCAGATGAAGCGCCGCCATCGGTCGCGGCCATCTTGGCCGATGCCTCGGTGCGACAGGGCGCTTTCACTGTCGATTTCGGGATCGAGCAGAAATCGATCCCCCACCTCAGTTTCGAGGACATCTATAGCGGCCGCTTCGACCCCTCGCTCGTGCGCGGCAAGAAGATTCTGATGGGGGCGACGGCCCTTGAACTCGGCGACGAGTTCGCCACGCCCGTCGGGCTGTTGCCCGGCGTCATCATCCACGCCCTCGCCTACGAAAGTATCGCTGACGGACGGGCCCTGGTCAGCCTTAGCCCGCTGGCGCTTCTGATCCTGTGCGCCGGGCTCGTCGCGGCTTTACAGCCTGTGAGAAGCGGGGGCGGCGCCCTGTGGCGGCTGGTCGTGCGCCATGTCGCCATCACGGCCTTGATCGTCATCGCGCCGATCGTGCTTCAGGCCTTGCTGCCGGTCAGCATCGACATCGCCGCGCTTCTTTTCACGCAGACACTGATGGCGATCTGGGCGACCCGCGTGGAGTTGACGAGGCAAGCCAAGGCGATCGTGCAGGCGCGAGAGGCCGGCCTGCTTCATCTGGCGATGCACCAGCCGGAAACAGGGCTTCCCAATCGCCGCGCTCTGCTGGCGGGCATCGACGACCTGATCGCCACAGCCGAGACCAACGTCGCCGTGTTTGCGATCGGCGTGGATCGCCATGCGGAGATGCGCGGGGTCGTCGGTTATGACGTCGCCAACACCTTGATGGTCCAGCTTGCCGACCGCTTGGCCAATTTGGCCGACGTGGACCTGGTGGCGCAAATCGCGTCCTCGGTGCTCGCCTTCTCGCGGGCCGATCTGTCCGTCGATCAGCAACACGCCCTGGCCAGATCGCTTCGCGCCGTGGAAACGACCTTCACCGTCGACGGCCAGCCTCTGGATTTGTTCGTCCGCATCGGCAGCGCCTCACAGGATAGGCAGTCGGCGAGCGGCGATGCCCTGATCGAACGGGCGACGACGGCGCTTAACCAGGCCGATCTCTCGGACGACCGTACGGTGCTTTATGACGAGGCGTCCTTTGTCGATCCCGACAACAACCTCGCCCTGATGTCGGAACTTCGCGACGCCCTGCGCAGGAGCGACGTCAGTCTGCACTATCAACCCAAGCGCAAGACCTCGGACGGCTCTACGGCTTCGGTCGAGGCGCTCTGTCGATGGCATCATCCCGTTCGGGGTCGGATCGGGCCGGACCTCTTCATTCCGATCGCCGAACAGACGGGACAAATCAGGGCCCTCACCGAATGGAGCATCGTCAAAGCGATCGAGGATCAGGCCGCGCTTAGGGCTCGGGGCGTTCATCTGGCCATCGCTTTGAACGTGTCGGGACGGCTCCTTGTGGACGAAGCCTTTCAAGCGCGTGCGCTGCAGTTGATCGAGGGTTGCGACGCCGAGCTGATCTTCGAAATCACCGAAACCGCCGTCATCGAAAACCCGAAGATCGCGGCTCAGGCGATCGCGGCCTATCGAGCGGCGGGGGTGCGGATTTCGATCGACGACTACGGCGCGGGCCTATCTTCGCTCAGCTATCTGAAAATGCTGAACGCCGACGAGTTGAAGATCGACCGATCTCTGATCCTTGATGTCGTCAACAGCGGGCGTGATCGCCTGATCATCAAATCCACCGTCGATCTGGCCCACGGTTTGGGCATGACCGTCGTGGCTGAGGGGGTTGAAACCGAAGAAGTGTTTGACGCCTTGTCGGCTCTGGGGTGTGACACCATCCAGGGCTACTGGGTTTCGCGACCACTGCCGTTCGACGACTTGCTTGCCTTTTTCGCGACATCAGATCGGGCCGAAAAACGGGTGATGGCCGGCTAGGGCTGGCTACTGTAGGCGCGACGAGCATATGCTCGCCCAGCGGCCACACGAACGCTTAACTGTGCCTGATATACAACCCATGATAGTAATCGTGAGGTTGGCATGCGGACGTTTGGACCCATTCCTGCTGCAAGGCGACGCGGGCGCGAGGGCGTGGCGGCGGTGGAGTTTGCGCTGGTGGGGCCGATCCTGGTCCTGCTGCTGATCGGCATCGTCGTCTATGGCGGCTGGTTTCTGATGGCCCAGTCGGTTCAGGCCCTGGCGTCGGAGGGCGCAAGGGCGGCGATCGGGGGGCTGGACGCTGCCGAGCGCGACGGCCTGGCGCGGCGCGAGGTCAGCGAGGCGGTGCGGGGCGTGGCGCTGAACCCCGATCACACGACCATCGAGGTGATGGAGGATGCCGGCCGCCTGCGGGTCGTCGTCGTCTATGACGCAAGCGACAGTCTGATCATGGCGCTGGGCGGAATGCTGCCGCGTCCGCCGTCGGTCATTCGGCGGTCGGCGGTCATCCATGTGGGCGACTATTGATGAGGGCCTGGGCGCCTCGGCTGCTGCTCCGGTTCGGCGCTGATCGGCGTGGGGCGGTGGCGGTGATCGCGGCGGTCGCGGGCGGCCTGTTGTGTCTGTTCACGGCGGCGGTGATCGACCTGGGCGTTCTGGTTCTGCACACGCGCCGGGTTCAGGGGGCGGCGGATCTCGCGGCGCTGTCGGCGGTGCGAAACCTGGCGCTTGGCGAGGGCGCAGTCTCGCGCGCGGCCCAGACGACGGTCGAGGCCAATGTCGCGCCCGACGTCTCGGTCACGGTGACGACGGCGCTGGGCGTCTATACGCCCGATCCAGCCAAGGCGCGCAATGACCGGTTCATGACGGGCGGGGTGAAGCCGAACGCCGCACGGGTCGAGGTCACCAGTCGCGCGCCGATGTTCTTCACGCCGCTGTTGCTGGGCCGCGATCAGGTGCGGGTCACCCGCCGGGCCACGGCGACGACGGGCGGTGGGACGCCCAAGGCCATGATCTCGATCGGGTCGCGTCTGGCGCGACTGGACGGCGGTGTGGCCAATCAGGTGCTCGGCGGCCTGACCGGGTCCAAGATGTCGCTCAGCGTCATGGACTATCGTCGTCTGATCGATCTGGACGTCAATTTGCTGGGGTTCACCGACGCCCTGGCGACCGATCTGGGCGTCGAGCTCGGGGATTACGACCGGCTTCTGGCGACCCAGGTCGACGCCGGCCGTGCGCTGAGGGTGCTGGAGCGGCTGGCGGGCGGCCAGGACGGCGGGGCGCTGGGCAAGCTGGCCTCGGCCTCGGTCGGAACGAAGGTCAGGCTGAGCGACCTGATCGGGCTGGAGGCGCAATCGCCCGACGGGATCCGCGAGGGGCTGGACGCGTCGGTCTCGGCCATGGATCTGGTCATGGCCATGCTGGAGGTCGGGGGCGGGGACCGACAGATAGCGCTGAACCTGGGCGTGCCGGTCGGGCTCGCCGATCTGAAGACCAGCCTGGCGATCGGCGAACGGCCCAATCGCTCGCCCTGGCTGACGGTGACGGCCAACGGCCAGCCGATCATCCGCACGGCCCAGGCGCGGCTCTACGTGCGGGCCAAGACGGCGCAATCCCTGTCGGGTCTGGCGCGGGTTGAACTGCCGATCCTGATCGAAATGGCGGCGTCCGAGGCGCGGCTGAAGTCGCTGTCCTGCGATCCGGCGCGCGCGGTCGAGGTCGATGTGCGGCCGGGCCTGGCGCGCGCTTCGATCGGTGTGGTGGACGAGGCCAGGCTGGACGACTTCAAGACACCGCTGACGCCTCAGCGCGCGACCTTGTTGTCGGTGCTGGGTCTGGTCAGCATCACCGGCAAGGCGGATGTCGAGGCGGCGGACGCCGGTTTCAGATCGCTGAGGTTCGACGCGGGCGATATCGACAATCAGCGCACCAAGACCATAGCGTCGCGCGGCTTCGCCAGCGGTGCGGTGGCCAGCCTGCTGGCGCGCCTGGACGTGGATGTAAACGTGATCGGCCTTGGCCTGGGGCTCGGCGACCTGACCAAGGCCCTGGGGCGGCTGCTGGACCCGCTGGGGCCCGTGCTGGACAGCGCGCTCAATCCCGTGCTGGACCTGTTGGGCCTGAAGCTGGGCGAGGCCGATGTGACGGTCCACGGCCTGTCCTGCCCGACGCCGGGGCGCGCGACCCCGCGTCTGGTCGGCTGAACCTTAACCGCGGGCGGGACGCAGGCCTTCGGCCGAGGCCTGCTGCATGGCCGGGCGCTTTTGACCGCCCGAGGCGATGATGCGGTCGATGCGGGCCTTTTCGGCGCGGAAGGCGGTCAGGTCGGCGCCGGCCAGTTCGGTCCCTTCCTGGGTGCGCACGCCGGCGGGATTGATCCGTTGGCCGCCGCGCCACAGCTCATAGTGAAGGTGCGGACCGGTCGAGGCGCCGGTTGAGCCGACGTAGGCGACGATCTGACCCTGGCTGACCCGCTGGCCGGCGCGGATGCCCGAGCCGTAGCGCGACAGGTGGCCGTAGCCGCTTTCCAGTCCGTTGTTGTGGCGGATGCGCAGCCAGTTGCCGTAACCGCCCCAGCGGCGCGCCTCGACCACCACGCCGTCCGCGGGGGCCACGACCGGCGTGCCGGTTCCGGCGGCGAAGTCGATGCCCTGGTGCATCTTCTTATAGCCCGAGATCGGGTGGGTGCGGAAACCGAAGTTGGACGACACGCGGCGGAAGCTCTGCAGCGGCGTGCGCATCATGGCGGAGCGCAGGTTCTTGCCGTTCGAATCGAAGAACTGAGCCTCCTTCGCGCCGGCGGGCTTGAAGCGATAGAAGGTGACGCCGCGCAGTTCGGCGTACATCAGGTCGCCCACATCCACCGTGCGGCCGGCCTCGGTCACTTCACGGTCGAAGACCATGGTGAACTCGTCGGTGGCGCGAATGTCGCGCTGCATGTCGAACTTGGTGGCGAACAGGCGGCTGGCCGAGCGGACGATGGAGGCGGTGGCGCCCAGTTCGCGCGCGCTGGCCGACAGGCTGCGCTCGACATCGCCCTTCAGGACGACGGTCTCATGGGTGACTTTTTCTTCCAGCGAACGCAGGCGCAAGGCGCCGTCGAAGCTGCGCGATACGGTCAGCTGGGACGCCGGGCCAGTGCGCATCGTCAGGCCGATCAGGCGGGCGTCGCCCCGGCCGTTGCGCGGTTTGGCGATGGCGGTTTCGAACTTCAGTCCGGCGCGCAGATCGGCCAGATCGAAGGCGTTGGCGACGGTGGCGGCGACGGCGCTGGCTTCTTCCGGCGCGACGCCGGTGCGACGCACGGCCTGCTCGAAGGTTTCGCCGCGGCGGATCTGGACGTTGACGGCCTCGGGCGCGGTCAGGCCGGCGGGCGCGTTGGCGGCGGCGAAGGCCTTGGCTTCCATGGCCGCCATCTGGGCCGAGGTCAGGGCGGGAACTTCTTCGGCCTGAGCGGGTTGGTAGGCTCGACCGGCGAGCATCGCCACCGAGATTGCAGCTGCCGCCGTAAGCATGTGCGGCGCGAGCCGCATCGGCTGGCGGCGTGGGTCGAACTGAGCCATCGGTCCCCGTCGTATTGCGACGCCTTCGGCGCCAAAGCTTTACTCGTTCTCGAAGATCGCGCCGTATCGCCCGTGGCGCGAAGGCGGTCCTATACCTCGCTTGTCTCATTTTGGAAAGCAGACCGTTACAAACGGTTAACGTGCGTCAGACAAAGCTCGACGGTGCAGGGATCCCGACCGGCCGATTCGCCGTTATCTGGCCCAGCTTGACCGGCAGTAAGCGGGCGCCGAAAAGCGACCGTCATGCTTTGATCTTGTTCTGGGGATAAGGATGACCAAGGTGGACGGCCCGCTGTTTCAATCACGCGATCGATCCGTTTGACCGACACACCGTCCAAGCCAAAGCCGCAGGCCAAGACCCGTCGCATCCTGCGCGCCGTGGCCGTCGGGGTTCTGATCTTGGCGCTGCTGATCGGCGTGGTGGCCGCCCTGATCTATCTCAATCGCCGTGCTGTGGCCCGCAATGTCCTGGTCGGCTGGCTGGACCAGCGCGGGATTCCGGCCGATGTCGAGGTGGAGCGGATCGAGATCGACGGCTTCGTCGGCCGCATCCGCATCGGCGATCCCGACAATCCGGATGTCGTGGTCGAAAGGGCCGAGGTCGATTACGCCGTCGCCCTGCCGTGGTCCAGGTCGGGCCTGGGCGTCACCCCCAGCCGCATCCGTCTGGTGCGACCGGTGGTCAGGGCCAGCTGGAAGGGCGGAAAACTGTCGTTCGGCTCGCTGGACCCGCTGATCAAGGATTTCACCGGCGGACCGCCGCGTCCGGATTCGCGCGGGCCCCTGGTCATCGTCGAGGGCGGTCGCGGGCGGTTGAATACGGAATACGGGCCGGTCAATCTGCTGGCTGACGCCCGGATTGACGACGGCAAGCTGATGCGGCTGGCGGCGCGCCTGCCGAAAGCCGCGCTGAAGAGCGGCGAAACGGAGGCCCAAGGCCTGTCCGGCCTGCTGGACCTGACCACGACCGGCGACCGGATGGCGATCAAGCTGTCGGCCGCCGCTGATGCCTTCACGACACCGGCTGCGCGCGGGCAGGGGGCTGCGCTGACGCTGACCGGCGATCTGCCCTATCCGGATCTGAAGACGCGGCGCGGCGACGGCCGGGCGATGCTGGACGCCCGCCTGACGGGCGAACGCCTGGGAACCTCGACGCTAAGCGCCCGCAGCGCCGATGTCGCCGCCCGGTTCGACGGCGCCGTCTCCGGCTGGATCGAAACCTTCCGGCTGGACGGCGAAGTCACGACCGCGCTGAAGGCGGCGGCCGTCGAGGGCGCGGACCTGCGCATCGCCGATGTCGCCGCGACGGCGACTCGGGGCAAGCTGACGGTGTCGCGCGACGACGCCGTGCGCTGGCGCATGCAGGGGCCGCTGGCCCTGACCGCCGGTTCGGGACGGACGGGTCAGACGACGATCGGCGGATTGTCGTTGACGTCGCGCGACCTAGCCTTGGGCGGCAAGGATGCGGCCTTCGAGGCGACAGGCCCATTGAGCGCGACCTTCGACCGTTTCGGTTTCGGCGACCTGGCGCTGAAGCGCGGCCGCGCCGACCTGGATCTGGACGTAGTCAGCGACGGCGGGGTTCAGATCGCGGCGAACGGATCGCTGCGCGCGGCCGACGGGGCCTGGCCCCTGTTCGGCGCGGTCGGCCCCGACGACATCGTCGAGCTGGCCGAGATGAAGCGCGCGCTGGGACGCTTCGCCCTGAACGCGCCCGCCCTCCGCTTCGCCACGGGCGCGGCCGGCACGACCGTCGCCCTGTCGCGTCCTGTCACCCTGACGCCCGCCAACGGCGGCGTCCTGACGGTGGCTCAAGGTCAGGGCGGCGCCTATCAGGCCGAGCCGGGGCGGCTGGGCGGCGGGGCGCTGAACCTAACCGCAACGCGCGGCAAGGGCCTGCCGGAAATGTCCGTCGCGATCCCGAACTGGCGTCTTACCGAGGGCGGGTTCGAAGCCATGCTGGACGGTCGCGCCCGACTGGATTTCGACCTGGCGCGCGGCATCGACGCCCGGACGCGCGGCGTCCTGGCTATGAACGCTGGCCGGCTGACCTATGCGACATCGGACTGCGTCGACCTGACCGTCGAGCGGCTGGAGCTGGACGAGAACGACGTCCATCAGGTCGCCGGCAAACTGTGTCCCCAGGGCGGTCCGCTGTTGACGTCGAAGGACGGCGTCTGGCGCGTCGTGGGCGGCTTCAGTCAGGTCTCGGCCCAGGCGCCATTCCTCGGCATGCGGTTCGCCGACGCCTCGGGCCGTGTCACCGTCGATGGGGCCAAGGCGGGCATCGGCTTGACCGCCAATGTGGCCGCCGCCCGCGTGATCGACGCCCTGACGCCGGAAAGGTTCGAACCGCTTTCCGCCACAGGATCTGCGACCCTGGCGGGCGAGCGCTGGAGCGGCGCCTTCGATCTGAAAGGCACGGGCGCGGCGGCCGCCTTTGATCTCGGTCGCCTGACCCTGGCGCACGATGGCCGCACCGGGTCGGGCGGCATCGTCATCACCGCCCCGAACGTGACCTTCGCCGAGCATGGGCTTCAGCCGGCGATGCTCAGCCCCTTGGCCGCCAACTTCCTGCAATCGCCGGTCGAAGGCCCCGTCAGCTTCGACGGACGTTTCGACTGGACCAAGGACGCCGAACCAACCTCCAGCGGCCATCTGGTCACGCCGGGCCTGGATTTCGTCAGTCCGGTCGGGGCCGTGAAGGGCCTGCGCGGCGACATCGTCTTCAGCAGCCTGACGCCCCTGATCACCGCCCCGAACCAGAAGCTGACGGCCGACAGCCTCGCCGTCGGCACGGCGGTCACGGCGCTGGACGTGACCTTCTCGATCAATGAGGCCGGGGTGCTGATTGACGGCGCCCAGGTCGTCGCCGGCGGCGGGACCGTCTCGGTCGAGCCCTTCACCGTCCCGCTGGACGCGACCCAGCCCTACAGCGGCGTGATCGTGCTGGACCGGGTGCAGCTGGGCGATGTTGTCGCCGACACCGGCTTTGACGACAAGGTTCAGCTGGACGCGGTCGTCTCCGGCCGCCTGCCCTTCATCATGGACCCCAAGCGCGGGCTCAAGATCACCGCCGGCAAGCTGGAGGCGGTCCAGCCGGGCCGCCTGTCGATCAAGCGGGACGTCCTGACCGATGTCGCCGCCAGCGGCGGGGGCGGCGAGGTGTCGGAAAACGTCGTCGAGGACTTGGCCTATCAGGCGATGGAAAATCTGTCCTTCGATCAGCTCAGCGCCGATGTGAACAGCCTGGACGGCGGCCGTCTGGCGGTCCTGTTCCACATCCGCGGCCGCCACGATCCGCCCAAACGTCAGGAGCTTCGGCTGACGATCGGCGAACTGATCAGCCGCCAATTCCTGAACCGCAAACTGCCGTTGCCGTCCAACACTCAGATTGACCTGACCCTGGACACGACCCTGAACGCCAACCAGCTGATCTCGGATCTGCTGGCCGTCAATCGCGCCCGCCAGGGTCAGCAGGATGCGACGCCCGCGCCCGTCCCGGCGCCTGCCGATTGAACTTCACCATTCAGCGCGCGTTCATTGGACGGCGTGCTATTAGAGACATCAACCTCGGCCGAACCGGAGCCCACGTCATGATCCACAAGCGCCAACTGGCCGGCCTCGGTTTCGGAGCCGTCGTCGTCGCCCTCGCGGCCTGCGCCCCGACCATCCGTCTTGAGGTCGCGCCGATCCAGATCTACGCCAAGCTGGACGCCGACGTGCGCGTTCGGCTGGACCAGGAGCTGCAGCAGCTGTTGCAGCAGAACCCCAACCTCTTCTGATTTCCCGCTTCTCTCTGAAAGGGACAGGCTGACATGACCTTCCGCAAACTCTTCGTCATCGGCGCCGCCGTTGCGGCTCTGGGCGTCGCGGGCGCCGCCATCGCCCAGACCAGCGCCCAGAAGGCGCAGATCGACCAGGCCAAGGCCGCTGGCACCGTGGGTGAGCAGGCCGACGGTTACCTGGGCTTCCGCACCCCGACCTCGGACGCCAGCCTGCGCGCCGCGGTCGACGCCACCAACTCCGGCCGCCGCGCCGCGTACGCCCGCAGCGCCGCCGACGCCGGCACTTCGGCGGATGTCGCCGGGGCCCGGATGTTCGAGGCCCAACTGCTGCCCCGCATCTCCTCGGGCCAATGGTACCGCAACGCCCAGGGCCAGTGGGTCCAGCGCTAAGAACCGCAAGTTTCCACCCCTCGGGCGATATCCCCGGGGGGTGTGTGTATCTTGGCGACCAGTCGGCGGCGTCAGGCGGCGGCGCGTCGATCCATCAGCGCCGGCAGCAGCAGCCCTTCGGCCAGCGCCCTGACCACCGGCACGGCGACCGCGTCGCCCATCAGCTTCAGCGCCGCGCTTTCGCTCGACGGCAGGCGAGAGTCGTCAGACACGCCCATCAGCCGCGCGGCCTCGCGCCCGGTCAGCCGCCGAACCCGCGCCAAGCCTCGATCGCACACCACCACATATTGCCGCGACGAGCCGCCGGCGGGCGTACGCAGGCATCCGGCCAGGCCATCGAACCGGATTTCCAGACGTTGGACCTTGCGGCCGTTCTCGGTCCGCACCCGGCGATAGGCGGCGCCGACGCAACGCTGACCCGACGCCAGGGCCGACGCGATCCGGGCGCGGTGCAGCGGCGCGGCCAAGGCCAGGATGGCGTCCGCATCGTCCAGCCAGTTGACGGCGTCGTCCGGCTCCAGAATGGCCGCCAGGTCCGCATTGCGCTGCGACGGCGAAGGCAGCGACCACCAAGCCCAGGCCGCCTTCACCGCCTCGGGCAGGCGCGCGTGGGCGGCGACCAGACGCGCTGAATGGAAGGGCTGGGTCGGACCGGCCGCGCGCGGGGCTTCGCCCTGAATGGCCACAACGAACAAACGCGGGCGCGACTGGGGCAGCCAGTGGGCGGCGTCCATCTCCAGCGCGCCGACCGTATAGCCCGCCTCGACCATCGCCGTGCAGACGGCCGCGAAATCCCGCCCATGACCTGATGTCAGCAGGCCGATCACATTCTCCAACACGATCACGCGCGGGCCGCGTCCCTCGGCCGCCAGCCCCTGCATCAGCCGCCAAAAGCCCCAGAAGGCGCCCGAGCGCCCGGCCTCCAGCCCGCCGCGCGCGCCCGCCAGGCTGACGTCCTGACAGGGCGACGAGGCCCAGGCCATGTCGGGCCGTCCCGGCAGATCGTCGACGGTCAGGGTCCAGACATCGCCCTGACGAAACGGCGTGTGCGGATGATTGGCCGTGAAGGCGCGCGCCTTGGCCGCGTCCATGTCGTTGGCGAAGACGGTGTCGATGCCGGCGGCGGACAGTCCCAAACCCGCCAGGCCGCCCCCGGCGAAGAACTCGAATGCGGTGGGGCGAATCGACATGGGACCAGCATAACCCAGCCGCGCCCCTTGACCGAGGGCGGCGGGGACCTCACCTGCGCCCGAACCAAAAGGAGCCGTCATGCGCCTCATTCCGCTCGCCGCCGCCCCGCTCGCCATCGCCCTCGCCGGCGTCTCGCTCAGCGCCTGTTACGAACGCGAAGATTCCAAGCCCAAGCCGGCGCCGCAGCCCCAGGCCGCCGTCACCCTGGGCGGCGTCGATCTGGGCCAGCCAGTGCGGGCGCTGGGGACCGAACCCTTTTGGGGCGTGGAGATCACGCCGGACGCCCTGATCTACACCCGCGTCGATCAGCCGACCCAGCGCGCGCCGAACCATGGCGCGACGGTTCAGGGCACGGTCGCGACCTTCGCCAGCTCGACCAATCTGAACAAGGCGCTGAACGTCGTGCTGATCGCCACCGAATGTTCGGACGGCATGAGCGACCGCACCTATCCGCTTACGGCCAAGGTCGAGATCGGCGACGACGAACTGACCGGCTGCGCCGCGCCTGCGTCGATGCTGACCACCCAGCCCGCGCCCTAAGGCGTCACCACCATTCGGCGTCGCGCAGCATCCGGGCGTAGCGGCGGCTGACCGGCGCCGAAAGGCCGCCGTCCAGCGTCAGGGTCGCGCGACCGTCGCCGCGTTCGACCCCCCGCACCGCCTCGCGCGCCACCCACCAGCTGCGGTGCGTCTGGGCGCCCTCAAGCCCCTCCAGTTCCTCCACCGCGTCCGACAGCCGCATCAGGATCAGGTCCGATCCCCGGTCGGTGTGGATGCGCAGATAGTGGTCCTCGGCCTGCACCGCCCGGATCGTCGCGCCTTTCAGCTTCATGGGCAGACGGTCCAGAAACCGAACCGGGCGGGCCGCTGTCTCAGGCGGCGCCGCATGGGTCTGGACCGGCACGGCCCGCCCCAAAAAGACGTTCAACGTCGTCACCGCCGCCGTAATGACCAACACAGGCACGATCAGCTGCGGCAGCACCGCCAGCGGATAGAGCCTCTGGGCGAAGAACAGGCCCGTCGCCGCCCAGACCAGCACGCACAGCGGCCCGGTGATGATCAGGACCATGGCCGCAATCGTCAGCCAAGGCCGCTCGTCCGAATCCAGAAATCGGCTGACCAAGACGCTGCACAGATGCCCCCAAAGCCCGCCCAGCACCATGATCACCACCCAATAGACCAAGCGCACGGGCAGGGACGCGCCCGCGCTGCCGAAAGCGCCGGTCACCGCCAGAAAGACGCCCGCCAGAACGGCGACGATAAGCCCACGCAAAAAGGTGCGGCGGCGGTCGGCGGCTTGGGACGTCATGGCGGCTTTCGGCATCTGGAGGTCCCGCCTTGAGACCATGATTTCCAACCTTGGGAAAGTCGGGTGGGCGTTGGCGCAGCCGGGACGGCCGTTGGCGAAAGCCGGGATGCAATGATCGAAGCGCCGCGGCAAGGCGGTGGAAACGGAGATATCCCCATGCCTCGCCTGTCTCGCCTCGCATCGTCGGCCTTGGCTCTGACGCTGCTGATCGTGCCGCTCGTCGCCTATCTTCTGGTCGACGGGGGACGGATGTTGAGCATCGGCTATGCCTTTCACGCCCCGCGATGGTCGCTGCTGTTCGCCTCGCCGACGACGATCCAGATCCATGTGGCGGCGGCCGTGACGGCGCTGGCGATCGGAGTCGTCCTGCTGGTCGGGGTCAAGGGAAACCGGCTGCACCGGACCCTGGGCTGGGCCTGGGTCGTGGCGATGGGCACGACGGCGATCAGCTCCTTCTTCATCCACCAGCTCAATCCGAACGGACCCGGCGGCCTGTCCCTGATCCACCTGCTCAGCGGCTGGACGGTGGTCGCCCTACCGATGGCGGTCTACGCCGCCCGCCGCCACCGGGTCGCCGTTCACCGGCGCGCCATGACGGGGATGTTCGTCGGCGGACTGATCGTCGCCGGCGCCTTCACCTTCCTGCCCGGTCGGCTGATGTGGGCCGTCTTCGTCGGTCCGAACTGATCAGGCTTGGCGGAGCGACATTCCGACCACGGCCCGGAAGCCGGCGGCGGCGAACCGGACCATATAGTCGCCCGCCGTCTCGAGATCGCCGGATCGCGCCCGCCCGTTCGACAGCCGGTCCAGGCGCCCGGTCTCGCCCAGGGTCAGGGTCAGGGCGCCCGACAGATTGTGATAGCCCCAGTACAGATCGACCTCGCTGGCGCCCGGCAGCACCTTGGCGATCAGCTCGATCAGCCGGTGGATGGCCGGGTCGAAATAGCGCGCCATCGTCTCGCCGCCGAAACTGGGGTTGGCGTTGGTCTGGGCCACCAGGGCGGAATAGTGTTTCCAGCCCGGTCCGCCCTTCAGCGACCATTCGAACGGCGGCCGCAGGAAGGCCTCCAGCAAGCCTTCCAGCGTCATGTCGTCGCCCGCCGTCTCGGCATAGCGGTCGATGGCGGCGACGCGGTCGTCGTTCCAGACCTCGGCCCGGCGCAGGAAGACGGCGTCGAACAGCTCGCGCTTGGCGCCGAAATAGTAGTGGACCAGGGCCGTATCCACGCCCGCCTCGCGCGCCACCTCGCGGATGGTGACGCCGTAGAAGCCGTGTTTGGAAAACAGGTCCTCGGCCGCATCCAGGATCAGATCGCGCGTCTCGCCCGCCGCCTTGGCCTCGGTCTTGGGCGGCCGACCACGCCGCGCAGGCGCAGCGCCCGCCGCCTTGCGACGCGCGGCGGCGACAGGGCGGGGAAGGGGGGCGGCGGCGTCCGGCTTGCTCATCCGGCAAGGCTAGGCGCACGACCGCGACGGTGCAACGGCGCCACGGTCGGCGATCCAAGTGACGCTGCGTCAGTCCACTGTTTGACAGACGGCCGAAACCGGGTAGGTTCCGTGAAAATCATTGAACGCTGAATAAAAGCGTCCATCGGGCTGGAAACGATAAAGGGGTCTAGGATCATGAACCGTCATGTGAAGTGCGCGCTGCTGGCCGGCGCGGCGTGGGGCGTGCTTGCGGGGGCTTCGGTCGCCCAGGACGCGGAAGCCGCGGCCCAGGCGGCGAACGCCGACCAGAGCGCGGCGACCGTCGACGACATTGTCGTCACCGCCCGCCGGCGTGATGAGCAGCTGAAGGACGTGCCGATCGCCGTGTCGGCCCTCAGCGCCGAACGGCTCGAACAGACGGGCGCCGTCAACATCACCGCCCTGCAGCAGCAGACGCCCAACGCCACGGTCCAGATCGCGCGCGGCTCCAACTCCACCCTGATCAGCTTCATCCGCGGCGTCGGCCAGCAGGATCCGCTGTGGGGCTTCGAGCCCGGCGTCGGCCTCTATGTCGATGACGTCTACGTCGCGCGTCCGCAGGGCGCGGTGCTGGACATCTTCGACATCTCGCGCATCGAGGTGCTGCGCGGACCGCAAGGCACGCTGTACGGCCGCAACACCATCGGCGGCGCGATCAAATACGTCACCAAGCGTCTGGGTCAGGATCCCAGCCTGACCGCCCGCGCCGAGGTCGGCGCATACAATGAGCACAACTTCCTGCTGTCTGGTTCGGTCCCGGTCGGCCAAACCTTCGCCATCGGCGGCGCGGTCGCCACCTATAACCACGACGGCTACGGCAAGAACCTGAACACCGGCCAGGATCAGTACGACAAGGACGTCACCGCCTATCGCGCCAGCGCGGAATGGACGCCCAACGACAACCTGTTCTTCCGCCTGGCCTGGGACCGGGTCGAGGACGACTCCAGCCCCCGCCACGGCCACCGCGAGGTCACCTCGACCGACGGCCTGTGGCGCGCGCCAGCCGGCAAATACGACACCTACGCCGGCATCACCGGCGAACAGAAGGTCGTGACCGAGGGCGTGGCACTGACCGGCGAATACCGGGTCAACGACATGCTGACCCTCAAGTCGATCTCGGCCTATCGTTCGGGCGACACCGCCACCATCATCGACTTCGACCAGACGCCGAACCCGACACTGGACGTGCCGGCCATCTACGCCGACCACCAGTTCAGCCAAGAGTTCCAAGCCCTCTTCACCGGCGAGCGCTGGTCCGGTGTGGCGGGCGTCTATTATCTGGACGGCACGTCGTCAGGCGTCTTCGACACCATCGCCGGCAATCTGGGTCTGTCGATCGCGGCAGCCGGGTCGGTGGACACCAAGTCCTTCTCGATCTTCGGCGACTTCAGCTACGACCTGACCGATCGCCTGCACCTGTCGCTGGGCGGCCGTTACACCCGCGACGACAAGGACGCCGCCGTCCTGCGCCAGTTCTATCTCGGCGCCACGCGCAGCCCGCTGACCGGCGGCACGCCGCGCGCCGTCTTTGCGACCCGCACCAACTATACGGCATCGGACACCTTCGAGAAGTTCACGCCGCGCGCCAGCATCTCGTATGATTTCAGCGACGACGTGACGGGTTACGCCTCGGTCAGCCAGGGCTTCAAGTCGGGCGGCTGGGACATGCGCGGCGACGCGGCCCTGGTGCCTCAGACGGTCAACGGCTATCAGCCCGAGACGGTCACCACCTATGAAGTCGGACTGAAGGGATCGGCCTTCGATCGCCGCATGAACTTCGCCTCGGCGATCTTCTATTCGGACTACAAGGACCAGCAGATCACGACCCAGCAGGTGGCCACGCCGCCCGCCGTCGGCATCGCCTCGGTCGTCGACAACGCCGGCGCCTCGACCATCTACGGCTTCGAGCTGGAAGGGTCGGCCTATCTGACCAGCGACATCACCGCCAACTTCTCGGTCGGCTATCTGAAGAACGAGTTCGACGAGTTCATCACCCGCATCACCGGCACGCCGGTCGATATCTCGAACCTGCGCGAGCCCCAGAACTCGCCGGAATGGTCGGCCTACTACGGCATGACCTGGCGCGGCGACATCCTGGGCGGCGAAATCCGCGTCACCCCGTCGCTGTCCTACCGTTCGGACTACCATCTGTTCGATACGCCGGACCCGATCCTGGATCAGAAGGGCTACGTCCTTGCTGACGCCAGCGTGGTCTGGACGGCCCCTAGCAAGCGTTGGGAGGTCGGCCTGTTCGGTCGCAACCTGACCGACGTCCGCTACAAGGTCGGCGGCTACAGCTTCCCGGGCGCGACCTACAACAACTCGATCAGCGCCTTCTATGGTCCGCCGACTACCTATTCGGCGCGCCTGACCTACCGCTTCTGATCCACATCCATAACGCCTGACGACGAGGGGCGGCGGTCTCCGGGCCGCCGCCCCTTTTCGCTTTGTCGGGCCTATTTTGCACAGGGCGGACTTGCGGCTAGGCTCGCCGCAACGAACAACAAGACGCCAAGGGGAAACGCCGATGACGACGGAGACGCTGACGGTCCAGGAGGCGCGGCCCGAGCGGCCTGAGCGGCCCGGCTATCGCTACTATGTGCTGGCGGTCCTGATCCTGATCTACATGCTGAACTTCCTGGATCGCCAGATCATCGGCATCCTGGCCGCGCCGTTGAAGGAAGAGTTCGGCATGTCCGACAGCCAGTTCGGCCTGTTGGGCGGCATCGCCTTCGCCTCGGTCTATTCGACGCTGGCCATTCCGCTGGCCTGGCTGGCCGACCGGTTCAGCCGGGTCTGGATCATGACCGGCGCCCTGGCCGTCTGGTCGGGCTTCACCGCCCTGTGCGGCATGGCCGGGTCGTTCGGCCAGCTGTTCCTGTGCCGGATGGGCGTGGGCATCGGCGAGGCGGGCGGCGTGGCCCCGGCCTATTCGCTGATCGCCGACTATTTTCCGCCGCATCAGCGCGCGCGGGCCATGGCGGCCTTCGCCTTCGGCATTCCGCTGGGCATGGCGGCGGGCACCCTGGTCGGCGGCTTGCTGGCGGCGACATACGGCTGGCGCACCGCCTTCATCGTGGTCGGCCTGCTGGGCGTGCTGGTCGCGCCTCTGCTGCGTCTGACGGTGCGAGATCCAAAACGCGGCGGAACCGACGCCATCAAGACCGAGGCTCAGGTCGCAGCCCTGGCCGCGGCCCCCGTCGGCACGGACCGGGCCGGCAAGATCGCCGCCCAGATCATGCTGGGACTGGGGATCGGCCTGCTGATCCTCGGCGCCTTGAGCTGGCTGATGGGCACGTCGCTGGGCAATCCGCTGGTGCTGGCGTTCGGCGGCTTGCTGGCGGTGGTGATCGGCATATCGCTGATGATCGCGCGGCGCACCGCCTCGGTGGTGATCCGCAAGCCCAGCTTCTGGCTGCTGGGTCTGGGTGCCGCCTCATCGTCGGTATGCGGCTATGGCGTCGCCGGCTGGCTGCCGTTGTTCTTCATGCGCAGCTTCGACCTGACCCTGAAACAGACCAGCATCTACTATTCCGGCATCGCCCTGATCGGCGGCATCCTGGGCATCTGGCTGGGCGGCATGATCGCCGACAAGCTGTCCAAGAAGGGCAAGGGCGCCTATCCGCTGACGCCCGCCATCGCCTTCCTGATCTCGGCGCCGTGCTTCATCCTGGCGATGAACTCGCCCTGGCTGATCGGCCTGGTTCTGCCCGGCGGCGGCAGCCACGTTCAGCAGCTAACCCTGGCCTTCTTGATCTTCCTGCTGCCGACCGGATTGAACCTGGCCTGGCTGGGTCCGATCACGGCGGCGGTCCAGCATCTGGTGCCGGCGGCCATGCGTTCGACGGCCTCGGCCCTGTTCCTGCTGCTGAACAATCTACTCGGCATCGCGGTCGGCTTCTACTATTTCGGCTGGATGAGCGACCTGCTGGCCCCGCGCTTCGGAGAGGAAAGCCTGCGCTGGGCCATCTACACCGGCATGGGCTTCTATGTGTTGGCCGCGATCCTGCTGATCGGGGCGTCGCGCACCCTCAAGAAGGACTGGGTCGACTAAAGGGGGCCTGTGGACGGTTGCACCTGCGAAGGGGTGGGGCCTATAAGCCCCGCAACTCTCCCAGCAGCGGTTGCGACGGTCCCCCATGAACATTCACGAATATCAGGCCAAGCAGGTCCTCAAAGGCTTCGGCGCCCCGGTCGCCGAGGGCGTCGCGGTGACTTCGGTCGATCAGGTCGAGGCGGCCGCCAAATCACTGCCCGGCCCGCTCTATGTCGTGAAGTCGCAGATCCACGCCGGCGGCCGCGGCAAGGGCAAGTTCAAGGAACTGCCGGCCGACGCCAAGGGCGGCGTTCGCCTGGCCTTCTCGGTCGAGGAAGCCGTCGCTCACGCCAAGGAAATGCTGGGCAACACCCTGGTCACCGCCCAGACGGGCGACGCCGGCAAGCAGGTCAACCGCCTATACATCGAGGACGGCGCCGACATCGAGCGTGAGCTGTACTGCTCGCTGCTGGTCGATCGCGCCTATGGCCGCATCGCCTTCGTCGTCTCGACCGAAGGCGGCATGGACATCGAAACCGTCGCCCACGACACGCCCGAGAAGATCCAGAACATCGTCATCGACCCGAGCGCGGGTGTGACCGACGCAGACGTCGCCGCCATCACCGCCGCCTACGGCCTGACGGGCGCCGCGGCCGAAGACGCCAAGTCGCTGTTCCCCGCCCTGTACAAGGCCTTCGTCGAGAAGGACATGGACATGCTGGAGGTGAACCCCCTGATCGTGATGAAGGACGGCCATCTGCGCGTTCTGGACGCCAAGGTCAGCTTCGACGGCAACGCCCTGTTCCGCCACGACGACATCAAGGAACTGCGCGACGAAACCGAAGAAGACGCCAAGGAAATCGAAGCGTCCAAGTGGGACCTCGCTTACGTCTCGCTGGACGGCAACATCGGCTGCATGGTCAATGGCGCAGGGCTCGCCATGGCGACGATGGACATCATCAAGCTGTACGGCAAGGAGCCGGCCAACTTCTGTGACGTCGGCGGCGGCGCCGGCAAGGAGAAGGTCGCGGCGGCCTTCAAGATCATCACCGCCGACCCGAACGTCCAAGGCATCCTGGTCAACATCTTCGGCGGCATCATGAAGTGCGACGTCATCGCCGAGGGCGTGGTCGCGGCCGTGAAGGAAGTGGGCCTGAAGGTGCCGCTGGTCGTGCGTCTGGAAGGCACCAACGCCGAACTGGGCAAGAAAATCCTGAACGAGTCGGGCCTGACCATCCAGGCCGCCGACGACCTCGACGACGCCGCCCAGAAGATCGTCGCGGCGGTCGGCTAAGGCTTCGGCCTTACTCGCCACCGCCCCGCTGACACATCGAATTCAGAGCACAGACCCATGTCCATTCTCGTCGACAAGAACACCAAGATCATCGTCCAGGGCCTGACCGGCAAGACCGGCGGCTTCCACACCGAACAGGCCTTGGCCTATCACGGCACCCAGATGGTCGCCGGCGTGCATCCCTCCAAGGGCGGCACGAACTGGACCGGATCGCACGGCGAAACCCTGCCGATCTACGCCTCGGTCGCCGAAGCCCGTGACGCCACGGGCGCCGACGCCTCGGTTATCTACGTCCCGCCGTCGGGCGCGGCCGCTGCGATCATCGAAGCCATCGACGCCGAAATCCCCTTCATCACCTGCATCACCGAGGGCATTCCGGTAATGGACATGGTCAAGGTCAAGCGTCGCCTTGAAGGCTCCAAGTCGCGCCTGCTGGGCCCGAACTGCCCCGGCATTCTGACGCCGGACGAGTGCAAGATCGGCATCATGCCGGGCAACATCTTCAAGAAGGGCTCGGTCGGCATCGTGTCGCGTTCGGGCACCCTGACCTATGAAGCCGTGTTCCAGACCACCAACGAAGGCCTGGGTCAGACCACGGCCGTCGGCATCGGCGGCGACCCGGTCAAGGGCACCGAATTCATCGACGTGCTGGAGCTGTTCCTGGCCGACGAGGAAACCACCTCGATCATCATGATCGGCGAAATCGGCGGCGGCGCGGAAGAAGACGCCGCCCAGTTCTTGATCGACGAAGCCAAGAAGGGCCGCAAGAAGCCGATGGCCGGCTTCATCGCGGGCCGCACGGCGCCGAAGGGCCGCACCATGGGCCACGCCGGCGCCGTCGTCTCGGGCGGCAAGGGCGATGCGGAATCCAAGATCGCGGCGATGGAAGCCGCCGGCATCCGCATGTCGGAATCGCCCGCGCGCCTCGGCAAGACCCTGGTCGAAGTCCTGAAGGGCTGATGCGCCCCGCCTGATCGCTTTTCGGCATCAAAAATGCCGTGAGATGCATCGATGGACGCCCTCGGCTCAGGCCGGGGGCGTTTTTTCTTGGGCCTGCGACCAATTTCCTACCAAATTGCCCCGTTTCGGTCATGACCCGTCAGGAAACGACGCCTATATGACGGGCGCGCCCCTCACGGAGATGTGTCCGTCGGGGCCCAGGGATTGCGAAACGATGGCGGACGATGCCGGTCGGCTGAACCAGGTCTTTGCCGAGACCTCATTCCTCTACGGGTCCAATGCGGCCTACGTCGAGGAGCTTCAGGAGAAGTGGGCGAAAGACCCCGGCTCCGTTTCCGCCGAATGGAAAGCCTTCTTCGACCAGCTGCGCGACAACGCCGCCCTGGTGACCGCCTCGGCCGGCGCCGGCAGCTGGGGTCGCGGCGTCGCGACCGAACCCACGGAGGAGACCGGCGTCTTCGACGGCCGTTGGCCGGCTCCGAAGCCTGATCCCAAAAAGCCCGGCGCTGCACCGGCTGCTGCGCCCAAGGCCGCGTCCGCCGACGTCTCGGCCGATGCGATCCGCGCCGCCGCCCACGATTCCATCCGCGCCCTGATGTTGATCCGCAGTTATCGCGTGCGCGGGCACCTGCAGGCCAAGCTGGACCCACTGGGCATCGAACAGCCGGTCGAGAACCCTGAGCTGACGCCGGAATTCTACGGCTTCACCGGCGCTGATCTGGACCGTCCGATCTTCCTGGACGGCGTGCTTGGTCTTCAGACCGGCACGATCCGCGAAGTGCTGGACATCCTGAAGCGCACCTACTGCGGCACGGTCGGCATCCAGTTCATGCACATCGCTGAGCCGGACGAGAAATCCTGGCTGCAGCAGCGGTTCGAGGGCGCCGACAAGTTCGAGCAGAACGCCTTCTCCAAGGAGGGCAAGCTGGCCATCCTGTCCAAGCTGGTCGAGGCCGAAGGCTTCGAACGCTTCCTGCACAAGCGCTTCCCCGGCACCAAGCGCTTCGGTCTGGACGGCGGCGAGGCCATGGTCCCGGCGCTGGAGCAGGTCATCAAGCGCGGCGGTTCGCTGGGCGTCGACGAGGTGGTGCTGGGCATGGCCCACCGCGGCCGCCTGAACGTGCTCGCCGCCGTGATGGGCAAGCCCTACAAGGTCATCTTCCACGAGTTCCAGGGCGGCTCGGCCGTGCCGAGCGACATCGAAGGCTCGGGCGACGTCAAATATCACATGGGAGCCTCGTCGAACCGCGAGTTCGACGGCAACCACGTCCACCTGTCGCTGACCGCCAACCCGTCTCACCTCGAGATCGTCAACCCGGTCGTGCTGGGCAAGGCGCGCGCCAAACAGGCGTTCGACATTCGCGAGGCCAACGAGGGCGTGCCCGAGGGGCAGTGGGCGCTGGATCGTTCCAAGGTCGTGCCGCTGCTGATCCACGGCGACGCCGCCTTCGCCGGCCAGGGCGTGGTCGCGGAGTGCTTTGCGCTGATGGGACTGAAGGGCTACCGCACCGGCGGCACGCTGCACTTCGTCATCAACAACCAGATCGGCTTCACCACCAGCCCGCGCAACTCGCGCTCGTCGCCCTATCCGTCGGATGTGGCCCTGATGGTCCAGGCGCCGATCTTCCACGTCAACGGCGACGACCCCGAGGCGGTCGTCTTCGCCGCCAAGGTGGCCACCGAATACCGCCAGAAGTTCCACAAGGACGTGGTGGTGGACATGTTCTGCTACCGCCGCTTCGGCCACAACGAAGGCGACGATCCCACCTTCACCCAGCCGCTGATGTATTCGAAGATCCGCGCCCAGCCCTCGACCCGCGAACTGTATTCGCAGCGTCTGGTGGCCGAAGGCGTGATCAGCCAGGCCGAAGTGGACGCCGAGGTCGAGCGGTTCGAGAAATTCCTCGACGAGCAGTTCGAGGCCGGCAAGACCTGGTCCGCCGAGAAGGCCGATTGGCTGGACGGCCAGTGGCAGGGCTTCCAGTCGCCCAAGGACGAGCTGCGCGGCGACACCGCCGTGCCGCTGGCCAAGCTGACCGACCTGGGCCACCGCCTGACCACGATCCCCAACAGCGTCGACATGCACAAGACGCTGAAGCGCGTCATCGACGGTCGCCGCGAAGCCATCACCTCGGGCCAGGGCCTGGACTGGGCCACGGCCGAGAGCCTGGCGTTCGCCTCGCTGGTCGATGAAGGTTTCCCGATCCGTCTGTCGGGCCAGGATTCGGTGCGCGGCACCTTCTCGCAGCGTCACTCGGGCATCATCGATCAGACGACCGAAGAGCGCTACATCCCGCTGAACAACCTGCGCGAAGGCCAGGCCAATTTCGAAGTCATCGACTCGGCCCTGTCGGAAGAGGCGGTGCTGGGCTTCGAGTACGGCTATTCGCTGGCCGACCCCAATACGCTGGTCATGTGGGAGGCCCAGTTCGGCGACTTCGTGAACGGCGCCCAGGTGGTGATCGACCAGTTCATCTCTTCGGGCGAGCGCAAGTGGCTGCGCATGAGCGGCCTGACCATGCTGCTGCCTCACGGCTATGAAGGCCAGGGACCGGAACACTCCTCGGCCCGTCTTGAGCGCTTCCTGCAACAGTGCGCCGAAGACAATATGCAGGTCGCCAACTGCACCACCCCGGCCAACTACTTCCACATCCTGCGTCGCCAGATGCACCGGCCGTTCCGCAAGCCGCTGATCCTGATGACGCCCAAGTCGCTGCTGCGTCACAAGAAGGCGGTCTCGTCCATGGCGGACCTGGCGGAGGGCTCGGCCTTCCACCGCGTCCTGCACGACGACGCCCAGACGCGGCCCGAGATCGCCGGCATCACGATCAAGGCGGACAAGGACATCCGCCGCGTCATCCTGTGCTCGGGCAAGGTCTATTACGACCTGCTGGACGCGCGCGAGAAGAAGGCCAAGGACGGCCAGGCGGTGGACGACGTCTACATCCTGCGTCTGGAGCAGTTCTATCCGTGGCCGATCCAGTCGCTGCGCAAGGAACTGGCTCGCTTCCCCAATGCCGAACTGGTCTGGTGCCAGGAAGAGCCGAAGAACATGGGCGGCTGGACCTTCGTCGATCCGTGGCTGGAGCTGACGCTGGACAAGCTGGACGTGAAGGCCAAGCGCGCCCGCTACGTCGGCCGTCCCGGCTCGGCCTCGACCGCCGCCGGTCTGATGAGCCGGCACCTGAAGGAACTCGAAGCCTTCACGACCGAAGCCTTCGCCTGATACACGTATAAAAGACCGACTAGAGACGAGCTGGACCTGACATGGCCGACATCCTGACCCCCGCCCTCGGTGAATCCGTCACCGAAGCCACCATCGCAAAGTGGACCAAGAAGGTCGGTGATCCGGTCAAGAAGGACGAACTGCTGGTCGAGCTGGAGACCGACAAGGTCTCGCTGGAGGTCGTCTCGCCTGCCGACGGCGTGCTGGGCGACATCAAGGCGGCCGAGGGCGACAATGTCGTTCCCGGTACGGTCCTGGGGTCGGTGACGGAAGGCGCGTCCGCCGCCGCCGCTCCGGCCGCTGCGTCTGCCGCTGCCCCTGCCAAGGCCGTCAAGGCTGACGCTAAGGCCGCTCCGGCCGCCGCCGCGATCGACATCACCGTGCCGGTCATGGGCGAGAGCGTCGCCGAAGGCTCGATGGGCAAGTGGGTCAAGAAGAACGGCGACACAGTCAAGAAGGACGAACTGCTGGTCGAGATCGAGACCGACAAGGTCGCGGTCGAAGTCTCCGCCCCGGCTGACGGCGTTCTGACCATCGCCGCCGACGAAGGCGCGACCGTCACGCCGGGCCAGAAGATCGGCTCCATCTCGGGTTCGGGCGCAGCCGCATCGGCTCCCGCCGCCGCTCCGGCCCCTGCCGCCGCGCCCGCGAACACCGGCTCGGCTCAGGTTTCGGGCGCCAAGAACGAAACCCTGTCGCCCGCCGTCCAGCGCGTGGTCGGCGAGAACAATCTGGATCCCAAGTCCATCAACGCCACGGGACCGAAGGGCAACATCACCAAGGCCGACGCCATCGCCGCCATCGCCGCCATCGGCCAGGCCTCGGCTCCGGCCCCTGCCGCCGCCGCCGCTGCGCCCGCGGCCCCGCGCGCCGACCAGCCGCGCGAAGAGCGGGTGAAGATGACGCGGCTGCGTCAGACCATTGCCCGTCGCCTGAAGGAATCGCAGAACACGGCCGCCCAGCTGACCACCTTCAACGAGGTGGACATGACCAACGTCATGGCCCTGCGCGCCCAATACAAGGACGTGTTCGAGAAGCGCCACGGCGTGAAACTGGGCTTCATGTCCTTCTTCACCAAGGCCGTCGTCGCGGCCCTGCACGAAATCCCCGCCGTCAACGCCGAGATCGACGGCACCGACATCATCTACAAGAACCACTACGACATCGGCGTCGCCGTCGGCACCGACAAGGGTCTGGTGGTTCCGGTCCTGCGTGACGCCGACACCCTGTCGCTCGCCGGCATCGAAAAGGGCATCGGCGCCTTGGGCAAGGCCGCACGTGACGGCTCGCTGACCATGGATCAGATGCAGGGCGGCACCTTCACCATCACCAACGGCGGCACCTACGGCTCGCTGATGTCGACGCCGATCCTGAATGCACCGCAATCGGGCATCCTGGGCATGCACAACATCGTCCAGCGCCCGATGGCCATCAACGGCGAGGTCAAGATCCGCCCGATGATGTATCTGGCCCTCAGCTACGATCACCGCATCGTGGACGGCAAGGAAGCCGTGACCTTCCTGGTCCGGGTCAAGGAACTGCTGGAAGATCCGGCGCGGGCCCTGCTGGACCTCTGATTTCCTGAAAGGCGGCGATGATCTCGCCGCCTTTTTCTTTGCTGCGAGGCGCGACCATGCTGACCCTCTACGCCGCGACCGGATCCTGCAGCCGGGCCAGCCATATCGCACTGGAAGAGTCGGGGCTGGCCTATGAGGTTCGTCTGGTCGACTTCGCCAGGGCCGAGCAACGCGAGCCGGCTTATCTGGCGATCAATCCCAAGGGCCGCGTTCCTGCGCTCGCGACCGATCAGGGCGTCCTGACCGAGAGCCCGGCCATTCTGGCGCACATCGCCGCCCTTTCGCCGCCCGGCCTGTTGGCTCAGACCGATCCCTTCGCCTTTGCGCGGATGCAGTCGTTCAACCTCTATCTGGCCACCACCGTCCACGTCGCCCACGCCCACGGTCGCCGCGCCGCGCGCTGGAGCGACGACGCCGCCGCCCAGGCGTCGATGGCGGCCAAGGTCACGCAGAACATGCGCGACGGCTTCGCCTTGATCGAGGCGGACCTGACTGGCGAATGGGCGATGGGCGACGCCTATACAGTCGCGGACCCCTATCTGTTCACCTTCGCCGGCTGGCTGGAAAGCGATGGCGTGGACATCGCGGAGTTTCCTCGCGTCCAGGCGCATTTCGAGCGCATGAAGGCGCGTCCGGCGGTCCAGCGCGCCCTGGCCGCCAAAGCTTAGCGGGCGCGCTCGCAGACCAACGGTTGTGTCTAATTTGCGCCGGTCGTTAACGATCCGAATCGGCGTCGCATTTTCCCTGATTACAACCGCAGAAAATGGCGCCTTATTTCGGACATGGAGTGGGCGGCGCGCGCGATAGGGATGTTCTACGTCTTGGGCGGACTGATGCTTTTGTATCAGGCCTGGCTCAACTGGCGTCTGCAACGGGCCTTGTCCGGCGTCATCGCCGTTCCCGCAGACGATCAGATCGCAGACGGGGTGATCGCCCTGGGCGGTTTAGTGGTGCTGATGTCGGGCGTCGCGCTGGCGGCGCTCAGCGCCTGGGCCGTGGTCGCCTTCCTCGCCGGTTGGGCGATCCAGGCCGCCTATCTGCTGTGGGTCAACCGCGCCGATCTCGACAGCCCCTTGGCCAGCGGCCGTTTGAAGTCGGTCCATGCCTTCGCCGCCTATACCGCCGTCACCGGCGTGGTGCTGTGGCTGCCGCTGACCGGCGTCCTGGGCTGATCAGCCGAACTCGGCTTCCAGGTCGGCCAGACGCGCCGCCTGGTCTTCGGCGATCAGGGCGTTCAGCAGCGGATCGATGTCGCCTTCCATGATCTGAGGCAGGCTGTGCAGGGTCAGGTTGATGCGGTGATCGCTGACCCGCCCCTGCGGATAGTTGTAGGTGCGGATCCGTTCCGACCGGTCGCCCGACCCGACCTGTGACTTGCGGCTGTCCGAGCGCGCCATGTCCTTGTCTTGGCGCTGCATGTCGTAAAGGCGCACGCGCAGATTCTTCATCGCCTTGTCGCGATTGACGTGCTGGGACTTCTCCGACGACGTCACCATGATGCCGGTGGGCAGGTGGGTGATGCGCACGGCGGAATCGGTCGTATTGACGTGCTGGCCGCCCGAACCCGACGCGCGGAAGGTGTCGATGCGGATGTCCTTGTCGTGGATTTCGATCTCCACGTCCTCGACCTCGGGCAGGACCGCCACCGTCGCCGCAGAGGTGTGGATGCGCCCCTGCGACTCGGTCGTCGGCACGCGCTGCACCCGGTGAACGCCGCTCTCGAACTTCAGCCGGCCGAACACGCCTTCGCCCGTCACCGTGGCGATGATCTCCTTATAGCCGCCGGCGTCGCCCTCGGTCGCCGAGTCCAGCTCGATCCGCCAGCCGCGCGTGGAGGCGTAGCGCGAATACATGCGGAACAGGTCGCCCGCGAACAGGGCCGCCTCGTCCCCGCCGGTGCCGGCGCGCACTTCCAGCACGGCCGAGGCGTTCTCGTCGGCGTCGCGCGGGGCCAGCAGCAGGGCGACCTCGCGCTCCAGCTCGGGCAGCCGGTCGGTCAGCGCCCGCAGCTCTTCCTCGGCCATCGCCGCCATTTCCGGATCGGCCGTCATGGCTTCCAGGTCCGCCATTTCTGCGCGCGCGCGAGCCAGGCCCTGGACCGCATCGACGACGGGCTTCAGCTCGGCGTGCTCCTTGGACAGCCGCACGATCTCGGCGCCGTCGGTCGCCGAACCCATGCGCGCCTCCACTTCATGGAAACGGTCGAGCACCTGATCGAGACGGGCCTGGGGCAGTCGCAAGAGGGAAATGTCCTGAGAAAAAGCGGAGCGCCGTCCTTACCCGCCGGGGGGCGTCGTGTCGATTGCAAGCCGTGTCCGGACGTGGACCAGCGCCGGCGCCGCGCTTGTGATCGGCGATGACGGCCGGGTCACGATGGCGTCAGTCGCGGTGACGCAATCGGCTCAAAGCCATTAGTTGAGATCGAACAACCGTGAGGAGGACGCCATGTTCGATCGCTCGCCCCCGTCGCAGCTCGACGCCGCCGAGGTCGCCGAAAGCGTCGATCGTTTGTGCCGCCTGTACGACAGCCGTCTGGCCGAGACCGGCGGCGACCTGTCGCCCGAGGACGCGCGCGAACTGAGGGCCATGGCCGCCATCTATGATCTGGACACCGACCGCCCCTCGACCGAGATCTGGCGCGACCTTCGCGCCGTGGTCACGCGTCAGGCGCCGATTGACGCCACGGCGCCGGCCGAGATCGAGGCCTTGACCCTGCTGGTGGTCGAGGACGATCCCGACGCCGCCGCCTCCCTGACCGAACTGCTGACCGAGGCGGGCCACAATGTCGTCGGCCCGTTCCACAGCGCCGCCGCCGCCGAGGCCGCCGCTGCGCTGCACAGCGTCGATGCGGCGCTGCTGGACATCAATCTGTCAGGCGAGATGACCGGGGTGGAACTGGCCCGCGTCCTGACCGACCGCTGGGCCGTGCGGGTCATCTTCATTTCCGGCGATGTGGCCGCCGCCGCGAAGAATGCGGACATGGCCGAGGCCCTGGTGCTGAAACCCTATAACGGCGCGCAGATTCTGGAGGCGGTGGCGCGGCTCGCCTGAGGGGTGGGGTCCGGCCCTCGCAGCTTGCGTCTGGGGCTCAGGCGGGCGATCACGGATCATGCTGTCGAACCGGTCCCGCTACGCCCTGCGCGCCATGGTGCATCTGGCCGGTCTGCCGGGCGGCGGCCCCGCGACCATCGCCGAGATCGCCGAGGCGGCGGCGGCCCCGCGAAAGTTCCTGGAGGCCGTCCTGCTGGATCTGCGCCGTCAGGGTCTGCTGGCCTCGAAGCGGGGCAGGGCGGGCGGCTATGCGCTGGGCGCGCCCGCCGACGCCATCAGCTTCGCCGACGTGATCCGCGCGCTTGAAGGCCCGCTGGCCCTCGCACCCTGTGCCTCGCGCACCGCCTATGGCCCGTGCGAAACCTGCCCGGATGTCGAGACCTGTCCGTTGCAGCCCGTGCTTCAGGACGGGCGCGACGCCATCGCCGCCGTCTTCGAGGCGCGAACCCTTCTGCAAGCCGCCGTCACTTCTTCTCCTATTGACCGACTAGGGAAATAGCCCGCACCGTTCGCCCCCTATTCCAGAGACCGTCATGCAAGATTTCCTGCTCTTCCTCGCCGTCGGTTTTCTGGCCCAGATCGTGGATGGGGCGCTGGGCATGGCCTATGGCGTGATCTCCTCCACCGTCCTGCTGTCGTTCGGCGTGCCGCCCGCAACCGCGTCGGCCAGTGTTCATGCCGCCGAGGTCTTCACCACGGCGGCCTCGGCCGGGTCGCATACGGTCAACAAGAATGTGAACTGGAAGCTGTTCGTGCCGCTGGCGCTCGGCGGCGTCGTCGGCGGCGGCTTCGGCGCCTTTGTCCTGACCAGCATCGACGGCGATGTGCTGAAGCCCTTCATCACCACGTACCTGGCTATCATGGGCGTCGTGATCATCTGGCGCGCCACGCGTCAGACGCGTGAGCGAATCTTCCCGCGCAAGTTCGCCGGCCCCCTGGGTCTGGTCGGCGGCTTCTTCGACGCCATCGGCGGCGGCGGCTGGGGACCCACGGTCACCACCACCCTGGTCGGCACGGGCCAGGATCCGCGCGTGTCGATCGGCACTACCAATACGGCGGAGTTCTTCGTCACCTCCGCCATTTCCGCCACCTTCCTGGTCGCCCTGCTGACCGGGCATTGGCAGGAGGCCGAGGGCTTCTCCACCCACGCCATGGCGGTGCTGGGCCTGATCATCGGCGGCCTGATCGCCGCCCCCTTCGCCGGCGTCATCGCCCGCATCGCCCCGCGCCGGGCTCTCACCTACGGCGTCGGCGCCGTGGTGCTGCTCTCGGCCGGCTATCAGGCCCTGCGGCTGTTCAAGGTGATCTGAAACGAAAAACGGCGGCGGGCTCGCACCCGCCGCTGTCTCACTTGTCCCGACGATAAGGATCAGCGCGCGCGGGCGCGGAACCGCGTCAGGAATTCTTTGATGTTCTCGCGGATCGCCGCCTCATTGGCCATGCGCAGACGGTCTCCAGCCACGAGGGCCTGACCCATCGTCGCCGTTCCCGTCGCCGAGACAGTTTCGTCGAAGACCGTGCGTTCGCCACGGGCGACCGTGTAGCGAACCTGGCTGGACACCGTCATGTCGAAGCCGGCAAGAGGTTGCTTCAGATTGATCAGCGACGCCGAGACCGTCATGGGCTGGCCCTCGGTTCCCATGTATCCGGCTGCGGCCAGGGAGCCTTCGAGCGCGGTCTTGAAATCCGCATTCGAGACCTGCGAGGTCCACAGAGGGTTGGTGCTCTGGCCGCCGGAAACCGACACGCTCGTCACGGAGCGATAGCCCAGGTCGCCGGCCGACGCGGTCAGGCCCGGCGTCGCCGACAGGGTCATCATGGCGGGGTTTGACGGCGTGGCGCAGGCCGCGACGCCCATCAGGGCGGCGATCAGGCCAGCCGCCGCGATGCGGCGGATCATTGCTCGCCGCCGGTCGCTGCGGGAGCGGCCGGCGTCCGGGCCGCCGCCGCTTCTTCGGCGGGCGTGCGCAGGGTGACGACCAGAGGATTGGGCTTCAGATCGTTGAGCGCGCCAGACGTCGCATCGACGGCGCCGCCGATGATCCCGCCGACCAGGACGTTGCCAGCCAGGGCTGCGCCGCCGGCGCCGGACATGCTGCTGGTGATCTCGTGGGTCTGCGAAACATACCCTTCCTTCGACACCGTGATGTTGAACGCATCCTTGCGCGACATGCGGAAGGTGCAGGGGGTGGCGGCGCATTCGAAGCCGTTGGACGTGGTCGCCTGAGCGCCGGGCGGCGTGCTCTCGACGGTGAACTCCTGCGTCGTGCCTCGCGTCATCGTCGCGCACGCAGCCAGAGAAAGCGCCACGCCGACCAGCGTGAACGCACGCGCGCCAAGGCGCGCGACAGTCTTGGAAATCATTGAAACCCTCGATGGAATAGGGTCCGGCCTCCCCAGGCGGACCTAGAGCCTAGGTTGCACTTTCCACATCGAGCGTCAATCACGGAACGGTGAAGTTGGGCGACAGGGGTGTGGCGGGATGACGCAGTCTACTCGGCCGCCTGAAGCTCCGCCGCGCGTGCGGCGTCCAGTTCGGCGGCCTTCTGTTCGACCAGGTCGACGATGTGGTCGATCATGCCGTCGTTGGCCTGTTTGTGGGCGATCTTGCCGTTCAGATAGATCATGCCCGCGCCCTTGCCGCCGCCGGTGAAGCCGATGTCAGTATAGAGGGCCTCGCCCGGTCCGTTCACGACGCAGCCGATCACCGACAGGCTCATCGGCGTCGAGATATGGGCCAGCTTCTCTTCCAGCACGGCCACCGTCTCGATGACGTTGAAGCCCTGACGCGCGCAGGACGGGCAGGCGATGATGTTGACCCCCCGGTGGCGCAGACCCAGCGACTTCAGGATGTCGAAGCCGACCTTGATCTCCTCGACCGGATCGGCGGCCAGGGACACGCGGATCGTGTCGCCGATCCCCGCCCACAACATCGACCCCACGCCGATGGCGGACTTGATGGTGCCGGTGCGCAACGGCCCCGCCTCGGTCACGCCCAGATGAAGCGGGCAGTCGATCGCCTCGGCCAACTGTTGATAGGCGGCGACGGTCAGGAAGGGGTCGGACGCCTTCACCGAAATCTTGAACTCGTGGAAGTCGTGGTCCTGCAGGATGCGGGCGTGGTTCAGGGCGCTCTCGACCATGGCGTCGGGGCAGGGCTCGCCATATTTTTCCAGCAGTTCCTTTTCCAGCGAGCCGGCGTTGACGCCGATCCGCATCGAACAGCCGTTGTCCTTGGCCGCCTGGATCACGTCGCGAACGCGGTCGGCCGAACCGATGTTGCCCGGATTGATGCGCAGGCAGGCGGCGCCCGCCTCGGCGGCCTCGATGCCGCGCTTGTAGTGGAAGTGGATGTCGGCGACCAAGGGGACCTTGGCCTCGCGCGCGATGGTCCTGAAGGCGGCGGTCGATTCCACGTCGGGGCAGGAGACGCGCACGATGTCGGCGCCGGCCTCTTCCAACTGACGGATCTGGTCGATGGTCGCCGCCGCGTCCGTCGTCGGCGTATTGGTCATCGACTGGACGCTGATCGGGGCGTCGCCGCCCACCAGGACGGAGCCGACGCGGATCTGGCGGCTCTTGCGACGCTCGATGTGGCGCCAGGGTCGGACGTGGGTGTGGTCGCTCATGGGAGCATCATATAGGCCGATGATGACGGCGGGACCACGGCCGTCGTGTCAGTTCGGCGCAGGGGCGGGTGAAGAGGGCGCGGGCGCGGGGGAGGGCGTCGCCCCTGGCGTCGCAGCCGCCTGGGTCCGGGCCTGGGCCGCTTGAGCCTGGGCCTGAGCGCGCGCCTGGCTGGCGGCCAGCGCCTTGGCCGCCTGATCCGCGCGGCTGTTCAACTGGGCCAGCGGCGTCAGCACGCCGGCCAGGGGTCCGCCGTACTCGCCGTTCAGGAAGACGTCGAAAGCCGCCGGGTCGGACACGTCCACCGTCGCCGCCACGCCGATGGGCGCGCGCCAGGCCTCGCCCGGCGCCATCTGACGCGCGAACAGGGCCTGACCGTCGCCCAGCCGAACGACCAGGGCGCCGGCCGTCTTGGCCTGGATCACCACCATCGAGGCGTTGGCCGAGGCGCCATAGACCGCCCCGCGCGGGTTGAACGCCTTCTGCACCGGCTCCGGATTGGCGGCGGCGGCGATCACGGCCGGATCGGTCGGATCGACCCCGGTGAGTTCGGCCTCCAGCCCCGGCGTGATGTAGAGGGCCGGCGTCGTCTGGTCGGGCGGCGCGGACATGGGTGCGCTGAGCGCGACCTGCGGATCCGGATCGGCCGCCCCGGTCCATGTCTTTGGCACGGCGGCGATATCGGACGGATGGGCGGTTTGATGCAGGCTGGCGCGCTGGAACACGTTCCAGCCGATGACAGCGACCACCACGGCGGCGATGCCGGCGACGATGCGCGGCGAATGGCGTTTCACGTCCTCGAAGGCGATGCCGATGGGCGCCTTCAGCGGCACGGAGGTGTCCGGGCTCTCGCGCTTGAACCGCTCGACGGCGGTCTGTTCGTCCAGCGCCAGGGCCGAGGCGTAAGCCCGAACATAGCCCAGGGCGAAGACGCGCGAAGGCAGGGACGACCAGTCGTTCTGCTCCAGGGCGGTCAGGAACCGGCGATGCACCTTGGTCTCGGCGGCCAGCTCGGCCGGCGACTTGCCCGACCGCTCTCGGGCGGCGCGAAAACCGTCGCCCAAGGTCGCGGCGTCGACGAAGGCGGCCGTCGGATCCGGCCGGTCCGCAATGCTTTCGATCGCCTCGGGGGCGACCCCCGCATTCAGCGTCATGACGCCTGACCCCATGTCCGGGAAACACAGCGCCGACGCGCCGTTCACAGGGCCCGAGATAGACGATTGCGCGCCGACCAGCAACGCCGCCCGTGCGTCCAGACGGCTGCGATCAGACCGCGACGTTCAGCTTGCGCGCCAGGGATTCGATCTCGTTTCGGACTGAGCCGGTGGATAGGTTTAGCAGATTGGCCATGCCGCGCCGCGCCGCATTCAGGTCCGCCGACAGGATCATCCGCTTGACCGGCCCGACACCGCCCGCCGGCGCCGACAGTCGGGTGAAGCCCAGCACGATCAGAGCGAAGGCCTCCAGCGGCCGCCCCGCCAGTTCGCCGCAGATCGAGACCGGCGTGCCGGTGTCTGCGCAGGCCTTCTGGATGGTCTGGAGCGCCCGCAGGGTCGGCGGCGACAGCGGGTCGTAGCGATCCGACACCAGCGGATTGGTCCGGTCGGCCGCGTACATATACTGGAACAGGTCGTTGGTGCCGATGGAGACGAAATCCGTCAGCGGCAGCAGGGCGTCCAGATGCCACAGCAGCGACGGGCATTCAACCATCGCCCCGACGCGCAACAGGGCGGGCAAGGCGCGCCCGCGACGCCGCGCCCAGGCGCATTCGATATCGACCAGTTCGCGCGCGGCCCGGAACTCGTCCACCGTGGCGATCATCGGGAACATGACGCGCAGTTCGCGCCCGGCACCCGCCGCCAGCAGCGCCCGAAGCTGCATCCGCAACAGCGACGGCCGGTCCAGGCCCAAACGGATGGCGCGGCGGCCCAGCGCGGGGTTCTCTTCGCGCTCGGCCTCAAGATACGGCAGGACCTTGTCGCCGCCGATATCCAGGGTGCGGAAGGTGACGGGTTTATCGCCCGCTGCGTCCAGCACCAGCTTGTAGAGCGCCGTCTGGGCGTCCAGCCGGGGCAGTTCGTCCGAGACCATGAACTGAAACTCGGTGCGGAACAGGCCGATGCCCTCGGCGCCCGTCTCGATCATGTTTTCCAGATCGACCGCCAGGCCGGCATTGGTCAGGACCGTGATCCGCTGCCCGTCCAGGGTCACGGCCGGCACGTCGCGCAGCTGGGCGAACTCGGCCTGGCGCTGTTCGCGCACGGCCATGCGCGACTGCACGGCCTCCAGCATGTCGGGGCGGGGACGCAGATAGGTCTCGCCGGTCTCGCCGTCGGCGATGACCATGTCGCCTTCCGACAGCCGGTCACGCAGGCCCATCAGACGACCGACGCATGGGATCTGCAGCGCGCCGGCGACGATGGCGGCGTGGCTGGCGGCCGAGCCCTCTTCCAGCAACAGCCCCTTCAGCTTGTCGCGCGGATATTCCAGCAGGTCGGCCGGGCCCAGGTTTCGCGCCACCAGTATGGCGTCGTCGGGCAGTTCGCGCTCGCCCGGCTTGTCGCCCGCCAGCACCCGCAGCAGCCGGTTGGCCAGGTCCTCGAAGTCGTGCAGCCGCTCGCGGATATAGGGGTCGCGCGCCTGGGCGAAGCGGGCGCGGTGTTCGTTCCTGACCCGGTCCACCGCCGCCTCGGCCGTCAGACCGTTCCTCACCGCCTCCTCCAGCGACCGGTTCCAGCCCCGGTCGTCGGCGAACATCCGATAGGTCTCCAGAACCTCGAACGACGGACCAGCCAAGCCCTGGCCCTTGTCCAGCATGACGTCGAGGCCGCTCTTCAGCGTGGCCAGCGCCAGCTTCAGCCGCGCCTCCTCCATCGCCGGGTCGTCGGATAGCAGGCGTTCGGGCGCCAGCGGCGCCTCGTGCAGAACCACATGGCCGAAAGCCAGGCCGTCGGCGAACTTCTGACCCTTCAGCCGCTCGGGCCGGTGCGGCGCCAGCTCCACGTCGCGCAACTCGTCCAGCGCCAACAGTTCGCCCGACGACACAGTTTCGGACAGGACCATGGCGATGGTCTGGATGTCCTCGACCTCTTCCTCGTCATAGCGCCGCTCGGTGCGGTTCTGGACGACCAAGACGCCGATGGCCCGACCGCCGCGCAGCAGCGGGGCGCCCAGGAAGGCGTGATAGGGGTCTTCGCCCGTCTCGGGGCGATAGGAGAAGGACGGGTGCGACGGGGCGTCCGACAGGCTGATGGGCTGGGCCATCCGCGCCACTTCGCCGACCAGGCCCTCGCCGGGCCGCAGCCGGGTGTTGTGCACGGCGTCGGGGTTCAGACCCTCGGTGGCGAACAGCTCGAGCTCGCCCGACGCGCGACGCAGATAGATGGAGCAGACCTCGGCGACCATCGACCGGGCGATGATCTTGACGACCATGTTCAGCCGGTCCTGCGCCGGCGTCGCGCCCGCGCCGGCCCCGCCCAGAGCCTCGCGGATCTGGCGCAGGAGGATCCGGGGTCCTCTGGTCATCGCGCCGCCTGCCGGCATCATGTCTCCCGCGCCTCTTTCGTGGATATAGGCGCCCTGTTCAGATCACCTATACTGCGTCCAGACCATAGGCCGAATGCAGGGCGCGAACGGCCAGCTCGGCGTAGGCGGCGTCGATCAGCACGCTGATCTTGATCTCGGAGGTCGAGATCGCCTGGAACTTCACGCCCTTGTCGGCCAGCGCCTTGAACATAGTCTGGGCGACGCCCGCATGGCTGCGCATGCCCACGCCGACGACCGAGACCTTGGCCACGTCCTCGTCGACGCGAATTTCCTCGAAGCCGAGCTGTTCCTTGGCGGCGGTCATCAGGTCGGCCGCGCGCACGGCGTCGCGACGGCCGGTCGTGAAGGTCAGGTTGACCGTTCCGGCGGTGCGCGACTGGCTCTGCACGATCATGTCGACGTTGACGTTGGCCTCGGCCAGGCGCGTGAAGACGTCGGCGGGCGCGTCCACCCGGTCGGACAGGCCCAGCAGGGTGATGCGGGCCTCGTCGCGGCTCATGGTCACACCGGACACGATACGTTTTTCCACGATCTCCTCCTCGTCGCAGATCAGGGTTCCACCCTTGTCGGGCATGACGCCATTCGCGTCGGGTTCGATAAAGCTTGAAAGGACGCGGACCGGGACCTGTTTGGCCATGGCCAGCTCGACCGAGCGGGTCTGCAGCACCTTGGCGCCCAGGGACGCCATCTCCAGCATCTCTTCGTAGGACACCTTGGCCAGGCGGCGCGCGCGGTTCTCGATGCGCGGGTCGGTCGTATAGACGCCGTCCACGTCGGTATAGATGTCGCAGGGGCAGCCCAGGGCCGCCGCTACGGCGACCGCCGAGGTGTCCGAACCGCCGCGCCCCAGGGTGGTGATCTTGCCGTCCGCCGTCACGCCTTGGAAGCCGGGTACGATGGCGATCTCGCCGCCGTCGACAGCGGCGCCCAGCTTCTCCCCGGGGATGTCGATGATGCGGGCGCGGGCGTGGGCGTCGTCGGTCAGGATGGGCACTTGCCAGCCCATCCACGAGCGGGCGTTGAAGCCCATGTTGCGCAGGGTCGCGGCCAACAGGCCCGAAGTCACCTGTTCGCCCGAGGCGACCACCACGTCATATTCGTCGTCGCTGAGCGGCAGGCCCGCAGAGGCCGGTCCGGCGCCGTCCGTCCAGGCGACCAGTTCGTTGGTCTTGCCCGCCATGGCGGAGACGACGACGGCGACCTGTTTGCCCGCCGACACTTCGGCCGCGACGATCCGCGCCGCACGGCGAATGCGTTCGAGGTCGCCCATCGAGGTGCCGCCGAACTTCATCACCAATCGTGTCGTATCGGGCCGCGTCATCGTGGCGTTCCGCCCCCTGCTTGCGTGAAAGGGCGCGAAGGTTCATCCCTCGCGTCATGACCGCTTCTAACGGCGCCGCTCCGTCTCGCCTACCCCAACAGGGGCATGGTTTTTCGCAAAATTTGTCCGAAACGGCGTTCGGCGCATCGATCGACCCCGCCGACGTGGCGCGCTTCTCGGCCCAGGCGGCCGAATGGTGGGACGCGCACGGGCCGTTCGCGCCGCTGCACCGCTTCAACCCGGCGCGGCTGGCGTTGATCCGCGACCAGCTTTGCACGCGGCTGGGCCGCGATCCCAAGGCGCGGGCGCCGTTCGAAGGTCTGACCCTGCTGGATGTGGGATGCGGCGGCGGACTGATCGCCGAGCCGATGCGGCGGATGGGCTTTGGTGTCACCGCTCTCGACGCCTCGTCCGAGAACATCGGCACGGCCCGCGCCCACGCCGACATGGTCGGTCTGGATATCGCCTATCGCGCCGCCACGGTCGAACAGATCGAGGCGGAAGGGGCGGGGCCGTTCGACGTGGTCCTGTCGATGGAGGTGATCGAACACGTCGCCGATCCCGAAGGCTTCGTGCGCGCCTGCTCGCGTCTGGTCCGGCCGGGCGGGGTGATGATGGTCGCCACCCTGAACCGGACCCTGAAGTCGCTGGCCTTGGGCAAGGTGGCGGCGGAATACATCCTGCGCTGGGTGCCGGCCGGCACCCACGACTGGCGCCAGTTTTTGAAGCCCGAGGAAATCCGCGCGATGCTGGCCGCCGAGCCGGTGGCGGTCGAGGGGCCCTATGGCCTGAACTACGACCCGCTTCACGACCGATGGAGCCAGACCGACGATGCGGGCATCAACTATATGATGGTCGCGACGCGCAGCGCTTAAGCAATCTCCCTCCCCTTCATGGAGAGGGACGATCGCGCAGCGATCAGGGTGGGGGCGTAAGGGCGCGAGCGGGGTGGCCTTAACCTCCCCACCCTGGCTCCGCTTCGCTTCGCCGTCCCTCCCCATGAAGGGGAGGGAGAAAATCAGACCTTTTCGGCCTTCTTGCGCGTCCAGCTGTAGAGGCCGAACACCGCCGCCGCGAAGACGACGATCCCGGCCAGCATGGCGGGCCAGGCCGAGCCTTCGGGGATCATGGCGAAGGGGGCGTCGCTGTTCGTGCCGACGATGACGCTGGCGTAGAAGACGCCGAACAGGCTTTCGCCCACGATCAGGCCAGACGCCAGCAGCACGCCCATGCGGCGCGCCACATCGGCGAACCGGGTCGTCTTGACCGCCTTGTCATAGAACCAGCCGACCACGGCGCCGATGACCAGCATCGTCGTCACGGCCGCCGGCAGATAGAAGCCGATGCCCACGGCCAGAGGCGGAAGCTTGATCTTGCCCTTGGTCGATTTGGACACGACGGCGTCCAGCACGATGATGATCACGCCGATCACCGCGCCCAGGCCGATCAGGTCCCAACGCAGGTCGCCGCCGATGACGCCGCGCGCCAAGGCCGAGATCAGGGTCGCCTGCGGCGCCGCCAGCGGCTCGTTGGCGATGCCGGGAGGGCCGCCCTCGAACCCGAAGGCGCCGTTCAGCTTGTTCAGGATGAAGGGGATGACCAAGGCGCCGGCGACGACGCCGATGATCAGGGCGACCTGCTGACGCCACGGCGTGGCGTCGACCAGTTGGCCGGTCTTCAGATCCTGAAGGTTGTCGTTGGCGATGACGGCGACGGCGAAGACGACCGCCGTCACGATCAGGGCGAAGGCGATGATCGACCCGTCGGCCGGCACGCCCGCGATCTTCATTACGCCCAGCATCAACAGCGAGGCCACGATGATGGCCAGGATGCCGACACCCGAGACCGGGCTGTTCGACGAGCCGATCAGACCGGCCATATAGCCGCAGATGGCCGCGACCGCGAAGCCGATCAGCACCACATAGACCAGGCCGCCGACGACCAGCAGGGGCGCGGACGCCGCCAGCGTGGGCGAGGCCAGGGCGATCCAGGTCAACAGGCCGGCGATGGCGATCAGGGCCGCCACCGAGACGGCGCCGACGATCTTGATCGGAATGTCCTGTTCGGTCCGCTCCAGCACCTCGCCGTGCGAGCGCTTGGACTGGGCCGCCAGGGCCGAGGTCAGGCCGCCGATCAGCGGACCGGCCAGTTTGATCAGGGTCCAGATCGCCGCCACGCCGATGACGCCGGCGCCCATGAAGCGAACCTCGCGGCTCCAGACCGTCATGGCCAGCTCTTCGGCGTGCGTCCCGGCCGGCAGGGTCGCGGCGATCGAGGGCAGGCCGTGCGAGGTCAGCCAGGCGATGGTGTCGGGGCTGGTCAGGATCGGCACGGCGATGACCCAGGCCAGGATCAAACCAAACAGTTGGGCCAGGCCGACCGTCAGGCCGATCAGGTGACCGGCGCCCAGCAGGGCGAACTGCATGCCAAAGCCGACGCCCGTCGCGCCGCCGCCCAGGGCGGCCGGCAGTTTGAAGAACCTGGCCGTCTCGCCCGCAAAGACGCGACCCGCGACCAGCAGGGCGTAACCGGCCGACACCACGGCGCCGGCGACCACGACCCACAGGCCGGACTTGTTCTCGCGCACGGCGCTTTCGGTCTGTTCGGCGCCGCGCGAGCCGACCTTCAGCACCTCGGCGGCGGCGACGCCTTCGGGGTAGGGCAGGCCGCCGTTGGTCACCAGGGCGCGACGCAGCGGGATCGAGAAGGTGACGCCCAGTATGCCGCCGAAGATGCAGATCAGCGTCGATTCCCAGAACGGAAACTCCAGCCACCAGCCGATCATCACCAGGCCGGGCAGGACGAAGATGATCGAGCTCATGGCGCCGCCGACCGAGGCGACGGTCTGGACCGTCATATTCTCCCAGATGGTCGAGGTGCGGAAACCGCGCAGGATCGCCATCGAAATGACCGCCGCCGGAATGGCCGAAGCGAAGGTCAGGCCCACCTTCAGGCCCAGGTAGGTGTTGGCGGCGGTGAAGACCACCGCCAGCAGCACGCCCAGCACAAGGGCGCGAAGGGTAAGCTCAAGCCGGCCCTTCGGGGCGGCGGCGGCGTCAGTCATCGAAAAATTCCCCACGTTCGCGGCGGACGTAAGCGCATTCTGTCGCAGGCGGCAACTGGTCGCGGTCAGATGCGGGCGCCCCCGCCGCTTGGCCCCGCGACCCGGACGGGCTAGGACCGGCCCATGCCCGAACTTCCCGAGGTCGAAACCGTCCGACGCGGCCTGACGCCGGTGCTGGAGGGCGCGCGGCTGTCACGGGTCCGGATCAACCGGCCCGACCTGCGATTTCCCTTCCCCGAGCGCTTTGTCGAACGGCTGGAGGGGGCGACGGTGCTGCGGATAGACCGGCGGGCCAAATATCTGCTGATGCCGTTGTCCACCGGCGAGACTTGGATCACCCATCTGGGCATGACCGGCCGCTTCACCCTGGACGGAACCCTGCTTGGAGAGTTCGAGGAGGCCGCGCCCATCGCCGGCAAGCACGAACATTTCAGCGGCTGCGCCATTCGCGATGGGGCGGCGACCCGCATCGGGTACGCCGACGCGCGCCGGTTCGGCTTCATGGGCCTGATATCCAGCTACCAGATCGAGACCCATCCCTGGTTCGCCGGTCTGGGGCCCGAGCCGCTGGGCAACGGCTTTTCCGGCGCCCATCTGGTCGAGGCCTTCGCGGGCAAGAAGCAGAACATCAAGGTCAGCCTTCTGGATCAGCGGATCGTCGCCGGCCTGGGCAATATCTATGTCTGCGAGGCCCTGTACCGCGCCCGCATCTCGCCCTTGGTCGCGGCTGGATCGGTGTCGAAGGCGCGGCTGGAGCGTCTGGCGACCGAGGTTCGAAACGTCCTGAACGACGCCATCGCGGCGGGCGGCTCGACCCTGCGCGACTTCGCCAACGCCGAGGGCGGCCAGGGCTATTTCCAGCACCGGTTCGACGTCTATGGCCGCGAAGGCGAGCCGTGTCGGGGTGAGACATGCACCGGCGTCGTCGCCCGCATCGTCCAGGGCGGCCGTTCCACCTTCTACTGCTCCTCCTGCCAGAAGAGGTAAGCCCATGAGCGACCGCATCTGCCTGTTGCGCGGCGTCAATGTGGGCGGGGTCAAGGTCCCGATGGCCGAGCTGAAGGCCATCGCCGTCGAGGCCGGTTTCGCCAACCCGCGCACCCTGCTGGCCAGCGGGAATCTGATCGTCGAGAGCGACGCCGAACCTGCCGATGTCGAGGCGCGGCTGCAGCAGGGCATCGCCGCCCATTTCGGCCGCCCCATCGAGGTGATCGTGCGCACGCCCGCGCAATGGAAAGCGCTGATGGCCGCCAATCCGTTCGCGGATCAGGCCGGGATCGACGGCTCCAAACTGCTGGTCATAGTGATGAAGGCCGGGATCAAGGATGGGGCGGTCGAGGCCTTGCGTGGTTTCGCGGCGGGGGACGAGCGGGTCGAGCCGTCCGGCGGCGACCTGTTCTTCTGGCATCCTGACGGCCTGGGTCGCTCGAAGATGGCGGAGAAGGCCCAGCCGCGCCTGATCGGCGTCGGCACCGGCCGCAACTGGAACACGGTGCAGAAACTGGCCGCCATGGTCGGGTTGGAGGACTGAGCGATGCGCAAAATCCACCTGTGGATCAGTCTGATCGTCGGCGTCCTGGTCTGGGGCGCCTATTTTGTCCACTTCGTCCAGGGCTTGCGCACCGGCGATCTGGGTGACCTGATCTGGTGGTTCGTCGCCGCCCTGGTCGTCGCCGCCGTCGCCGAGGGCGCCGCCACCGGCCTGATCGCCCGGCTGTTCCGCCGCCGCGCCCGCGTGCTGGACGAGGGGCCGACGCTCCAGGCGGCGCTGAAGGCGGGTCATGTCGCCCTGATGCTGCTGGTCGGGCTGGTTCTGATCTCGGCGCTGATCCTGGCCCTGTCGTCCGTCTTCGGCTGGACGCTGGACCTGTCGGGCGCGCGGGGTCAGGTGATCGCCGCCAATCTTCTGCTGGGCATGGTGGTCGTGGTCGAACTGGTCCGCGCCGCCCTGACCCTGGCGCTGATGCCCCGACGATAGCGGCTGCGCTAGCGGGCCCCGCCTCGCGCCTGTATGACCGCCGTCAAAGGAGACCGACCATGGCCGACGCCTATTCCAACCTGCTGATCGAACGCCACGCCGACGGCTATGCGGTGGTGACCCTGAACCGACCCGAGGCGCTGAACGCCCTGAACGCGGCCCTGTTTAAGGACCTGGCCGACTTCCTCGACAGCGTCGAACAGGACGACAGCGTGCGCTGCCTGATCCTGACCGGCTCGGGCGAAAAGGCCTTCGCCGCCGGCGCCGACATCAAGGAGATGGCGGACCAGACCTATGCCCAGATGTACGCGGGCAACTATTTCGCCCTCGGCCACGACCGCATCACCCGGTTCAGAAAGCCGATCATCGCCGCGGTCAACGGCTTCGCCCTGGGCGGCGGCTGCGAACTGGCCATGCTGTGCGATTTCATCGTCGCCTCGGACAAGGCGAAGTTCGGCCAGCCCGAGATCAACCTGGGCGTCGCGCCGGGCATCGGCGGTTCCCAGCGCCTGACCCGTCTGGTGGGCAAGTCCAAGGCCATGGACATGGTCCTGACGGCCCGGATGATGGATGCGACGGAGGCCGAACGCGCAGGCTTGGCCTCGCGCGTCTTCCCGCACGACACCCTGCTGGATGAAACCCGCAAGATCGCCGCCAAGATCGCCTCGCAAAGCCCGCTGGCGATCATGGCCAACAAGGAGATGGTCAACGCCGCGCTGGAGACGACCTTGACCCAGGGCGTCCAGTTCGAACGCCGCCTGTTCCACTCCCTGTTCGCCTTCGAGGATCAGAAGGAAGGCATGTCCGCCTTCGTCGAAAAGCGCAAACCCGAGTTCAAGGGGCGATAGGTCGCACCTGCGCGTCAACCGATCGCCGTGATCGGGCGTTAGGGGCGGATGATGATCCGCCTCCTCGCCTCGCTCCTTGCGACCCTGTTCGTCCTCGCCCCCGTCGCCGTCCAGGCCCAATCTCAAACGCCGGCCTTCAGCTCCAGCCGCATCATCGTCGAGACGCGCGGGCGGGGGCCGGACATCCTCTTCATCCCCGGCCTGGGTTCGACCGGCTCGGCCTGGCGTTCGACGGCGGATCGGCTCGATGACCGCTATAGGGTGCATCTCGTCACCCTGCGCGGCTTTGGCGAGACCCAGATCGGCGACAATGTCAGCGGCGGTCTGGCCGGCCCCGCCGCCAGCGAGATCGAACGCTACATCCGCGAGCAGCGCATCGACCGGCCCGCCGTGATCGGCCATTCACTGGGCGGCCAGATCGCCCTGCGCGTCGCCGCCGACATGGGCGACCGGATCGGGCGCGTCATGGTGGTCGATTCCTCGCCCTTCTTCCCGTCCCTGATCGACGCCCGCACCACATCCGATCAGGTCGAGCCCCTGGCCCGTCTGGGCTATCAGGCCCTGCTCCTGTTCGGCGATCAGGCGCTGAAGTCCCAGGTCGCGGCCTTTGGCGTGGACATGGGTCTGGCCGGCGACATGGTGTTTGAAGGGCTGGGGCTTCAGGGCGGCGACCGGCGCGTCCTGGCCCAAGGTCTGTATGAGGCCCTGACCGTCGATCTGCGCCCCCGCCTTTCTGAGATCACCGCCCCGGTCACCGTCGTCTATGGCTGGACCCGCGATCCCGACGCTCCCCGCAACCGGCTGGAGGGTCTGTATCGCTACGGGTTCGAAGGGCTGGCGCGCCCGGTGCGGTTTGAGCGGATCGAAGGCGCCGAGCACCAGGTGATGATGCAGCAGCCGCAGCGGTTCCTGGCGGCGGTGCAGCGGTTCCTGAGCTGACGCTCAATCCTTCAGCGCATCCACGACCACGCCCTCGGTCAGCAGTTGCGGCAGGATTTCCGGCTCGGCCCGACCCGGTCGATACAGCAGATACAGCGGCACGCCCGATCGCCCGTGCGCCTGAAGCTCACGCGTGATGGCGTCGTCGCGCCGGGTCCAGTCGCCGACCAAATAGGCGGCGTTCGCTTCGCGCATCGCCTTGGCGACACGCGGCGAAGACAGGGCCGCGCGTTCGTTGATCTTGCACGTCACGCACCAGTCGGCGGTCAGATTGACCAGCACGGGGCGTCCCGAGGCGGTCGCTGCATTCACCGCCGCCGCCGACCAGGGCTGGGCCGCCAGCGGGCCGCTGTCGCCTTGCGGCGCGGCGTTCGCATTCCGCGCTGCACCGGCCGCAACGCCTGCCAGGCCCAGCGCCAGAACGCCGACGACGACCGCGCAGATCGTGGTCAGGATCGGTCGTTCATCACGCTGGCGCGCCGCTTGCGCCAGGCCTGTCAACCAGGCCGCCAGGGCCAGCAGCAGCGCCGCCGTCAGCAGCAGGCCCAAGGCGTCTACGCCGCCCTGTCGCGTGAACACCCACAGCAGCCACAGCGCCGCGCCATACATGGGAAAGGCCAGCAGACCCTTCAGCCGCTCCATCCAGACGCCCGGTCGCGGCAGGCGCGACAGCAGGCCGGGCGACAGGCTGATCACCTGATAGGGCAGTGCCAGGCCCAGCCCCAGCATCAGGAACACGGCCAGCGCCATCGGCCAGGACAGGACCAGGGCCGCGCCGAGCGCTGCGGCCATGAAGGGCGCGGTGCAGGGCGCTGCGACGACCACGGCCAGAACGCCGGTGAAGAAGGCGCCTGCCGCACCGGGCAGGCGCGACAGGGGATCGGACCCCGCGTTCTGCAATCCGGCGCCCACATGGAAGACGCCCGACAGGTTCAGCCCGACCAGCAGCATGACCAGGGCCAGGGCCGCGACCACGCCCGGCGACTGAAGCTGGAACCCCCAGCCGATCGCCTGGCCCGCCGCCCTCAGCGCCAGCAGGGCGCCGGCCAGAACCAAGAAGCTGACCAGCACCCCGGCGGTGAAGGCCAGGCCGTCGCGCCGGGCCCGCGCCGGATCATGCGCCGCGGCCGACAGCGACGCCGCCTTCATCGCCAGAACCGGGAAGACGCACGGCATCAGGTTCAGCACCAGCCCGCCCAGCAGCGCCAGGCCCAGCGCTTGAAGAAAGACCAAAGCGCCGGTCTTCGCCGGCGTGGCCGTGGTCTCGTCCAACGGCTTCAGCGCCGCGCCGCCTTGGGCGCCCGCCAGAGGCGCGCCCGGCTCCGCCGTGATCTCCCACGCGCCCTTGTCGGTCGCCACGACCCCGCTCAGCGCCGTCTGCGTGGCATCCTTGCCGGCCGTCAGCGTCAGTGTCAGGCCGTTCGGACCCCGCTGGCCCGACTGGGCCGCCGCATGGTCGATCCGCCCGCCGTCGAAAGGATAGAAATAGACCTGGCCGATGTCGGCCCCAATCAGCGGCCCGCCGGTGGCGCTCAGAATCAGCTGGCCGCCCTGACGCGTGACGCGCGCCTCGATCCCGGCCGGGCGAGGCGCGGTTTCGACCAGCCGCTCGATCTCCTCACCCCAGGGCTTGGCCAGCGGCGCTGCGCCCTCGCGCACCGGCAGGGCCAGCGACAGGGTCATCGGCTCGGGCACGCACATCTGATCGCTGCACACCAGGAACAGCACATCCGTCGTCAGGGTCAGCACTTCGCCAGGCTGCGCCGTCGGCGGCACATGGATCGGCACGGGCAAGAGCACCGCGCCCGAATAGCCATAGTTCATCAGGCTCATCAGCCGCTGGCGGCTGGGCAGGGGCCACAGGATCGGATCGGCGGTCACCCCGGCGGGCAGGGTCCAGATCAGGCTGGTCGCACCGCCGCTGTCGCCCGGATTGCGCCAATAGGTGTGCCAGCCGGGCGCGACCTTCTGGCGCACCGCCACCACGGTCGTCGAACCAGGCGCGACCCATTGCGACATCGGGACCAGTTCGGCCTCGATCCGCTCGGTCCGCTGCGGCCCGAAGGCGACGACGCCTGTGGGCTGGCTCTGCACCGGCTGGGCGACGGTCGCCGAAACGCCCGTCAAACTGAACAGCAGGGCGAGGAGAAGGGCGAAGAGGCGCAAACGCGTGTTCCGGCAGGCAAGGGGAGCGCCGCAACCTAATGCGTCACGCGTCCCCGCGCCATCGCTGCGCCCGCCCCCGCGTCGATCAGCGCGGATAGGCCTCGTATATCACTTCCGCACGGCGCCGCAGCGGTTCGTCATTGCCGGCTGCGGTCGTGGCGCCCGCATCGCCTGCGGCGTTCAGCTCGAAGATCGGCGCGGGCATGCCCGCCTGGGTCAGCGCCTCGACCACCGTCCGCGCGCGCCGCTGCGACAGGTTCAGATTGGCTTCGGGCGTTCCCGTGGCGTCGGCCAGGCCAACCACGCGCACCTTGCGCACGTCGCAATCCTTGGCCTTGCTCGCCGCCGCCTTCAGCACCATCGCCGCGGGCTCGGTCAGCCGCGCCTGGTTTTCCAGGAAATAGATATCGAAACGCCCCGGCGCGCACAGCGACTCGCCCACCACAAGCGCCTCACGCTTCGGCATCGGCGCGCACGCCGCCAGCATTCCCACGGCCGCCACAGCCAGACCCATCGATCGCTTCATCTCAGCCCTCCTCCGGCTCGGCCGGCCCATTACGCAAAAGAGGCGGCCTGTCGTCCGACAGGCCGCCCCTTCAACCTAGCGCCGGTCGCGGACCTTCGCGACCGGCATTTGATCACTGATCAATAACGGCGCTGACCGTTGTCCCAATAGCACTCGTCCTGACGATTATCGTAGCAGTAGTAGTAGCGACCTTGATTGTCGCGGTAGCGCTGCTGGTTATTGCGGTCTTGGTTGGAGCCGCGGATGGCGCCGGCCGTGCCGCCCAGGGCACCGCCGATCAGGGCGCCGGTCGCAGCGTTGCCGCCGCCGACGTTGTTGCCGATGATGGCGCCGGCGACGGCGCCCAGGCCGGCGCCGATGGCGCCTTGGCGGACGGTTTCATTCGAGCCGTTGTTATAGCCGTACGGGTCGCTGGCGCAGGCCGAAGCCAGCAGGCCGGCGCCGGCAATCGCGATAATCGCCTTTTTCATGATGAATTCCTTTGTCCCTGGGTGTTGGCCCCTGTGGGCAGCAAACGTGTCCTCGCGTCATAGGTTCCGCGTCGGCAGACTGCATCCGCAACTATGGTGACGCTTGGGCGGAACGACGGCGCCTGCGGGGCGTTCGGCCGCCATGACCGATGTCGCCCACCCCCCCTCCGATGCAGACGACAAAACTGCGTTGACGCCCCATGCCCAGATCCGGCACGCTGTGATGCTGGTCAATCCGCTGTCCGGAAGCGTGGGGCCACGCGCCGCCGGCGAGGCCGAAGCCCTGTTGGGGCAGTATGACCTCAAGGCCGAGGTCGTGTCGTTTGAAGGGGGCAACTTCGACCAGATCATCGCCGACGCCTTCGCCGCCAAGCCGGACGTAATCTTCGTTCTGGCCGGCGACGGCACGGCGCGCTCGGTGGCGTCGAAGGCCAAGCCTGACGGACCGATGATCGCGCCCTTGCCTGGCGGCACGATGAACATGTTACCCAAGGCGCTTTATGGCACCGGCGACTGGAAGCTGGCGCTGAAGCGGGCGCTGGAGGAGGGCGAGCCTCAGGCCGTATCGGGCGGCGAGGTTCAGGGCGAATACTTCTATTGCGCCGCCATTCTGGGATCGCCGGCGCTGTGGGCCCCGGCGCGCGAGGCGATGCGGACCGGCAAGATCAAGCTGGCCTTGCAATATGGTCGTCGCGCCCTGAAACGCGCCTTCTCCGGCCGTCTGCGCTTCACTCTCGATGGCGGCGAGAAACGCCGCACCGAGGCTCTGGTGCTGATCAGCCCGATGATCTCCAAGGCGATGGAGGATCCCATTGGACTGGAGGCCGCCGCCATGGACCCCAGCGACACAACCCAGGCCTTCCGCCTGGCTGCGACAGCCTTGTTCAGCGATTGGCGTCAGGATCCGGCCGTCTCGACCCGTCCGGCGAAACGGATCGAGGTGCGCGCCCGCTCGAAAATTCCGGCCGTGATCGACGGCGAGCCGCTGCTGCTCAAGCCCGAGGCCGTGATCCGCTTCGTGCCCAAGGCCTTCAAGGCCCTGGCGCCCAAGCCGCCCTCGGCCGAGGACAGCATCTAGTGGGACGCGTTCTTCAGTTCTCCGACGTCCATTTCGGTTGCGAGCACAAACGCGCCTGCGCCGCCGCTCTGGACTACGCCCACGCCACGCCCAACGATCTGGTGCTGATCACCGGCGACATCACCCAGAAGGGATTCCCCGACGAGTTCAAGGCGGCCGGCGAATGGATGCGGGCCATGCCAGAGCCACGCTTCGTCATCGTCGGCAATCATGACGTGCCCTATTGGGACGCCATCGCGCGGGTCTTCCATCCCTGGCGGGCGTTCGAGACGGCGACAGGCTTTCCGGCCCACGACGGGCAGTTCTGCAGCGATGCGGTCATGGTGCGCGGCGTCGTCACCGCGCGCGGCTGGCAGGCGCGGCCCAACTGGTCGAAGGGCGTCATCGATCTGGACCAGACGCGGCGTGCGGCCGAGGCCCTGCGTCAGGCGCCGATCGGCGCGCTGCGGATCCTGGCCTGTCACCATCCGCTGATCGAGATGGTCGGCACGCCGATGACCGGCGACGTCAAGCGCGGCGACGAGGCCGCCCTGATCTTCGCCGAGGCAGGCGTCGATCTGATCATGACCGGCCACGTCCATGTGCCGTTCGCCATGCCGATCCCGCTGGCGGATCGCTGCTCCTATGCGGTCGGCTGCGGGACGCTGTCGCATCGCGAGCGCGGCGCGCCGCCTGGCTTCAACCAGATTGACTGGGACGCCAAGACCATCACCGTGACGGCCCTGGCCTGGGATGGAACGAGCTATCGTTCGCACCAGGTTTGGCGACTGCCTCGCCGGCAGGACACCCGCAAGGCGACCACCGCGCCCAGCCCGGTCGAGCCGGGCGCCTTGGAGAAGGCGGCGGTCTGACCCTGTCTCCTCCCCATTTCATGGGGAGGTGGCTCGAAGCGTAGCGGAGACACGGAGGGTTTCTTTGCCGCATCGCAGGCGCTGGTGGGATTTCAACAACCCCTCCACCGCTCCGCGGTCCCCCTCCCCACAAGTGGGGAGGAGACTTTCTCGCCTACCGGAACGGCGGCTCGTCGAAGGCGCGCAGTTTGCGTGAGTGCAGCTTGGAGCCTTCGCTGCGCATCAGGTCGACCGCCTGAATGCCGATCTGAAGGTGTTCGGAAATCGAGCCTTCGTAGAAGCGGTTGGCCTGACCCGGCAGTTTGATCTCGCCGTGCAGCGGCTTGTCCGACACGCACAGCAGCGTCCCGTAGGGCACGCGGAAGCGATAGCCCTGGGCCGCGATGGTGGCGCTCTCCATGTCGATGGCGACGGCGCGGCTCTGGTTGAAGCGAAGCGCCGACTTGGAATAGCGCAGCTCCCAGTTCCGGTCATCGGTGGTGACCACGGTGCCGGTGCGCAGGCGCAGCTTGACCTCGTCGCCCGGCATGCCGCTGACCGACTTGGTGGCGTCGTAGAGGGCGCGCTGGACCTCGGCGATCGACGGGATGGGGATGTCGGGCGGCAGCACCGCGTCCAGAACGTGATCGTCGCGCAGATAGGCGTGGGCCAGGACATAGTCGCCGATGGTCTGGCTGGCCCGCAGGCCGCCACAGTGACCGATCATCAGCCAGACGTGCGGGCGGGTGACGGCTAAGTGGTCGGTGATGGTCTTGGCGTTGGACGGGCCGACGCCGATGTTGACCAGGGTCACGCCCTTATGGCCCGGCGCGGTCAGGTGATAGGCCGGCATCTGGTGCTTCTTCCAGGCCGTGTCGCTGATCGCCGCCTCGGGATTGGGGGTGTCGCGCGTGATGACCACGCCGCCGGCGCAGGACAGGGTCTGGTACGGCGAACCTGGCGTCTGAAGCTGTTCAATGGCCCAGCGCACGAACTCATCGACATAGCGATTGTAGTTGGTGAACAGGACGTAGGACTGAACGTCATCGACCGGCGTGCCGGTGTAATGCTTCAGCCGCGCCAGCGAGAAGTCGGTCCGCAAACCGTCGAAGTGCGACAGGGGGAAGTCGCCGCCCATCTCGAACAGACCATCGGCGATCTCGTCGCCGATATGGGCCAGGTCGGTGGTCGGGAACCAGCGCGCCAGGGCCGCCGTCATCGACCGGTCCAGCGCGACCTCAAGCCCGTCGGTCACATAGGGGAAGGGGATCTCCTGGCGAGACAGGCCAACCTCGAAGGTCGCATTATATTCCTGCTCCAGCAGGCCCAGCTGTTCGGTCAGATAGGGGCGGAACAGGTCCGGTCGCGTGATCGTGGTCGAATAGCTACCCTGTCTTGACAGCCGGGCGTAGGCGCGCGGCTCCAGGTCCTGGGGGCGATCCCCATCCCAGCGGATGCGAAGTTCGGGATAGGCGAACACCCCTTCGGCGCGTTTGACCGGATCGGGCCGCGCGCCGGTGTTGACGAAATCCCGCACGGCGTCGCGCAGGTTGGTCACGGATTGGGTGTAGAGGGTTTCGAGGCGGTCCAGCGCCGCCTGTGCTGTCATCTGTTCTGTCATGACTTCCTCTAGCGAAGCTTCGCGGCTTTGGCGAGGCGCCGCCCGTTCAAACCCGATTTCGCTGCATTGCAGCAATTTATGACGGGCGTGCGGTTGCGGATCGGGGCGTGACGGCGCATCTGGCCCGGATGTCTTCTTCCCTTGCGTCAGCGCCCGCCAAGAAGGAGCTCGGCTTCGTCGAGTTCGTCTGCCTCATCGCCCTGATGATGGCGCTGAATGCGCTGGCGATCGATTCCATGCTGCCGGCCCTGCCGCACATCGGCGCCGACCTGAACGTGGCGACCGACAACGACCGACAATGGGTGGTGACGGCGTATCTGCTGGGCTTCGGCGGGGCGCAGCTGTTCTACGGTCCGTTGGCGGATCGGTTCGGGCGAAAGCCTGTCCTGCTGTTCGGCGTCGGCGTCTATGTGATGTTCAGTCTGCTGGCGACTCTGGCCCCGACCTTCGAAACGCTGATCATGGCCCGCGTCGGCCAGGGTCTGGGCAGCGCCTGCACCCGCGTGCTGGCCGTCTCCATCGTGCGCGATCGTTACGAGGGGCGCACCATGGCGCGGGTCATGTCGTTCAGCTTCCTGGTCTTCCTGGGCGTGCCAATCCTGGCGCCGTCGCTGGGACAACTGATCATGCTGGTCGGACCGTGGCGCTGGATTTTCGCCGGGCTAGGTCTGATCGGCGTCGGCTTGATCGTCTGGGCCAGCCTGCGTCTGCCCGAGACGCTGAAGCCCGAGGATCGTCTGCCGATCCAGGTCAAGCGTCTGACCGCAGCCTACAAGATCGCCCTGACCGACCGCACCGCCGTCGGCTACACCCTAGCCATGACGGCGATCACCGGGGCCCTGTTCGGCTTCATCAACTCGTCGCAGCAGATCTTCGCCGACGTCTTTCACGCCGAGGCGGCGTTTCCGGCGGTATTCGCGCTGATCGCGGGCGGCATCGCCGTGGCCTCGATCGTCAATGCGCGGCTGGTGGTGAGGCTGGGTTCGCGCAAGATTTCGCACACCGCCCTGATCGGTTTCACCAGCATCGCCGCCATTCATGCGGGGGTGGCGATTAGCGGCCATGAATCGATCTGGACCTTTGCGGTGCTGCAGACCCTGACCATGTTCTGTTTTGGCCTGATCGCGGGCAATTTCGGATCGATGGCCATGGAGACGATGGGCAAGATTGCGGGCACGGCGGCCTCGATCCAGGGCTTCATCTCCACCATCGTCGGCTCTCTGCTGGGCTTTGCGGTGGGCCAGCAGTTCAACGGCACGACCATTCCGATGTCCGTCGGTTTCACCGTCTTTGGTTTGATCGCCTTGGGTTGGGTGCTGTTCGCCGAGCGGGGACGGCTGTTCCGGGCCCATCACGCGCCGGTCGCCGCCAAGGCTTGATCTTTTTCGCGTTTCCGCGCGTTCTCCGGGCCAATCGTCAAGATCAGCCCAGGAAAACCTCGATGACGCGCAAAGCGCTCGGTCTCGTCTCCGCCCTCGCCCTGGCCGCCGCCATGGGTCTGAGCGCCTGCTCCACCACGACGGGAGGGTCGGCCATGACCCCGCCCGCCATCGCCCCGGCGCCCGGTCCAGAAGCGGTGGACGTCCACACCCACGCCCGGCCCGAGATCGCCCGCGTCGTCGATGTCGCCTTGGATTTGACCGCCGACTTCAACGCCAGGACCCTGGCGGGCACGGCGACTCTGGACATTCTGGCGATCCCGGGCGCCAACGAGATCGTGCTGGATATCCGCGACCTGGACATTCAGGACGTGCGCGACGCGGCGGGTCAGCCGCTGCGCTATGTCGTCGGCGACAATGACGCCGTTCTGGGCCAGCCGCTGACGGTCTATTTCCCGGCCTTCGCCGCCAATGAGCGACGCAAGATCACCATCCGCTACTCGACCCGCCCCAACGCGGCGGCTCTGCAATGGCTGAACGCCAGCCAGACGGCCGGTGGACAGAAGCCCTATCTGTTCAGCCAGGGCCAGGCGATTCTGACCCGCACCTGGGTGCCGACCCAGGACAGCCCGGGCATCCGCCAGACCTATTCGGCCCGCATCACCGCGCCCGAAGACCTGACGGTGGTCATGAGCGCCGACCACCTGACGCCCAACGGCGAGCGAGCCGCAAACGGGATGAAGACCTGGCGCTTTCGGATGGACAATCCGATCCCGCCCTATCTGATCGCGCTGGGCGTCGGCGACATCGCCTTTGCACCGTTCGACGGCCGCACCGGGGTCTGGACCGAGCCCAGCCGCCTGCGCGCCGCCCAATCGGAGCTGGAGCCGACCGCCCAGATGGTGACGGCGGCCGAGAAGCTGTACGGCCCGTATCGCTGGGGCCGCTACGACCTCTTGGTCCTGCCGCCCTCCTTCCCGTTCGGGGGGATGGAGAACCCGAAGCTGACCTTCGCCACGCCGACGATCATCGCCAGCGATCGCTCTCTGGTGTCGCTGGTTGCGCACGAACTGGCGCACTCCTGGTCGGGCAATCTGGTCACCAACGCGACCTGGAACGACTTCTGGCTGAACGAGGGCTTCACCGTCTATTTCGAGAACCGGATCATGGAGTCGGTCTATGGTCATGACCGCGCCATGCAGGAGCAGGTGCTGGGCTGGGACAGCCTTCAGGACACGCTGAAGTCCCTGCCGGCGGCGGACACCCGCCTGCATCTGGACCTGAAGGGCCGCGATCCCGATGACGGCATGAACGACATCGCCTATGAGAAGGGCGCTCTGTTCCTGCGGACCATCGAGCGCACCGTCGGGCGGGATCGGTTCGACGCCTGGCTGCGCGGCTATTTCGACCGCAACGCCTATCGCCCGATGACCACGGCCATGTTCCTGCAAGACATCCGCGACAACCTGATCAAGGGCGACGCGGCGCTGGAAAGCCAGCTGCAGATGGACGCCTGGGTCTATCAGCCCGGCCTGCCGTCCAACGCCGTCGCGCCGGTGTCCCACGCCTTCGCGCCGGTGGACGCGGCGGCTGTCGCCTTCTTCAAGGACAAGGGCCCGGCCTCGGCCATTCCGTGGGCGGACTGGAACACCCAGCAGCGCCAGCGCTTCCTGGGCTGGCGTCCCGAGGGTTTGCGGACGGGGGCCGACTGGCTGACGAATGCGCAACTGGCCGATCTGGAGCGCACGTTAAACCTGGCGAACGAAGGCAACGCCGAACTGACCTTCGCCTGGCTGCAGATCGCCCTGGCTCATCGCTATCAGCCGTCGGTCGCCACGGCCGAAAAATTCCTGACCAGCCAGGGCCGTCGCAAGTTCGTCCTGCCGCTGTTCCAGACCCTGTGGAACGAGGGCGACTGGGGTCGGGGTAATGCGCGGCGCATCTACGCCGAGGCCCGGCCGCTGTATCACCCGGTCACCAGCGGTTCGGTCGATCAGCTGGTCGGACGGCCGTAAGCCTAGAGATCCACGACCGCCACGCCGGTTTCCTCCGACAGTCGTTCCGCCAGGACGGCGCGGTGGCAGCCGGCGTGGTCGGCCTCGAAGCACAGCAGGGCGACGGGTTTGTCGGCCGCCAGCGCCTTCAGCCGCTCATACTCGATCTGCGCCTGGGGTTCGGCCAGGTGATCGGCGAAGATGGCGCGCATCTCGTCGACAAGGCCCTTGCGCGCCGCGTCACGTCCCGCCTTGGGCGTGCCCAGCCCGCGCAGGTGTACATAGTCGATCCCTTCGGCTTTCAGGCTCTCGCCCAGGATCGTCTTTGAAAAGCCCGCGCGGCGGGATGCGGCGACCGCGCGGACATCGATCAGGGTTTGCACGCCGGCCGTCTTCAGCCGCGCGATGACGTCGGCCTGGGTCGCGCCCTCGTAGCCAATAGTGAAAAGCTTCATCCGCCTCAGATGGGCGGCCGCGCGTCGAACGCCAGCGTGACCGTGAAGGCCCGCGTTGCGGTGCGGCGCCCTATCGTCTATCCCGCCGAAACGAATTTCGACTGGAGCTTTCCCCATGGCTGACCTCGCCCCCGGCGTCGTGACCCTCTTTGGAGGTTCGGGCTTTATCGGGTCGCAGGCGGTGCGCGCCCTGGCGCGTCGCGGCTGGCGCATTCGGGTCGCCGTGCGCAACCCGGTCCTGGCGATCGAGATCCAGCCGCTGGGCGATCCCGGACAGATCCAGTTTATGCGCTGCGACATCACCAACCCGGCGGATGTGGCGCAGGCCGTGCGCGGCGCGGACGCTGTCGTCAATCTGGTCGGCGTCCTGCATGACGCAGGCGGCAAGCGCGGCTTCGACGCCGTCCATACCGAGGCGGCCAAGACCATCGCCGAGGCCGCCAAGGCGGCGGGCGTTGAGCGCCTGGTCCAGATCTCGGCCATCGGCGCCGACGCCGCCAGCCCTTCGGCCTATGGTCGCACCAAGGCCCAGGCCGAGGCGGCCGTGCGCGCCGTCTATCCGGATGCGGTCATCCTGCGTCCGTCGCTGGTCTTCGGCGCGGGCGACAGCTTCCTCAATCGCTTTGCCGCCATGGCGACGATGGCGCCGGCCCTGCCGCTGATCGGCGGCGGCGAGACCCGGTTCCAGCCGGTCTATGTCGGCGATGTCGCAGAGGCCATCGCGCGCGGCGTGACCCGCGCGGACGCCGCCGGCCGCACCTACGAACTGGGCGGGCCGAGCCTCTATACCTTCCGTGAGGTGCTGGAGCTGGTGCGTCGTGAGACGGGCCGTGACCGGATGCTGGTTTCGGTGCCCTTCATCGTCGCCAAGCCCCTAGGTTCGCTGCTGCAACTGAGCCGGTTCGTCGGGCTCACGCCGCCGCTGACGCGCGATCAGGTGCTGATGCTGGAGAAGGACAATGTAGTCGCCTCCGATGCGTTCGGCCTCAGCGATCTGGGCATCGACCATCCGGCCGGCATGGCGGCGATCGCCCCGTCCTATCTGTGGCGCTACCGCGTCGGCGGCCAGTTCGCCGAAGCGCCCGCCCACTAAAACCATCTCCCTATGATGTCGTCGCCGGTCGCCATCGCGGCCGGCGGCGTCTTCTGTTTGGGAACAAAGAGTGCACAGCTTAAGGATGCCGGCCACGCGCCCCCAGTTTTCCTCGACCGATATGCCTGACCTGAACGACGCGCGGGCGTTGTTGGCGCGCGTCTGGGGTCACGCCGACTTCCGGGGGCTGCAAGGGCGGGTGGTCGAGCAGATCCTGTCGGGCGGCGATGTGCTGGCGGTCCTGCCGACCGGCGGCGGCAAGAGCGTATGCTATCAGATCCCGGCCATCCTGCGCCCCGGACTGGGGCTGGTGGTGTCGCCGCTGATCGCCCTGATGACCGATCAGGTCGAGGCGTTGAAGCAGCAGGGCGTCGCGGCGGCGCGGCTGGATTCCGGGGTGTCGCTGGACGAGCGCTCGGCCATCTGGGCGGCGGCGCGGTCGGGGGGTCTGGACCTGCTATATGTCTCGCCGGAAGGCCTGGCGGCGGGCGCCATGATGGATCGGCTGGCGGAACTGCCGCTGAGCCTGATCGCCATCGACGAAGCCCACTGCGTCTCGCAATGGGGTCATGACTTCCGCCCCGACTATCGCAACCTAGGCCTGCTGGCCGAGCGGTTCCCCGACGTGCCGCGCATCGCCGTCACCGCCACGGCCGACGCCCGCACCCGCGACGACATTCTGCGCTCGCTGCGGCTGGAACAGGCTAAGGTCTTCGTCGACAGCTTCGCGCGTCCGAACCTGCAACTGTCGGCCGAACGCAAGGAAAGCGCCTCGCGCGCCAAGACCGATACCCGGGTCATCGAACTGGTGCGGGAACGGCGGGGCAAGTCAGGCGTGGTCTATTGCGGCAGCCGCGACGGCTGCGACCGCGTGGCCCAGGCCCTGCGCGACGCCGGGACCAACGCCATCGCCTATCACGCCGGCATGGACACGAAAGAGCGCGACCGCCGGTTGGAACGGTTCCTGGCCGAGGAGGGCGCCGTCATGGTCGCGACCATCGCCTTCGGCATGGGCGTCGATAAGGCCGATGTGCGCTTCGTCATCCATGCAGATCCGCCCGGTTCGCTTGAGGCCTATTGGCAGGAGATCGGCCGGGGCGGGCGCGACGGCGAACCGGCTGAGGGCATCACCCTGTATGGCCCGTCCGACATCGCCTGGTCCTTGCGTCGGCTGGACAGCCGCCCGATGGCCGAGGAGGTCAAATCGGTCCAGGTGCGCAAAACGCGTCAGCTGTTCGCCATGCTGGACGGAGCCGTCTGTCGCGCCCAGGCCGTGCGGCGATACTTCGGCGAGCATGACGCCCGGCCTTGCGGCGTCTGCGACATCTGCGGCGACCCGCCCCAGCTTTATGATGCGACCGTCCCGGCCCAGAAGGCGTTGGCGGCGGTGCAGCGGCTGGGCGGCCGGTTCGGGCGCAATCGCGTCGTCGATCACCTGACCGCCCGCACCAAGGACGTGCAGCCGTGGGAGCAGCAACTGTCCACCTGGGGCATCGGGCGCGAGATTTCGCTGAACAGCTGGCGCGAGATCGTCGATCATTTGCTGTTCGAAGGTCTGCTGGCCGAGGATCCCAACGACGGCAAGCCGCTGGTCGGGCTGGGCGATCCCGAAGCGGTGCGCGCCGTCTATCGCGGCGAGCGCCAGATCGAGGTGCGTCGCGCGCCTCTGAGGGCCGATACCGCCCCGCGCCGTCGTGACCGATCGGGCGAAGGCCGCAATGCGGCGCTGGAGACGATGGACGCGGACGTCCGCGCCCGGTTCGAGGCCTTGCGCGCCTGGCGCCGCGACCGCGCCTCGGAACAGCACGTCCCGCCCTATGTCATCTTCCAGGACCGGACGCTGCTGGAGATCGCCCACGCCGAGCCGGGCGACCTGAACAGTCTGGGCGCCATTTCCGGCGTCGGTCAGTCGAAGCTGGATCGCTACGGCAAGGGCGTGCTGGAGGCGTTGGCCGCCCTCTAGAAGGCGTCAGACTTCCGGCTTGGGCGGGGCGGTGATGACTTCGACGTTGTCGTTCAGCAGATAGGACAGTTCCGACAGGGCCGTGGCGCGCTCGGCGGGGTTGGCGGCGGCCTGAACGGCCTGAACCTTCTTGGGCATGTCCTCGGAAATGCCGCGCAGGATGCATTTCAGATCGCCGTCGGTGCCGCGTTCCTTCAGGACCAGGTGGCCCTGCATGTCCAGGGCGGCCAACTGTTCGGCCTGGGCCTTGAAGCCGGTGAAGGCCTGGCTGGTGAAGAAGGCGGCGTCGTCGGCGGCCTTGGCGGCGGCCCAACCGTCCACCACGGCCTTCAGGCTGGCCGAGCGCGAGATGATGTCGGCGAACAGCGGCTCGCCCGCCACCGAGATCGGCGCGCCGGGCGCGGCGGCCGGCTGTTCGGCGGCCAGGGCCACCGAGGGATTGGACATCGCCAGGGCGATCGTGAGAGCAAGGCCGCAGGACATGGAGGTGACTTCCTGTTTCAGCGTCCGCTGGGACGTTGAACCTGAATACGCCCCAGCCGTAAACGAGTGTTTACCCTGTCATTCCCGATGGAGACGACGATGACCCGCGACGCCGCCTGGACCGCCTTCGACCAAGCCGCCGCCGAGGCCGCCTCCGCGCGGATTGTGGATCAGTTCGCCGCCGATCCCAACCGGCTGGCGCGGATGTCGGTCGAGGCGGCGGGTCTTTATCTCGACCTATCGAAACAGAGCTGGACCAAGGCCGCCTTCGACGCCTGTCTGGACCTGGCGCGCGCCAGCGACGTCGAGGAGCGGCGCGCGGCCCTGTTCGCCGGCGAGGCCGTCAATCTGACCGAGGGCCGGGCGGTCCTACACCCCGCTCTGCGCGCTGCGCCGGGCGCCGACTTCAAGGCCCTGGGCGAGCCGGTCTCGGCCGAGGTGGACGCCGTGCGGGCGGACATGAAGGCCTATGCCGACGCCGTGCGGTCGGGCGCCGAGGCGGGCGCGACGGGCAAGACGTTCGAGGCGATCGTTCATGTCGGCATCGGCGGGTCGGACCTGGGGCCGCGCGTGGTCTGGGATGCGCTGCGCCCGCTGGACCCGGCCATCGACCTGCGCTTCGTCGCGAATGTCGACCCGCGCGACATGGCTGAGGCGCTGACCGGCCTGGATCCCGAGACCACCCTGGTGGTGGTCGTGTCCAAGACCTTCACGACGCAGGAAACCTTGGCAAACGCCGAGGCGGCGAAAGCCTGGCTGGCGGCGTCGCTGCCGGCCGAGGGGATGACCAAACACTTCATCGGGGTGACGGCGGCGCCGGAGAAGGCGGCGGCCTTCGGCTGCGGTCGGACCTTCGCCTTCCGGGACTGGGTCGGCGGGCGATATTCGCTGTGGTCGGCGGTTAGCTTGTCGTGCGGCATCGCCCTGGGCTGGGACATGTTCGAACGGATGCTGGCGGGCGCCGCCGCGATGGACGACCATTTCGTCTCGGCCCCGCTGGAGCAGAACGCGCCGATCCTGCTGGCCCTGGCCCAGGTGTTCAACGTCGATGGGCTGAACCGGCCGGCGCGGACGGTCGCGCCCTATGCGCACGCCCTGCGTCGCCTGCCAAGCTTCCTGCAACAGTTGGAGATGGAGTCGAACGGCAAGCGGGTGCATCGCGACGGCACGCCGGTGACGCGCCAGACCTGCCCCGTCGTCTTCGGTGAGCCGGGCACCAACGGCCAGCACGCCTTCTTCCAGCAGATCCATCAAGGGCCGCAGACCGTCCCGGCCGAGTTCGTCATCGTCGCCAAGACTCATGAGGACGCGCCGGAGTCGCCGCTTTGGTCGAATGCGCTGGCTCAGGGCCAGGCCCTGATGCTGGGCAAGACGACCGAGGCCGGCAAGGCCGAGGGGTTGGCGCAAGGATTGTCGGAGGAGGAGGCGACGCGTCTGGCGTCCCACCGCACCTTTACCGGCAACCGTCCGTCGACGGCCATCGTCATGGAGCGGCTGACGCCCGAGACCCTGGGCGCGCTGCTGGCCCTCTATGAGCACAAGACCTTCGTCGAGGGCGTGATCTGGGACATCAACAGCTTCGACCAATGGGGCGTCGAACTGGGCAAGGTCCTGGCCAAGGCGATCCTGAAGGACTTGGACACGGGCGGCCCCTCGGCGGACCTGGATCCGTCCACGGCGGCCCTGATGCGCCGCCTGATGGGCTGACGCGAAAAGGGCCCGTCCTTGCCGGACGGGCCCTTCCAGTCATCTAAACTGTCAAACGCTTACCAGCGGCGGTCGTAGCGGTAGTCGCGATCATTGCGATAGTCGCGGCGGTCATAGCGCGAGTCGTAACGGCGGCTGTCGTAGCGGTAGTCGTAGCCCGAGCGGCTGCGGTCGATGCCGTGCTCGCGCTCCCAATGGCCTTGGTTGCGGTAGCACTGGCCGCCGCGGTAGTATTCGCAGCCTGAGCCGCGGTTGGAGGCCACCGCGCCCAGCGCCGCGCCGGCAAGCGCACCGCCCGCGATGTAGCTGCCGTCGCCGTTGCCATAGATGGCGCCAGCCAGACCGCCCACGGCGGCGCCGATCAGGGCGTTACGGCCGGTGTTATCGCGATCGCGCGATTGGGCGGAAGCCGGAGCGGCCATCAGGCTCAGGGCCACGACGGGGGCGGCGGCGACCGCAGTGATCTTCAGCAGCTTGGACATCTTGGTCTCCTTGTTTGCTTGCCGATCTGCGTTTCCGGGGCGGGAAGGCATCCAGCGTTGAGGCCTTTCTATCGCTCCCAGTTTGAACGACCCCGGAGGTCGGCATTCATTTTCGGTTCATTTGTCACAGAGAATTCGCGCGGCGATCCACCGCCGCCGCTTGACGATCACCCTGCCTCTGCCTAACTCCCGCTCGCGTTAGCACTCTCGCTGGTCGGCTGCCAAAACGGCGATCGCGAGAGCGCCGCACACCGTTTCAAAAACGCCCCGATCCGGGGGTTTTACAGGGAGAAGTCCGATGGCGTTCCGTCCGCTCGGCGACCGCGTGCTGGTCAAGCGCGTTGAAGAAGAATCCAAGACCAAGGGTGGCATCATCATCCCCGACACCGCCAAGGAAAAGCCGCAGGAAGGCGAAGTCGTCTCTGTCGGCCCTGGCGCCCGCGACGACACCGGCAAGGTCAATGCTCTGGAGCTGAAGGCCGGCGACCGCATCCTGTTCGGCAAGTGGTCCGGCACGGAAGTGAAGATCGACGGCGAAGACCTGATCATCATGAAGGAATCCGACGTCCTGGGCGTGCTGTCCTAAGCACCCGACGTCCGACGTTCTTCAATCAATCCATATAGATAGGAGCTGCCCGCATGGCCGCTAAAATCGTACACTTCAACACCGACGCGCGCGACAAGATGCTGCGCGGCGTCAACGTGCTCGCCAACGCCGTCAAGGTGACGCTGGGGCCCAAGGGCCGCAACGTCGTGATCCAGAAGTCCTTCGGCGCTCCGCGCTCGACCAAGGACGGCGTGTCGGTCGCCAAAGAGATCGAGCTGGAAGACGCCTTCGAGAACATGGGCGCCCAGATGATCCGCGAAGTCGCTTCGAAAACGAACGACAAGGCGGGCGACGGCACCACCACCGCAACCGTTCTGGCTCAAGCCATCGTGCAAGAGGGCCTGAAGGCCGTCGCCGCCGGCATGAACCCGATGGATCTGAAGCGCGGCATCGACAAGGCCGTCGGCCTGGTGCTGGAAGAGATCAAGTCGAACTCCAAGCCCGTTTCGAACAACTCTGAAATCGCTCAGGTCGGCACCATCTCGGCCAACGGCGACTCGGAAATCGGTGAGCTGATCGCCCAGGCGATGGCCAAGGTCGGCAACGAAGGCGTCATCACCGTCGAGGAAGCCAAGACCGCCGACACCACCGTCGACGTCGTCGAAGGTATGCAGTTCGACCGCGGCTACCTGTCGCCTTACTTCATCACCAACGCCGACAAGATGGAGGCCCAACTCGAAGAGCCGCTCATCCTGCTCTTTGAGAAGAAGCTTACCTCGCTGCAAGCCATGCTGCCGATCCTGGAAGCCGTGGTGCAGTCGGGCCGTCCGCTGCTGATCATCGCCGAGGACATCGAAGGCGAAGCCCTGGCGACCCTGGTCGTCAACAAGCTGCGTGGCGGCCTGCGCGTCGCCGCCGTCAAGGCTCCGGGCTTCGGCGATCGCCGCAAGGCCATGCTGGAAGACATCGCCATCCTGACGGGCGGCCAGGTCATCTCGGAAGACCTGGGCATCAAGCTTGAGAGCGTCACCATCGACATGCTCGGCAAGGCCAAGAAGGTCACCATCACCAAGGACGACACCACCATCGTCGA
>Ga0265296_1000475_pt1 | contig 61828 bp, 63 predicted proteins | sample MunlanPumphouse1_FD_189073 | JGI IMG/M metagenome (GOLD analysis project Ga0265296, IMG submission 189073) | Groundwater microbial communities from a municipal landfill in Southern Ontario, Canada - Pumphouse #1 | ecosystem: Environmental > Aquatic > Deep subsurface > Groundwater | place...
ATGTCTACAACTTCTGGTTTAAACACTGAAAACCTATTCATATTCCAATTATTCCAAAAATTTCCCGTGATTTAGATAAAGTGATCTTCCCTAATTTTGATAAACCAGATATATGAATCAAATAGAACCCCCTAGTGCAATCCACTGAGGAATAAATAAAATACTACGGTCTGTGTGCCTATTTCCCAAACCTTTGCCGGCACAATGATAAGAGATGTTCATGTCATAAAATGTTTTAAAGTAATTCTAGTTCATGGATTCAGCAAGTAATTGCTGAAAATTTCTTGGGTACACTTACCTTTCATTAAGGTAAGGAAGATTGAAAAAAAAAGAAATTCAATTTGTGTAAATGTAGTCAGACAACTCCATGATCACCATTGCAGATATATCAAACCAAAAAATGGCAGTTTCCAAGTATTAAAAAAATGTTTCACCGGAGATACACGTTAATCGCGTTTTCCGGATTGCATTTCGCCAAGGTATTTTTGGATATAACTCGTGATATACGGAGTCACCAGCGGAATAAGCATCAACAGCATATCATGCATGGGATCCGGCCGGCATGTATCCTTCTGATGAGGGACTTGCTCTTTTACCGGCGTTTCCTGAACAGAAGTATGTGATGTCATCTTTTTGATAATCCCGTACAAGACCACCCCGGCAACAACTGCGGTACCCGCCGTTGCATAGGGGTGTTCCCGTGCCGTCTGACCTAATGACCGGTACGCACGGGATGGAACCTGAACAACAGACTGTTTCAATTGACCATAAGATTGAGCAATCAACGCTTCAGTAATGAGAAGATCTTCTTCTGTAATACACCTACGATTTTCCATTTTTTACCATCTCCGTGGCAATTGGGGTATTTAAGATCATTTTGTTCGATAAGAGCATGTACGCACTACATCCACCCATTCCAAATACAAAGACTCCCGTGATTAGCAGAGCTGCCCAGAGAGGAACTAACGTAGCGATAAAAAAAACCACTCCAATTACCAAAATTATAGTTCCTGCTGCCAGTAATGTAACAATAACCGACAGGTACATGATTTTCATGAGCAGAAAGTCTACAGGTTCAAATACATAATGCTGCAGAAACAAATCTGTCTTCTGCTGCATGTAGAGATCTATGTACTTGATTGTCCTTGCAAACTCTGATTCTATCGTCTGTTCTTTCATACCGGCAGCTATATCCATTTGATCCCTCGTTAGTCGCGTCCTTTGAAGAGGAGCATGCCGATGAGGACACCTAATCCAGCTGCGATAAGGACTGAGGGAATGGGATGATCGATGATGATGTTCTCAACCGGTTCTACGCCATGCTGGTAACCTGCTTCGATTCTATGATACCCGGCACCAACATCTGCCTTGAACTGGTTTACCCGGTCTTCGACATCCTGAAGGATTTGCTTGACATCCTCACCCTTTGCTGACACGTCAGCTCTGCGTAGTTTGCGAGCAGCGTCCTCTAAAGCTTCTGCTGTCTGGAGCTTCAGATGATCAGCACCGGCAACACCGGCATTTACCATCCGTTCTGCTGTTTCATTTGACATAATCTGCACCTTTCCCGAGTGTGACTTTATTTTTTTCATACATTTTTTTCAACTCCATTCCCTGATATGATGTTTTCGTGATGTTTGGGAGGAATAATACTAAGATAATTCAGTATTTTGTTCATATCAGAGTAAACCAGTAGGAGCCGGGGAAATATATCAGGCTTAGCGGTTTTTGCAAAAAATGAAACATACCGGAATTTTCCCTATAAATATTTTCAGGCGGGTTTCAAAAAAAATGTTTAATTTTTTGATCCCTATTCGTAGTTTACCGTCATCATTTTACCCCAACTTAAAATTTACGCTAACTTTGGAGGGGGTTGAGAAAAATCTGCATTTAAAAAAAATGATGGATATGAATAGAAAAATTTTGTAACAATCAATAAGATTTTTATATAAATTCTCGTAATATACCGTCGAGCTGTAGTAATGTCACTAAACCGATGAGATTACACGATGATCTCTATCACATCAAAAAAGTGTCATCGGGAATAAAGAATGGGATTTACGGCTTATAGAGAGAGAAAACAAGGAGATCCGGGTGTTTTATGGATGAGATAACTTCATGTGCTGATGAAAAATGCCTGGTACTGACTACGAAAACGAGGCAAAAATGATAGGATATTCTGCAGTAGCGTGAATATGATGGATGGAAAAATTAAAACTGAGATAATTATACTTATTCTTGGTGTTCTCATTGGTGCGAGTGGGTATCTTATAAATTCAATGTATCTCTGGAATACGTCAGTGAATAAGGACAAGAGCGATATTGCCGAGGGACTCTATTTCGACGTCTCGTCGCTCCAGGATTATCTCATTGCTACAGACCGGGAATTCCTCGCAAATCCTAATGATAATAATATTTTCATCCAGGGCACCCCATTCTACCCGGAGAACGGCCTGTTTTTTGCCTACCAGAGAGACATTCCAAGGCTCGACCGGAAGATTGCACAAGATACATTCTCGTTCTATAGTCATCTTATCGCAGCGGAAAGGGATCGGAGTAATATCTATGAGATCCAGCGTCGTGGGGATATGCGGGAACTTACAAAAGCGGAGTTGAGACGTCAGCAGATCTTAACCCAGAGTGCCGCCCTCGAAGTGAATACTACTGTAACTCTTCTACTTCCTTTGAGACAGGCGCTGGCAGCTGCGATTTGATATGAATTGCACTTCCTTTCGTATGATCATCATGCAAACATTTTTCCTGTCACGAACGGCATCGATTGGTCAGGAGTAAAAAAATTCAAATTTTTTAGGGATTAAAAAAAAAGACCTTGAATAGAAATCTATTCCTGGGTTAAAGAGATGATTGAATTATGTTACGTCCAGAAAATGTTGAAACTATCCTGACAACACGTGATTTATCCGTGTTTTTAAAGGACATGATACAGAAAGAAGACCGCGATTTAAAACTTAACATCGATTACGAATCCGGTGAATTATCGGTTAATTGTCCGGGCTTTTCCTATGGTCTTTTAATGAAGATAGATCCGTTCGGTGTATGGGTGATTAACGAAATGATCTCGCAGGATAATGACGGGATTTTTACCCAGAGTGGGCACTTCCATAAGACCGAAAAGACCATCACGGTGCTTCGGGCGGTTGCCAACTGGATTGTTGATCTTGAAGACAGTACCGGGAAAGCCTGAAAAGGTATCATTTTTTTTAGAGAAATGACGATTCGGTGCAGGGAAGAAGTCCATCACTTAACAATCCTGCGAGTAGCATTCACTCCCCCATGAAAATCAAAAAACGTTTTTAACAAGACCCGTAATCTTTTTTTGAAGCAGGGCCAAAAAAGAAGTACCGACAATCTTAAAAATTAGTTACCGTGAGATACCAGCACCGGTTCGGCTGCTTCTTGTGCGAGGATTTGATATCCGGTTACCGCAAGTGCGACAAGTACCGGGCCTATAATAAAACCCACAATCCCCATAAACGGAACACCGGCTAATATGCCGATCATCATCATCACCGGGGGAATTGCAACTCGTTGCCTCATCATCACGGGCCGGTAATAGAAATCAATCCAAACACTTAGGAGCGGATACCCCACAAACAGTGTAATGACTGTATTCCTGATATCCCCGAGACTCAAAAAATAAAGTGCAAAAAAGAGGATCATAATCTGGGAGCCAAAGAGCGGTATGAGCGTGGCAATTCCTATCAGGATTGCAAACAGGAATGGTTCTCCTACACCTATGAAGAAGAAAAATGGCAGAGCCAGGAGAAATGCGATAAATGCTGCGGAAATCTGGACAATAATAAGGGCATAGATCGTGTTGGTGGAAATTTCTGCCATTTTTTCCGCAGCAGAAAAAAGTCTGGGAGAAATGATTTGGGGAGAAAATGTCCGTATCAGGGTGTTCCATATCTGTTCTCCATAATACAGCAGCATCGATAGTGAGAGAAAGAAAATTATGATTGACATAAGTGACTGCATGACATTACTCGTCAAAGATAGAATTGACTGCAGCAGTAACTGGACAAGTGTATCGGGCATGTGGGAAAGCTGTTCTTCGGTGAATGTTGGCAGATAGGCAGAAGCACCGGTATTTTTAAAACCGTGTACTATCGAAGCAACCATGGTCCCTATATGATCGATATTGCCATACACTATGAGTGCCGAGACCGATAAAACGAGCAGGATTATGAGGAGAACCCAGACCGTGATGAATATTACGGATACTGATGGTTTTACAATACGTGAAAGCCGTTTATGAAAAGGCATAAGTGCAGTTGCAATGGCAGTTGACCAGATTAACACTGTCATGAGCGGCCAGAATGCCACAATGCAGAGAATATAAATCGCACAGATAAGGAGCAGTAATTGCTGGTTTTCATTTACCTTAAAACGATCCATAATTTCACACTTTTTATTAGTAACTCTAAGATTTCCCTCAATGTCTGATCGTTTCTAAAATCGATTTAGATCGATTAAGAGAAAAACGGGCGTATCTGGAGATGCAAAAAATTCTGTATGACATCGCCAGATCCCATTTGGTTTTTATTCTTCGGAAACCCCCGCTACAATATGAACGTAATTATGGCAACTATAACGAAGATAATTACGAGCCATTTCGCGATTTCCATGGTAAATCCTGCTATCCCCTTCATGCCCAGTATAAAAAAAACCAGAGCAAGGACAAGGAAAATTACCGCAAGATAAATTAAATCAGCCATTGTTCACTTCACTATCACTTCTTTTTCAATTGTGATCCGGCTTCGTGTACCGCGATTTTTGCATTAGAAACGGCTTTATGCACACCGATTTTTATATCATCAGATACGTCCTGTGCATCCTTTCCTGCATTTTTTAGTGTGTTATGAGCGGCAACCGTTGCATCATCATATACAGCATGTGCAGCCACGCGAGCATCATCAACAGCTTTACTTGCCTTAACCTTTAGATTGTCAGTCATTTTTTTAACTCCTTTCCCCGATATGGTTTTTGAAAAATTATCATAACATAAAATGATTTTTTTATACCCACATCAGAGTGACCCAGCATATTGCGAGAATATATATAATTGTAACCGGTTGTTGCAAAATCTGAATCAAATCGGAATTTTGGTGCATGTGTACAGAAAAAAAGTTCACAAATTTATCTGTAAATGTTCGTCTTTTTTTAGAGGAGTTATATTCATTTACGGAAGTGTTCCCTGGATATAAAAGAGGTGTGACTTTTTTACTTCATTTATCAGCCATTATGCATATGATTTTTTAATTTCCGGTAAATCACGTTCTCAATAAGGTAAGTTATAGCAGCAAGGACAATGGTTCATGAGGTTGTTACAGGAAATGCAAAATCCCCAAATGATGATATCCCGTGTTAATAATATCATCCATTCGTAAAACAATATGAAACCAAAAAATCATTGCGTATACACCGGGATAATAATTCTGCTCATGACCCTGATAATCCCCCTGGGATCTGCCGAGGACACAAGGGAGTTACATGAGTTCATCACTCCCGCTGAGCGACCGGTTGCCATTTTTGCCACTTTCTATTCTGATAACACGGTACCTACTGCGATAACATTCCGGGATTATTCAACCGGTACTCCCCCTTTGACCTATACTTGGGAATTTGGTGATGGTACCATGTCAAATGAGCAAAATCCGATCCATGTGTATCAGTTTGAAGGAAGGTATGATGTCCGGTTAGCCGTATCGAATCAGTATGGTTCAGATACGATACACAAGACTATTACACCATACCAGAGAGATACTTCCGAACCCTTTCCCCTATCCATCCCCTTGAGCGAAATTACTATTCCGGTGACAACAGCCTCCGAAATGCGTGCACCGGTTTTTACTCAGCCTGATATCATTAAGACAACAAATCGATTTTCCTCACGAACACTGGGTTCTGTTCTATTATTATCGACCTCGTCCATCGTAGTGATCGGATTATTAGTAATTGCCATGAGAAAACAGAAATAATCTTTTTGGTAATGAATCACTATTCTTTTCTGGGTATCATCTTTTAAAAGAATTCAGACGTCTCCTTTTTTTTATTAAAGACTATAAGGAATGTGAAGAAAAAAATCCTTGTACCGTTATCGATTCATCTGGATTTTCTCGTTCATATAAGAATAATTACTATTCCGGAAGAATAGGCAGGATCAAAAAACGGTTTTAAAAAAAACATCTCAATTTCTGTAGATATGGATAGACAAATCATCATCGGTGGCTTTCAAATTTGCGGATAGTCTGTCCCGCCCGGAATTACCCATTAATGCCGCTGCATCGAGGTAATATCTTCAATGATAACAGGTATCCCTGATACCGTTATGCACCTGCGGTTATAACCGGAAATTCCATATGGATTTCAGTACCTTTTTGACTCGTATAGGTAAGTGTTCCCTTCAACTGGTGCTGCACAAGTGTCCTGATCAGTTTGAGTCCAAGACTATTGGAATGGTTGATATCAAAATCGGCAGGTAATCCGATTCCGTCATCGCGGATCGTGATTCTGATCTGGCCATTCTCCTGAAATATTAGAATTCCAATGGTGCCATGTTCCCGTCCTTTAAATGCATGTTTATAGGCATTTGAGAGAATTTCATTTACTACGAGAGCACAGGGAAGGGCCTGGTCTACCGGAAGAAATATCTCCTCGGGATTAATTTCATAGACGATTTCATGTCCCTTATGGGAAAAGATTTCAGACAACCCGGTTACCTGGTCCCGTATCTGACCGGTTAAACTGATTTTTCCAAACAGTTTACTCTCGTACAGCCTTTTATGGATCTGTGACATGGTCTGAATTTTGAGCATCATGTCGGTCAGTATACTGCGGGCCTGTTCGTCATCCGTCCGTGTTCTTGTCATATCCAGCAGGCCGGACATCAACTGGAGATTATTTTTGACCCGGTGGTGTATCTCGCGAAGCAGAACATCTTTTTCCTGGATGGATGCAATAAGTTTCTCATCTACTCGCTTCTGATCACTGATGTCGTGGCTTGCGTTGATGATCGCGATGAGATTCCCATCGTCATCCAAAAGGGGGGATTCGATTACATGAACGGGAAATTTGTAGCCGTCCCGGTGACGCACCAGATATTCTCCCGACCAGCACTTTCTCGCATTGATCTGTGATAAGATCTGCCGTGTCTCTTTTTCAGATAATTCCGGAATCACAACTTCTGCAATATTATGACCAAGGATCTCTTCCGATTTCCAGCCGTACGTTTTGGTTGCGGCTTCATTCCAGAAGATAATCCTATGACCAGTGTCAACTGTGATGACAGCATCGCCGACAGCATCGAGCATCCGTGCCTGCATCCGGATACAGTCTTCATCGTCTTTTCGATCGGTGACAATAACACTGATCTTCGTATCCTCATCAGAAGAGAGCGGGCTCATGGAAATGAGAGCCGGAAGCGATCCTGTCCCCTGCCGGATCCGTACATGGATCCGGGATGTCCGCCTCAAAATCCCGCGTAGCGCTTCTTCAATATCATTGTGATGCTCCGGGCAGAGGTGATCGAGTAGGGACGTACCAAACACCTTTTGTGGAGGTAATCCAACCATTTCAGCAAACCGGGTGTTTGTATAGAGGATCATCCCTGTCCGGGAGAGGGTGAGTGCACCTTCCTGGATGTTCTCAACGAGAGACCGGTAGGGGAGATCAGCCCCATCGAGCGTGTAAATTTGCCGTGTATCATCCTTTGAAATGATGATTGCATCAACTTCCCCGGAGTGGATGGCATTGAGGGTTTCTTCGAGATCGTGGACCTTTTCCCGCAGATTTTTTACTTCTTTTTTAAGGTCTAAGTCTTCCCGTTTCATGTCAATCCTTTGGCAATGTGCATTATCATACGATAGCTGTCACTATTGGGGGATGAGGTCAAGTCCGATGAGCACTTTCTCTTTACGGGTCATGTCGCCGATAACCCTTCTAAGTGGGAGGGGAAGTGTCTTGATCAGGGTGGGGGCAGCAAGTACAAGATCAACTACATTCTTTGAATGATCCTGGTAGATATCGATCACTTCGAGTTCGTACCTGCCCGGTAAGTACTCCTCACAAATCTTCTTTACATTTTCTACAGCGGTCTGCGACCTGAAATTATTACCGGCAATATAGAGACGGAGCATGTAGTGCTCTGTTTTTAATTTTTTTAAGGCACGCTCGAATTCTGCTGTAACATTGCCATCTTTTTTCTTAGCCACTTTCTTTTCCGGCCTTGTTTCTACCCGGTCTGAAGTCTTCATCTGCTCGCCATCCTCAGATCCAATCCCACAAGAACCTTCTCGGTATTGGAAAGATTCCCAATGATTTTCTTGACCGGGGTCGGCAGATTGCGGATGAGTGTGGGGACTGCAATGATCTGGTGGTCTTTTGCGAGTTGAGGATTTTTCAAAAGGTCTATGACCTCAATGGTGTACTGACACTCCAGGTACTCCTCACAGATCTTCCTGAGATTATCAAAGGCCGTCAGGGAATTGGGGGTCTGACCTGCAACATACAACCGCAGGATCCACGCTTCGCTTGCAGGTTCTTCACTCTTTTTCTTTCGATTGGTCTTTGGTGTAATTGGCAAAATCTTCATCTCCGTAATTATACAGTTCACCGATCGACCTGACGCTGGGTCGCGATCTCCTTTGTGGTTTTCGCTTCGGTCCTCTCACGGGATATATCCTGTCCGATGAGGATTTTCATATCTACTTCTTCGCGGGCATACTTCTCCCGGAGCATCTCGATCTCGATTTCCATGAGCTTCCGCTTGCTCTCAATCTCACGTTTTTTCCGTTCAATCTCCTCATTCTTGCGTAACCGGTTATCGATTTCCCCACTCTCCTGGGCCATCCGGGCAGAGCCAAAGAAAACGCCCTCCCGGCCTTTGTATACATCGAGAAGCTGAATACCCTTATCAGACAGGACAAACTCACGAAGCTGGTTCGAATGAGCCATCCCTCGCGACTTGATGATAGAGAATGCCCGGTTCCGCTCACCATTTCCTTCAACATTCTTAAGAATTAGCCATGCGTCCATGAGAGAAGATACATGCATCTCGGTTGGTTCTATCGCAAAAACTCCGTAATTTTCATCGTTTGAGAGATTGGTAAAGAGTCCGGTGATATGGAGAGACTTAGCAAAATCGATCAGGCGCATCAGCATCGAGCGAACCTGGATATCGTCGCCAATAGGGTAGAGGTTTGATATGGGATCGACTGCGACAACACTAGGCTTGAATTCGCCGATAAGCTTCAGCATCACCGAGAGGTGCATCTCAAGACTATATGCCGTAGGCCGAACCGCGTGGAATTTCAGGAGACCTTTTTTTACCCAGGGTTCAAGGTTTATCCCAATAGACTTCATGTTCCGCATGAGCTGGCTCTCTGATTCCTCGAAGATAAAGAAAAGACATTTTTCATTGCGCTTGCACGCGGCATGGATAAACGTTGCAGCAATGCTTGTCTTGCCGGTCCCTGCCTGTCCGGATACAAGGATGGATGACCCGCGGTAGAATCCTTTTCCCCCGAGCATAGTGTCGAGACGGGGGATACCTGAAGAGATCCGTTCCTCCGATGCTTTGTGGGTGAGGGACATTGAGGTGATTGGAAGAACAGAGATTCCATCGCTGCTGATAAGGAATGGATATTCGTCAGTACCGTGGACGCTGCCGCGGTACTTGATGATGCGCAATCGACGGGTGGCGATCTGGTTCATGAGCCGGTGATCGAGGGTGATGACACAGTCAGCAACATACTCTTCAAGGCCATACTTGGTGATCGTCCGTTCCCCGCGTTCACCGGTTACGACCGCAGTCACTCCCCGGTCCTTGAGCCAGAGGAAAAGGCGGCGAAGCTCCGATCGCAGGATTGCTTCGTTGGTAAAGCCGGAGAAGAGGGCTTCTAATGTGTCGATGGCGATCCTTTTTGCGCCAATCTCATCGATCATCGAACCGAGCCGGATAAACAGGCCTTCAAGGTCGTACTCCCCAGTTTCTTCGATTTCAGTTCGTTCTATGGTGATATGATCGAGAACAAGTTTTTTCTGGTGTACAAGTTCATCAAGATCAAACCCCATCGACTTAAAATTCTTCTTAAGATCGTCGATCTTCTCCTCGAATGCGATGAAAACACCGGGCTCACTGTAATCGGTGATCCCCCGTACGATGAACTCCATGGCAAAGAGCGTTTTTCCGCATCCCGGGCCACCGCTGACAAGTGATGGTCGTCCTTTCGGAAGTCCGCCTCCGGTAATATCATCAAAACCCTTGATCCCTGAGGGAACTTTTTTAAATTCGGTAGTTCCGGCATTTGCGTTCGTTTTATTTTTTTTCATACCCCATCACCCTTTTTTCAATCATTTGGATCTCCACTTTCATATCATGTTTTTTTGTCATGAAAATCCTGATTTGTCCCAATTCCTCCAATTAAAATATGCTCAAACACCTGCTTGAAGTCACTGAGTTTCTGGCTGATGTGTTTTTTTCCGATTTCTGTAGTGCAATATAATTTGGATTTCCCCGAAATCCTGATCTCTAGGTCCCCGGTATCAACAAGATCATGAAGGAGAGTATAAACCCGTGCCTGCGGAATGAGAACTTTGTACCTGCTATGAATCTCATGAACAATATCATATCCGGAAATCGGCTTGTCCAAAAGAGAAAGAACTACCGGCTCGAGTGACTTTTTTATAACATCATCAATTGTTGACTGGGGAACAACCGAGACAGATTCCGCTGGAAATGTATGATGGGCAAATGATAACGTTGTTTCTTTCCCGGTCGATACGATGATCTTCGGAATACCTTCGGCAAGAGTTTTTATCAGGATATGATCAATTTTGCCGATATTAAGCGCGATGATTCCTGATACAGGGATCCCTTTTTCCTTTTTAGAAAGAAGAAGATTACGAACCGCAAGAATATCATTGAATTCTTCGGTTTCAGAAAAATCAAGCAGGATTTGCAGTGAGTCCGTTGTACCCGGATACAGGAGGGATTCAGTGCATTTATCAAGAATGGGGAGCAGGGCAGGAACTTCTTTTCTTTTTATCCGGTGGGTGAAAAGTTCCTTTTTTGAGATCTCTTTTGGGAAATATTTCTGGAGAGTGGACTGAGAATAAGCAAACAGATTGCGCCCTCCCTTTTTCATTCCCTCCTCCAATGCAAATTTAAAAATTGGTTCTTTTGCAACCTGATCTGTATAGAGGAAGAGGACAATCTCGTTAAAGATATCATTTAACAGTACAGTTTTTATTTCCGGTAGATCGAGATAAGTAAGTCCATCCTGTGCCAGGGTACTGTCTTCGGTTCCCGGTGAAATTTTTTCCTGTGCTGGTTTTCTTAATTTCTGTTCATCCCGTTCTGTTGCTTTTCGGAAAAGTGCTACTTCAATGGCTGCTTTGATTTCAAGTTCATTAAAGGGTTTTACTATATACCCATAGGGTCGGACACTTTTTGCTTTTTCAATAATGGTATCATCAGCATACGATGTAACAAAAACAACTGGAATATCCATTTCAGTTGTGATAATTTTTGCTGCTTCAATTCCATTCATCCTTCCGGGCATCACAATATCCATCAGAACAAGATCGGGTCGGATACTCCGCGCTTTTTCAACAGCATCTTCACCGGACGCAGCCATACCCGCAACGCTATATCCCATTGCGCTTAAACGTTCTTCGAGCTGCATCGTGATGATCGCTTCATCATCAACTACAAGTATTTTTGACATAATTTAAGTCCCCGCTATCATAAGAGGAAATTTCAGAATAATTTCAGTTCCCTTCTTGCTCTTTAACGCAAGTGATCCTTTCAACTGGTGCTGCACAAGGGTCCTGATAAGTTTAAGTCCCAGGCTCTTCGAATTGGAGATATCAAGATTATCGGGTAACCCGATTCCATCATCACGGACCGTGATTTGTATCTGCCCATCAACCTGTAATGCTAAAATCTCAATTTTCCCTTGTCTTCGGCCTTTGAATGCATGTTTATATGCATTTGACAGAATTTCATTTACTACGAGTGCACAAGGCAGGGCCTGATCGACCGGGAGAAATATGTCTTCTGGATTAATTTCGCAACTGATCTCGTGTCCCTTGTGAGAGAAAATATTTGATAATGCTGAAACCTGATCCCTGAACTGGCTTGTTATACTGATCTTTCCAAATTGTTTACTTTCATAGAGCCGGGTATGAATCTGTGCCATTGTCTGGATTTTGAGCATCATATCAGTCAGTATGCTGTTTGTTGCAGCATCTGACGTCCGCATCCGGGTCATATCCAGGAGGCCGGATATCAACTGGAGATTATTCTTGACCCGGTGGTGAATCTCACGAAGCAGTACTTCCTTTTCAAGGACTGATGCAACGAGTTTTTCTTCTGCATGCTTTCGATCGGTAATATCCCGGAAACTCCAGACTCTGCCAACTATCCTTTCACCGAGTTTCTGGGGTTTTGAATAACGTTCAAAGATTTTTCCATCACTAAACTCGATCATATCAAAGCTTTCGCGTGCCGGATGGTCCTCGAGATCTTTGATGTTGGCTAAAAATTCTTTTCGGTTTTTGAGTTGCGGCAGGACATGGTGAATTACCTTCGCATTTTCCCCGGATTCCAATAAAGTCCTGGGGATAGACCACATATTCATAAAATTCTGGTTAAAACTGGTAATACATCCCTGCTGATCGACCACATATAAACCATCAGCTGTTGATTCAAATGATGCGTTGAGAAGAGACACGGTTTTGTGAAGCATAGTATCCGAGATATTTCGCTGTCGGATCTCTTCATTGAGTTTCTCGTTCATTATTGCATATTCTTCCGCCCTCTGTTTGTAATCGGACTCTATCTTTTTCCGGAGGGTGATATCCTGCCCCTGTGCAATAGTTGATACGATAGTTATCCCGTCAGGTCCAAAAATATTTGCAGAGTTCCAGAGTACGGTCCTTATACTTCCATCCTTATGAAGAATAGGTAATTCCACGCTATCCCATCTCTCTCCATCCATTGTTTTCCTGATGAGATCCATAGCCGGGGACTGGTATTGATCAGGTAAAAGTACTTGAAAATGCTGTCCAATAACTTCTTTTGCACTTCTGCCGGTGAGGTGTTCAAATGCCTGGTTGAACCGGGTAATACGGAATTTCGGATCCCAGACAATGATGGGAGCGTTGGCATAGGAAAAAAGGTTGTCAAGATATTCCTTTGTTTCACGAAAATTATCCTCAACGTTTACCTGTTGCGTTATATCAAACGCGACTTCCCCGGCACCAATAATTGTACCCTCTGCATCCCGGAGGGGTGTATGGAGCACATGATAGATTCTGCGGGAGTCCTTGTGTTCTCCGAATTCTATCCTCTGGTTTACATTCTCACCGTTCAGAACCTTCCTCCATTCCTTCAGGGTCTTATCCAGTTCTTCTGGCATTTCTGCGAACAACTCAACCATGCTGGTACCTATGGTGAGGTTCTTTCCGGTGAGTCGTTTTATTTCATCCTTGTATGATTTGTTAAAAAATGTATAACAAAAGTTCAAATCCTGTGTAGCGATAATAACATCGGTACCTTGCGTTACGGCCTCCAGTAACTCCTGAGCCCGCAAATAGATCCGTTCATTCTTTCGTAATTCTTCTTCGGCAACCTTTTGTTCGCTGATATCGTGGCTTGCGCCAATAATAGCGATGATATTTCCGTTATCATCTAAAACAGGGGAATCGATTACATAAACGGGAAATTCGTGACCGTCCCGGTGACGAACCCTGTATTCTCCGGACCATCTCTCTCCCTTATCGAGTTTGACAAGAATCTTTTGTGCATTTTCTTTTGATAATTCCGGAACAGTAACATCCATCGTGTTTTTTCCGAGGACCTCTTCTGGTTTCCAGCCATATAACTTGGTCGCTGCGTCGTTCCAGAATATGATCTTGTGATCAGTGTTGACTGCGATTATCGCATCACCGACCGCATCAAGCATTCGTGCCTGTAGCCGGATCTGATCCCCGCTCGTCTTTAGTTTTTTTTCTGCGTTCCTGATATCAGAAATTTCGCTGATCGCCACCCGGATAAAATGTTGTCCGTTGCTGTCAGTGAACCGGATACTTTCTAACCGAACAGGAAACGTGGTTCTGTCAACCCGTTTAAGCATAAGGGAAGTTGTAAGTTTATTTTCAGACTGTAACAGATTCGTAAAATACCTGTCCCATGTTTCAAGATCTTCAGGAGCAATCCATGTTCTGAATCGTGCTTTGATCAGTTTTACCCGTTCAACACCAAGGAGAATTGCAAAAGTGAGGTTTGTCTGTGAGATCAGTGCTTTGTCAGTGAGCGTGAGATAGCCAATTGGAGCGAATTCATACAGGTCAAGGTACTGGTCACGGGAATTCGCAAGAGAGAGTTGAGTCCTCCGTAGTTCATCCGCCTGCATTTCAAGTTCGATCTGGTGTACCTGAAGATCATGGATAAGTTTCTCGGAAGTTTGTTCTTTCAGATCCTGGTTGATAGAAAGGGAACCTGCAAGTTTTTTTTCTGCGGCATTTTTCAAAGAATTGGGGCTGTTTGAAAAAACCGGGTCCTTCTCTTCTGCGATTCCGTTCTTTTTTGTTGCCATCAGTAATTTTCCTCCAGGTGGCCTGTGTTAACAGCAAAGTACTTACAAAATTTTTTCTTAAACCCTTCATTAGGCACATGAATGAAAAAAGTATATTGGAAATTCATATCAGGTAACTGAAATATACGTGCGAGTTTTTCCGTAAAACCCGCTTTGTGATAAGGTTTTTTCCCGGGGATCTGCCATCCGGCATGCTGATTCTTTAAGATTTCATTACCTTCTGGAAAAAATAATGACGATAATTTTAAAAATACCGGCTTATTAAGAGTTTTTAACATTTCTGGAATGGCTGGTGTGATTATCCCTCGGGCAATAATCCCAACCATCGGGTTTAAATTCATAGCAGAAAAACCCGTCTTCTCCAGTATTCTTATGTTAGTACAATTACCTTCAATCACGGCATTACTCCGTTTGGATAATAATTTCTATAATTAACCGGTTTTTATTCAGGAATCGGGTTATCTGTCATATTTCTGCAAATTCACGTGTTCTTGTTTTTGATCCCTGGATTTCCTGATTAATTACTATCGCGAACCTGATTCCCACAGGGTATAACCAGATAGTAGAAACTAATGTTAATACTTAAAAAGGAATCTCTTTCGTTACAATTTTTGCAACATTGAACGGCTTCTGTTATTTTTGATCCTAACGATTCTAAAATAAAATATTTAAAAAGGAATTATAACACGATTGTGTAAAAGGTTGATTTTTTTGGGAGATATCTAATTTTTCAAATTTGATAATTTGCGTTTTAATTTTTCTTTTTAAGCACCCCATCCAGATTTTTTCAATACAATAATTTTTGATTTAATACCCATGTGTGAGATTTTATCGAATTCGGTGATTTACTTCTGCAATAACACAATAAATGCAGTCATTCGTTCATTAGTACCCTTTTATTACCATCAGGGTGATATCATCGAACTGAGGTACATCACCTGTGAACTGCTGTACACCATCAAGAATCTGTGTAAGGATTTCACGGGACGGCATCCGGGCGTTCTGTCGTATAATCGAATATAATCTCTCCTCTCCAAACATCTCTTCCTTACCATTAATCGATTCTGTGATGCCATCAGTGTACATGACAATAATATCGTCCGGTCCGACATCGATTGTACGAGAATAATATTCCCGTTGTTCGACTGCACCCAGCACAATTCCCGTAGGCATGAGTTCTTCTATGGATCCATCTTTGCTCCGGAACACTACCGGTGGATTGTGACCCGCATTCACATATGTCAGGGTCCTGTTTTTCTCTGAAAGAGTTCCGTAAAAGAGGGTGACAAACATACCCGCTTTGGAATCCTGTGCAATGACATTGTTTGCATCGAAGATTGCCCGGGCCGGGTCACGATGCCAGAGCGCATTCACCCGGACGACAATCCGGGACAATGCCATGAACAATGCTGCAGGCACTCCTTTCCCGGAAACATCGGCAATAATAATTCCAAGAGTTCCTTTCTCGAGAGGAATAATCTCAAACGGAATCACATCAAAAAAATCTCCGCCAACTTCCTTTGCCATTACACTTCTTGCAGCAATATCAAACCCGGTAATCTGGGGAATAATTTCCGGCAGAAAACTCTGCTGGATATCCGCTGCGATCTGGAGCTCGGCTTTCGATCGGGCAAGACGCCCTTCCATCTCACGGCGTTCAGTAATATCCCGTACGGTTTCTATGGCCCCGGTGATATTTCCATGAGGATCATAGAGCGGACTTGCCTTGGCCCAGAAATACTTCCCCGATACACCCAGTTTGGGGATGAATGTATCCACTACAAGCGTATCCCCTTCCCGCTTCACAGAGGTATACCGGCTCTCTACTTCCGCTTCCGGCATGAGAATCAGGTTAGCCAGCATCGGTTTTTTCTCACCATAAAATGGAAGGGCATATTCGTAATCGCCCTTTCCCACGATTGATTTTGCAGGTACACCAGTCAGCTCTTCCATAGCCCGGTTCCATGTGATCACTACCCCGTCCCGGTTTATGACAAACGTTGCATCCGGTAAAAAACTGATGATCTCTTCAAGACTCTGTCGGGAGCGGGTTATTTCCTGCTCTGCCCGTTTCCGGTCAGAGATATCCCGGATAGTTTCAATTGCCCCGGAGATATTGCCATGAGGATCATAGAGCGGGCTTGCTTTTGCCCAGAAATATACGCCACTAGGGCGGAATGTTGGAATAAAAATATCTACAACGAGAGTATCACCTACTTTCTCTATCATATCATACCGTTTCTCAATCTCCACTTCCGGCATGAAGATAAGGTTTGCCAGCATCGGTTTTTTCTCGCCATAAAACGGGAGAGCATATTCATAATCTCCTTTTCCCAGCATGGATTCTGCTGATACTCCGGTCAGCTCCTCCATAGCCCGGTTCCACGCAATCACCCGGCCTTCGATGTCGATAACAAACGTTGCATCTGGTAAAAAATTGATGATCTCTGTCATCCTGCGGCTGGTTTTTTCCATTCCCTGCTCTGCCCGCTTTCGGTCAGTGATATCCCGAATTGTTTCAATGGCTCCTATGACCATGCCATGTGAATCATAGAGCGGACTTGCTTTTGCCCAGAAATATACGCCACCGGCACGAAATTCAGGAATGAAAATATCAACAACAAGGGTATCGCCTGTCTTCTCAACGGTATCATATCGTTTCTCAATCTCCACTTCCGGCATGAAGATAAGGTTTGCCAGCATTGGTTTTTTTTCGCCATAAAACGGGAGAGCATATTCATAATCTCCTTTTCCCAGCATGGATTCTGCTGATACTCCGGTCAGAACTTCCATAGCCCGGTTCCATGCTATTACCCTGCCCTTGATATCAATTACAAATGTGGCGTCTGGTAAAAAATTGATGATCTCTCCGTGAGATATGCCGTCCTGCAATTCCATAATCCGACTCCTATTCAAGAATAGACAGTTATCGGGTATGAAGATTCTTCCTTTCAATATCCCAATGCGTCAAATAATAAAAACATAAAGAAATTTACAATTTTTTTATTGAATTGGAAGGGAAAATTATGAGCAATCATGGATTCCCAGAAAGTTTTACTCCCTCATTCCAGTCAAAAAGCAATGAATCTCTGAAAAGAGAATTGATTCTATAAGTAAACAGTATGATTAAAATTGATAATTCCGGAATACCCGGTAAGTTACAATTGAAGGGACATAAAAAAACTTTTCAACCGTTCAAAATATTAATCTCACCGTATTAAGCATAGTAATCACAAGGAATTGTCATGGGAGTATTCCGGTACGAGAGCAAATATGCGGCGCCAACAAAAGAGCAGCGCGAGCGGTATATGAAGGGAGAGCGGGAAGAACATACCTTTGGTCCGGAAGGAAAAATTCTGCTTATCGCGTATGATGAAGCAGTTTACATAAAAGACGATATTGAAGAAGTTCGTATCCTTTTTACCGGTATCAAGGACAAGCAAAAAGCATACGATGAGGTGCGGCGACTCCTTGAGCACTACGAGCAGATGAAAGAAGAAGAATAATCGTTTACTATAAAAGAAATTCTTCGCCATATCCATCGCGACTGTTCAGGCAGATTTTCCCCTGTGGGGAAGGGGAAAATATGTTGTTTGCCAATATTAGGGTCTTCCAGCAATGGGTTTTTTCAAGGAGATTCTCGCGCTGTCTTTCGCGCTTGTTGGATAAGTTACTCTCAAATAAATTTCAGAGCAGGAAAATGGATTGGTCCTGAATTAAGTAAAAACGGTTGAACTGAAGAAAAAATAACATCATTTATGTAGTACTTCTTAGTTAATATCCGGTAAATGTCGGATGTCCTCCAGATTACCCGGGAAAAACGGGATGCAATTGATGTTATATACATGTCTGGCAGGCTTGATACCAATACTGCTATTGAAGCGGAGGGAGAACTCAAAAAGATAATAGCTTCTGGGAGTCTCCAGATCGTTCTCAATTTTAAAAATCTGAACTATATCAGCAGTTCAGGTCTTCGCATTATGATTCTTGCCTTAAGAGAAATGAAAAAAAGGCAAGGTGATCTGAAACTTGCCTGCCTGAGACCTTCTGTAAAAGAAATCCTTCATATTGCTGGATTTGACCGGTTATTCTCATTATATGAGACAGAGGAAGAGGCCGTTAAGAGTTTCACGTATGTTGCCATCGATGAAAAAGAGAGACGGGTTCTGGATGCGATCGTCTCAACTCTGGATATCGAAGAGGATAGACGGCGGACTGAACAAAACCTTCAACAATCAGAAATCCTGTACCGGGCAATATTTCAAAATTCCGGTACTGCAATGGCTATAGTAGATGACGATCTGACGATTTTTCTGGTAAACAATGAATTTGAAAAGATGGCTGGCTACACAAATACTGAACTGGCAGAAGTTGTCAGTCTTTTGTCATTTGTTGTAAGAAATGATCTGGGTACAGTTACGGAATTCCATGAACTTATCAGAAAGAAAGCAGACAAATTGCCACAACACTATGAATTCCGATTCAAGGATCGTGAGGGTAACATAAAAAATGTGTACGTTATTATTGATATGATTCCAGATACGTCTCGAAGAGTGTATTCACTTCTTGATATAACTGAGTTAAGGAAGATTGAAGAAGACCTCCGTCATGAGCTCATAAGGAAACGGGAATTTATTATTCTTGCTGCCCATGAACTGCGAACACCTCTCCAGCCGGTCATGGGGTACCTTCACCTGGTTCTTGACGATCCGGATTCTTTTGGCCTGAATGCGGATGCAAAAACAATCCTGGGAAAATGCTCGAAAAATATTGATCAGATGCGTGAGATCATTGACCATATCATTAAATTGAGCGATCTCGGATGTGGCCCTGAACAGATGGTGCCCCGGTTCAAGCCCCAATACCGGGAAATCTCCCCGCGACAACTGCTCAACTCGTATATCACGGTCATTCGTTGCTCAAATGACATTTCCATCGACATCACAATTCATGATGACTTAAAACTCATTACTGACAGTGAATATTTTTACCTGATCATCCAGAGCCTGATGTATAATCTCATCCGGTATTCTTCATCTCCGGCAAAAATCGAGATCTCGCATCACGATGATAAAATCAATAATTATTTTACCCTCATTAACACCAGCGCAGTCGTTGAACTGGAGATCCTGCCAAATCTTTTCAAGCCATATTATGTTGGTGATGAATCGAAGCTCCTGGAAAAATCCGGATTTATTGGATTGAGCCTTCCGGTGGCAAAACAGATGGCAGAAAAATTACATGGGGACATCAACGTTACCAGTAATCCGGAATCCGGGACTATATTCACCTTGGTATTGCAAAAATCTGTTCTACCGGCTTAACACTTTTTTCTTCATTTTTTATCAGAACCTGCACTCAAATTGATATTAAAACAGGATCATGTTCTTTTTTGAATTATCATCAGAGATTGGTCTCTTACAGCAAACCTGTTCTTTCGAAAAAAAATCCAGTTTTTACGAAAAAAATGATAATCATGCTCAAAAGAACTCGTAAAATTTATCGATTGGACGAATACGCAAGATAATAATGTTTTACGGTTTTTCACCAGGCCGGTTTATGTTACTCCTGATCTGCAAATAAAAAAAAAAGATTATGTTCTTTTTGCGAGCAGGGATATACCACCCAGTGCAGCAAGAATCGCAATGATGTTTATGACTGCGATGATATCGGGTCCAACACCTATGATATTAAAGAAATCATATAGCCCGAATAACAGGAATGCGACCGCAAAGAAAAAACCTGCTTGCTTTTTTAAGACAAGTCCTGCATAACACCCAATAATAACGATGAGAAATTCAATGACAATTGAGATTGGTGTTAATATGTCAGTTACTATCATACAAAAAAAGTATTTTTTATGGAATTTAATTTTTTTGAATTGTTTCTGCCTAAATCATTATTCCATGGAATACCCGTTCAAAATATATCAGCATTTCCGGGTATTATCAATTATAGATCCTTAAAAAAACATAATCGATAATGGTATTTACCTTAATCAAAGCCAAATCCTCCACGGTTCTCCCAAAATTTTAATCAATACCTTTGTCGTTTTTTTTAGTCTTAAGCTAAGAGGAAATGTTCATCCCATAATAATCCACATAATCCACTAAGTGGATGGTTCTCATCCCAATCTCCAATACATACTTCGTGCACACTGCAATCATATGGCACGGTTTACGGGAGAACATAGACTGGAAGGAAATACATTGACGGGTGAAATGGATCTAAAATTAGAGGCGCTCTCGAAGTATATCGTTACCAGCCCGTCATGGATAAAGTCCCTTGCCCTCATCCTCATACTCTCCGGTTGCGTTGAAGTCATGTCAATTTTGGGAACCGGAAACCCCTTAACTCACCCCAATCTCTTCCCTATCGCTGCTTACCTCATCCCGGCACTCGCTGCTCTTGCACTGACACCACGACTGGCCCGGTGGTTTTCCGGAAAACTAGACTACGGCTGGTCCGGACTCACCGCAGCCATCGGACTTGTTATCTCGCTATTTATCTCCCTGTCACCAATCCTGCTGGTCAGTTCTACCTTTCCGGTCTTTTTAGCAATCTCGCTTGCCCTTGTCTTCACGTTCCGGATGCTGCTTCTTGCAGCGGTTGTTGATTACCATCTCAGGCGGGTTGTAATCCCGGCACTCTTACATTCCGGAGTAGCAGTCGTTGGGGCGGCACCATTTCTGGGCCTGCAATTCGTTCAACTCTCCATTCTCCTCCACATCAGCTTCGCTATCGGCGTCTTCGTTTTCATCATTGTGATTGAACGCCCGATGAAAGCCAACTTCAAAGTCGGTCCCCTTGAACTGGCCAATGCATTTCTCGCACATTTGTCTGAAGGCAGTAAGAAGCTTGACGATTTCTTCCGGAGTATTGGCGAGAGCGTAGTCGTGCCACAGGTCTCCCTTGTAATGGTGAGAGAGGGAAAAGAAGAGATCTTCTTAACCGTCCCAAATGTTCATCCGGGTCCACTTGGTGAGATTGGCGGGAGTAACCTGCCGAAGATCCTCAACGGAATGTTAGGCAATGCTTCGATGGTATTCCATGGATCAGCCTCACACGATTTCAATCCGGTCGACGAGATTGAAGTAAGAAAAGTGGGCGACGCAATCATGAAAGCCCACCCGCTTTCCTGTACCAACACCGGCTGTACAATTTCGGCAAGGTACCGGTGCGGGTCTGTTGATGTCCTCGCTCAGGCGTTCGGTGACACAATCTTTGTTGTTGCGACACGGTCACCGCAAGTAACTGAAGATCTTGAATTTTCTGTTGGCTATGCTATCATGAAATCCGGGGAGAAGTATTTCTCCAATGTGGCTTTTATTGACGCTCACAACTGCATGGATGCATTGGAAGATGGTGTCCACCCGGCAACAGAACGTGCGATGGAATATATTGGTGCCGCAGATGCTGCATTTGCTGCAACCGCAAAAGAAGAACAGGTTCAGTTCTCTGCCGGGTATGCAGCAAGAGCACTCCCGTTCTCGCGACAGGAAGGATTCGGCGACCTTGGCGTTCAGGTTCTTATCATAGATGCTGGTGGACAGAAAACCGCTTACGTCCTCTTTGATGGCAACAATATGCAGACTGGCACACGTGATGAGATTCGAAGGAGATTACTCGCCCATGTTGATGAGTGTGAGGTAACAACAACCGATACCCACGTGGTTAACACAATATCAGGTAGGAACCAGGTCGGACTTAAAGTCAAAGTCGATGCTTTTTATCCAATCGTTGAAGATGTGGTACTGGAAGCGCTTGCCGATGCAGCTCCTGCCCGGACCGCAGGAACAACAGCATGGTGCCATGGGATCGTCGTCTTTGGTTCTCAACGGATCTCCCAGATCGCATCCACGGTCAACGGGATGATGGGGTTTATGCTCCCGGTCGCGATTATCATTCTTTTAGGTGCTTTCCTTACGACTGCGATGGCATATTTCCTGCTGGTGTATTAGAATAAAATTGGGAAGGATATTATCACTCCATCAGCCGGCAACTCCTAAAGATTGAGCATCATATAATTAACGAAAAAATTGAGCAGCCGGTTATTTTATCGGGAAATATTCCACGTGATTATAATCCTTTTTTCTTTCGTTTGAAAAGTTCATAGTATTTTTAAAACCGGGATTCAACCATCCGTTACATCAGAAATAATAGTACCCAATTTCGATAAAAGCGAAACGTTAAAAGTAATCGCGTAACATTCACAAAAAAGATCTCTGGTTATTTTTTGGATAATAATGAGTGTCTGATTTCCCCTGATACATCCCCATACTCTGGAAATCCGGCTCAAACTGTAGCTAAATGAGGAGATGCAATCGTATGCAAACAGGTAAGGTAACAAGTTGTGTCCTCGTAATTTGTCTGGTCCTGGTTGGATTTTCTTTCCTGGCAGGATGTGCTCAGGAGAAAACTGATGCCAGTATTGTTAAGACTGAAACCGGGTATATTTCTGGAATAAAACAGGACGGGCTTAGGGTCTATCATGGCATCCCGTTCGCAGCTCCACCAACCGGGGATCTGCGCTGGAGACCTCCCGCACCGGTCAAACCCTGGAGCGGTATAAAGGAAACAAAGGAGTATTCTGCGACCTGCCCCCAGCCGGGTTCTTCCGCGCCTTTGAATATGAGCGAGGACTGCCTGTACCTCAATGTCTGGACACCGGCACAGAATGCTGACGAGAAATTACCGGTCATGGTATTTTTCTATGGCGGGGGATTCAAAGCAGTGGCATCTTCTATGCCGATGTACAACGGGACCACTCTTGCAAAGAAAGGAGTCATTGTTGTTACGCCAAATTACCGGCTCGGCGCACTTGGGTTCCTTGCCCATCCTCAGCTGGATAACGAATCCCCGCACAATGCTTCGGGCAACTACGGTATTCTCGACCAGCAGGCTGCAATGAAGTGGGTCCAGAAAAACATTGGGGCATTTGGTGGAGACCCGTCCCGGGTGACTATTTTCGGGCAGTCGGCAGGGGCAGAAAGTACCCTGATCCATCTTGTCAGCCCTGAAAGCAAGGGTCTCTACCAGCAGGCAATTGTCGAGAGCGGTCCCTTTTGGGCACAGGGGGCGATCATCAACGCCACTCATTCGAAAGCATATGCCGAACAATTCGGTGTCGAGTACGCGACAAGTCTGGGGTACTCTGGTCCGGATGCAATTACCGGGATGCGACGTCTAAGTCCCGAAGCCCTGATTAATGCTACACCATCACCCTCTCCGGGTTTCTGGACAACCCATACGGTACAGTTCGAGCCAACAGTTGATGGGTGGATTCTTCCCGACACTATGGACAACCTGTACCTTTCCCACAAGGTAAACCCGGTCCCCCTCATGATCGGGAATAATGCCAATGACGGGACCACGCTTTCTGCGGGTGCCAACATGACCGTGACGGAGTATATGAGATTTATCAAGGACCGGTTTGGGAAAGATGCCGATGCGGTCTTAGTAAAATATCCTGCAAATTCGACTGCAGAAGTCCAACTCAGTCTGGCACAAATCATGACTGATTATGACTTCAGCGACTCGGTGAAGTCTGCAGCAGGTTCGATGGGAGACATAAGTCCGGACACCTACATGTACCGGTATAGTTATATCCTTCCCGGGCAGCCCAATGGTGCATTCCATGGCAGTGAGACCCTCCTGTTATTCGGCGTTCCGGTTCCCGCGGATCCGTCAGTGATTGCCAATGTCGTAGATCTCTGGACCCGGTTTGCAAAAACGGGTAATCCGAACGGGGGAATGAATATCACATGGCCGAATTATACGCGGGAGAAAGGTCAGTATCTCGATATCGGTGACATTCCCCGGGTGAAGAACAGTTTATAATTTTTTTTATTTTAAAAATCCTGAGCTTTTCAAAATACTGTAAAATTTTTATGCAATATCCTATCATCAGCACCCCGTAAAAATAATTTTACTGATGGAAAAAAGATATTCCGGATATCGTATGGCATGCTTTACCCGGCAACAATAATTACCGGAATTTACCGGCAAAACATTATCCCGATATCAGATAAATAGTGGATGGAAACTGAAATGGATGAGATATCAACAGAAGATGAACCTTGTGAGCAGTGCGGACTCTGCTGTCGTATCTTCGGGCCGGGTATTGCGCCGACACCATCGAATGTATATATCTGGATAGAACAGGGACGCAAAGATATCCTGCGCTGGTTTGTTGCGTTCATGGAAAAAAACTCATCCGTAAACTGTGCTGACCTTGTAGCCGAAGATCTCGGGAACATCGTTTCAATTGAGATGCGTAATCCTGATTCCGGTGACTATGTTACCGTCTGCCCGTTTCTTCGCCGCGTTGCAAAAGAGCGGTATCTCTGCGGAATTCATCTGGTAAAACCCGAAATGTGCTGCACGTACCAGCCATGGATTTGGGGCGAGACATATTTTAACCGGTGCAAAGGTCTTGGGAAATCAAAAAGATGGCATGATTTAGCGCCAGATATTGACTAGTCTTCCAGGGTATCCCAACGAAAATCAGACAAAATATAGAGAAAAGTAATCCAATGGATTAGCAGTAATTTCACGGATGTTTTACGAAGAACAAACAGGAATTGGAATCTGAATATTTTTTTGTTCACAAAATTATCTGAGATAAAAAATATTACACGGATCCAAACGATTTATTGACATACACAATCTCATTGTTGTACCATGTAAGATATAACGAAGAGTTAGTAATCTCCTCATTTCCCTGTAAGGGGTAAAGATGCAGATCAATTTTAATAGGTTTTTTATTCTGTTCCGGATTATTTCCAGAATAAGTCCAGTAAATGTCCCTTTCATTATCATCATATGCGGGGTTTCCCAGTATGGTGACTTCAGAAGTTGACGGAATGATTCTGATGAAATATCCATAATCTGCAGACCATGTGTGCCTGCTTGCAAGTAATTCACGGCCGGACAAATTCGTGATATCCAGCCGCAATCCTTTTGCCGATGAGATATGAGGGGAGAAATACTGTTGATCTGCCTGGATTTTAATATCCCTGGAAAAAGTATCCGTATTATTAAAAAATTGGGGAATCGCAAACGGAATACAAACAAGTAACCCTATAATTAAAATCGTGAATACTACTACACTCAATCGAGGATAATTTCTCATTCCCGGAATTGTTTTTGTGATTTTTTTCCCGATATTCCACCCTAAACATGAATAAATAAAAAGCGGAATACAGGTAAGTCCGATAATTGTCGCAAACACCCAGGAATATTTATTCGGGATCAATGGCATCAACAGGATGAAAAACAGCAGTAAGCCAATCCACATCGGCACTAAACAGAATAACAGGATGAAACGCTGTGAATCACCATCATATAAGGTGATGAGCGTTTTATTCCCAATCGTAATTTTTTTCCAGGCATTTTCAAAAACTCTCCCCTGTATTACCAGACTGAAAATAAGTAAAAAACAGATTGATAAAAACATTGCTCCGAAAAAAATGATTATTGAAAGGAACAAAGGGAGGAAACTTTCTGTATCGGTTATCCAGTACACCCCAAGAACCCTGTTCGCCATATTAGGTATGAGAGAGATCATAGTCCCGGTTACACCAACCATGGTGAAAAGACGGAAATTTTCCCATAAAAAATTCTTGATAGTAAAGGGGGATTTTATTCCCTTTTTACAAAAAGGACAGGAAATATCAGGAGGGATTATTTCCTTGCCGCAGTCTGGACAATTTTTCATTATGCAAGTGTAACACGTCAAATTTTATAAATGATTTTATGTAAAGGAGATTTTACGTCGATTTTTAATGGCGAAATAGTCGTCATTGCATTTCCGTTTGTAAAAAATCGGGAATAATTTGTACTATTTGAATTGGTATCATAGCTGCGGGAAAGATAATCCATTGTACACGATTAAAAATACCCCGTGTCATGCACTCATTCTTTAACTCAATCCGGCTTCTGTGGTTGATTGCATCAGAAACAATCAACCCGAGACGATTCGTATTATGCAGATTACTCCATACATCAGACGCACCATTGCATCAGTCATTCTTACAGCAGGACTTGCTTACCCGGCCTGTGCTGCGGTCTGTCCAAAAGGAATCGGGGGTTGTACTTCCCCCGGCAGGTGTTTCCTCTTTGTCGATGCGGACAGTAATACATTGTGCGATTATACCGCACGTACCGGAACACAGACCTCATCAGGTCCGATATCTTACAATCCTGCCAGTTCTGTCAATCCCCAGACATCAATTCAAGCAATTACTACATCGACAGCAGATCCGTCAAGTATACAGGTAACCCCGGTTCCTGTTTCCTCCCCATCAGCACCTTCATTGAGTGGTATTCCGGATACAACAATATCAGTACTCCACACATCATCATCGGGAGGATTTTTAGATGCGATTCACATCTCTGCTCCCATAGCAGAAGCAATCCTGCTTTTCCTGTTCGCCGGTATATTCTTTACGTTAATCAAAACAGGAATCCTCGGGATACGAGTAGAGAAGACACTTCCCGCACTTGCCCTTTCGTCGCTTTTTGCTCTCGGCTTCTCACTAATAACAACATCCGTTCTGGCAGGAACGGCTATTGCCGGAACAACGTATGCTCTGATGTACATGGGAGCCGGGACTTTGTTAGCCGCGTACCTTTGGAATACTGGCGTGATGAAACGGCAGATTTTACTTTTGGTAACAGGTTTAAGCACGCTCACCGGTTTTGTCTTTCTTGCACCAATCATGCCCATGGAACTTGGGGGAATTATCAATGTGATTACCGGTGCATCGGTCCTTAACATGGGCATAGTAATGATTTGCGTAATGATCGCACTGACCCTGGTGCTGGGCAGGGTATTCTGTGGTCAAGTATGCCCGGTGGGCTCTTTGCAGGAGCTTGCGTATGCAATACCGGGTAAAAAGATGATAATACGTCATACAATAATCCTTGAATATATCCGACTGGCTATTTTCATTGCAACAGTGATAGCTGCTATCTATCTCATCGATCTTATGGCTTTCACCGGATTATATGATTTATTTTCCTTAACAATCTCTGCCGGACTGGTTGTAGCATTGGGTATTGTAATTCTGTCTGTTTACCTGTATCGTCCGGTCTGCAGGATCATTTGCCCATTTGGAGTTATTTTCTCCCTTCTCGCAAAGTTCAGTTTACTCCGGTTACGACGCTCGGAAACCTGTATTAACTGTAAGAAATGTGAAAAAACCTGCCCGGCCAATACAGCGGGCAACCTTGATTCAAAATCTGAATGCTACCTCTGCGGCCGGTGCATAGATATCTGCCCGGCAACAGGGGGTATGAAATATAATCGACGGAATAAATGAAAGAAATACTATGCATTGAGAAAATTTCTGACATTCCCCGGTTTTTACGCAGTCAAATTAACAGAATTTACAGAGAGTTAACAACGAGTCTGATGACTATAAAAAATAGAGAGATTTTCCCTAAGACCTTTTTTGTTAAGTCGTTCGAAATGCGGGATGCTGGGAGATATTATTCCCAGCCGCCCGGGAAAATTCAAGTCCTTTTCATGTAAGGTTATCCCGGAACTCTGTTTAGATGTTCTGTACAGGAACAAAACTATTCCCTGTCTGTAATATAACCATCCGGGGTAACTCAATACCGAGCGCTTCTTTTAAGACCTCCTCAACAGTCTCCACCGGAACAAATGCCAGTTCCGCTCGCACATCTTCAGGTACATCCAGTAAGTCCCGCTCATTTTCTTTTGGCAGGATTACCTTTTTTATTCCAGCCCGGTGAGCGGCAAGAATTTTTTCCTTGATTCCTCCGACCGGCAGGACCGTACCACTCAGAGTAATCTCCCCGGTCATTGCTAGGTTCGGGTCAACAGTCTTTCCGGTAATTAATGAAGATAATGCCGTAAAGAGGGTAACACCCGCTGAAGGGCCATCTTTGGGAGTTGCCCCTGAAGGTACGTGGACATGAATGTCGCTTGTCATGAAATTAAAACCGCTTTGAGTGTTTGCAAGCCGTGACCGTATGAGGCTTAATGATATTGTCGCTGACTCCTTCATCACATCCCCCAACTGGCCGGTAAGCGTGAGTTTCCCGGTACCGGGCATAAACGTACCTTCGATGAAGAGGATCTCTCCGCCAACAGGGGTCCATGCCAGTCCCGTCACAACACCCGGGACGGGTTCTTTGCGTACCACTTCCTGCCTGATCAATTCCTTTCCCAAAACTTCCGCGAGATTATCCGTAGTCACTATAAAAGGCAGTTCGGGGGGTCCGGAAACTACCTTTTCAGATATATATCGTGCCATCTTGGCGAGTTGTTTACCCAGCCACCGGACTCCCGCCTCACGGGTGTATTTTTCGATTACTATTTTCAATGCATCATCATCAATCCGGAGTTTATCCGGATCAAGGCCATGCTCTTCTAATATCCCGGGGATCAGGTGATCTTTTGCAATGGCAAATTTCTCGTATTTCGTGTAACCAGAGATCTCGATAATTTCCATACGATCAAGCAAGGGAGCCGGGATCGTAGCAAGAGAATTTGCCGTGGCGATAAACAAAACCTCAGAAAGATCATAGGGAACTTCCAGGTAATGATCCGAGAATGTGTTATTCTGCTCAGGGTCGAGAACTTCTAAGAGAGCACTGGCAGGGTCACCCGCATAAGAAGATGCGAGCTTATCGATCTCATCGAGAATGAAAACCGGATTTTTCGTACCCGCTTTTTGTATACCCTGGATTATTCTCCCGGGTAAAGCACCAACGTAAGTCCGCCGGTGTCCACGGATCTCGGCTTCATCCCGTACACCACCCAGGCTTATCCGGATATATTTCCTTTGAAGCGCTTCTGCAATACTTTTTCCAAGACTTGTTTTACCTGTGCCGGGCGGTCCGGTAAAAAGAAGAATCGAACCTTGTTTCTCCTGTTTGAGTTTCATGACCGCAAGATGCTGGATGATTCGTTCCTTGACTTTGTCAAGGCCATTGTGGTGACTATCAAGGATTCTACGGGCCTCTTTTATATCGATACTTTTCTTCTCTTCTGTTATCCATGGGAGATCAAGAAGGAGATCAAGATAGTTTCGTATAACAGCACTTTCATGGTTTTGGCTTCCGCCAGTTTCGAGTTTCTTTGCTTCCACCAATGCTTTTTTTCGCACATCTTCCGGCATCTTTGCATTTTCAATCTTTTGCCGGTATCCGTCGTCACCTGCCGTGCCTTCACTCTCGGCCAGCTCTTCTTGGATTACTTTGAGCTGCTCCCGTAACATCGCCTCGCGGTTTGTTTTACCTACCCGATCTGATACTTTCTTTGCCATTTCGATCCGGATATTGATATCTTCCCGCGTCTTTACGAGGAGTTCTAAGAAGGTGATGTACCTTTGTCGGACCGAAACTATCTCATGGAGCGCCTGCTTTTCTGCAAGGTGGACCGGCAGGAAGGGCATAACAAAGCCCATGATCTGGTCAATAGAATCCATCTGGTCAATAGGCCGGGTAAACTGTTCGGAACCCGAAAAGCGGCTGCTTATTTCATGAATAGTTATCTTGATATCTGCAAGAATCCGGACTTTCAGCTCGTCTTCAAGATCTTGGATATCCGGGACCGGTTCATACGTGGCGTAGAGTCGTCCGTCCCTTTCCGACACGGAGATCGCTGATACTCTCTGCGTGACCTGTGCACAGATCAGGTACCCGTTATCGGTCGGTTCTACGTGTGAGATCCGAAACAGGTTGCCGGTCTTATACAAAGACTCTGGTGTCAGATCCAAAGGCCGTGTTCCACTTTTTACCGTCAGACCCACTGCATGTGCCCCTTTCGTATCTTTCATTGCGTCCAACAGGAGCACACCGGTGGCCTGATCAACCGGGAATTTTGTACGGCTGTCCGGATAGACGACAATCTCAAAGAGCGGTATCACCAGTTTTTCGTTCATCTCATGTGTTTTCTCTGATTTCATGGTTTCCTCATTCATTTAGTTCGAATTTACCTAACTAAAGTCCAGGATAAAAAAATTACCTGACTTTCCCCAGGATCTCTACTAAGAGTTCCTGCTCATCTTCATCCAGTGAATTAACCATTCGTTCAATCACCCGACGCAATGCTGCCTGTTCAGCTTTAGCAATCTTCTCCCCTTTTTCAGTCAGACGGATGTAAAGGATCCTCTTGTCATGGTCACAGGGTTCCCGGTATACGCATTCCATCCTGACGAATTTATTGATCATTTCGGTGATCGTAGGTTTTGAGTTTCTCGTCAGCTCGGCTAACCTGCTAAAGGTGACATCTCCCTGTTCATCAATGACTCTCAGATATGCGATCTGTTTCACCGTCATATCCGCAAGTCCGCATTCGGAAAATATGTTGCAGGAGCATTCGTTTTTCATCCTGAGCAGGTGTTCGAATACTTCTAACAGATGCTCATCTCTCTCCATCATATTCCGACCTATTTTTAGTTAGGTTTTACCTAATGATAAAGATGGTGATCCGGGTATATGAAGATAAGGTGCTCATTTTTTTCAATTTTCACGTTTTTATGTATCATATTAAACTGATATTTGACGGTCACAAAGAATATGAAAGGATAAAGATGTAATATCTGGTTTGACACCCATGAAAAACAGCCAATGGATAGTATTGATAATTGCACTCATGCTCTTTTTTTCCGGGTGTACTTCACAAAACAAAAACCAGAATATCACGGTCAGTAACATTGATCCTGATGGATTCCAGCAGAATATTGTGGGCGATTTTGAGATATATACCGGAACGTATCTAGTAACAAACCCAACGAATAGCACATTTGATAATGTTGATGTGGATATTACCCTCATTCCAGCCACCACGTATTGCCACGAATTGAAAAAAACATTTAAAATACCCCGGTTTTTCCCTCATGAAAACAAAACCGTTGAGATTTCAACCGGTGAATTTGCTAACCTCAATTGTCAATATGATTATACGTACCAGGTTTTTTCATAAAACACCAGAAAAGGAGAATCTCCTGAATAAAAAATTAGGGAAAGGGATCTCGCGATTAACGAGATGATCCTGTTTAACAATATGCATCCATATTCAATTTTATCGCGGGTTAATCCGGATTATCTCCTTCTCGCAATCAACCATTATATCCACCTCTCCTACAACCCATTCGATAGGGGAAAACCGAGGACTCATTTTTATTTTCCTGCAGGTTCTGATATCGATAAATTTTTTTGCTCGTTTAAAATAAGGAATGTTGGCTGGCATACACCCAAATGGCGATGCAATCGTGAACTAAGGTAAATATCATCATTCAAATCAGCCGGATTCGATCATCATCAGTCCTATAATTCTGGAGATGCCGAGCCATATAATGAGTTATCGGAAAAGATCATGGAGATTAAACCGGTACTGGCCGAGTTTTCCATTAAAATTTGAAGCACCGATGAACATGACATTACCGGTTTCAGTTGCAGCCTGAATTCCTGCTTTCATCGCACTTTTGATAGAGGTCTCATCAGTGCCATTTAAGACAACCTCATATATTGAACCAACACCGTCAGGCACTAATGAATCGCTGATTTTATCTTTTAACGTTGGACACCACTGGTGGTTCGTGCTTGCCGGCATCGGGAAACGATAATTTTTGCACCCGACCTTAGAACCGCTGCCAACAATACCGCCCGCAAAACTGGTAATAACACCCTGCATGCCGGTGATCGCTTTTACTGCGGATTCAGCGCCGGAAAGTGCCGATACCTGATCTTTACCCATGACAAGAATGTTCCCCCCGGCAATACCTTTCACGGTCCCGAAACGTTCCTCTCCCACATACTCCCCTTCCATCACCGGGATCTTCCAGCACTTCCTGCCGCCAACAATGCACTGCTGTTCATATTGATCACCAAAATAGTGCATTTTTGTATAGAACCGGGAATCTGCATCAGGAAAACCGTCAAATGCTGAAGCGGTTGGCGTGGGAAGTATACACTGCGAGATCCTGCCAGCAACATTTGATTTCATGTTCTTTTTGTCTGCACAGATCAGGAGAGAGATCCCGTCCCTGCCATCCGGGGTCTCTTTTACTGACAAAGTTTTTTCAATCCCTGCTTCACAGGGACAATATATTTTGGATGTTGCAAAACCTGTTGCTTCAACTGCTGCCTTATACGCCCACTCTTTTGTTGCTGCTGTGATGATGACCCGCGATAACCAGACAGGGAATGCCTCAGCGTATGTGTCAAGTATCCGGGTACCGTTAATCTCCATCGCTCACCATCTCGCCCCGATACACAATACCATCTTCTGTTATGATATAGTCCATCCGGATATCATTCTCATCAACAGGCAGGTTGTCAACTTCCTGGCAGGCAAATATGACCCCAATCTTTCGCATATTCTGATTTTTTGATAAGAACCGGTCATAATACCCGGCTCCATACCCAATCCTTCCCCCGGTCCGGTCAAATCCGAGCATGGGAAGGATAATCGTACTAATGTCATTCGCATCTGCGGGAATTTCATTGCCGATGGGTTCAGGTACACCAAATGTACTGGGAACAAGTGCCGAAAAATCCCGTAAATATGATAACCGGAGACTGATGTCTTCTTTTTCGATAATCGGGACTACAACCGGATTATTCCTCTTGAACAGTGCATTGATTAACGGTTCCGTATTGACTTCTTTTTCCTTGGAAGTAAAAACCATCACGGTTTCATGGTCCCTGATAAGTTTCATGACATGATGACAAATCTGCTGACTTTTAAGAAGCCGGTCTTTTGGTGTCATCGCATCTTTTCTCTGGCGCAGGATCTGCCGTATCTGGTTTTTTTGCTCCCTCATGGGCAGTAGTATATCGCGGGCGTATTTATTGTTTTATATTACCAGGATTCCAAATATGCAGATATCTCATTCGGGTCTTCGTGTCGTTGTAGCGGAATTTCAGGTAGGACATTACTAACATAAAATCTAAAGCGGATCGGGATACCTCAAATCAGAAAATACCTTTTAGCGGGTTATATTTTCTCAGGTCCGTAATCTTACAGGACAGACAAGAAAAACCAGAAAATGCTGATAAGTACAACTACAACACCTATACGGAACCACCAGTTTTCCCATACCGGATGTGTTTCGACAAAATCATATGCACGGGAACACCGGTCATCTTCGCCATGTACCCATCTCCACCAGGAATACGTCAAAAGAACCATCCGGCTGTCCATCCAGCAATTTCATAGCGGAATAATTCTTCAAAAAATAGATTGCCGGTATTTTTTATCCGGCTTTCAATGAGGATCATCAGAGCAGCCCCCGGGCACCATCAATAAGTTCTATCGTGAAGTGATGGGGATAATCGCATTTCTTTAAAGGAGTGGTTCCCACTATGAAAAAACCAAAACGAGATTCGCGTATGTGGTTGGTATAAAGAAAATTCAGCATGGCGCTTATCGACTGGGAGGCTTTCCGGGAAAGGTGATGGAACCTGGCTATTTCCCGTGAAGTTACTACCATATGGATCTTTTTTTTGGAGAGCAGATATGCACAGATGAGGTGGGCGCATTGGTATCTACGCGTAGAATCTGTTCGGATATGTCCCATTTTAATCTCCATTTTTTATATTTCTCATGCCCCATTGGTTCTTCTGGAGATATAGTTGCGCCTTGTTCACAAAATAAAAATATTCCTATGAACGTTATGCCCGAATATCCGTTCCCGTTTTTTTAAAGGCATAATGATTGAAATCTGAGGTAAAATTTTTCGTGAGCATTAAAAAAAATAATCCTCCTCAACCTCCGGCATGTTCTGAAAAAATGACGGGATATAGTTCCGTACCATAGATACTCATATGAAGCTTCGAAGCAATTGTAGCCTGATATGGCTTGATGATGATTTCTTCCGGTTATTTCTTCCATATAATTTCAATCCATTTGCAGGATATTCCAGATGGATACTGCCGGGAATAGGTGACTTTTAAATATGCAAACTACGAAAACAGAAAACAAAACAGGAAGGAGTAATGTATGAGTGTACTGGTTAAATTTCTTCAATCAGGGGCTTTCAATTCCGGGGAATTCAAATCCCTTGATCTCGACAAGATTACTAAATTTGAGATAAAACATTTGCGCAACTCCTGTGAACTTCTTGCCATTACCCCGGAAAATCCCCAGCAGAACCAACCGTATGTGATAGCACGAAGGGATATTGAGTACAAATTACAGGATATTTTAAATGATCTTCAGAAACTCAAACAGGAAAAAAAGGACATTATATACGAAATAACTGATACCGAAGTGCGTCTGGTAAAAAAAATATAACCGCTTTTTTGGCTCCGGTTCATTCCTTTTTAGATATTCTCAAGAGATATAGAATCCACTGCCTGATCTGATTGGAGAATCTGAAGATCCAGGAAATTTCGCAATAACCAGAAAATTCCATACCTATAACCGATGACCGCAGCAATGAGATGTATGAGTTATGCAATGAATTTTATTTCCCTGCTCCGCCCAAAACGTCCGGATTTTCTTGCGACCCTGACACCGGAAGAGCAGGCAACAATGGGAAAACACATGGATTACGTTAAGGACTTAATTGCACAGGGAAAGATTGTGATGAGTGGAGCTGCAATTGACGGCACCATTGGTGTCATCATATTTCGTGTGGATTCTGCAGATGAAGCCCGGCGTTATTTCTATAATGACCCGGCAGTAATAGCATGCATCGGGTATCCCGAGCTCCACCCGTTTCAAATCGGGCATCTTACCACCAACTAAGATTTTTTTAATATTCTGAATTCAGGATCCATCTTGTCGTGACTTGGATAATCAGATAAAATTTTCACGATTATAGCATAATGCAACAGGAAACCTGATGATAAAAACATAAATCCTGAACTGGCATTAAATAAAATTATGAAGGGGACTGTTAGTGTTTTTATTGCCCTCATATTTTCTCTCCTTGTTACTGCAGGGTGCATATCTGTACCGGATGCCCCATCAGTACAACCAGCCACCATTACTCCACACGAAATGGGACCACATTATATCATTGGGGTCGATGGTGATTTTCCACCGTTCACATCAAAAGACAGCGGGGGAAACTTTTCGGGACTGGATATTGACGCTGCCCGCTGGATCGCAGAAAAAAAAGGATTTCAGGTACAATTTGTAGCAGTTCCCTGGGACAATATTGTTCCCTCGCTGGAGGCAGGAACTGTCGATATCATCTGGTCAGGAATGACTATTTCAGATGAACGGCAAGCAAAGGTAAATTTCTCGCAACCCTACTACACGGTGAACCAGAGTATTGCTATCCGGGCCGGATCTCCTGTTACTATGCAGGACCTGTATGACGGCCGGCTCCGGATTGGTGTACAGGCCGGATCAACAGAAGCAGACTGGGTTACAAAAAATCTTATACGGACCGGGAAGATGCCGGCTTCAAATCTTTCCCAGTACCCGGACATTACAATACTTACCAAAAATCTTGAAAACGGGACTATCGATGCTTCCATTATCCAGTCCCCGTCCCAAAAGCGGGCGATTTCCTTAAGATCTCTTGTGATAATCGGGACAACACCCTCACAGGATCTGTATGCAGTTGCGGTCCGTAAAACCAACCCGGAACTATTGACCATAATTGATGACGGGCTTGTGCAGATGATGAAAGATCCCTACTGGCACCAGCTGAAACAGAGGTACGATCTGAAACAATAATCCGGGCCCGGCAAATTTTTTATTTTTATGGCTCTGTAGAAATCCTATTTTTATTCTGCGATTTGGTTGTAATCTTCGATAATTATGAGAGTGACCCCCCTCTCCCCCAGAGGAGGAGGCAACTCAAGGGGAGCGTCCCCTTGACCCCCGGCGGAATTTTCACTAACCATCTATGGGCCTATCCCTGTGTTGGGGATGCCCGAACGGCAGGGGCGGTGGCATTACCAAAGCCCCCAGGAGCGGTTTATCATAAAAACCGATGATTTCTACAGAGCCATTTTTATCATAAAAGTCCGCTCGGAATTTTTGTTTCCGGTAATGGATCACTTGTGGTAAATAACGATATGACCCTTAGTTGAAGCAAAGTGAATGCACCATATTGACAGGATTAAGAGAAGCGGATCTTTTATCAAACGGTTATCATGAGAAGATCAGATTTATTCTGTGTTGAAAAAAAGTGGAACAAACTTTGATAGAAAAATTACTGGTGAAACTGAGAATTTCTAAAATAAAAATCATAAAAAAAAAGAACGTTCACTGTCACACCAGATCCCGGTCTTTTCGGGTTGCTGTACATATCACTGCTACTACAAGACAGAGCAGGGCTCCGATAGTAAAAGCTACAGAAAAACCATTGGAAAGGACCCCGGGTGATGCGGTTATCACGTTGTTGTGACCCATCATTCCGATAACTCCTTGTGCAACGATAGTCCCAAAAACAGCCACACCTATTACCCCTCCGGAATAGCGGAGGGTCGTCATGACACTGGAGGCGACCCCCTCTCTTTCTTTTGCACATGAACTAAGAATCTGGCTCATATTCGGGGGGAAGAATAATCCAATGGCAATACCGACAAGCAGCAGTGCACTCATGATGAGAGGAAGCCCGGTAGTAATAGAGAAAAGCGAGAACAGGTACAGTCCAACAGCGGCAATAATGGCTGCACAAACCGTAAGAAGGCGTGATCCATACCGGTCCGACAATGCTCCCGCAACCGGACCGACAAGCATCATGGCAATTGACGGAACCGCAAGAAGAAGACCGGCAAAATCTGTTGATCGCCCCTGGACATTTTCAAAAAAGAAGGGCAGGAGGAAGATAAGGCCAACATAGACCATCATGATGAGGAGCCCGGCTGCATTACCAAGCACGTAATTCTGCGAAGATAAGAGGTGCATATCGACAAGCGGGGTTTCGTACCGTCGCTCGTGGAGATAGAACAGAGTCCAGAAAATTAAGGACGCACAAAAACTGCAAAGAATGAAAGGGGAGGTCCAGCCAAGATAGAGTCCCTGGTTAAGCGGGAAGAGCAGTGTGGTAAGGGCAAGGAGGAACAACACCGCACCGGCAATGTCAAACGCTTCTTTTGATGATGGCGGGAGATCTTTGGGGAGATACCGGGCAGCAAGGAATACTGCGATGATGCCAATCGGTACATTGATTAAAAAGATCCAGTGCCAGCTCGTATATTCAGTAATAAATCCGCCGAGAATGGGGCCTGCTGCAATTCCTAGTGAGATAACCGTCGCAAGTATGCCAAGTGCCCACCCACGGCGGCTTGCCGGGAGGTACAGGAGAATCATGGCCGGTGCAAGCGCTTCAAGTGCAGCACCACCAATACCCTGCAGGGCCCGGAATGCAATGAGCTGATAAATGGTTGAGGATAATCCGCAGAGGAGCGATCCAAGAGTAAAAATTGCAAATCCCGCAATGAATACCCGACGGAATCCTTTGATATCCCCCAGTTTGCCAAAGGCGAGCAGGAGGCCGGCAAGGATGAGAAGATACGCGAGTACAACCCATGAGACAATGCTGATGTCAACGCCAAATGAAGAAGCAATTGTTGGAAGGGAGATATTAACGATAGTAGAGTCAAGGGTTCCCATGAGGGCAGCAAACGCAATGATAAGAAGAACAATATAGTGCTCACGGGTGAACTCCTCCTGCTTCTTTAGCATATATTGAAATTAAACGTAAAATGGTATTATAGGCCACTATTTACAATTCACATGACTGATGGTTCAGCTGAAGTCAGTACAGAAGCGGACGTCATGAATTGGAATCAAATGAACGTGAGTTGGGAGTTTTTAGAACTGGGGGGAAGAAAAAATTGTTTTTTTACCGGTGCAAAAAAACTGCTCGCACATTATTTCATAGATCTCGATATTACATGCAATGCTGTGCTGCTGCTTGTGCGGCAGCAATACAACTGAGTGTCTGGCCAGCGCCACTACAGCGGAAGTATGCCCCGTCGGAAGTACGATAATATGCTGCGGTAGTATCACCATGGAGTCCGCTGTAATAGCAGGTACATGACTGTATCTGGCAGCTGCCGGCCTCTATCCATCCGGAACACTGCAGGTCCTTTTGTGCCGGACAGCCGGTACGGCTGTCCACCGGAACATTGGAAATGATCACCGTGTTTGTACCCGATGAAGAAGATCCCGAGGACTGCGAATGGCATTTCCCGTCATAGTAATACGGGTACCCCTCCGGGCAGCAATAACCGGCGCTCGTGTCATATTTGTAATACCCTTCAGAACACTGGTGGCATTTCCCGTCATAGTAATACGGATAACCCTCCGGGCAGCAATAACCGCCGCTCGTACTGTATTTGTTATATCCTTCTGAACACTGGTGACATTTGCTGTCATAGTAATACGGATATCCCGTCTGGCAGCAATGTCCCTCGCTTGTGGTATACCGGGTATAACCGGAACTGCACGAACCGGAACCTGCCCTGCTGCTACCGGAATAGCTGGTTGTCTGACTGTCAAGACATCCACTGACTAGCACAAATATAATAATTATACCAATCGCGGTGTAAAGAGGCAATCGTGCTATCTTCATATCTTTTCACCCGGCACATGAATTCTGCCATATGTTTTGATCTTGTTTATACCGAATAATTATCGGAAATAAGAATCTTTGAGTTCATTAATTTTTGGATAACCTAAAAAGACTGCATTGATTATGCGATAACACTACAGACAGGTTTTTCCATATCGACCGGTGTGGGGGTACGGGGATTGACTGTGGCAGGGTACAAGAGGAGGCTCAACTCAGGAGATCACAGAACAGGAGCAATCATCAGGCAATAGGAATCCTGCGTTCACCAATCTGCTGGCGCCACATTGCATAATACAAACCCTTCTGGTCAAGAAGGCTTTGGTGAGAACCGGTCTCAACTATCTTTCCTGCCTCCATCACATAGATCACATCTGCGTGAAGTATAGTAGACAGGCGATGAGCAATCAAAATCGAGATCTTGTCCTTGCTTGTGGAAATATGCCGGATGGTATTTGTGATATCCTCTTCGGTCAGTGAATCGAGTGCAGAAGTCGCTTCATCAAAGATCAACAGGCGGGGATGACGCAACAAAGCCCGGGCAATGGAAATACGCTGCTTCTCTCCCCCGGACATCATCATACCGTCTTCCCCAATAAGCGTGTCAATACCAAAAGCAGAACGGCCCAGTATACCGTCACACGACGCTTTGTGTAATGCGTCCATCATCTGCTCGTCGGTCGCATCCCACCTCACGAACAGGAGATTCTCCTTTATCGTACCCGAGAACAACTGGGAATCCTGTGTGACGAGCCCAATCTGCCTGCGTAACGGGTTATACCTGATGAGGTTTGAGGGCTGGCCGTTGAAATATATTTCCCCGCTGTCAGGACGGTATAACCCCGCCAGGAGCTTCATGAGCGTTGACTTGCCAGCGCCCGAAGGACCGACAAACGCGATCGTCTCTCCAGTCTTGACGTGGAAAGAAATTCCGTCAATAGCGTTATAACGGGCAGTCTTGTGACGGAAAACAACGTCCTCAAAACGGATATCGTTCAGCTCGTCAATCGCAATCGGGTTTTCCGGTATTTCTTCAATCGGCTTTTGCATCAGCAAATCGAAATTATTCACAGAAACTTCGGCCTCGCGGTAACTCACAATTACAGTACCAAAGTCCTGCAAAGGTCCGAAGATGATTGCAGTGATGAATTGCATCGAGACCAGTTCCCCTGTTGTCAGGACCTGATGGAAAATTAACCAGAGGAGAATGAACAGTATTGACTACTTGAGGATGGAAAGCGTCGTTCCCTGGAAAAACGTCAGCATACGGACCCGTTTTATTTTCGTCATCTCCAGGTTGAATATCTTTAAATTCCGTTTTCGTAGTCTCCATATCTCAGGAAAGGTGAGGCCCAGACTTTTTACAAGCTCGATGTTCCGTAAGGATTCGGTGATTACACCGGAGATCTCGGTTGTTTCGCGGTTGATCTCTCTCTGCGTAGTCTTGATCTTTGCAGAGAGTAACCAGGTGAGCGATCCCAGAACAAGAATACCGATAACAAAAACAGGTACCAATAGCCAGTTCTTTGTGATGGAATACGCGATGAGAAAACCAATGCCGACAAAAGCGGAGAAGAGGACATTGATGAATACATTGATGAAGGTCTGGGTATCCGACCGTACTTTTTGCAATATCGATAACGTCTCACCGCTCCGCTGGTCCTCAAACTCGTCATACGAAAGGCGGAGCGTCTGCGCAAGTCCGTCGTTGTATATCTGCATCCCGAACAATTCTACGGCCAGTCGTGCAAAATAATCCTGGAATGTTTTTGCAACCCGGGCAAGCAACGCAACTGCAATGGCCACACCCAGCCAGAAGAGCACCCCCGCTACGAGTGCATTTTCCGGGATGTAATTTGGATTTAACGCATAATTATCGATGATCATTCCAAAAATAATCGGATCGACAAGGTTCAGCAGCTGGCTGATGCCCGCTAAAACGAGTGCGACAACGATAAGCCATTTCTGCGGCCTTAGATATTTCCATAGGATCTTCATTATTTTGGCAATTCGGCATTGCTTCTTCTTCTCATTTATATTTGATGGCGTGTACAAAATATGAATCTGGAAATTTACCGTAAGGACTTCCCTGGAACGGTATTTGGCGATAGGGTCGGGCTTATGCAGATTGCCGGATGGTACTCAAATCCGGAGATCATAGTTTCACGGCTACTATGCTCGAAATATTTCGTGCAGCGGTCGGCTTATTTCCCAACTAATGTCAACGATTCGGCGGGAACTGGACAGGAAATGTTTTGACCAGTCCTTTTTTATGACCGGGTTTTTTTAAATTGCTGCGTTCAATAGTGTAAGAATCCGATGAACACAACCTTAACGCCAGTACATGTGGAGAAAGGTGCGATCCATGCCGCAGAAAAGGAACGGGAACATACCATATTCTGCAACCTTCTCGTAGCGATTGCTCCCGCCATCCCTAAACTTGCCGCAGCAGTTCTCTCGGGGTCAGTTACACTCTATGCATCCGCGTTAAAGACAATCAACGAGGCCATTGGCGTCCTGGTTGCATGGATGATCGCACGCAAGATTGCGCGGGGCGATCACGGGATCTACGATTACGGGATGGGAAAATACGAAATCATTGCCCGGATCATCACCGGCAGCGTGATGCTTATCTCATTTGTCATTCTTATCGTTGTCGCCACCTACAAGATCCTTTTTCCAGCACCTCTCGGGAGCGGGGGAGTCCAGATCGGGATGGTCATTGTCATCATCATGATTGCCGTTGATGGTTATATCTCGTTCCGCAATTACCGGATTGCCGTTAAAGAACCCTCGCCCCTCATGGATTCCCAGTGGCGTCTCTTCCGGTTGAAAGCCATTGCAAATCTTGTCGTGTTCTTAACTCTGATTATCGTGACCCTCTGTGCAGGTTTCCCATGGGCGGTGTATATCGATCCGGTTGCCTCGTTTGTTGTGATAGGCATTCTTCTTTATTCCGGGGTTCGGATGATCGTATCATCTCTCCCGGATCTTCTTGACGAGACCCTTGAAGAGGAACTTCAGCTCGTGGTAGTAAAAGAACTGGCAGATCATTTTCACAACTACGAACAGCTCCATGGAGTTAAGTCGCGGAGAAGCGGGGGAAGCGTATATGTCGATATCTTCTTAGAATTCCAGGGAGAACTGCCGATGTCTGTGGTCCAGGATACGATCGACCGGATGAAAATATCATTAGAGGCAAAAATACCAAAAAGTTCTGTCAATATCATCACTACGAGTGGCAGGTGCAGCCAGGGCAGGCTCTGATTTTATGAGTGTATTCTTACTATAATTATTTTTATTTTGAAAATGGGATGTCACTATTAACGGGTGTATACTTTTATATTATCGACGTCAATTTATCATTTATGAGGAAGAGGTTTGCCATGAAATGGATCTTTTGTATAGCGTGTTTATTTGCAATTATCATCTGTGCAGGATGCAGCACGATCAATAGCGCACCGTCAGCACCTGCGGTCAATCCTTATCTTGTCGGAAACTGGTCGGGACCTGTGAAAGGATATGTTGAAGGGGTGGGTTACGGGGATTCCGGTAATGTTACGATGATGCTTGTGATCACTGAACAAAAAGATCGATTGTTTACCGGCTATATGGTATTTCCCTTAAAATCCGGCGGAACGAGAACTGAGGGATTTGCCGGTGTGATCAACCGGGATGGAAAAACGTTCAGGACTGTCGAACACAATAGCGGGTATTGTGATGGAACAATAATATCGGCAAATGAAATCGAATTAATATACATGGACGACGTCGAACCCACTATGCTTAGTCTTGATACTCTGAAAAGAACGCCGTAGGAGGAGAATCCTGCAGTTTTTTTTACATGAATCTTATTTTAAAATTCTCCGGCTACCACCAGATATCGGGAGTGCATGGTAAAGCATTTCTCTGGCACCAGTCTCTATGTTGTAGGATATTATGGTTCAAAAAAAGCGGATAGCAATTACAACAGCTATAGGTATACTGACCGGAATGTACTGCGCCGGAAGCCTGCTTTTTGCCGCTCCCCCGGGGGTCACACCGGAACCCTGGTTTATGATAATGATCTTCTATGGCCGGACCATCCAGGGATTTGTTATCGGTTTTGCCGATGGGATCCTGCTCCACCCGGTGATTCGGGGTGCGGGACTCGGGGCGATCTTCAGCCTCCTGCTCTGCATCGTTCCCCTGTTTGCCCACAATTATTTCGGTGCGATGATGCTCTTCATATTTGGTATCATTTATGGGGCACTTGCTGACGGAGTAGCAAGCTGGGTGATGCGGAAAAAAGAAACGGATGCTGCATGAACGAGACAATATCCCATGACACATGAAACGTCATATGCATCATCCATAGCCAGGAAATATCCTGCACTCGCGTAACGGTGTTGCCAGGACTGGAGCTCGCAGGATAAATACTACCCTGTTCCTTTTTTCAGGACAGGATCCAGTCGGACATTATTCATGTAATGTCTAACCGGAAAATTTCTGACACGATTCATTCTTTGCCAGTGTGAAAGGACGGGATTTTCCTTACTAATGATTCCGAAGGAAAGGATGATCATAGTATTGGACACAAAAACCAAGACTGCGAGAAACCTACAAAACCATCCCCGGCGATTATATTACCGGTTAAACGAAATTTTGGAGATTGTTTTATGAAAAAATCACCTGCGATTATTCTGGCCGGTCTTGTTTGTATTATGCTGATCGCTGCCGGCTGCACCAACTCTTCCGGTACGACACCGGCAACAATACCCACTGCTACGACTGTAGCTCCGATATCCACGGTTCCGTCAATAGCGGCAACAACCGTTACTGCATCTTCATCCACGCCATGGTCCGGGACATGGAATACATTATTTGATTCCGGATCCGGGCTGATTGCCGGGACTCTTACCTTAACCCAGACCGGTTCATCGGTAACAGGAATTCAAAACAATGGAACGATCAATGCTACCGTACAGGGAAGCACGCTTACCGGTACATGGTTAGATCGCCCCGGCTTTGGTAATAATAAAGGGTTGATCAAATTAGTCATTTCAGAGGATGCAAACTCGTTCACCGGCACATGGGCTTCCGCATCGGGAGGTACTGCAGCCCTTGAAAATTCCACGAGAACCTGGAACGGAGTCAGGGTAGTTTCCCCATCCCCGTCATGGACCGGAACATGGAATTCATCGTATAGTTCCAGGGAATACGGCAAGGTCAATGTGCTAATTCTCTTCAACCAGACCGGTTCATCAGTAGCCGGGACCTATAACCACGGCAACGGTACCATTAACGCTACCGTTCAGGGAAACAAACTCTCCGGAACCTGGATTGATTCCGACAATACCGGGACAAAATCCGGATTGTTTGAATTTGAACAGCTAACGGATGAAAAATCGTTCTCTGGTCGCTGGGTTTACACCGCTGAAGGTGCCGGGGCCATGAAAAATACTTCACAGTTCTGGAATGGTATGAGAGTATAATCTCCGGGAAAAGACCCGGTATCATTTACTTTTTTCTCTCGTTCCTGTGTATTTCTTGTTTTTCCCGGAGCCTGTGTGAATGGTCCGGCTTGAGCGCTGGCCATTATCTGGGGATACGCATGCCATAACAGCAGTGTCAGCGCGAAGAGAACGACAATCGTTCTGCCGGATTGTGGAGAGGGTGAATTTGGATGAGGTATAATACCGGAAGGGCTCTAATGGGGATACCGGAAACTTCCATCACGATCTGGGTTAAATTCGGAGGCTGAGTGAGGTTCGCGAAAAGGGGCGACTAAGAGAATCTATAAGAAAACCTATAATCCATCACTGCACAATTTCTGCTATTATGATCAATCCTCCCAAAAATATTCCCGAAGATACGGAAGAGAACCGGCAGATCTGCAGGAAGTACTGCAAGATATGCCCGCATTACAAGGCTCATTCCCTTGAAAAATTCCAGCCAACCGAACTCTTCTGCGCCAGTGGAAGGTCTACTTGTCCTGACAAAAAAGAGATCCGGTGTTACTGTCCGGGATGCGAGGTCTTCAATAAGTACCATCTCCGTGTCGGCTACTTCTGCGTTAACGGCTAGGCATTTTTTATCTTTTGGTTGTTCATCTGGCTTTTTTAAGTAAATCATCCAGTGCCTTTTGGCGTTAGAGAGGACTCGTTATCTCATGGGTATTGATGTGGCAGATTCCCAGGGACATCAGGTTCCATTAAAACTCGAACACATCCATGATTCCCGGTAAGGGAGACATGACTCTGCTTATCGCATCATCGTACAAGGCTTTTCCCTGCAATCCGATGAGCGAGACAGCATCTTGCAAAGGCAGATCTATTTGTGTATTCAATACATTTTTAAAAAGGATGGATTATGAAAAATGAAAATTCTATCAAAGTGACAAAAGAAAAAAGGGACGATATGATCTCTGACATAAAGAATTATTTTTTAAAAGAGAGAGAAGAAGAAATTGGCGATTTGGCTGCGGGTCTGATACTGGATTTCATTTTAGAGAAAATCGCACCGGAATTTTACAATCAGGGTATTTATGATTCTCACAAATACATGCAGGACGCTGCTGATGATCTGTTGTCAATCCGGAAATAACAAGGGCGGCTCTAACGATTTTAAAAAAAATCCAGTGAAGGTATTGATGTAACGATCATGTATCATCAACACGACCGCTATGGTTAGTGCCGGGTTCCCGATGGTTTTTCCCAGGTAAGAATATAGGAAAACCAGTTCCCGGAAAATTCTTTTTCGATAAATCCGGCAGCACTGGCAAGCCGGGTGACAGTACTTCGGGTCTGGAAATGGGGATCGCGGATCGTTTCTTCAACGAGCAGGATACCCCCGGGCTTAAGCGCTTCAAAAATCTCGCGCAATGCGGCTTCCCTATCGGGGATCTCGCCAAGTACTGTTATCAGGACAACCCGGTCGAACCGGTCATGCTCAAGCTTACCTTCCCCGATACCAGCCCGGAGATACCGGATATTGTTGAGGTTTGCAGATCGAGCCCGGTTCTGAACTTCCCGCAACATCCCATCCTGAAGATCCATTGCCGTTACTTCACCATCAGAACCTACACGGTGAGCGATCGGGATAGTAAGCCGGCCCGGACCGCAGCCGGCGTCCAGCACGCTCATCCCGGACCGGATATCTAGCAACCCGATTGTTTTTTGTGTGCGTGCACTCACCCCACCGGATGACGGTGGATCCAACAACCATTTCATCCAGACAGGGCAGGGGAGGATGTAACAGCGTGATGCAATCCGCCAGGCAAAGGCGATGATAATGACCAGCACAATGAGGATAACGGGAATGAACAATACGGAAATCATGGGGAGTCTCTTGTTCCGTGAATATGATGATTTGAAATGGTATTATGCTTATATTTTTTTGGCTCTGTAGAAATCCTATTTTTTATCCTGCGATTTGGTTATAATCTTCGATAATTATGAGAGTGACCCCCTCTCTCCCCCAGCAGGGGAGGCAACTCAAAGGGGGCGTCCCCTTGACCCCCGGCGGAATTTTCACTAACCTTCTATAGGCCGATCCCTGTGTAGGGGATGCCCGAGCAGCGGGGGCGGAGGCATCAGATGCCGTAGCCCCCAGGAGCGGTTTATCATAAAAACCGATGATTTCTACAGAGCCAAAATTACGATTTCTTTGGAGGAATTGCCAGCAGGTCATCGTCTTTCCCTGCTTCCCGCTTCTCCATTGACCATCCAATGTAAGAAATCACGAGGGCAGTGATCATTACAATTGCTAACAGAATGGTAGTGGTGGTATTATTTGGCATGATAAAGGAGAGTATAAAGAAAACCGGGATGAGCCCGATTGCAATCATTTTCAATTGAACCTGTGTAACGTGCATTGTTGATCCACTCCAGCCTTTTTCTCTTGATGAAACAGTTCTTAGTTCGTTGCATTGCCTCATATGAGTTTGGGGAGTGGTATTTGAAAAGTGAATTAAAATGGGAATATGGATTTTGTGTGGAGAATTTTATGAGATTTTTTTGAATGGATTTTTTTTCAATTGAGAACAACTAAAAAATTGAAAAATTCAGGTTGGAATTTTTCGTTCAGTGTCATGGCCAGGAAATTTCTGACAATGCTCCACCCGAACCGGTATGAATGAATGGACTTTAGTTCAGGAAAGTCAACCGGGGAACTTCATCTGGCTATCAAAACAAACAAAAAAGTGATAGGGAAAAAATCAGCGATTTTAAAAAAATCTCCCGTCATCGCTGGTTGGCATAGATTCCGGACCCCACAAGCCATGTATCATCAACGGGTGTGACATAGCAAAGTTTCAGTCCGGGTAACCCGGTATCCGGATTAAGATAATCCACGTACACAAACCCTCCGCCCCGCTTAGCGGCAGAAATCTCCCACTGGATAATTTTAACGCCGTGGGAATCCGTGAGATTCAACCGGTTCGAACCGATCAGTTCAGGCTGGAACGGGAGTGCGAGCGTGGTCCCGTTATTACCGTAAGCAAAGATATACCGGCTCCCGTCAGCAAACGTGCCGTTCCGGTCATTGAAATCAGCAAGCGCCTTGTCAGCCCCCTGCACATGTGCATACCCACGGGCCTGCTTGACTCTTTCGACAAGCTCGTCCCGTTCCGTACTATTGAACCCGGCAGGCAGTTCGGGCAGGTAGATTCCCGCCCCAATGAACCAATCGTTGTCAACCGGCATAACAAAGGAGTACTTGAACTCTTCCCGGAAGTTATCCTCGGGATTCGGGTAGATATAGTAGAGCGAACCCCCGCCGTCACGGGCGATTTCGATCATCCGGTCGAAAAATGCAACCCCATTGGAATCGGTAATCCCGGTCCGGTTGGTGCCAAGCAGGCCCTGCTGGTAGGGAAGCGCCATTACTGTCCCGTTCATATTGTACGCAAATACGTAAAGATCTCCTTCTATGAACGTTCCATTCGGGTTATTAAATTCCCGGAATGCAGCCTGCCTCCCATGTTCCTTTGCATATGCATGAGCTCCCTTTACAAAACGAGTGAGATTTGCATACCGGGCATCAGTATTGTCTCCCACGGTTGACCGTGTCTTTGTTGTTTTCACAGCGCTTTCATGTTCGGCACTGGTGACTACAACACGCCATGTTACCCCGTCAATCCCCGCAGTTTCCCAGACCGCAGTCTTGGTAACATTCCGGTTCCATTCCTTGTCCCAGAAAACATATTTCGCTGTACCGGATGGCTCCTTAATGATGCGTGATACAAATTCCTGGATGGCAGGATCTGCATAGACCGGGTCGGATACGATATTTTTCCCGATTTCCTCTTTTGTCGTGTCGAAGATCTCGGTCCCATCCAGCTGTGCCACCCAGACATCATAGCCCGTGCTGCGAATCACCGGCTCGATGTGGCGACCGAGGAAAACATCCGCTGCATAGGTGATATCGGTATAACCGAGATACTCTCCCGAAGAAGAGAAAACGGGGTAACTCTGCGAGATCCCGTTCAAACCTTCTTCCATCCTGAAGACCCCGCTGACAATCGGTACCCGCTCTGTGTTTGCTCGCTGGACCTGCGATTGCCAACTCAGGTTCCTGCCAACCATCCCGGCAAAGTTTTGGGGCACCGCGGTTGTAACGATACCATCCCGTGAGATGACCAAAGAAGAGACTGCCCATGGATGGCGCAGGAGATTTTCAGCCATGACTGCCTTTGCGTCGGGGCTCGCAAGACCCGCTGATGAGAGGGTACGGGAGTTATTCTGAATCCCTGCTTTGAGATCGCCAAGGTCGTTGTTGATTGAAACGGTGAGCTGTTTTGCAACCCCTTTCATTTCAGCGATTTTCGGATCGGTTGTCGTACTGGTACACCCAGCCAGCAACACTGATGTTATTATGATTAAAAAAATCACGGCAATGTGAAATGCCTTCATACCTTTCGTGTTGCCGTTACATCCCAATGAATATTATCAAATGATGTGATGCAACCGGAGAAATCATTGGGGGCCTGTCGAAATCTCATAAGGGAACAGAATAACAAGGACAGAGTGTAATTTTTAAATTCATAACAAATCATCAGCTCCGTCTTTCATATGATTTAGCGAATTATGAACTTCCTGATTGTAAAAATCCGAATCGATAAAAAAAAAGAAATGGGTTATGGCATCTTGACGTCATGTGCAAGGGCGTCATCAGCCCCGCCTCGTTTCCAGACCTCGCCACCATCAATAACAAAGTCAGACCCGGTCACAAAACCGGATTCATCGGATGCAAGAAACAAGACGGGATATGCAAGATCAATGGGCTCCCCAACGCGGCCAACAAGATTTGACTCCCCGAACATGGCCAGGAGCTCCTCTTTGGTTCTTCCCGCCTCCGCAGCTTTCTGGTAAGCTACATCCAGGATTGCAGTATTGACAAATCCGGGAAATACGGCATTGACCCGTATATTGTCTTTTGCCAGCTCAACGGCAGCTACATGGGTAAACGCTGCCACAGCACCCTTGCTCGTACAGTACGCACCGTTCATCGCGCTGGGCACGTACACGATATTGGAGGAGATATTAATGATTGAACCTCCCTGCTTACCGTTTCGTTTCATGGCCGGAACTGCGGTTTTTACGCCAAGAAAAACACTTTCCACATTAGTTGCCATGACTTTGCGCCAGTCAGAAATCGTGGTCTCGACGATAGGCTTCAAAAAACCAATACCAGCATTGTTCACCAGAACATCGAGCCTTTTGTAGGTCTTCATCGTATAGTCTATAATTCCCTCCCAGGATTTCTCATCGGATACATCATGCTTGAAAAAAGATGCAACGCCGCCCTGATCCTTAATCCCTTTCACAACTTCAGCACACGCATCTTCCCGGCGGGCTGAAACGATAACAGTTGCTCCTTCGCGGGCGAATAATTCTGCAATACCTTTCCCGATTCCTGATGACGAGCCGGTTACAATACAAACTTTGCCTTTAAGACGTCCTTGATTCGCCATATTTTTCCTTAATCCTTCTTTGATTTAATTGTTTAGACACGGTACATGTGCCGCAGAAATTTTTTCCGACCCAGAATCCATAACTCCCACGGCCACGAAGGAGAGAGCATAATTCCAAAAAATGAGGGTAAGTCTAGGAAAAGTTAGCGAGGATTAATCGTTATTCTAAATGGACGGGGCATGTTGGCATGAAAAGAAGGCCTGTTTTGATAGTTGAGTGAGAGGAAAGGGAAGATCTCCTCCAAGAGAATATATTGACATCAGCGATCCAGAAATTTCAGCACGCAGTCACTGAACCGGTCCGGACACTGGTACAAAAGTCCGTGCCCCGCACCGGGGATCTCAATCAGGTCTGCACCGGGAATCCTCCCGCTGATGATACGGGAATTTATGGGAGGGACAATCACATCTTCGGTCCCGGTAATAACAAGTGTTGGGAACCGGAGTTCCCCGAGGCGGGAGAATGATCCTGTCCATGTAAAGAATGCATCCAGTTGTCGTGCCACAATCTCATTCCCCGTTACCGGCTCTTCTATTTCCGGACAATAGCGGAGAGGATCATGAAGAGCAAGCCACGATGAGGGAAAGAGCAGGGAAAACATCCGGTTTACTATATCCTGCACCGATCCGCTCTTATCCATGAGCCTGGTTAAGATCTCCGGCTGCATTCTTACCGACTCAGGTCCTCCGCATTCACCAGCCACAAGAATGAGCCGTTTCACTTTTTCTGGAAAACTGAGCGCAAGTTCCTGTGCAATGGAAGCTCCCATGGAATGACTGATAATATGTGCAGATGAAATGCCAAGAGCGTCCATCAGCATAGTGGTATCCCGGGCAAGCAAGGGAATGGAAATCGACATGTCTGATGCGCTGGAATATCCGGTATTCCGGTTATCAAAAACGATGACCCGGAACTGCTGGGAAATTTTTTCTAGAACAGGGGGGTTCCACATGTCCATCGTTGACCCCAGTCCGCTAATTAAAACAACCGGATACCCGGAACCAGATTCCTTGTACGCAAGCGTCACATCGTCAACAGGCACGGTCTTTACCGGGATCCGGGTCATGGCAGAGACTCGATGCCGAAGAATAATTATTTTTCTGCACAACCGGGAGTTTTTTGGTAACTCATACAAAACAGATAGGAAAGGGTTGGCCCAGATGTGAATCGGAATTAATAGAAAATTAAAAAAAAAGATCTATTAACCATAACCGCTCACTATTTTTACCATGTTTGAATCAGGCAACAAACCGGTTGTTGAAGATACCGAAGAGAACCGGGCGATCTGCAGGAAGTACTGCAAGAACTGCCAGAACCACAGAAAATATTCCCTGGAAAAATACCAGCCAACTGAACTTTTCTGCGCATGCGGCCAGTCATCACTCGAGGGAATGAAACTTCTCGGCTGTTACTGCTCCGGCTGCGAAGTTTATATAAAAAATCACCTCCGTGGCGGTTTCTTCTGCGTCCGGCGGTAATTGTTCTTCTGTTAATTTTCCCTTTTTTCCCTTGCTCCCATGACCGTCATATAACAACATGCCGGGAAACCAGTATTTCCATTGACCCCTCCCCCTGTCGTAGAGTTCTTGCACAGCAGCTTGTTATTTCGTAAATTACCTGCAAAAAACAACGAATTATGGCAAATTTTTTCATAAAACGCATATTCAAAACGATTTACGCCAAACAGAGCATGTTGCACGGCGCTATAAAATGCTAATGGATGCTAATGGGAGGCCAGACTCAAATGGGGCTGGGGTAACACGGTCAAAAGAAAAGAACCCCTGTTTTTTGGTGGCGGAGTCCGGGCCATTGCGGTTGAATTTTTTTTTAATGATGATTTATGGGACAACCGGTTTTGCCTGGAATTTGGGCCGGACCTTGTCGGAAAAGTATTTTCCAATTTCATCTGAATGCATGAGTTCTGCATAGACTTTTGGAGGGACACCTGAATATTGGAATAATAATCCGGATTGAAATTCGATCTCCAGAATTTTTGCGGTATCATCATATCCCACCGATCGAAGGATACGAGACTTAACGGGCTGCCTTTTGACAAGTGTCATTACACACCAACACGTTTGCTGGAGAGTTAATTGTTTTTATAAAAAATTGATGATTAGATATTGCACACGTTTTCGTATTACCGATTGATTGCTGAACGATGGATCGTTGGCATGCCAGATTAGATGTACGAATTTGGGGAGTTGTGAAGTACTTTAAGAAAGGGGTTTTGAGGAGGGGTGTAGAAGGCCAGGACCGGGAGATGGCTCCGGCCCGGCCATTTCCATTGGTCTGCCACAACTCACTGCCGGTCGGTATAGATCCCGGACCCCACGAGCCATGTATCGTCAACGGAAGTAACATAACAGAGTTTCATACCGGGTTTTCCGGTATCCGGGTTATAGTAATCCACGTAAACAAATCCCCCGCCGCTCTTTGCAGCCGCGATCTCCCATGCCGTGATCTTCACACCGTGCATATCAGTGAAATTCATCCGGTTTGTGCCGATTGTTTCCGGCTGGAAGGGCATTACGAGCGTGGTCCCGTTGTATGCATAGGCAAAGATGTACCTGCTCCCATCGGCAAACGTGCCGTTCCGATCATTGAAATCCCGTACTGCTTTTACCACCCCGTTTGCCTGCGCATACTGGCGGGCCTGCTTCACCCGCTCTACGAGCTGGTCCCTCTCGGTTGTGTTAAAAAGTGCAGGAATTTCGGATAAGTAAATCCCGGACCCGACAAACCATGTGCCATCGACCGGACGGACATACGACAACTTAAGCTCATCCCGGTTATTGTGTACGGGATTTTTTGTAACATAGTATACCCATCCTCCGCCATCCCCGGCAACTTCGATCATCCGCTTCATATTGTTAACGCCGTTTGAATCAGCGGCCCCGGCCCGATTCGTTCCGAGCTGGTCCGGCCTGTAAGGCCATGCAAGCGTGGTCCCGTCCATCCCGTACGCAAATATGTAGAGATCGCCGTCAATGAACGTCCCGTTCACGTTGTTGAACTCGGTAAGCGCCACATCTTTCCCATTTTTTTTCGCATACGCTTCAGCCCTGTCGACTAAACGGGTGAGGTTGGTATACCGGGCATCGGTTGCCGGGACCGTTATAACCGTGACCTGCGTTGTGGCAGATATACCCGGTGATATCATCCCGGTGTTCTGGGTATTTCCGGACAGTCCGGTGCATCCCGCAAGCACTACGGCAGCCGCAATGAGAAGCAGCATCACTGACATTATGGGGACTTTTTTCATGGTTTGCCGGGTAAAGAGACGGGTGTGCGGGGAAATGAAGCTATTGAAATGTTCTTTACCTTCTAAGGCTGTTCCAACATACGCCGAATCCGTTTTCAGGATGACCCCGGATTGCGTCGTTACCGCAACAGGAGCGGGCATCTTCCCACCTAATGCCGTAAAAACACACACTCCACAGCAGAAACATCACTTATCCGGCTCATCGAGTTCATTTCCAGCTAATCAGTTACAGCCAGTTTCGTTTCCGGGAGTTTATGACAAAGAAACGATTACCGAGGAGTCCCTTTTTCCTGACGGGCACCGTCATTTCCGATATTCATTTCGGTTCAAAGGTAACAAAAATAGGAAGAAAAAAATTTGATTAACCGGTCTTCATGATCCGGTGAGTGAGATTCCGGGCAGATGCGGGGTACCGACCTTCAAGGAATTCGATAATGCGCTCGGTTAGATTTGTCCGCTGGGTCTGCCGGATAAGATTGAGTTCATTGCCCGGTGTCGTATCTACCGTCACGTTCACGTAGGCTAGGCCAACAACGTGCTGAAGGTCTTTTGCATCGTAAATCCGCGGGCCGTACTGGTATTTGTTATCCTGCAGCCACTTGTCAGGGTAGCCGGGCAGGGTAGTGGTTCCATTGGCAAAGTCACTCACCATCATATTGCTGTATTTCACTACCAGCTGATCGGACAGTTTCCACCAGTCATTCACATTCGCCTGTGCATTTGCCGTACTGTACGCGGTAAGGTACTCACGGGCTGCAGCCTCTCCCTGCGTATAATAGAGTTGTCGTGCATTCTCCTCAAGAACCGGCTGGTCGGCAAACTGTCGCTGCTCAATCGCCTGCTGCCGGGCCCTGATATCCCCAGACATAGCACGATAATTGAGCGTTGCCCAGTTGGTCACGTAATTAAACGCCCACCAGGCCTGATCCCGGCTGAATGTGGACCGGTCAGTATTCGACCATTCGGCAGGAACATATGTCCCTCCTGCATAGAATGGGATATAGACTGTCTCGGCAGGCTGGGCAAACCCGAACCATGCAATTCCGCCAATGGGGTCCGGGAGCCAGCTCCGGCCCTGATTAACGTAGCTGTACGCACAGAACATCTCTGATACAGCACGGGGCCATGCACCCGGTTTCACTTCGCCAAAGATAATGTGGCCGTGATCATCGAACGGTCCGCGCCAGCGGTAGGGATTCCCAAAGGGGCCGGCTGCCGGTCCTGTGGTGAGATCCCAGACCGTACCTTCATAGTGATTCCTGAAAAGGGAAAATGCATCAGCGGTGGAAAGTTTCTTGTCAGGAGCAAGGCTGAAAGGGTATTCCCTCGAGTACGTGTCGGTCACGTATGGCGTGAAGTTACGGGATGGCGCAATCCTGCTGTACAGGCTCCAGACCCGGCCAAGGGAATAGTACGGGTGTGAGTACTCCCCCTCGCTCACGGTCTTTAACCAGTCCAGGTTCCCCTCCGATTCATTCCACCACCCGTTTGCCTTTGCTGAGGAAAAGAGGCGGGGTGAATACATCTGGTCAGGATTGCCAGGCACCACATCCCGGATACGGAACGTGTTGGCCGTGACAAAGATCTCTCCATTGGGGACTTTCTGTGCTGCCCAGAGTCCGCCTTTTCCGTCAGGAGTACCACCACACATCTCGATGACCCATGCTTCCTTGGTGTCGCCAAAGAGCAGTGTCTCTCCGGTGCCATAATAGCCGTACTGGTCAATGAGCTGGCCGATTAAGGTTACCGCGTCTTTTGCTGTACGGGTTCGTTCGAGCGCAATATTTGAGAGTTCTGAACTATAGAAGATCCGGTTTTTCGGGTCGGACACGGGCTGTACTTTTGCCCCTGTCGTTACTTCCCCGGCCATCAGCTGGTACTCGTTGATGATCCCGTAACTACCGGTGTAATACCCGTACGTGTGTTTTACTTCCGGGATGTAGGCTAAGGGTTTTGACTGCGCCTGCTTGATACTGGTGGGTTCATCGGATCCTGAGTTGGGATCATAGTTTACCGCCCGCATCGCACCTTCAGGATGATCTGCTGCGGGTACATAGATCAGCTGGGTACTCTCGTTTGCTACCTTGTGCCCAACGACACTGGAACCAAAGCCGTCATTCGTGTGCCCTACATACATTGATCCGTCAGCGGATGCACCCGGTGTAATGATGAAACTGGTGCATGCAAGAACCGGAGAGCAGAGAACGGTCAGCGCTAAAAAAAGCGCCAAAAACCGATTTATGGGTATGATCGCCATGCAACTTCCTCTTGGTATGCGGAAATATATAATCAATGCCATTCCCTCTTCGCCGGAGTGGTTGCTGATATGTATTCCGTTCCTGCACATTTCGGGTTTTGGCAGTTTCCCTTTTTTTAAAACGCCTGGATGTTGTTTTTGCGCTTTGAGAGGATGGAGACCGGGACGTGACCGTATACAGGGGATTTAAGGTGCTGATTGATGGAGGGGGGATAACAGCACTCCCAGGAATCATTGCACTCACGCAATTGTCACCGTGACTGCCCTTCAAGGGGCAGTCCGTCACGGGTAAAATATCCAACGATCAGCATGAGTATGATGCCAATTCCTGTGAGCATTGTACCGAATACGAGAACCGGCCATTCCTGCGTTCCCAGGAGAAGAATACAAAAGATAATCCCTGCGACCGGGATTACCGGCAGCCTGCCGACAGCACCCGGAACCCGGAACGCCCGGGTGACTTGTGGGGAATGGTAACGCAGGGCAATCACCGATGCATTGATGCCGATGAATGTTACAAAGAGCGTAAAATTGGTCACGTTTGCGATGAACCCTATGTCCCCGATGAATATGAGTACGACAGACAGGGCTACACAGACAATAATTGCGATCCACGGGGTCTGCCTGCCCGGGTGGACCCATGCAAGAATAGCTGTTAATGGTGAGGATCCGGCGATCCCAAAGAGGATGCGGGTCGAAGCATACAGGGACAAAAGCACCGTATTTGCCGTTGCAAAAAGAGCAATGATGATAATAAGTGCCGCTCCACCGGGTCCCAGGGTCGCGGACATGATGCCGGCAAATGGCGCCCGGGAGGTCACCAGCGACTGCCACCCCACAACAGAAACCGCAGAGAGTGCAACCAGGATGTACAGGATCATGCTGATCATGAGGGCAAGGATGAGGGCTTTTGGAATAGTAGACTCGGGGTTCTTTGTTTCTTCAGAGAATTTGACTATCGACTCGAACCCCTGGAAAGCAAAAAATATCAGGCCAGTTGCTGCAAAGAGGCCCGGAAAGCCCAGCGGCAGTTCCCAGTAATCGACACTGCCAAGATAGGGAAGGCCAATTGCAATAATAATCACCAGCCCGGCTGCCTCAATGAATGCCGAAATAACCGCAACCCTGACGGTCTCGCGGATACCTAAACCAAGAACAACAGCGAGCAGCAGCAGAAGGAGAAAAGCGGAGACACGTACCGGTATACCGGTCAAGGCCATGAAATACCCACCAAAACCGAGGGCAACCGTTGTGGCGGCAAGAATTCCGGAAAGAAAGACCAGCCAACCGGTTACAAACGCAGCATGCGCATTGAACGCATTCTTCACGTAGTCGTATTCCGCACCGGCCTTGGGGAACATGGAGGATAGTTCAGCATAACTAAGTCCGGTCAGAAGCGCCATAACCGCTGCCCCAAAAAAAGCGAGCCAGACTGCATTGCCACACAATCCTGCAGCCTGGCCGATAAGGACGTAAACACCAGCGCCAAGGATGATCCCGATACCGGATACCGTGACTTCGAACAGGCCCAATACCCGCTTGAGTGGAACATCCGGCTTTTGCTGATTCACAATGCTCTGTATTCTCATCAGAAACTAAAAAAAACTGGTGTCTGCTATGCAATGCAATCTCCGTGTCTGATGAAATGTCAGACATCGAATAGATCGAAGTCATCATCTGTATCGTCATGGCCCGGTCCCGGATCCCTCATCGCAGGGGAGAGGACCTTTGGCCGGGCGGTTTTTTCCGGCAGGATTTTATTGCTGATAAGGGAAATGAATCATTGTGCCCTTAAAGGCAATTGTTGAAGGAGAGACCATAATCGGCCCGGACCTTTCTGAAGAAGAATGGGCAGACCTTGCCTTCCGGCACCGTAAGGGACTCCCTGTTACGATGGGTTGTTGCGGAGCGTCAGGACATTTACGGGTATCTAAAAAAGGAACCCGGCACTTCTATCACGCGGTTGATGCCGGATGTCATTATGAAGAGGAGTCAAAAGAGCATTTGGAGATCAAATACCAGATATACCGGATCTGCCAGTCCGAACAATGGGAGACATCTGTTGAATTTCCGGCACCGGACCGGACATGGATCTCGGATGTATATGCAACTAGGGATGGCAGGAAAGTTGTTTTTGAAATCCAGGTAAGTACCATTTCTCCAAATGTGCTGGAAGAACGGGATCAGAAATACCGGGCCGAAGGAATCGAATCGTTCTGGCTGCTGAATAATTTTTTAGGAAAAGCAAAGGATTTTGCATCCTGGTATGAGGCTCACCTTTTTGAAAAAGCCGGCAGACCCGCAGAAAAAATTCCCTATATCGACGATTCGCTCTTTGAGACCGGTCCTGAAAACCATATCTTCATCCCAAAGGGCATCCGGAGTGCCGGTCTCGATGCAAAGAAACAGACGCTCTTTACCACAAATAATCCTGAGATCCCCCTCGCGATCTGGGTTAAAGAGGTTCTCAAGGGAAATTACCAGCGGTATCTCGAAGAGACCGCTGCCGCGTGTAACCGGAAACGCCGCCTCCTGATTATGGCAGCACCGGCGCTCGTACGCTTACGGGATTTTTACGACAAGATCATCCGCCACGGGATATACAAAGAGAAAACCGGGCGCTGTCAGCGCCAGTTCAAAACAACTCCACTACGGATCAGTGACAAGGCATTACAAAAAAAGTTCCAGGACATTTATGCTGAAATCGACTGGCTCGAACGAGAATATCGTTTGCTGGTGTCTGAAAGTTCCGGGTTGTTTACATGGAAAAAGATCCCGGAATATCCGACACCAAGACTGTATTTCCGGCTCGAGTCGGAGTCCAACGTTAAAAAAATACAGGAGTGCATAGAGATATTCACTCGGTGGGAAGAGTCTTTTGAGCGGGCACTGGACGACCTTGGGCGGGAATTTCCAGCTGATGAAAAAGTGAGATGATGATGGTGACAGTAGAGCAGGAGAACCGGGGGATATCTCCGGAGGAATTCCAGAATCTGAATCGTGATCGGTAGAACCGCCACCCCGGCTCTGTCGGAACCGTTCCGGTTGATCAAAATTATTAAAAGCGGGGACCGAAAGATCGGTTAAAAAAAGAAAAATTTTCTTATGCTCTTGTGACCGAAATGGTCCAGTACTTCTCCAGGATCATGATGGACGGGTTCTCCGTGCACGTATCGCATACTGCAATGGGAATCTGGATCGTATTACGGGTGATCACAACCTCTGTAGCGCCTGGATCAGGAGAGAGCGGAACATCGACATCTTTCTGGATGATATAGCGGTACGGATCGAGGTTGCGGGAGAAGTAGTCCCGGTACTGCTGCCGCTGTCCCGTGGTCGCGTTGTACGACCAGTCAGCACCTTCCGCCACCGTCACGTCAGCAGGAATCCACCCGTAGCCTTCCACGTAATACTCCGCCCAGACATGTGTCCCGGCCGGCCCGAGGATCATCTGGTAACCGACCGGAACCCGGGCAGGGATACCGATCGAACGGCAAAGGGCTGCGAAGTACTGGCTCTGGGCCCCGCAATCCCCAATACCGGTCTCAAGGACATAGACGGACCGCGGTTTGCCGGTTGCATCGAGCAGCATGTGCGGGACATGGCTGTAGGGAAGCGAGTCCGATACATACCGGTAGATCTTCTGTGCCTGCAGGTACGGGTTAGTCTCGTTACCCACAATCTCCTGCGCCTTCTTCTTCATCGCTGGGGTGAGAGCAATATTCGGTGTGGGCGCCGTGTACTTCCGGTATTCCGGATCGCTTATGTTGTAGGACCTGACCTTCGCAGGATCGATCGTAAATCTCTGGGTGTACTCCGTGAAGCGGAAGCGGGCGGATATATTGACGAACGGATCGTGGATCTCACCCAGCGGGATTTCGAAATAGGCAAGCCCGAGATCTGCACCCGTACCGGTCGTGGACCGTAAGTACCGCGCCGGTTCCAGGGCAACGATGGTCACATTCGCCTGGGGACCGTACTCGACCGGCAGCGGGACCCAGAGTTTCAGTGTGCCGGTTGCCGGGAGCCGGTCGCGGGGAATAGCTATCTCTTCAAGACCTTCCCATTTCACCGGGTCACCATACGGGCCGGTGCCATCTGCCCGGGGAGCCAAGGCTAGCGGGGATAATTCGTCATAGAACGGGGTGTAGTGCTTTGCTGCATTCGCCTTCTGCATTATGGTCAGGTTATGGAATACAATGTTGGAGATTGTATCCTCAAAGTACCACACCTCCCCGTCCATGGTGTACGTTACCGCTCCGGGGTCATCCATCAAGGCGGCCCGCTGGGTTGCGGAGAGGTCCGGCAAGACCCCGGCCAGCATCCGGTCCATGGTGCTGCGGTTGTATGGGTACTGGAACGTCATCATCTGCATAGTCATGGCCCGGTCCCGGGCATTCTTCGCAGCCGGAGCATTGCCGGCTGCGGTATAGTTTTCCTGCGCGAGCCGGAAGAGCGACGTTGCAGCATGGAGATTGTTGCCCTGGAATTCTTTTTCTGCCTGTGCACGAAGGGTATCTCCCGGGGTTACGGGTGCCGGGGGGGTTGTACAACCGGTGACAAGAACTGCGACGACAACGAGGAGTAAGATGGAGAGGGACAGGATTGCTTTCATAGATCACCTTAAAATTGCAGTACCTACAGGACGGTTGCGATTGCTCATTAAGGTTGGGAAACGACCGGCAGAGTTTGACAGACCGGATGATATGAGGCCAGACGTCATACCCTGTAATGGTTGCAGGACCAGAGAGGCTGTTTTGGAGAGCGGGGTTGTATGAAATATTCTCATCTGGGTTCGGTTGAATTTTAAAGATTTGTTTAAATTTTTATTTAAAGAAAAATCCGGTGAAAACTTTTTAGTTTTGAATCCGACAGTAAAATTTCCGGGCCGGCACTATCCGGACCGGTATGGCGCGACAGATTTAGGATATGCATGTATAAGAAAAGGAAAAATTATGGAGTAACCGGGTCGTTTTCCCCACCGGTTTTTTTGTTAGTCCATACATTGGATCGTAAGAGTATCAATGCAAATACTCCTAAAAGGACAACAACAGGAAGGAATGAAACGATCGTATCTGCACCGGAAATGTATACCCGGCCGGTATTTATGATAATATCAATCAGGCCATGTAACAGGACTGCAATCCATATGCTTCCGGTTTTTAGTACAGCATAGCCGAATATGACACTCACAAATATGGTATAAACAAGGTACACGATATTTGCCGGCAGGAAGGATTCAGTCGGAAAATTCATGCCCACCAGCATCAGGGGAGCGTGCCATAAACCCCATATCAGGCCAACGAGAACCACGCCGGTATAACCTCCGAAAAGTGCAAACATCCGGTCCTGGAGGTAAAACCGCCAGCCGTACTCTTCGCCGAAAAATATCGGCCATGATATGACTAATGTTATCAGGGGTAACCCGAGTGTCGTGAAGAACAGGACCAGGTTGAACTCCAAAAAAGGCAGGCGGAGCCCCAGGATGTAACTGAGAATAAGTGCGATAATATAGGTCAACGAGAAGAGAACGGGCAGAATAATGTATAACAGGCGGTTTTTCCCAAAGGATAATTTTGCGGCTTCAAGATTTGTCCGCCAGGTATCCTTCAGGTTCAGGATAACTACCAGCACAAGTGTTGCAAAACTGGTACCAACAGAGAGCATCGGGTAGGGACCCACGGTCCCAAGAATTGGATAGAAAACCATTTCGAAAACAAGAATTCCGGCCGAGATCAAAAAGCAGGCAAGAAACAGTTTTGTTTCCCGGGTCAAGGCCGTGGATTTAAAATAAACCAGACAGATTATCGCCGTTATCGCCGGAATAAACATTGCAACTGAGGGGATCCTGCTCGACAACATTTTCGAGCCGTACATGCCAATACCCGCAAATTCAAAAAGAAATGTGGCACCGAAAACGATAATCAAAAACACACATAATTCTGATATCAAGCGTCTGCGTTCCGATAGTGCTATAGCCATACTGTTACGCTCCCAGGTAATTCAATGAACAATGTGAAAGAAACAAAGCAAATATTCCCCTTTTTATGATGAACAAAATGGATTCTGGCTGCACTTAATCTTTTATTTTTTAACCCGGCGTTCTGACGCATTTTTTGGGAGTTCATTTCATGCGAAATATCCAGGTGTTTTCATTTGAACCGGGGATGATCTTCACCAAAAAGTAGGGTGTTTAACCTTTGTTT
>Ga0265296_1000476_pt1 | contig 61616 bp, 73 predicted proteins | sample MunlanPumphouse1_FD_189073 | JGI IMG/M metagenome (GOLD analysis project Ga0265296, IMG submission 189073) | Groundwater microbial communities from a municipal landfill in Southern Ontario, Canada - Pumphouse #1 | ecosystem: Environmental > Aquatic > Deep subsurface > Groundwater | place...
CGAATTGTAAATTCGCGCTCTGGTCAAAACCAACTGGCGAAAAATGTCCCAAGTGCGGAAGTTTGGTGGTCTACGGGAAGGGCGACACCGTTGCTTGTTCCAGCAAAGAATGTGATTATAAAAAGTGACACGAAGTGTCATCCTGAGCGAGCCCCGTCATTCGACGGGGTAAACCCCGCGAGTCGAAGGATCTCTCTTGCTGGGACAAGCCCAGAGATTCTTCGCTACGCTCAGAATGACAAATAACAAAAAACACCTCATCCTTCGCCGGGGTGTCTTTATTTTATGTTAATTCGCTATCCTATTTCTTTTGCTCTTTTTTCTTCCGTATCTCGTCCCAATTTATATCTGCCATTCGCTCTCCTGCTGTCTTAGCCCCCGGCGTATCTTCCAACTTTTCCTCTTCTTCCTTTTCGGCACGCCAACCATTTTCCATAAATTGCCACTGATTTGTATGGAGTTCTTCACCGTTAGAAAACGGAACGTTGATATCGCCCCCGCTGCTCTTGTAGCCAGCTCGCTCAAGAGCCCGCCTCTTAAAAGCCGTATCAAAAGTGACCCACGGATGCCCAGACTTATCAATAAAACAAATAGTTGAATTATTAGTACCAAATTCACCGCGATGTTGTTGCAAAAAAGCGTCATCAAAAAAATCTTTGCTTTTTGAAAATTTTTCCCCGGGGGGCGTAAAAATTATCCTGTTATCTGCCTCTATTCTATCGCCCTTGGGGATATCAGCCTCCAAAAGCCGTTCCTCTTTCTCTCGAAAAAATTTTTGTTCAGAGCTTTCTTCCTGTACGTCACCCTCCGTCGAAGGCGCTTGCCACTTTTCCGCCTCGGGTGGGCGGTATCCTTCTCCTTCAGACATAAATTTAAAAAATAATAGTTAACTCCTCCGCTTCCTATAGTACTCTCTCTCTCTGATTTTTGCAAATAAAAAATACCACATCTTGTCAAGGGTTATTTACAAATTACTCATTTTAATCTAAAATTAATCTTGCCCCCACACCTTTCTTAATAAAATCACAATTAACCACAAAAACCTTGTTTTTTACAATTACTCAAAAAATATAAACTTTCCACAAGAAAGGTGTGGGGGTGAACTATGATAACGATTGACGACTTAATCCAAAAAATAAAATTTTACGCGCCGAACGCCGATCTGGATTTGGTTCGCTTGGCTTTTGATTACGCCAAAAAAGCGCACAACGGTCAAAAACGGCTTTCTGGCGAACCTTATATTAACCATCCGCTGGCCACGGCAATGAATCTGGCCGAAATGAAACTGCACCAAGATATTATCATCGCCGGCCTCCTGCACGATATCCCCGAAGAAACTCACCCGGAAAATCCGGAAATTGCCCTTAGAGAAATAGAACATAATTTTGGTGAAGAGGTGGCTTTCATGGTCCGCGGAATTACCAAACTCGGAAAAATAAAATACCGCGGTATGGAACGGTATTTGGAAAATTTACGCAAAATGTTTGTGGCTATGGCTGAAGATGTCCGAGTAATTTTTATAAAATTCGCCGACCGCTTGCATAACCTGGAAACGCTTGGCGCCCAGCCGCCGGCCAAACAAAAACGCATCGCCATGGAGACAATGGAAATTTACGCCCCGATCGCGAACCGCCTAGGCATGGGCGAAATTAAGGGCCGGCTTGAGGACTCATCCTTTCCATATCTTTATCCGCGAGATTTTGAAAACTTAAAAAAAGAAGTTGCCCCGCGCTACAGGGCCAAGGAAGAATATTTGAAAAAAATAAGGGTAAAACTTTTAAAAACCGTCGCTGGTTTTTCTTTGGGTACATCGGGAGAAAAGGGCGGCGAACAGCGAATTAAGGTTTACTCAATCCATGGCCGAACAAAACGGCTTTGGAGTATCTATAAAAAACTCCAACAAAAAGGTTATGAGGATCTTTCAAAAATTTATGATCTCGTCGCCCTCCGTGTCGTTGTGGAAACAGTGGCTGAGTGCTACACGGTTTTGGGGATAATTCATCAATTATGGAAACCTCTGAAAGGCCGGATTAAAGATTATATTGCCCAACCAAAACCAAACGGTTATCAATCGCTTCATACCACGGTTTTTTGCGACGACGGAGAAATTGTAGAATTTCAAATCAGAACCAAAAAAATGCACGACGAGGCGGAATACGGTATTGCTTCGCACTGGTATTACGATGAACGCGGTTCAGAAATTCCGGCGGCCAAAGATTTAAAGTGGGTAAAAGAACTGACTAAATGGAAAAAAGAATTCGAAGAAAATCAAAGATATTTGGAATCATTAAAAATTGATGTTTTTCAAAACAGGATTTTTGTCTTTACTCCAAAAGGTGACGTTATTGATCTACCAGAAAATTCTACTCCAGTGGATTTTGCTTACACCCTGCACACTGACTTGGGAGATAAATGTATGGGCGCCAAAATTAATGAACAAATGACAAAACTTGATACTAAACTACAAAGTGGCGACGTAATTGAGATTATCGTGGACAAAAATCGTAAAAATCCTTCGGCCGACTGGCTTAAATTTGTAAAAACCAATGTCGCCAGACACAAAATAAAAAGCCGGCTGAAACAAAGTAAAAGATAAAGTGAGTCCAATAACAAAACCGCCCGGAATTGCCCGGGCAGTTTTTATTTTAATATTTTACTGGCTCTTTAGCGTCTGTAATTCTTGGAGTTTCTTTACTGTTTCTCCCAATTCTCCGCCCGGTGTACCAAAAGAATCTACGCAATACCCATCTCTTTCCCCATAAGCGAAAGCTGGCGCACCATTAACTTCTGGTTCTTCTGGACACTGACATTCATTTCGAGAAAATGTTCCGCCGCTTTGTTCACAATTAAATTTTACTATTTGTTCGTAGGTGTTAGTTTCGGGGGCAACTACTTTCGAAGTTTGCCACCAATACATACCGCCACCAACCACTAACGCTGTGACCACAACGGCGAGGACAACGACGCCGACCGCTGATTTTTGTTGATCCATGGGTTTGGATTAAGATTTATTTTTTGGAAATCTTTTTGATTATATCGCTGTATTCTTCGTCACTATAAAAATGAATAATTATCTGGCCCTTGGCACCTCTTTTTTTAATTTCCACCTTTGTCCCGAAAACGCCACGCAATAATTCTTCTTTTGCCGCGAGCGCCGGATCAACATTTTTTTGTCTAACTCCTTTTACTCTTCTCACTGCATTTTCCGCGTCGCGGACCGTCATCTCATTTTTTAAAATTTTGGAAAAATATTTTAATTGTGATTTTTCATCAGGCAAAGACAAGAGTGTCCGGCCGTGACTTTCTTTTATTTTTCCGCTCCGAAGCGCCTGTAAAATTTCTTCTGGTAAACCAAGAAGGCGCAAAGTATTGGCGATGACCGGACGGCTTTTCCCGACTCGGACGGCGACTTCTTCCTGCGTCAAATTAAATTCATCTATCAATTTTTGGAATGCTCTACCCTCTTCAATCGGATTTAAATTTTTTCTTTGAATATTTTCAATCAAAGCTAGCTCCAATTTGTCTTGGTCGCGAGCGGTTCGGACAACAGCCGGAACGGTTCTAAGATTCAAAAATTTCGCGGCGCGGTAACGACGTTCACCGGCGATGAGTTCGTAATTTTCCCCGTCAATTCTTGTGACAACAAGCGGCTGAAGAATTCCGTGTTCCTTAATGGAATTTATTAAATCCTCCAGATCCTGATAACCGAAATCTTCCCGCGGCTGTTTGGGATTCGGCCTGATATTTTTCACGGGCACGTCAATTAGTTTTGCACTGGAAGAAACTTCGTCTGGAGATATTGTTTGAATAACTTTTCTTGAAGGAATGAGAGAACTCAGTCCCCTCCCTAACCCATGGGCCATAAAAAAATTTTCAACTTCTAATATTTAATTTCTAATATCTCGCGAGCAAGCCGCTCATACGCCTTGGCTCCCTTACTCTTATCATCGTAATGCAAAATTGTAAGGCCATGAGATGGCGCCTCGGCTAAGCGGATATTTCTCGGAATGACCGAGCGGAAAATCTTATTTGGAAAATATTGATAAAGTTCTTTCAAAATTGCGTCCGAAAGACCAACGCGGCTGTCAAACATCGTAATGACCGCGCCTAAAATTTTTAAATCCGGTTTTAAATTGTCCTGGACTAATTTGATTGTCTCCAAAAGTTGCCCCAAACCTTCAAGGGCATAATATTCGGCTTGGACCGGAATAAAAACGTGGTCGGCCGCAGTTAAGCTGTTAATGGTCAAAAGTCCAAGCGAGGGAGGACAATCAATAATTATATAATCAAAATCATTTCGCGCTTCAAGCAGGGAATCGTGCAAACGGAATTCTCGCCGATCGGCGCCAACAAGTTCCACATTTGCCCCGGCCAAAGACACAGTGGCCGGCGCAACCTTATATCCCTGGATCGGCGTGTTTACAATAATATCTCTGAAGACGGCGTCGCCGGAAATGGCCTCATATACTCCTTTTTCTAAATTGCGATGATCAATCCCAAGACCCGAAGTGGCATTGGCCTGTGGATCCATGTCGACCAGGAGAACAAACTTTCCCAGATGTGCCAAATACGCCCCTAAATTCACGGCCGTCGTCGTTTTTCCCACTCCCCCTTTTTGGTTGACAATCGAAATAATTTGTGCCATAATTCTCTTATTAGTTTCATTATTATACTTCATCCTTGCTCTTTTGACAAGTTTATTGTAAAATACATGAATAAATATCAGGCCGCTGTGGCGGAATTGGCATACGCGTGCGACTCAAAATCGCATTCTCGCAAGGGATTGTGGGTTCAACTCCCACCAGCGGCATTTACCCTTGCCAAAGAGGAAATAATTTAATAATATAATCTTAGTGTAAGTTCTTTATCTATTTGGAAATTATAGCGGGGTGGAGAAGTAGCATCTCGCCTGGCCCATAACCAGGAGATCGCCGGTGCAAATCCGGCCCCCGCAACCAAAAATAATAGAATTATATAAAGCCGGATTTGCAGGAAAGGGGTCGGGAAAACGTAGTTTTCCCGATTCGCGGAAATATTAAAACCGCAGGGTTTTAAAGAGTCCCGCGATATTGCGGGACGACAAATCCGGCCCCCGCAACCAAAAATTTTAAATTTATATATTTCAAAAGTAGCGGGGCTGGGTAGCTCAATCGGTAGAGCGTGGGACTCATAAGCCCGAGGTAGTGGGTTCGAAACCCACCCCAGCCACCAAGGTTATGCTTTTATCAATTCATGCCACGGCCGGCGCCCTGATCGGCCAACAAATTAATAACCCTATCCTGGCTTTCGTCTTGGCCTTTATCTCCCATTTTATTTTGGATGTGATTCCTCACGGAGACCACGACTGGATTGAAGATTACAAGGGCGGACAAAAAAATAAAGCCATAAAAATCATCAGCATCGTTGTTATCGATGTTCTTGTGCTGCTCACGCTTTTAATTTCCAAATTCTATTTTAAATCTTTCACGCCAAATCTTCCTATCATTGCCGGCGTTGTCGGCGGCGTCCTCCCCGACTTTCTCGTGGGCTGCCATGAACTTTCGGATAAACTTTTTAAAAGATTCTATCGCCTCCATTTCGTTGTTCACGATCTATTAAAATTTAAACCGTCGACCGCCAGCGGAATTTTTATGCAAGTAGTAGTTCTCGCCGTTTTGCTCCTAAATTTTTAATCATCAAAATAAAACTGCCCGGATAATCGTCTGGGCAGTTTTTTGTTTATAAAATTTATTATGTAATCTATTTTTCCTTCATTTCTTCATACAAAGCCAATGTTTCCTCGGCACACTTTTTCCAACTAAATTTTTTCGCCTGGATTATTCCTTTTTTTGAAAGTTCACTCTGTAAATCTCGATCAGTCAGAACTTTTTCCAGAGCCCTGGCAATCTCCCCTGTTTCCGTCGGGGAAACAAGGATCGCTGCTTCTCCCGCGATTTCCGGCAAAGAGGAAACATTTGAAGTAATTGTTGGAACACCAAGAGACAAGGCCTCGAGCGCCGGCAAACCAAAACCTTCGTAGAAAGAAGGGAAAACAAAACAAGTTGAATATTTCATCAAAGAAAATTTTTCCTTGCCCGGCACATAACCAATATATTTAACGCTGCTCTGCAACCCGGGCTTCTTTTTACAGGCGTTGATTTCCGAAAAAATTTTTTCGTTTTTCCAACCCTTTGCTCCGGCTAAAACCAATTGATATTTTTTCCCAAGTTCTTTATTTTTCAAAGATAAATTGCAAAAAGCCCGAACTAGCGCCGCAATGTTTTTTCTTGGCTCAATTGTTCCTAAAAAAAGAACATAATCATCCCTTAAACCATATTTTACTTTTATATCCTCAAAACAAACTTTTTCTTCTACGCCGCAAACGGCTTCACTTTTCTCTGGAATGTTTCGGAATTCTACTCCTTCATAAATAACTTTTATTTTATCATCCTTTATTTTAAAAATTTCTTTAAGATCTTTTTTTGTGTGCTCGGAAACCGTGATAATCTTTTCAGCTTTTTTAAAACTCTGCGGAACCAAGGTTTTTGTGGAAAAATTCTGGCCGATTAAAAATTTGGAAGGAAACCACTCTGGATGTTTATAAATTGCTAAATCATGAACTGTGACAATGGATTTGCCTTTATAACTTAGGGGTAGGGTGTAGGCCGGAGAATGGAAAACATCTAATTTTTCTTTATCGAGCGCGGCCGAGACCAAAATATGAGAAAAGGCGAATGGCAAATAATGTTTGTAGCGATGAAAAGGGAAAAATTTGATTGCCGCGTTAGAACTTCCCGCGATCATGGATTCGGCGGCATTTTTAGAAAGTAAATTATCAAAAAAAAGAATGTATTGATTTTTTTTATCAATTTTTAATAAATTGCTGACTAAAAAATACGTATAATGTCCCACCCCCGCGTTTTCTCCATAGCCGGGGTTTAAAATTGTTCTACAGTCAATTCCGATACGCATAACTACCACCTGTAATTTTCAAATGTCCAGTCGGCCAGCCCCTTAGCTTCCTTAAATCTATCCTCTGCTGTAGCACTTCCCAAAACCACAACGATAATTTTGTGACCGCCCCTTTCAACTTCAATCGCTAAATTATAACCGGCCTCCTCAATATAACCAGTTTTTCCACCAATTAATTTGTACGGCTCTTCGTTTAAAAAACTCCAAAGTAACTCATCGGTACTTTTAATATAGTATATCTTCTGACTTTTCGCTGGACTAAAAACATATCTTTTCTGAACTACGGCTTCTTCAATTTTTTCTTCTCGGAGAGCCGTGGCCAATAATTTTGCAACGTCGCGGGCCGTACCCTGATTTTCCACCCCAAGTCCCGTCTGATCGACGAAGGTCGCGGACATTCTAAAACTCTCTGCCTTCGCGTTCATCTCGGCGATAAATTCTTCCTCGCTTTCTCCCGTGGAACGAGCGAGCGCCACGGCGGCGTTATTAATGGATCCGACCAACATCATATTAAATAAATCATCTACCGTCACTTCCTCCGGAGACCGAGCGTAGAAAATCCCCCCCTCTCGATCGTCTGCTTTAATTAATTTAATATTTCTATCCCAATCTGTTTCTTTTTCTAAAAAAACCAGCGCAGTCATTAATTTAGTCAAACTCGCAAGCGAAAGCTTTTCGTCTGAATTTTTTTCAAATAAAATCGCGCCCGTTCCTTCATCCAAAACTAAAGCCGCTCTCGCTGTTGTCTCTATACCCAAACTCGTACTTCCCTCTTTTTTTTCTGGAGGAAACGGTTTGGCTCGCGGCAAACCCGTAATGGACGCGCTATCTTCTTCCGCCGGTGTCGAAACATATTCTACTACATCCTCTTCTTCTGGGTTTTCCTGCTTTACCCCAGCTGGCGATTGCGCGACCTGCGGAGCGAAAATCAAAAATAAACTTAAAAATAAAGAAAAAATCATATTGTTACTTTATCTTGGACCGGCACCTCATTTGATAAATTTAAAACTTTATCCAAAATTTCACTTTTAGAAAGTTTATCATAATCCGGTAATTCATCAATTTTTTGCAATCCGAGATGACGCAAAAAATCAAAAGTTATATTGTAAAGCGCTTCCCCTCCCTTGTCGGAAGTTTTAACTTCTGCCAATCCCTTAATCATTAGGTTACGTAAAATCAAACTACAATTTACTCCCCTGATTTGCTCCAGATCCGGTTTGGAAATTGGCCCGCGGTAGGCGATGATCGTCAAAGTTTCTAAGGCCGGTCGAGTTAATTCGCCGGTCATTTCATCTTTCAAAAAATCTTTTACCATTTTTGATGAATCTGAGTTTGTAGACATTTGATATTCGCCGTCAATTTCCATAACTTGCACCCCCCGCCCACTCTTCTCGCACTCATCCATTAATTCTGCCAAAAACTTTTTAACTTCTCCTTTTTCGCCGCCGACAAGCTCGGAAATCTTTTTCAAATTAAGCGGCCGGCTAGCTACAAAAAGCAAACTCTCAATTTTTGATTTCAAATTAGCCATAATTATACACCATCTCCTTTTTTAATATTTATTTCTCCAAACATCTTCTCCTGCCGGACAACAATGTGACGCTGTTTTAAAAGTTCAAGAACCGCTAAAAAATTTACAATCACTTCTACTTTATCTTTTGCCTTAGCAATAACGGCGTGAAATTTTATTTCAATATTTTCTCTGATTAAATTTCTGATCTGCTGAATTTTTTCATGAATAGAAATCGCGGCCCGGACAACGCCCCGCGGCAGGCGAACTATCGGTTCAAGATCTTCAATAATCCCGCGAATTACTTCTACTAATTTTTCTTTATTCAACCACACGGGTGGGTTAAAAAAGATATCGCCCGAGGCCAGCGTCGGCCGCTCCCGAACGAAAGTAAAGTGCTTTTTCAAAATCATCTCATGGACTACAAGGGAGGCGTCGCGGTATTCTTTATAAATTTTTAATTGTGCCGCCAAATCGGATCCGTCTTCTCCTTCAAGTTCAAGCGCCGGTAAAAGGGCTTTTGATTTAATCCAAAGAAGTTTTGCCGCTACGACCAAAAAATCCGCCATCTCCGCCGGATTAAGATTATCCATTCCTTCGATATATTCAACAAACTGGTCAGCAATTTTTGCCAGAGAAATTTCTGAGATGTTCATCTCCTCTTCTTCAATCATGGTAAGCAAAAGATTGAGCGGACCTTCAAATTTTTCCGTTTTTACTTTATACATTTTGTTTTAACAATCTTCACTTTATTTTTTCTTTCCAAAGACACCTGTAATTCCGCCTGTCGCTTTAAGAAAATTTTTCGCCGTCATCACAACCGACTCTTCAAAAGTTCCCGCCCCCGCAATAATTTGCTTCGCTCTCAATATTCCTTTATCTATATAAATTGGAACTTTATAAATTTCACCAAAGGGCGTGATGGCGCCGGGCTTAATCTTAAATATTTTTTTCATTATTCCTTCTTTGGTAATCTCAACTTTTTTCGCCTTAACTAATTTTTTTAATTTACCCAGATCTAAATTGTGTGAAGCTGGTAAAACCGCCAAAAGATAAATTTTATCAGCTTTTATTACCAAAGTTTTAGCAATTTCTCCAAGTTTTGCGCCGAGCGTCTGAGCCGCATCGTAAGCCGTGTAAACGGTTCTGTGTCTAACTATTTTATACTTAATTTTAGCTTTGTCAAGATATGCCAAAAGTTTTTTGGGAATAGCCATATTTATAATTCCTAGCGAGCCCACAAGCGAAAGATTACTTTCATTTGGGGCGAACGACGGAATTTCAAGCGCTGCAACAGCGCTTATGTTTTCTTATTTTTTCTTAAACGTAAAATCTGCCAGATCATAACCGCGACCATTCCGGCTACAAAAATTATCCAAGCAACAAGAACGGCAACCAGAACAATGCCTTCGTAAGTATAGCCCATCCAATATCTGAAACCATAGCTCGACCGAACCGCGAGTAGCAGAATACCAAAAGTGACCGTAATTAAAAGTACTAAACTCTGGAAAATCCAAGCGAGAACCCGAACAACTTTATGCTTAACAAAAAATTGTAGAAGAGTACAAACTGCGAAAATTAAACTTGGAGGCGAAAGGGCGCCAACTACAAGAGAAATACTCAACATTATGAAAAAAACAAGAATGCTAACCAAAATACTTTGCCAATCACTTTCGGAAACACCAACTTCGTCGTTGTCGTTCGCGTCGCGGAGATATAAATCATAAGTCATCTCCGACGGTTGCATGTAGCGGGACAATTTTGTTAGGTAATATTTTCTGGCTTCTGGTTTTATCCACGACTGCCCGTTGGACTCAATAGCCAATTTTTCTATATCCTTAGTTTTTACCCAATCGGCATAATTTGTGGTGAAGCCGGGCAAGTCCTTTTTATGATCAGCAAAAACATAAAGTAAAATATTTACGCTCGGCTGCCACGGATAATAGTAATCCGAAACCGGAGCAATCTCGGCCGGCGTGGACGACACACCACCCGAGCCGCAATCAGATGGGCCGCAAGTACACTGTCCCTCAACACAGCAAACCGTATCTTGACCAATTACTTGCGGACAAAAAAGTCCGCCACAGTCGTCTGACGTTCTACAAGCCGCAACCCCAACCGTACCGGAGACGTTCGTCGCGCCAGGAGAGGAATCTTCAAAAAGTGGCACTGGCTCGGGATTTGGATAATTGAAATATTCGGCTACACCTGAAATTTTTAAAGGGAAAACAATGTTTTGAGAAGTAAAAGTAAATTTCAAAGGCACAGCGTGACCCTCGCGCAATTGCGCCTCCACACCCCCGGACAATGATTTTGTATCAATCTTAATGGCCGTAAAATACCATTTATTGTCTAAATAATCGTCAAATAAATATTTTGCTTCCTCGGGAAATTGATATTTATTTTCTTTGAGCCAATTAAAAAGGGCGTCTCGATCGTCGGCTTCCAAAACGGCAATATCATAATATTCAACTTTTTTTGTTTCAACCACGGTCACGCCGCTTCTTGCCGGCGCCGCATCCTCGGCTATCCCGCCATACATTGGCATTACCCCATAGTCGTATTGGGGCTCAGTCAAATTCGCCAGAGCCGTAAATAACTCGTCAGTAGATTTGGTGACCTCTGGTCGGGCAGGGGTTGGAACAATCCAACTAAAATCTTCCGCGTTGCCGCGAAAAGTAACGGAAAGGATCATGGTTTCCGTATTTTTGTCATGAAAAATAACGGCCTTCTGATCGGTTTCCTGCATCCAATAATTTTGTGGGGGAAAAATCGCTCCGTCGGCCGATGCCACGGCGGGAAAAATTATTGCCACCAAACTAATCACTGCGAAAAATCCTTTAAATTTTTTCATAATCTAATAAGTTAGTTATTACTTATTACTTATTAATTTTTTTCCTAACGCAGCTTTTAGCACGTCATCCACCTCTTTGGCAAAAATAAATTTTAAATCCTTTCTAACATTGGCCGGAAGTTCCTCTAAATCATTCCTGTTATCCTCCGGCAAAATAATTGTCTTAATGTCTGCCCGATGGGCGGCCAAAACTTTTTCCTTAACTCCCCCGATTTCCATGGCTCGGCCGCGAAGCGTAACTTCGCCGGTCATCCCAACATCTTTTCTAATTGGCCGGCCGGTGAGAACTGAAATAATCGCCGTGGCCATGGCCACGCCAGCCGAGGGACCGTCCTTCGGAATTGCCCCGGACGGAACGTGAATATGAACATCAGAATCCTTATAAAATTTATCTTTAATTCCAAGCGATTTAGCACGCGAACGAACATAAGAATAAGCCGCCTGAGCCGATTCCTGCATTACCTTGCCCAGTTGTCCGGTTAAAATCAGCTGTCCTTTACCCGGCATTTTTGTTGCTTCGATCAAAAGTATTTCTCCGCCTGCCTGCGTCCAGGCCAAACCAGTCGCCACCCCGACCTCGTCTTTTTTCTCGGCCATGGTTGTGTGATATTTTGCCGGTCCTAAAAATTGGTGCAGATCGGAAATGCCGACTTTATAATTTTTATCTTCTCCCTCGGCGATTTTTCGCGCTACTTTTCGGCAAACGGCGGCGATATTTCTTTCAAGCTCGCGAACGCCGGCTTCTCGCGTGTAGTCCCTAATGATGGTTTTTATAGCCGGCTCGGTAATGACAAGTCGATTGCCATTATCAAGACCGTTTTCTTTCAATTGTTTCGGAATTAAAAACTTTTCTGCGATGTGAAATTTTTCCTCTTCAATGTAGCCGGGAAATTCAAGCATTTCCATTCTATCCCGAAGCGCGGGCGGAATAGTGTCTAAAACATTGGCTGTGGTAATAAACATCACGTCAGACAAATCAAACGGCACTTCCAAATAATGATCGGAAAAGGCGTAATTCTGTTCCGGATCCAGCGCCTCGAGGAGTGCGGCCGAAGGATCACCCCTGAAATCGGCGCCAACTTTGTCAATTTCATCAAGCATGAAAACGGGATTTTTTGTCCCGGATGTATTGACACCTTGAATAATTCTCCCCGGCAGAGCGCCGACATAAGTCCGGCGATGGCCGCGAATTTCCGCTTCGTCACGAATGCCGCCGAGCGACATCCTGAAAAATTTTCTGCCAAGCGACCGCGCGATAGATTTACCGATCGAGGTTTTACCCGTGCCCGGCGGACCGGAAAAACAAAGAATCGGACCTTTTATTTTTCCAACTAATTTTTGCACGGCCAAATATTCAAGCACCCGCTCTTTAACTTTATCCAAACCGTAGTGATCATCATCCAAAATCTTTTTGGCTTTTTTAATATCAACCTTACTTTCACTTTTTTTACCCCAGGGCAGTGCCACGAGCCAATCAAGGTAAGTTCTAATGTAGGAAATTTCTGGACTGAAAGACGGCATTTTTTCCAAACGACCAAGTTCTTTTAGGGCCTGCTCCTTCGCCTCTTTGGGCATATCTGCTTTTTCAATTTTTTCCTTTATCTCTTCAACTTCAGTTCGCCCGCCAGCCATGCCTAATTCTTTTTCAATCGTCTTCATCTGCTCACGCAAAAACATTTCCTTTTCCATTTTTCCCAATTCCTTGCCCGTTTCATCCTGAATTTTGTGGGCCATGCGTAAAACTTTCAACTGCCGACTTATCGCCGCGGCCAACTTTTGTAATTTATCCTCAATATTATCCGCCTCGAGAATTTCTTGTTTCTCTTCCACTTTAAAATCTAAATTTATTGTCATCAAATCAGCCAGCTCCCACGGATCAGTAATGTTTAAAATTACAAGCAAGACATCAAACGGCACAGTCGCACCAAGAGAAACGCATTCCTTAAATTGATTTATCAAACTGTAAACCATGGCTTCAATCCGTTCGGTCTTTTTTACTTTTGGTTCGGGGGATAATTCAATTCTGACTTTTATAAAAGGGTCCGTCTCTAAAAATTCAGTAATTTTAGCGCGGACCATTCCTTCAACTACAACTCGAACCGAACCGTCCGGCTGCTTGGTAACTTCTCGAACTTTAGCCAACGTGCCAGTCAAATACAGATCTTCTTTTTGGGGCTCTTCTGACCCATCTTTTTTCTGGGCAACACAAACCGCCAACTGGTCATGTTGCATGGCAAAATCCAGGGCGTGCAAAGTTTTCTGCCTTTTAATCATCAACGTAATGGCCACTCTCGGAAAAACAACCACATCAACGAGCGGGATAACTGCCAACTCTTTTTTTGCCTTACCGTCTAGGGTTCCTAAAAATTTTTCTGCCTCCATATTATAAAAATATTTCTTAATATTTAATACGAAATTTTTACTTGAAAGGTAACGGTACTTGTTTTCCTTGCAGACCGCGCGCCATCTTCCGACCAGCGGTGGTTAATTTTATTTCCCGAATAAACCACTTTTTCGGCGTCCGGAGACCATAACCAACAAGAAAACCATTGTCAATTAATCGTTCCAAGGATTTAGTGACAATATTTACTCTATCCTCCATCTTGGGCGGCCGTTTCTGTTTTTCATAAAACCGCAAAATTTTTCCGCGGCCAAATTTGTCTTTTTCGGCGTAGCCCAAGCCCAAAACATACTTTTGGAGATGGGATAATTTCATACCCTAATGATAGCAAAAAAATGGCTTAATGTAAATTTAAAAAGCGACCGTTTTGGCCGCTGATTTTTGTGCTTAATTTGTTATTCAATTTTACTTAAATCTCCATCCAAAATCGTCGGCTGCATGGCCACAATTTCATCTTTATAACCTATTTCCGGAATTGGGTTCAGAAGAAAAATTTTCTTGTTCAAAACATGAGCGAAACCCATCTCCAAAAAAGTATTACCGCCGATGTAATTCAGCACACCGTGGCGCTCACCATTTAAAACTAAAATTGCGTCACCTTTGCTTATTTCCCCAAAATAAAATTTAATTAAGCCATATTTAATCTTATTGGCAGCCGATTCCCCCGGGTTCTCTGGAAGTAAATTACCATCAGCATATTTCTCGGCGCGGTGAGGCAAAACTACGGAGTGGCTGCGAAGAGTCAGTTCTTTCTTAAATTCCATCATTTGTCTGAAAAAAATCATACTGCCACAAACAACAATTTTCATATTATTTTTCTACCACCTTAATATGCGCTTCTTTCAATTGCTGCTCCGGCAGTTCTGACGGCGCGCCCATCATTAAATCTCTCGCGTCGGAAGTTTTGGGAAAAGCCATCACTTCACGAATGTTTGGTTCGCCGGCAAAAATCGCGGCAAGGCGATCAAAGCCAGATGCAATACCACCGTGCGGCGGCGCACCATAAGTAAAGGCCTCAAACATGTGGCCAAAGCGCACCTCGGCATCGTCTTTACCAACGCCAAGCAGTCGGAAAATTTTTGATTGCAACATACGATCGTGGATTCTAATGCTTCCTCCGCCGACTTCATACCCATTTAAAACCAAATCATAAGCATAAGCCCGAACATCAAGCGGATGTTCATCCAACATTTCCAAGTCCTCCTTATGCGGCATGGTAAAAGGATGATGGGAAGAAACTAATTTCTTTTCGCTGTCTGACCAAACAAAAAGTGGAAAATCAACCACCCAACAAAAAGCCAGTTCATTTTTATCGTTTTTATCTTTTCGTAAATCCGGCTTGTCGGTCTTATATTTTTTCATTGCCTCATCATAAGTCAAAACCGGAAACGGAATTTTTTGAATTTTTTTATCCAGCGCCACGATCTTCGCCAAATGGATCATCATCTCTTCGGTCAATTTCATAACATCTTCCTGTTCCACAAAAGACATCTCCATATCAATCTGGGTAAATTCCGGTTGGCGGTTGCCGCGCTGATCTTCGTCGCGAAAACATCGGGCAATTTGAAAATATTTTTCAAACCCGGCCACCATCAACAATTGTTTGAACTGCTGAGGTGACTGCGGAAGAACATAAAATTTTCCCGGATGAATTCTCGAAGGAACCATATATTCCCGCGCTCCTTCGGGTGTGCCTTTGGTGATGTAGGGCGTTTCAATTTCCACAAAGTCCTGTTCGTGCAAAAAATTCTTGATTTCATCCAGCATCTGACTGCGTAACATTATATTTTTTCTCATTCTTTCACTTCGCAAATCAAGATATCTATACTTCAAACGTAATTCTTCGCTTATAACGCTCGTGTCTTTATCAATTTCAAAAGGCAATGTCTTTGATTCATTTAAAATTTCCAATTTTTTCGCCTCAATTTCCACTTTGCCGGTGGCGAGATTCGGATTAATCATTTTTTCCGGCCGAGCTTTAACCGCGCCCGTTATGGCGACCACAAATTCCGAACGAAGTTTATCGGCCAAAGCCATAAAATCCTTATCTTTCGAGGCAAAAACAACCTGAACTAAACCAGTTGTGTCGCGCAAATCAATAAAAATAATTTTGCCCATGTCGCGGCGGACATGAACCCAACCCTTGAGAATAACTTCTTCGCCAACTTTATTAACCGTGTCTTTAATTAATGTTCTGTTCATAAAAAATATTTATGGTCTTAATCTATTAATCATTCTTGGAAAAGGAATTGTCTCGCGAATGTGATGAATCCCACACATCCAACCTGTGATGCGCTCAAGTCCATAGCCAAAACCCGAATGTGGGACCGAACCGTATTTTCTTAAATCCAAATACCACTCGAAATCTTCAAGCGGCATTTTTTCTTCTTTCATCCGCGCAAGCAGTAAATCATAATTATCCTCGCGTTCCGAGCCGCCGATAATTTCTCCGTGGCCTTCCGGGGCAATTAAATCTGATCCCAAAACCACTTCTGGATTTTCCGGATCGCGCTTCATATAAAATGCCTTGATTTGCCGCGGCCACTTTTCCACAAAAATCGGCACGTCAGAGTCCTGCGTTAACAATGTCTCATCATCGGCGCCCAGATCTTCCCCATCTTTAATATCAGAACCAAGCGCTTGAACTTTTTTAATCGCTTCGGTGTAAGTAATCCGACCGAACGGCGCTTGAACTTTTTCTAATTTTGAAATATCACGCTCTAAAATTTCTAATTCTTTTCTATTATTTTCCAAAACTTTTTTTACGATATAACAAATCAATTCTTCCTGAATTTTCATATTACCTTCATGGTTTACAAAGGCCGCTTCGGCGTCCATCATCCAAAATTCGGTGAGATGTCGGCGGGTTTTTGATTTTTCCGCCCGAAAAGTCGGACCGAAATCAAAACATCGGCCAAAACTCATCGCTGCGGCTTCAAGATAAAGTTGTCCGGATTGGGCGAGATAGGCCTTTCCTAAATCAAAATATGGAACTTCGAATAAAGTTGTTGTTCCCTCGCAGGCGGTCGGAGTTAAAATCGGCGTATCAATTTTTATAAATCCATTCTGATTAAAATATTCATACGTCGCGTTGATGACGGTGTTTCTAATCCGGAGGGTTGCCCATTGTTTTGAGGAGCGAAGCCAGAGGTGTCTTTGATCTAACAAAAACTCCGGGCCATGTTCCTTTTTCCCGATTGGATATTCCTCGGCAACCTGCACTAACTTCAAACTTTTCACTTGTAATTCATACTCTTCTTTTTTAGGGTGTTTGCTGACCGTGCCGGAAATTTCCGCCGAGGTTTCCATAGTTATTTTTTCGCATGCTTCCCAAACTTCCGGCGCCACTTCTTTTTTAGAAACAATCGCCTGGACAAAACCGGAGCCGTCGCGGACTTGCAAAAAGAAAATGCTGCCTGACGAGCGAAAATTATAAATCCAGCCCCGGACGGCGACTTCCTGGCTTAAATATTGGCTAATGTCTTTCAACAAAATGGTTTGCATATAAATAATTTGTTGATTGCGTTCGCTCGGAGATAAAAGGACAATTTTTATCTCGCTCGCTCACTTATCAATAATTGTTTAATTATAGATTATTTCCTCAATAAAATCAATAATTCTAATTGTTATCTGCGCTCACTCGGAAATGAAATAAAATTCATTTCTCTCACTCGCTTGATAATAAAAAGCCGACCCATTCCCCCTTTGGGTCGGCAGATGAGTTCTCTCTCCAGTTCTGCGACGGCTAAGGTGCTTCGCTCATCCCCTCGAGGGGGTCATCCTCCCTGAGGAGATAGTCGAGCACGGCGGCCCTCATCCACATGCCATTCCGCTCCTGGCGCCAGATCTTGATGCGGGGATCGTGGTCGCAGGCCGGATCGAGTTCCTCGCGTCGCGGCAGAGGATGCATGACGATGGCGTGCGGCCCTAGGATCTTGAGGTGCTTCGGCTTGAAGCAGAATGGACCGATGTCCACCATGGACGACTCGCCCTTGCTCTTGTCGTGCTCATCCTGGATGCGGGTCATGTAGACCGCATCGGCTTCGTGAACTGCCTGATCTAGGTCCTCTGTCTCCACGAAGGGAATGTCGTGCTTCTTGAGGAACGCCTTGATGTCCTTCTTCATCCGAAAGGCCCTGGGTGAGACGAAGATGAGACGGATGCCCGGGTAGTGCCGCATGAGGTAGGCGAGCGACCGGACCGTCCGGCCACGCGCGAGATCGCCGACCATGGCAATGGTCTTACCCTCGATCCCGCCCAACTCGCGGAACTCGCGATGCAGGGTGTAGACATCGTGCAGGGCCTGGGTCGGATGCTGATCCCGGCCCGAGCCGCCGTTCACGACGTGGGCCGCGTGCCACGATTGGCGTCGCAGTTCACGGTCGAAGTACTCGGCCGCTTGTTTGGCCAAGTCCTTTTCGGGCGAACGTATGATAACGACGTCCGCGTAAGAAGCGAAGGTCGCCACAGAATCGATCGGCGTTTCGCCCTTCACCTCCGACGAAGTGCTCGGATCATGAATCTCCAACCAATCCATACCGAGCGTCTGGCAGGCGGCCTTGAAGGAGTTGAAAGTCCGCGTCGAGGGCTGAGTGAAGTAGAGCGCCGCCCGCTTGTCCGGATGGCGCCGCTTCATCGCGAGAACCCCCTCCTTCGTCTTGCACGTCTCCCTGATGCGCGTCGTCAGCCGACAGAGGTAGTCGAGCAGCGGGCGATCGAAATCCCGCGCTTCCAGAACATGGCGCAACCGTTTCATCTTCCTCCTCCTTCATCATTTCTTTGGCACCAAAAAACAGCGGAGGGTCCTCCTCCGCCGTCCGGTGTCAACGTTCTGGGTTTGAGTTTATCAAATATGGAGTGTCCGCGTCAAATGGTTTATCCACATGGCACTTTTCAACTCTCGGTCCTGGTGCATCGCAAAAAAGGTGTCAATAATTTTCGCTATTTCTTTAATGTGCCCTCTGCTAATTTTAAGCGCTGCTATTTTTTTAAAATCATTTTGTAAAACAAAGCGTAAAATCTTAATCGCCACAGTGGAAATCGGCAAATCTGTTTTACCGCACTGTCCGCAAAGCAAACCGCCACGGCTTGCGTCAAAAAAATTTCCGTTCGGAAGGATCTTCTTTTTACATTTTACGCAAGTATAAAGTTCTGGGGTCCAACCTAGGGGCGCCATCAATTTCAGAACAAAAAACTTTGACAGCGCGTACAATTTTAAAAAATTTTTAATTTTACCATCATCAAAAATTTCTAACATCCCGTGGAGCAATTCGTAAATTTTTAAATCCGCATGCTCTGGCTTGGTAAAAATATCTACGACTTCCAGACAGAAACTTGCCAGCACGGTTTTTACTAAATCACTTTTTATATTCAAAAAATTTTTTGCTCGTTCCGCGCCGGCTATCTGGTAATAATTCTTTCCCGGCGCGACCATTAAATTCACGATGGAAAATAATTCTAAATGCCCAGCCATTTTACTTTTTATTTTACGCACGCCCTTGGCTACGGCCTCGATTTTTCCGAGTTCATCAGTATAAATTACAAAAAGACGATCGTTTTCACGACAGTCCAATTTCCTTAAAATTATACCTTTAAGAAGCCGCGTCATTTTTTTCTGTCAAAAAAACTTTGTAAAATAATCATGGCGGCCACGGCATCGCGATCTTTTACTCCCGACTCGGCCATAAGGGCGTCCACCATGGCGCTCGTTAATCTTTCATCTTCCGTTTCAACCGGCGTGTTTAAATTATTTTTTAAAAAATTTACAAAGCGAGAAATCTCTTTTGCCTGTGGTCCTTTTTCGCTCGCCATAGTAAGCGGCATTCCCACCACAATTTTTTCTACATTTTCTTTTTCGCAAATATTTTTTATTTCTTCCAACAAAAAATCTTGTCCTTTATTCTCCAAAATCAAAAACGGCGAGGCAATTTTTGTCTCGTCATTCCCAGTGGCCAAACCAACTCTTTTTTCTCCGTAATCAATTCCTAAAAAATTCATAATTTTGTTAGAATTTCGTGACCTTCGTCCGTTACGGCAATCGTATGTTCAAAATGAGCGGCAAGAGAACAATCAACTGTTTCAACCGTCCAGCCGTCGTCACGTTTTGTCCGCACTGCTGCGGAACCGGCGCAAACCATTGGCTCAATACAAATAGTCATTCCTTTTTTTAATTCAACGGGCGCCTCATCACCGTCCCAAAAATTGGGGACGCGCGGCGGCTCGTGTACCCGCTTGCCGACGCCGTGGCCGACCAAATCTCGCACGACCGAAAACCCCGCCCCTTCCACGCGCCCTTGAACCGCTTTTGCAATATCATGAATGAAGTTGCCAGGCTTCACTTGGTTTACCCCGACTTCAAGGGACTCTCTCGTTACCTCAATTAATCTTTTCGCTTCCGACGTTATTTTACCAACCCCGACAGTCAGAGCCGCATCAACAAAAAGTCCGCTTTGATCGGCCGGGTATTTTAAACCCAAGTCCAAACAAAGCACATCGCCCTCGCGAAGAAGCCGACCGGGAAGCGCCGGCGCGTGAACCACTTCTCGATTTATCGAAGTACATAAAGTCGTAGGAAACGGCGTGTCGCCAGGACTTGGCGCATAACCCCGGAAAGCCGGCAGAGCGCCGTTCTCGGCGATTAACCTTTCAGCCAATTCATTCAACTCAGCCGTACTCACGCCCGGCTTCGCGGCCAGAGCCAATTCTTTTAAAACTATGGCTAAAATCTTGCCAGCCTGCCTCATAATTTCCATTTCTTTTGGAGTTTTGATAATTATTTTTTCCATGATTTTTAATTTTTCTTTTCAATTTCCTCAACAATATTTTCAAAAATTTTTTCTATCGTCCCGATTCCATTTACTTTTATAAGTTTTCCCCTTTTTTCATAATAATTTATAAGTGGCTCTGTTTCCGTATGATAAATTTGAAGACGCTTCGCGATCGCCTCAGGTTGATCATCATCACGCGTCACAAGATGTCCTTCGCAAACATCACAAATTCCATTCTGCCGCGGCGGCTTGTTTAAAACATTATAAATCGCGCCACATTTAGAACAAACTCTCCGACTCGCCAATCTCTCTTGAACTTCCTCATCTTTTATTTCAAGCAAGATCACCAAATCCAAACCAATATCTTTTTCTAAAACTTCAAGCTGATTCATATTTCGAGGATAGCCGTCTAAAATAAATCCACTCTGATATTTTGGCGTACTAATCTCTCCTAAGACAATCCCGTTTATACTTTCATCCGGCACGAGCTGACCCTTATTGATTAGGGCGTCCGCCAATTTACCAAGCTCTGTTTTATTTTTTATCTCTGTACGTAAAACTTCACCAGTTGATAATACTGGCAAATTATATTTTTTCGCGAGCATCTCGGCCTGCGTCCCCTTACCAGATCCTTGAGACCCAAACATGGCGATTTTTAACGGTCCCTTCATAAGAGCAAAACCCACACTTTTGTGTGGGCTACTATTTGTAAATCAAATTTTTTAATTTTTGATAATCAACTGAAGAAATTTCTCCGGCCTGCATCAGTTTATAAAGTTCCGGAATAACATGCACCCGATATTCTTCCACCGTCACTCCGCCCGAACCCATAAATTTAACAATCAAATTTTTCACGACCGACCGCTGCTCTTGACTCAATGTTCCGATGCGAAAAAGCGTTTTTTCAATTTCAAGCGAAGTTATAAAGAGCATTCCCTGCTTTTTGCTTTTTCCACTGCCTAAAATAGTACCAAAAAAACCCATACAAAAAATTTAAAAAATTAATTTTAAATTTTTATAATCCGTCGTATTCTCTCATCGTCAATTGCGAATCAATTTGTCTGATGGTCTCAATAACCACTGAAACAACGATCAAGACACTCGTCCCGCCAAACTGCAAAACCTGCACGCCGGTAATTTGCTGTAAAATCATTGGCAAAACGGCGATAAGCGCGAGAAATAACGCGCCCGCTAAAATAATCCTATTGGTCGTCGCCCCGAGATACTGGGCAGTTGGCACCCCCGGTCTGATGCCGGGGATGAAGCCGCCATTTTTCTGAAGGTTTTCAGCAATCTGTTGCGGGTGGAAAATGACTGCCGTGTAAAAATAAGTAAAACCAAATACTAAGATGAAATAAAGCAGGCCGTAAATCAATTGATTCCGGAAAATATCAACTACCCATTGGGCCGCTCCTGCAATCCAAGCGGTTTTTGCTTGCACAAAAAATTGCGCAATCATTGGCGGGAAAAGGATGATGGAGATGGCAAAAATAATCGGGATTACGCCGGCCATGTTAACTCGCAAAGGTAGATGCGTAGACATACCGCCATACATTCTATTTCCCCTGACCTGCTTGGCGTAAGAAACCGGAACTTGCCTCTGGCCTTCGGTTATGACAACCACTCCGACGATTGTCACGAGAGCGATCACAGCGAAAATAACAAAATTTAAAACCTGCGAAGCATCAAAGACAACAAGCGCTTGCTGCACCGCCGCCGGTAAACCAGTAATAATGCCGGCAAAAATCAACAATGAAATACCATTACCAATTTTCTTTTCAGAAATTAATTCGCCAATCCACATTAAAAAAACTGTTCCTGCGGTTATTGTAACGATTGTGCTGATTAATCTCCACGAGGAAACGTCGGTGATAATCGGGCTGGCCGACTGACGGAACATGGCAATCATACTGTAGGCCTGAATCGCCGCGAGAGGAATTGTCAAAATTCTTGTCCATTGGTTAATTTTCTGCCTCCCATGTTCTTCCTTTGATACCTCTTCCAGCCGCGGAATAATCATTATCAAAAGTTGAAAAATAATGGACGCGGTAATGTATGGAGCTACGCCCAACATCACAATGGAAAAATTTTCCATACTGCCGCCGGAAAAAACATTTATCAATCCCAGCAGTTGGTTTGACTCAAAAAATTTCTTTAAATTTTCAACATTAACTCCGGGAACGGGAATATGCGCCGCCAAACGAAAAATACCCAACATCGCTAAAATAAAGAGGATATTTTTGCGCAAATCGGGAATTTTCCAAATTTGAGTTAACTTTTTCCACATAAGTATAAATTGCTAAATGGTTATATCGCTAAACTGTTTTTAAAACAACAATTTAACCATTTTACAATATAACAATTTTTCCGCCCGCCTTCTCTATTTTTTCTTTCGCGCTCGCGGAAACGGCACAACCTTCAATCATCAATTTTTTCTTCACTTCTCCATCGCCTAAAATTTTGACTTCTACTTTCATTTTACCAACTAATCCCTTTTCTAACAATGTCTGTGGCGTCACTTTGTCCCCATCTTTAAATTTTTTCTCTAAATCAGAAACATTAACCACCGCCATCTTTTTATAAGGGCTCTTAAAACCACGGCTCTTTGGGGTAGATAAAAGCAACCGTCTGATGCCCATCAGCTTCAATCCCTTTTTACCTCCGGATCTCGCCTTCTGACCTTTTTGACCGCGGCCGCTATAAGTGCCCGTGCTGCCGAGGCCCCGGCCGACTCTTTTAACTTTTTTCTTTGATCCGGAAAACGGTTTAATTGTATGTAACGACAATGACATAATTATTCCCTTAATTTTAGCCTCAATTTACTTAAAGCATTAATTGTCGCTCGGCTGATATTAATTTTATTTTTAGAACCTAAAATTTTTCCAACCACATTGGGAACGCCGGCAAGTTCCAAAACACTTCTCATTGCTCCCCCGGCTTTAACGCCCGTGCCTTTTGGAGCTGGTTTAAGTAAAATTATAGCCGCGCCAAATTTCTCCCTTATTTCGTAAGGTATCGTTTCATTTTTTTGCGGAACATTAACTAAATTTTTTTCCGCCTTGGTTCCTGCCTTGGCTACAGCGGCGGTCACATCTAATCCTTTAGCCACAGACATTCCGACCCGCCCCTTTTTATCACCAACAATTACGCAAGCGCGGAATTTCATTCTTTTGCCGCCGGCCGTCACTCTTGTGACACGGGCGATCTCAAGAATTTTTTGCTCAAATTCTTTTTCTTTATCAAAATCCTTTTCTCTGCCCCTACCTCTTCTTTGTCCTTTATTAATCATAGAAATATCAAAACTTAAAATTTAAGTCCGCCTTCTCTTGCTCCGTCGGCAACAGCTTTTATCCGCCCGTGATATTTATAACCACCCCGATCAAAAACAACAGCTTCAACCCCCAACTCTTTTGCCTTCGCGGAAATTAATTTACCAACTTCATAAGCAATAGCCACCTTCGGAGTTTTTCCTCCCAAATCTTTTGGCTGGGCAGCGGTCGTTGTTTTTCCTTTACCCGCTTTTTTACTACCAAAAACAGCATCAGACACGGTTGCTATAGTGTGCCCCCCCACGTCATCAATTAACTGAGCTGAAATATGTTTTAAGCTTCGAAAAACAAAAAGTCGCGGCTTCTTTTTTGTGCCAGATATTTTTGCCCTGATGCGTGCATGGCGTCTTGTCTTTTTTTCTTTTTTAATTTTTTCTGAATTTTTCATAAAATCTTTTCAAATTCTATTTCTAGATTCTAGTTTTTAAGCTGCTCCCGCGCCCGCGGCTTTGGCCGCTTTACCCGCTTTCTTTCTAATTATTTCGTCAACATACTTAATTCCCTTACCTTTGTACGGCTCCGGCAATTTCAGGGCGCGAATCTGAGCCGCTATTTCACCCACGAGCTGCTTATCAACACCGCTTAAAGAAATCACATTTTTTTCAATCTCGGCCTTAATCCCTTTCGGTAAAATAAATTCAACCGGATGAGAAAAGCCCAGATTTAAAGTCATCTTATCTCCGCTCACTTGGGCTCTAAATCCAACACCATTAATTTCCAACTTTTTTTCAAAACCGGAAGTAACACCAATAACCATATTCTTTATTAAACTGCCGTAAAGCCCCCAAAGCGCATTGTTATCTTTTATCTCCGGCTTCAAAACGGTAACCATAACCTGATCGGCCGAAACCGTTACGGTAACATGGGGATGAATTTTCAAACTCAATTCACCTTTCGGTCCTTTAACCATAACCGAAGATTTATCGATTTTTACTTCGACACCTTTGGGAATTAAAATTGGTTTTTTACCTATTCTAGACATAATATTTTAATAAATTTCGCAAAGTACTTCTCCGCCCAAACCGGCCTTGGCGGCTTCACGCGCCGTCATAAGTCCGCCCGAAGTGGAAACTATGGCAATACCAAGTCCGCCAAGAACTTTTGGTAAATTATCTTTTGAGGTATAAACTCTTTTGCCCGGCTTACTTATTCTTGTAAGTTTTCTGATAACGGACGATCCCTCCCGGCCGTATTTCAAAAAAACCTTTAATTGCCTTTCCTTTTCCAAAATATCAAAACCACTAATAAATTTTTCCTTTTCCATAATTTTAGCGATTTCTAACTTAATCTTGGAAAAAGGAATAATAACCTCCGCCTTTCTTACAAGGGCAGCGTTTCTGATTCTAGTTAGCATGTCTGAAATTGGATCCATAGTATTATTTAAACTGTTAAATGGTTAATTGACCTCTACCAACTTGATTTGGTTATGCCGGGAATTTCCCCGCGATTGGCCAATTCTCTAAAGCATATCCGACACAACTCGAACTTTCGCATGTATCCCCGTTTTCTGCCGCAACGCCAACAACGTCTCACTTCGCGAGATTTGAATTTCGGTTTCTTTATTGATTTTGAAATTTGAGCTTCGGTTGCCATAATTTTTCTATGCTTCCTGGAATGGGAAACCCAATAATTTTAATAATTCTAATCCCTTTTCTTTATTTTTAGCCGTCGTTCGAACCGTCACCTGCAAACCATGAACTTTTTCGATCTCCTCGGATTTTATTTCCGGAAAACTAATATCTTCTCTAAAACCGATCGATAAGTTTCCTTCTTTATCTAAAAATTTAGGAGACAATCCGCGAAAATCTCGAACTCTGGGCAAAGTAATGTGAATTAATTTATCAAGAAAATTATACATTCTGTCGCCACGCAAAGTAACCATCATCCCAACCGGCATACCTTTTCTTATTTTAAAATTAGAAATGGATTTTTTGGCAAGTGTTTTTACCGGCTTCTGACCAGTAACTTTTTTAAGAGTATCTTCAACAACATCTAATACTTTAGCATCTTGCAAGCTCTGTGAAAGACCAACGCTAACCACAACCTTCAAGAGGCTAGGAACGGCTAAATTGTTATCATAGCCAAATTTTTGCTTTAAAGCAGGGATAACTTCTTTTTGATATTTAGTTTTTAATCTATTTTCGTTTTCCATAAACTTTTATACTCAAACTTTAATCTATAACTTCCTTACATTTTCTGCAAATTCTGACTTTTTTCCCACTTTCTAAAATCTTATGTCCAACTCTTGTCGGCTTAGCACATTTAGAACAGACCAACAAAACTTTAGCGGCTTGCAATGGTGCTGGAAACTGAATGCGTTGTCCCTTTTCTCCTGAACGGCGGGGTCGCATATGTTTAACCACCAAATTCAAACCTTCAATGACAATTCTTTTCTCCTCGGGAAAAACCTGGAGCACTTTTCCTTCCTTGCCCCGGTCCTTACCAACCATGATCTTCACTTTATCTGATTTTTTTATTTTCATATGTTTACATTTATAAAACTTCTGGCGCTAAAGAAATAATTTTAACAAAACCTTTGGGGCGAAGTTCTCTCGCTACTGGACCAAAAATTCTCGTGCCCTTTGGCTCTTTACTCTTTTTATCGATAATCACGGCCGCGTTATCATCAAATCTAACATAAGTTCCATCCGGCCGCCTGGTTTCTTTTCTTGTTCTAATAATCACGGCGTGAACAACGTCGCTCTTTTTTACCATGCCGTGCGGTACCGCTTCCTTGACGACGCAGGTAATTATATCTGAGATTCTGGCATATCTTTTTTTGTAGCCGCCCAAAACCTTAATACACTGGAGTTTTTTTGCTCCGGTATTATCGGCAACGGTAAGCATTGTGCGATGTTGAACCATATTTTAATAACTATTTAATTTTCTCTACCACGCGCCATCTTTTTTCTTTGGAAAATGGTCGGCACTCCTCAAAAATAACTTCATCACCAATCTTATATTCATTTTTTTCATCATGAACTTTGTATTTTTTACTAATACGAAATCTCTTACCGTACTTCGGATGAACTTTAACGCGATCAACTTTAACCACAGCCGTTTTTTCCATGCCGTGAGAAACGACCACTCCTTTAAATTTTCTTTTATTTTTTCTTTCTTCTGACATAATCAATAAAATTATTTATTTGGAACCTTCGGCTGTTTTTTTCTTTCTTCCTGCAACGTCAAAATCCTGGAAATTATTTTTTTGGCGACCCGTATCTCCCTAACATCTTTCATTTGCCGTGACGCTACTTTAAATTTAAAATTTTCCAAATCTTCGCGGGACTTGTTAAACATCGCTCCCAGTTCTTTGTCGCTCTTTGTTTTTAATTCTTTAAATTTCATAAATATCTTATTCTTGCTTCGAAACAAAAGTTGTTTTTAAAGGTAGTTTATGGGAAGCCAATCTCATCACTTCTTTGGCCGCTTCAAACGTAATGCCATCCATCTCAAAAAGAATCATCCCCGGTTTAATTGGTACAACATAATGATCAACCGCCCCTTTGCCGCCGCCCATCGGAATTTCATTTCCTTTAGTGGTCACGGGTTTATCTGGGAAAATTCTAATCCAAATTTTGCCTCCCTTTCTCAGGGCTCGAATCAACGTTCTTCTGACAGCCTCTATTTGCCTCGCCGTCACCCAGGCATAACCAAGTGATTTCAAACCAAAACTGCCAAAACTAAGATTGGTTTTGCGGCTGGCAATACCTTTTCCTCGTCTTCTTCCCTTGAAGACCTTTCTGTGTTTTACTTTTTTAGGCATCAACATAGTTAGAATCTATATTTTCTATTATTTGAATACTTCTCCTCGATAAATCCACACTTTTATCCCAACGGCTCCATAAATGGTAAAGGCCGCCTCGCTCGCGTAATCAATATCAGCGCGCAAAGTATGAAGTGGAATTTTACCCCAAGAGAGCGTTTCATCCCTCGCGATTTCCGCGCCGTCAAGTCGTCCCGAAACAACAACTCTAACACCCTTGGCCCCGCCTCGTTCAACTCTGGAAATCGTTTGCTTCATCACTCTTCGGAAAGGAATTCTTTTTTCGATATCGGCAATCATGGTTTGAAGAACAATTTCGGCCGAAAGAGAAGGATTTTGTACTTCCTGCACATTCAAATTTAAGACCGTCTTTTTATCCAAAAATTTTTCCTTGATTTTCTTTTTTAAATCCTCAATTCCCGTTCCGGCGTGACCAATGATTAACCCCGGTTTGGCTGAGTGAATTATCACCGTCACGGCGTTAGCCGTTCTTTCAATTTCAATTTTTGCCACCGCCGCAAGAATAAGCAACTTTTTTACAAAACCTCTAATCAAAACATCCTGCTTCAAGCGAAGAGCATAATCTTTTTTGGCAAACCATTTTGAATTCCAAGTATAAATCTGACTTTGCCCTGTTCTGAAAATTTTTGGATGCACTTTCTGTCCCATTGCGCTTGTTAATTACTAAATTAAATTATTTTGAACCAGTTTTTCTTGTAAGAATATTTTTGAAGAATCCTCTAGATTTTTTAACCTCACCTTTTCCCGGGATCGTCTTTTCTGCTTGTTTCTTGCCTGAAGATTCCTCTTCTTTGGCTTCTTCTTTAACTTTTTCTCGGGTAAAAGTTTTAAGCGTTTCCACTACTTTCGGTTTCTCGAGTTCCGGAGCTTTGGCTACCACCGGCTTTTCACTTTCCACCTTTTCTCCCAAAATCAAAGTGATGTGCGCTGATCTTTTTCGGATAGGCGCCGCTCGGCCGAAAGCGCGTGGACGCCATCTTTTCAAAACCGGGCCGCCGTCAACAGTCACTGATTTAATATATAAATTTTCTCTCTTCAATTTAAAATTATTAACAGCATTCGCGATAGCCGAGTTCAACAATTTCAAAACCGTCTTTGCCGAAGCCATCGTCATAAATTGTAATTGGTGAATGGCTTCTTCCACGTCAGAACCGCGGACAAGGTCAACAACCCATCGCGTTTTTCGAGGTGACATCCGAACAAATTTTACTTGCGCTTTTATTTCCATACCCCGTTAGAAATCTGTTTCTGACAGATTAACATTTTTTAAAATTAGTTTATTAACTTTTTATCGCCCCGTCTCTTTTCGAGTGAAAATTTTTTAAATTTTCACCAAGGATTTCTAACGGGGCATAAAATTTATTACCGAGGATAGCGAGTGGAAAAAGTGCTTGCACTTTTTCCCGAACGTCGCAGGTAACATAGGGCTTAATGCCCTCTATTTTTTGGCGGGAGCATCAGTTTTCGTGGCAGCCGTTTCGGCCTTTGCCGTTTCGGCCTGTTTCTGCTCCATTTCTTTTTGCATTTTCCCGCCGTGTCTTATAAACTTTCTTGTCGGGGAAAATTCTCCCAATTTATGACCAACCATATCTTCAATAATCAAAACGGGCAAATGCATTTTCCCATTATGTACGCCGATAGTAAAACCAACCATTTCAGGAGTAATTGTTGAAGCGCGCGCCCAGGTTTTTATCACGGTCTTGTCGTTCGGTTTTAACTTTCCTACCTTGGCGATTAATTTCAGATCCACGTACGGACCTTTTTTTAAACTTCTCGACATATTTAATGGATTACTTTCTGTGTTTAATAATGAATTTATTTGACCATTTATTGGCTTTTCTGGTTTTGACACCAAGGGCGTGTTTGCCCCATTTCGTTTTCGGATATTTCAAACCGATTGGAGAAAGACCTTCGCCGCCGCCGTGCGGGTGATCAACTGGATTCATGGCTTTACCGCGAACAGTAGGACGAATACCGCGATGACGCATTCTGCCGGCCTTACCCCATCGAATCAACCTTCTGTCTTTCGCTCCCACCTCACCAATCGTAGCCATACATTCTTTTTTAACCGCTCTCACTTCTTTTGACGGCAACTTGAGCTGGGCATAATCCCCTTCAACAGCTAAAAGTTGCACACCCATTCCCGCGCTTCTCGCCAAAATTCCACCCTTGCCCGGTTGAATTTCAATATTGTGAACCATGGTCCCGACCGGAATAAATTCGAGAGGCATGCGGTTACCAACTTTTATTTCCACTTTATTTTTTGAAGAAACAATTTCTTCGCCGACCTGTAAACCAAACGGCGAGATAATATATCTTTTCTCACCACCTTGATATCCAAGGAGAGCGAGCCGCGCCGTGCGGTTTGGGTCATATTCAATAGCTAAAACCTTAGCGGGCATATCTAATTTTTCTCTCAAAAAATCCACTCGGCGTAAATATCTTTTCGCGCCGCCGCCTTGATGACGAACCGTTATCTTTCCACCGCTGCGTCCGGAATGTTTTTTCTTTATCATGATCAAGGATTTTTCCGGTTCTGTTTTTGTTATATCTTCAAAAGTATCAACCGAAGATTTCCGTCGTCCAGGGCTTGTTGGATTGTAAATTTTAATCGGCATAATTTTTTAAACTCCTTCGTGAATTTCAATCTTATCGCCCGGTTTTAAAGTAATGATTGCTTTTTTTCTTTTTCTTGTAACTCCAAGGGTTTTTCCATAACGAACTTCTCTTCCTCTCATTTTAACCAAATTGACGCTTTCCGGCTGTACACCGTACGCGTGCCAAATGGCCTTTGCAATTTCAGTTTTATTCGCCCTCGGCGCTACTTCAAAAACATACTGACCAAATTGTCCGAGGAAAGACGCTTTCTCTGTAACCAAGGGTTTTACAAGTATACCCAAAGCTTTGCCCATATCTTTTTTCACGGCAATCTTTTGCTTGCTTTTTGCCTTTTCTTCTACCACCTCCACTTTATTCGGAGCAGCAACTTCTTCTTTTTTTGATTCTTTTTTAAAAAATCCCATAGGTTACTTTTTTAAATTCTTTTCCACGGCGCGCAAACTTTCTATCGGAATCATCAAATAATTATAATTCAAAACATCGGCAACATTTAACCCCTTGGCTTCTGTAGTTTCAACATATGGCAAATTCGCCGCGGATTTAAGAATTTTTTTATCGTTATTGGCCAAAACCAGCAATGTCTTTTTCTCTTTGTTCGGCAAATTATTTAAAATTTCCAAAAACTTTTTAGTTTTGAAACCGTCCATTTCCAATTTATCAAGAAGAACAATTTTTTCGTCGCGAGCCCGATCAGAAAGACACATAAGAAGGGCTTTTCTCTTCATTTTTTTATTTATCTTTTGTTTAAAATTTCTATCTTTTCTCGGACCGAAAACAACGCCGCCGCCAACCCAAAGTGGTGAACGAATGGAACCCTGACGAGCCCGGCCCGTGCCCTTTTGCTTCCACGGCTTAATGCCACCGCCGCGTACTTCGCCCCGATTTTTGGTATGAGCCAAAACCTGCCGGCGATTAGCCGCCTGCGCCAAAACCGCTTGATGAACCAAGCCAACTTTTGTTTCAACATCAAAGATCTCTGGATCAAGTTTTTCTTCTCCAACCACCTCTCCCTTCATGTTATAAATTTTTGTTGCTTTCAACATAATATTTTACCGCTGACTGATAAAAACAATCGCTCCTCGCTTGCCAGGGATTGCCCCTTTCAGCGCGACTAAATTATTCTTTTCATCAACTTCAACTATTTCTAGATTTTTTATTGTTACGCGCTCGCCGCCCATTCTTCCGGCCATTCTCATACCTTTAAAAACTCTCTGCACGCCGCCGGCTCCGATTGAGCCCGGCATACGTAACTGGTCTTTATGGCCGTGCGTCGCCGGATGACCGCGAAAATGATGGCGCTTAACCACACCGGCAAAACCCATACCTCTCGAAATTCCAACAACTGTGACTTTCGCCCCTGATTCAAAAACTGAAGCTTTTATTTCTTGTCCTCTTTGATATTCTCCTGGTTTTTCTATATTAACTTCGGTCAAATGTCTAAAATTTTCTAAATCTTTAAGATGGCCGGCTTCTGGCTTGTTCAACTTTTTGGCAACGTCAAAGCCAATCTGCACCGCGTCCACGCCGTCCTTCTCCTTGGTTTTCACTTGAGTCACCTTACAAGGGCCGGCCGATATCAAAGTCACGGGAATGACTGTACCGTCTTCCTTAAATCTTTGTGACATTTCTATTTTTTTACCAAGTATAAATTTCATACGTCTTTATGAATCTTTCTACTTAATTTTCTGCGTCTGCATCTACGTTCTTCTGCGGAATGATCCGTTGATTAACGTAGATTTACACGCGGAATAATACGAATTAATCCTGTTTAACACACCCTTTTATATAAAACAAAAAACCGAACTTAAAGCCGGCTTTTTCGGTCCCGGATTCTAAGTTTTCTAAATTTCTTGGTTAGTTGTTAAGCCTTCCAAATAGTCAAAGGGCCAGTAGAGGTTTTGTCCGCCCTTTTGGCGAAGAACAATCTTTTATTCTTCCTCAAAAGGGTCAGACATCTTTCTTTACTCTCCCCTAACTAATTAACTTACATTTTTATTTCCACATCCACACCGGCCGGTAAGGCCAGGTTGGTCAGAGCGTCGATCGTCTTAGGCGTTGGTTCCAAAATATCAATCAATCTTTTATGAGTTCTCATCTCATACTGCTCTCGAGCGTCTTTATGAACGAAAGTTGAACGATTAACCGTGTACTTTCGGATTTCGGTCGGCAACGGCGTCGGACCAGAAATTGAAGCGCCAGTTCTTATGGCCGTCTCAATAATGGTCTTTGCCGATTGATCAATAATTTTGTGATCAAAGGCCTTGATCTTAATTCTGATCCTTGGCCGTGCTTCTTCTTTTTCTACTTTTTCAGGATTTTTTGTTTCCATTTTGTTTATTATCAAGCGAGTGAGGGAAATGAAAATGTATTTTCATTTCCGAGTAAGCGCCGATAACACAGGACAGTTCCTTTATCAAGTCCCGTCCCGCAATACTGCGGGACGGGAGTAAGAACGATAAGTTATTTTAAAATCTTAGTCACTGCGCCAGCACCGACGGTTTTGCCGCCTTCGCGAATAGCGAATTTCATTTTCTCTTCAAGAGCTACCGGAACAATCAATTTGATCTTCAAATTAACGGTATCGCCAGGCATAACCATTTCCGTGCCCGCGGGCAATTCCACTTCACCCGTAACGTCAGTAGTTCTGATATAGAATTGCGGCTTGTATCCTTTGAAAAATGGTTTATGTCGGCCACCTTCTTCTTTAGTCAAGGCATAAATCTGGGCTTCAAACTCAGTATGCGGATTGACTGAACCGGGTTTGGCCAAAACTTGACCACGCTCAACGTCTTCTTTTTTAGTACCGCGGAGCAAAATACCGGCGTTATCACCAGCTCGACCTTCATCCAAAGATTTATTAAACATTTCAATACCCGTGATAACCGTCTTCTGGGTATCTTTCATACCGACAATTTCCACTTCATCATTTATTTTGACCATACCTCTTTCAATTCTTCCGGTCACGACTGTACCGCGACCTTCAATTGAGAAGATATCTTCAACCGGCATCAAGAATGGTTTATCGATCTCACGTTGTGGCTCGGGAATGTACTCGTCCAGGGCCTTAACAAGATCCAAAATTGGTTTGGAGGCCTCCGGATCATTCGGATTTTGGAGGGCCTTCAGGGCTGAACCGCGAATAATCGGCGTAGTGTCGCCCGGAAATTCATATTTTTTCAACAAATCTTTTACTTCTTCTTCCACCAAATCAATCAATTCTTTATCTTCAACCATATCAACTTTATTCAAGAAAACGACAATGTAAGGTACACCGACCTGGCGAGCAAGCAAGATGTGTTCTCGAGTTTGAGGCATTGGGCCATCAGTCGCAGACACAACCAAAATTGCGCCGTCCATCTGAGCCGCGCCAGTAATCATGTTTTTGATATAATCGGCATGGCCTGGACAATCAACGTGCGCGTAGTGGCGTTTCTCACTTTCATATTCAACGTGCGCGGTAGCAATAGTAATACCGCGGGCTTTTGATTCCGGGGCTTTGTCCAAATCATCAACGCCTTTTTCCTGCGCGACTCCGCCGTGCGCTCTGAGCACAGACAAAATAGCCGCTGTTAGGGTGGTTTTGCCATGATCAACATGGCCGATTGTTCCCACGTTCACGTGGGGTTTTGCTCGATCGAATTTTTCTGCCATATTTTAAAACTCCTTACGCGACCCCCGATTTTATCGAGGTTTTATCCAGCCGCAAATTATTAATTTTAGACTATTTTCAATTATAATACTTCTTTCTTCTTTTGGCAACCCCGTTTAGAAGTCTGTCAATTTAATTTCAAGTACTTCGCTGAGTCGGAACATTGATATTTCCACACTTCCCGTTAACTCCAAACAAAAAATTTATATAAAAATTTTTGTTTAGGACTTCTAACGGGGCAACTATTCCACTGGCTCAAAATAAAACTGATTTTCTTCTTCTTTCTTTTCCGGAACTTCATCCTCTTGTAGCGGGGTGTCTTCTACCCCGTTTTTCACCTCTTCGCGCCACATAGCAATATCCTGATTTATTTTTTCTATTTTATCTGGTGCGCGAAAATTTGTCAAGTCCTCCGCCGCCGGCCGGTTTTCCGCCAACTTCTCATAATCTTCCATCTTCATCATTACATACGCCTCACCTTTTACCGAATTATAGAAAACAACCTTGTCCCCTGTTTTTTTTATTAGATTGAATAATCTTTCAAAAATTTCTTTCATATAAATTAAATAATTTTTATTTTTTTTCTTTTTCACCAATAATCGTTTCCGCCACATTTCTCGGAACTTCGGCGTAGTTGGCAAATTCCATATTGTAAGAAGCCCGGCCCTGAGACATGGAACGAAGCGAAGTAGCATAACCAAACATTTCCGCGAGAGGCACCATGGCATCAATAACTTTTACTCCGGCGCGATCGCGCATTTCCTGAATCTGTCCGCGCTTGGAATTTAAATCACCGATAACTTCACCCATAAATTGTTCTGGAGTCAAAACTTCCACTTTCATCATCGGCTCAAGCAAAACGAGATTCGCTTTTCTTGCGCCTTCCTGAACAGCGAGAGATCCGGCAATTTTGAAAGCCGCTTCTGAAGAGTCAACCTCATGAAATGAACCGTCAAAAACCGTAGCGCGAACGTCAATCACCGGATAGCCGGCCAAAATTCCTTTTTCCAAGGCCTCTTTAGCGCCTTTACCAATTGGAGCAATATATTCTCTTGGAATCACGCCGCCCTTAACCTCATCCACAAATTCAAAACCCTTGCCGCGCTCCATTGGTTCAACCTTGAGCCAGCAATGACCATACTGACCGCGGCCGCCCGATTGTCTGATATATTTTCCTTCAGCCTCAGCGGATTTGGTGATAGTTTCTTTATAAGCCACTTGCGGTTTACCAACATTTGCTTCCACTTTAAATTCTCTTTTCATGCGGTCAACAATAATATCCAAATGTAATTCGCCCATACCGCCAATAATCGTCTGCAGGGTTTCTTCGTCGGTACGCACTTTGAAAGTTGGATCTTCTTCCGCCAATTTTTGCAAAGCAGTGCCCATTTTTTCCTGATCGGCTTTAGTTTTCGGCTCAATGGCGATATGAATAACCGGTTCTGGAAAGACAATTGATTCAAGCATAATCGGATGATCCGGATCACATAAAGTATGACCAGTAAAAGTACTTTTAAAACCAACGGCCGCGGCGATTTCTCCGGCGAAAACTTCATCAACATCTTCGCGGTGATTGGCATGCATTCTAACAATGCGGCTGATTCTTTCCCGCTCACCGGTTGAAACATTCAAAACATACGATCCTGCCTTTAGTGTCCCGGCATAAACTCTGAAAAAACAAAGTTTGCCAACAAAAGGATCTGAGGCAACCTTAAAAGCCAGGGCGGTGAATGGTTCATCGTCAGAGGGGCGGCGTAAAATTTTCTTTGCTTTATCTTTTGGATCAAAACCTTCGGTCGGAGGAAGATCAAGCGGAGATGGCAAATAATCCGCCACCGCGTCAAGCATAAACTGCACGCCTTTATTTTTTAGGGCGCTGCCGCAGAGAATCGGAACGATGTTGTTCGCGATCACGGCTTTGCGCAAGACCTTTTTCAAATCAGCAATCGGAATATCTTCACCAGCTAAATATTTATTCATTAATGCTTCGTCATTTTCCACAATGGCCTCAATTAATTTCGCCCGATATTCTTCAACTTTATCTTTCATGTCAGCCGGCGCTTCCTCTTCAGAAATATCTTTACCCATTTCATCGTGATAAATATAGGCCTTGCGAGTGAAGAGATCTACAATCCCGCGAAAATTCGCCTCGGTGCCAATCGGCAATTGCAAGGGGTGGGCGCTTTTAGTCAGCCGGTCGTGAATTGAGTCCACGTCTTTATAAAAATCAGCGCCAGTACGATCAAGTTTATTTATAAAACACATGCGCGGAACGTTGTAACCGTCGGCATAGTGCCAATTTGTTTCTGATTGCGGCTCCACGCCAGCCACGCCGTCAAAAATAACGACCGCGCCGTCCAAAACGCGCAGAGATCTTTTTACTTCAACTGTAAAATCAATGTGGCCAGGAGTATCAATTAGGTTAACGCGGACATCTTTCCAAAAACAAGTGGTAGCTGCGGCAGTAATAGTGATACCGCGTTCGCGCTCCTGTTCCATCCAGTCCATTTCCGCCGCGCCTTCATGCACTTCACCGATTTTATGTTTTTTTCCGGTGTAATAAAGCACGCGTTCAGAAACCGTGGTTTTTCCGGCGTCAATGTGAGCAATAATGCCGATATTTCTTGTTTGTTCTAATGAATATTCTCTAGGCATAATTTGTCAGAAGCTAGAATCTAGAAGCTAGAAGTTGAAATTTATTATTATTTTAAAACAAAATTCTATTTTCTACTTTCTGCTTTCTATTTTCTAATCTAAAATCTCGCAAAATGAGCAAAGGCCCGGTTGGCTTCAGCCATGCGATGAACATCCATTTTCTTTTTCACGGCGTCGCCTTGATTCTGGAAGGCCTCAGATAATTCATTCGCCAATTTCTCCGCCATGGGTTTGCCTTTTTTGTGGCGCGCCGCGTCAATAATCCAATGATACGCCAAATAAACCTTGCGTTCGCCGCGCACAGGAATTGGAATTTGATAATTTGCTCCGCCCACGCGTCGGCTTTTAACTTCCAGAGCCGGCGTGACGTTTTTTGTGGCTTGATCAAAAATTTCCAAAGGATCTTGTTTCGTCTTCTCTTTAAGTAAATCAAGAGCTTCGTAAACAATCCCCTGGGCTACGGTCTTCTTTCCCCTCTCCATAATATAATTGATAAATTTAGCAAGATTAATGCTTTTATATTTTGGATCAGGTAATATTTTTCTTTTTGGTGCTTTTTTCCCGCGCATAAATTTTATAATTACTACTAACCTACAAATTTGCTACGAATTCTACTAATATTGATTTGTAGTATTTGTAGCTGATTAGTAGGTTCGTAGTGAAAAAAATTATTTACCTCTTTTCGCTCCGTAAATTGACCGACCGCGTTTTCGACCTTCTACTCCCTGAGTATCGTAGACCCCGCGAACCACATGATATCGAACGCCAGGCAAATCCTTAACGCGTCCGCCGCGGACCAAAACAATTGAGTGCTCCTGGAGATTATGCCCAACGCCCGGGATATAAGCCGTAACTTCCATGCCGTTTGATAATCTGACTCTGCAAATTTTCCGCAAAGCGGAGTTTGGTTTTTTAGGAGTAACAGTCGTCACTTTAAGACAAACGCCTCGCTTGAAAGAAGCGCCCTTTTGGAGTTCTTTTCTTTTTCTGTGAAGCGTATCCAAAACCGACTGAAGCGCCGGCGTCTTGGTCTTTTTAAGATTTGGTTTTCTTCCTTTTTTGATGAGTTGATTTATAGTAGGCATACCCCGTTAGAAGTTTGTTACTTGAGTTATTAACGTGTTTATCTTACTAATTATTTTGGCTGGTTTGCTCCGCCAGATTCACGCATAAAATTTTTTCAAAAATTTTATGCCGAGAACTTCTAACGGGGCATAAGCCCGGTTTTTGTAATAATTCTTTTGTAAATTAAAAATGACAAAAAATCGAAAAATTTTGTCATCCTGATGCAGGGCGAAAACTTTGCCACTTTCCGCCCAGATAATGTGGAACTCGTTCAAGATGAACTTATCTTTTTCTTATATTGTAAATATTACACAAATCCCCTACAGCCGTCAAGGGGGGTATTAGAAAAATAAAGGAATTCCAAAAATCCAACTAATTAAAGATAAAATCGGATCAATAACATAACTAAAAATAGAAATATTGGAAAGCCAACTTAAAAGAACTAGACCGAGCAAAATTTGCGGTCCGTATACATCCATAAACCGGCTGATATTTGGCCAACGCCGGTCTACTGCGAGGTGCAGCAAATATGAACCATCAAGCGGCGGAATTGGTAGAAGATTGAAAACCATCAACACGCCATTGAAGCCGACTAGAGCTGCCAAAAAAATAGTCAAATAATTCATCGGACCGAGAACTGGGTAGGCAATTTTTAAAATTAAACCGAAAACAATAATTAAAAGGAGATTTGACGCCGGCCCAGCCAGAGCGACAAGTGTCGGCCCGTATTTTTGATTTTTTAAGTTATATGGATTAAACGGCGCCGGCCTACCCCAACCAAAACCAATAAATAAAAGCGCTAGGGTCCCCCAGGGATCAAGATGTGCCAAGGGATTTAGCGTCAGCCGTCCCATTCGCTCGCCGGTTTGATCACCCTGCAACCGCGCCGCCAAAACATGGCAAAATTCATGAAAAGTAATGGAAATAACAAGCGCGATAGAAATGGCGAAAAATAGAATTGGGGCGGAAAAAAGTAAATTTATGAGCATGGCTCTAGTAATTAGTAATGAGTAATTGGTAATTAGTAACTATTGTTGGTTCTCTATTGATCTTATCAAACCATTAATTAATTTTCTTACTTCGGCCGCTGCACTACCGAGATTTTTACAAATATCCAAATTGATAAAACCTAAATCTTTTGTCAGCAACAGAAAATTTTGTACTTCTGCCGCGGAACCGCGAGAATTAAGATAAAATTTTATTTTGTCATTAAAATGAAATCTCGCAAATCCTTCGGCGATGTTAGCAGTTATCGAAGCTGCCGCTCTTCTGATCTGGCTTGTAATGCCGAATTTTTCTTCTTCCGGAAAATTTTTTGTTATCTTATAAATTTCCAAAACTAATAAATGTCCTTTCTGCCACGCTTCTAAAGCGTAAAAATTTTTAATTTCTTTTTCCATTTACTAATTACTCATTACCAATTACCCGTTACCCGTCGCCTTGACTAATTAATCCACGCGTGATAATCTATGGAAATGTTTTAGAATTAATTATCTCGATACTATGTCCCGACGTTGTGATATTTGCGACAGAGGTCCGCTCAGCTCTTCTTCAAGAAGCCACTCCAATATTAAAACTAAGAGACGGCTTTATTTGAATTTACAAACCAAAAAAATTGACGGGAAAAGAAGGAAGGTTTGTGTAAAATGTTTAAAAACAATGAGTAAAACAAAATAAATTTATTCCCTGAGCTTGTCGAAGGGCATTCCTTAGTCAATTATATCCCATAAAACCAAACTCCGCCATTTAGGGCGGAGTTTTAAAATTTGCTCATTACTAATTGCTCATTACCCGTTACTCAACTTATCTTCAATCCACATCAGCCGATTATATTTACAAATTCTTTCGCTTCTGGAGAGCGAACCAGTTTTGATATAAGGGCAACCGAGACCGACCACGAGATCGGCGATGAAAGAATCTTCCGTTTCGCCGGAGCGATGCGAGACAACGGCCGACCATCCTTGTTTCGCCGTCATTTGAATTGCGTCAATTGTTTCACTCAAAGTTCCGATCTGGTTTAACTTGATGAGCACGGAATTCACGGCGTCGCGATCAATCGCCATTTTTATTCTCAAAATATTTGTCACTAATAAATCATCACCAACAATTCTAATTTTTTTACCAAAAATTTTTGTCATTTCGGTAAATGCCGTCCAATCATCCTCGGCAAAAGGATCTTCAACGGAAACAATCGGATATTTTGCCAGCAATTTTTTATACCAAGCCAAGAGTCCGGCACTTTTTAACTTTCTCTCGCGGCCATTAATTTTTAATTTATAAATTCCCTTCTCATAGAAACTTGAAGCCGCCACATCCATTCCAATTTTCACTTTATCTTTATAACCGGCTTTGCCAATCGCCTCAACAATTAAATCCAACGCTTTTTCGTTTGACGGCAGCCGCGGGGCAAATCCGCCCTCATCACCCACTCCGGTTTCATATCCTTTTTTCTTTAATAAATCTTTCAGGGTGTGAAAAATTTCCGAGCCGGCGCGCAAGCGTTCGTGAAAATTTGAAAACTTCACGGGCATTACCATATATTCCTGAGGATCAAGACCGCTGTCCGCGTGTTTTCCGCCATTTACAATATTCATCATCGGCACGGGCAAAGTAAATTTTTTATTGCCGACGAGCCCGCCGAGATATTCGTATAGTTCTACGCCATTTACCGCCGCGGCCGCCCGGGAAAAAGCCAGAGACACTCCCAAAATCGCGTTCGCCCCAAGCCGCGTTTTATTTTTTGTTCCATCAAGTTCAATCAAAAATTCATCCAGCTGCCGCTGATTTAAATTTTTTCCTACTGCGGCACTCGCGATTGTTTGGTTAACATTTCTCACCGCTTTTAAAACACCCTTTCCGCCATATCTTTTTTTGTCGCCGTCGCGAAGTTCCAGCGCTTCGTAAACGCCGGTTGATGCGCCGCTCGGCACCGAGGCGACGCCCGCGCCACCCTCCACTTTTAATTCCACTTCTACGGTTGGATTGCCACGTGAATCCAAAATTTCCCTAGCATGAATTGATTTGATAGTCGCCATAAGTGTAAAAATTACTTTTCAAATTTTAAAAAATATTCTTTTGGTTTTAACTCCTCCGGAAGCGCCGTCGCCCAAGCCGCGTCAACTTCGGAGACACGTTTTAATTTTTCTCCATCTCGGAAAAATGGATCAACGGCCCGCGATTTGCACAAAACTCTTTGATCAAAATCTTCCGGATCATTTTTCGCCTCAATCTCATTATTCATCCGCGCAAAAAGTAATTCCAATTTTTCGTCGTCCAGATTATTTTTAATTTTTGCGACTACCTCATCATCGGTCGTAAAAAGATCTACTTTTTCCACATAACCTTTTTCCAAAGCGTATTTTATACATCCACCAACCGCCCCAAACATTCTAGCGTCATCAAAAGCGCAATAATAGTTTTTATTTATCTCAAAAAATAAATCAACGCACTTTTTAGCGGTTAAAAAATTATCAAAAAACCAAACACCATTTTCCGCACGCAAATGTTTTAAAAAATCATCAGCCGTATTTTTATCCATTACCCCGATATCCACGCTATCTCGCAAAAAATAATCAATTCGATCGGCACACAAATCTGGTAACTTTTTTTCTTTCAGGGGAAAATTATCTTCGTCTAAAATATAATCTACATCCAAACCGTGTTTCGAAATAATGCCGGGAATATCAGAATCTTTAACAAATGTTTCGAAAACGTTATCTTGGTGATCTTGTTTCGCCGCGATTTCACCATCACGTAAGGCGTAATCAATACTATGGGAAAAAACCGCATGGGAAACATCATGCAAAAGGCCGGCGATTTGTTCTTCGGGTGATGCGCCGTATTTCCGAAGTAAAAGAAATACTCCGACCGAATGTTCGAAGCGACTGACTGGTCCGCCCGGAAAACCGTTGGACGGAACAATCGCATAACCAGGCAAATATCCAAACTGATCAATTCCTTTTAATCTTTGAAGTGCCGGGCTTGCCAAAAGTTCTAAAATAATCGGCTCGGAAATTTCCACCTCGCCATAAATTCTATCTTTATAATCCATAAATTTATTTTCCCCTATTTACTACTCTGCGATTTCGCGGATCACAACTTCCACAATTTTATCTTTAGCAATAAATTCCACCAACCTCTTAATTTCTTCTTGCGCTTTGGTGTCAGCCGCCGCGAGCATCTCCGGAGTCGTGGCATTCGCCTCGGCCTGTTTTATCATTTCCGTCACGGCCTGATTATAACCATCATCATTCTCAAAAATCCTTTTCAAAATTCCTTGCTTATTTTCTAAATTTATATCTCCAACAATTCGTGAATTAAAAACTTCAACCGACGGAATTGCCACCGTCACTTTTTCCGTTTCCACTTTAACATCATCCCCGCCAAGTTTTGCCAAATCCACACCAAGATTTACTTCCGCAATCCCGTACGCATTTATCGCCTGGCCCCAAAGCATTTGACGCCAAAAACTTTCCGAGTCGCTCGTAATTTTTATATTTTCATTAAAAACAAAACTCTGCGTCACTAAAAATCCGCGGTCGCGAAGCGCCGACAAAATTACCTGGCTTGTCACCCGCGGTTCGGCAATGCGTTTTGTTCCCCACCAGCCGGCGACAATGCCCACGGCAAAAATTACAATCACCACTCCGACGTACGCAAAAAATTTTTTCATAAATTTTACTTAAAAGAAATTATTTGCCAGCCGTATTTTTGAACTTCTTCCGGCGTAAAAAATTTAACATCTTTGGTTTTTAAAACGTAGGTCACCTCTTTTTCCAAAACCCGACCGGTATAATCTTTTTTGTCCGCATCCCATTCGCGCAAAATCAAAATATCTCCGGGATTACATTCCCAATCCGCGAGGCGCAACTCAAACTTTTTCTCGCTACTTGAAATTTTATCAAAAAATTCCGGCCAAATTTTCTTTTCTATTCGCATATAAAATTATTCCACTTGCGCAAAAAGGACTACATAATTTTTCCCGTAGGCCTTGGCACAGGCAGGACAAGTTGTGTAAGAGAAATATAATTTTTTCAAAATTTTATTTTTTGATTTTACATATTCAATCATTTCTTTTGCCCATTTGCCGGTATTTTGATACGGACCCTCAAAAACTTTTGTTAAAAAAGTTCCGGAAAGAGTTGCCATCTTGGCGCCTGGTACTTCGCGCGTGGCGTCAATATAAATATCCGAACCCCAAAGAGATTTTTCGTCGGAGAGCATTAACTGTTCGCCTTTTGCTCCCGCCTTTTCAATTAAGGCCATATTTTTGATAATTTTTTTACCCATGTTCAATGGAATGTGTAAAAAACTCGTCACATGGTCTTTAACGAATAATTTGTTTTCCCATTTAATTTCTTTACCCTGCCAAAATTCCGGATTAAACGGTTCACAACAACCGGTTCGTTTGATGTTTTGCTCGGTCATAATTTTAATTATTAATTATCACGATCTTAGTCGGGGTAGGCGGAATTGAACCGCCGCCACACCCACCCCAAGGGTGCGTCCTGCCGCTAGACTATACCCCGACCAAGACCACGAAACTTTATTCATTTTATCTGTTTTGTCCCTTTTTAGCAACCCCCTACAAAGTTTAGGTGGATTGACGTTTCCGGCGGAACAAATCTCCAAAATAATAGTGATGTATAAAATAAAAATAACCTTTACTTTGTACGGGGCAAAGGAAAATTTTAATCATTGCTTAATGAAATACAGTTAAGATGCGGGTGTGCTTACGTTAAATTAATTTATTTATAATTTTAAAACATATGGAAACCGATCTTGATCTCCAGATTTTAAACCAAGACCAAATTGAAAAAAAATTAAAAGAAGTACCCGGCTGGAAATATGCTAATAAAAAAATCAGCAAAACATTTTTGTTCCCGAGTTTTAAAGAAGCAATCGTTTTAATCAACGATCTGCAACCGTTTTCTGATCGCATTGACCATCATCCCGACATTCATATTTATTACAAAAAAATTGTTTTTGAACTCCAGCGCTTTAGCGTCGGCGGAAAAGTGACCGAACGCGATTTTACCGTCGCCAAAGAAATTGAGCGGCTCTACGCTTCAAAAAATTATAAACTCTGATAAAAAAAATTGGGCGGACAATACAAGGTTCTTAAACCCGCATCGCCCGCCCAACGATCAGACACCGTGGCCCGTCATCTTGGACCAACTCCCAAGATCCTCCGGCGGCACGAACGGCGAAACGACACTCACGCCATCCGCAGTTCGCCCCCGCTCCCGACCGTCGTCTACTCCTCCCTCGCTGAGATAGTAAGAGAGCATGTCATGACCGACCGCCTCACCGCTTCTGTCCACGTCGCACATCACAGTCCTCCTTCTCCTTTCCTTGAAAGGGTGATGATTGAACAGTTCGGGAAAAATTTTTAAATCTTTCCTGACCCGCCCAAATTAAAACCACTCCGATTTTTGTCGGAGCGGTTTTTGCAAAATTTAATTTATTTTAGCAAATTGGAAAACCATCCCGACAATTCGGAGTAAAAAAGCAAAAAGCAAAATAATTTTGGGACACGATTTTCATATATCGATATTTTAACACGGCGAAAAAATCTGTCAACTTTACTCCATTATCCCATCAATATCCACATCATACAACATTTTCTCCAACACAAGATTATATTTCAAAATTTCACTTTCTTGAAACCAAATGGCAATTTCCTTTTCCGCTTCTTCCACGCTGCCCGAAGCGTGAATTAAATTTCTGATCGCTCGATCGTCGAGGTCACTCATATCATAAGAATCAACCGTGAAATCGCCGCGAATCGTGCCAACGTCAGAAGTCAGGGGCTCTGTTCCGCCGGTAAGTTTTCTAATAATACCGACCGCCTTGTTTCCCTGCCAAACCATAGCAATCACTGGCCCGGTCGTCAGATATTTTTTGAGCCGTCCCAAAACCGCCCGGCCGCATTCTTCCGGATCTTTAAATGGCGCCACGAGGCCTTTCTTTTCATAGGAAATAATTGATTTTTCTCCAACCTTTCTAATCCAGCCCGGATCAACCATGTAGTGTTTTCCCACGGTTTTTACGTCAGGAGTAGTCATTTTGAGCGCCACCAACTTCAACCCCGTCCGCTCATAGCGATGAATAATTTCCCCGATTAAAGTTCTTTGAATTCCGTCTGGTTTGATAATAACGAAAGTTCGTTCTTTTTTAGGATGGTCCATATTCCCTATTTAAAAATTTAATAATTAAATCATCATAGCAGAAGCGGGGAAAAAAACAATATCTATCGGAAATTCCAAATTCAAAGCACTAAATCTCAAATAAATTCAAAATACTAAATCCAAATGTCCAAAACTTGTTTTTGAATTTTGAAAATTGTAATTTATTCGGAATTTGTAATTTTAGATTTAGGATTTTCTCATAAAACCGCTTCACAATTATTCTTTTATCTCCACCTTAATCCCGTCGCTCACCATCTTTACGTCCCCATCTTCATCCGTCCGCAATATCTCCGCGCCGATTTTTTCTAATCTTTTCAGAGTCATGCCGTTAGGATGGCCGAATTGATTATCCGCCCCAGCCGAAATCACGGCAAATTTTGGCTGAACTTTTTCTAAAAAATTATCACTCGTAGAACTTTTACTTCCATGATGGGCAACTTTCAAAACATCCGCCCGAAGATCAAATCCGCCCGCTAGTAAATTTTCTTCCGCTTCCGTCTCCGCGTCGCCGGTGAACAAAAATGAAGTCTGGCCAAAAATTAACTTCGCCACAATCGAAGTATTATTCAAATTTTCCACCGATTTTCCCGCCAAATCTTCGCCCGGATAAAAAATTTCCATTTTCACTCCGCCGCCAAAATCAAGCATTTGCCCGGCCGTTGCGACTTCCATTAGCACATTTTGATTTTTAATTTCTTCAAGCCAAGAGAGATAATCAGGCGTCGTGTGCGTCACACCGGTTGATAAAATTTTCTTCACTTCATACCTTTTTAAAACCTCAATCAAACCGTCCAAATGATCCGCGTGGGGATGGGTCAAAATTATTAAATCAATTTCTTTTTCAAAAAACGGCAGATTTTCTCCCAGTTTTTCCACAACCGCGTTGCTCGGTCCACCGTCAATCAAAATTCTTTGGTGATCTGGCGTCTTTATTAAAATCGCATCGCCCTGACCAACATCAAAAAAATCTACTTCAAGCGCCTTACTTTCTGTTGATGATTGAAAAAATGCGACACCAGCCAAAATTAAAATCGCGGAAAACATCCCGACAAGACGCGCTACTAATTTTTTATTTTTAAAATTAAACATTGAGTTTTTTATTTTCTTCGCTCTTCCCCCAAATAAACCAACCAATTAATAAATAAAATATTATCAAAAAAATCCAGTGAATTTTTCCCGCTTCACCCGAGGCCCAAGGAATTGCCGCCAAAAACTCCACCGCCTTAATTATATAACTTAAAGCGAGCCAAGCCAACCACCCGAGCGCCTGGCCGAGGCCAAAATAAATTAATCCGCCGAGCACGGCAACCGACCCGATCGCCATGGCAAGCGGAATCACCGGCAAAATTAAAATGTTCGCGAGCGGCGCGATAAACGAAACCCGCCCGAAATTATATAAAATCAAAGGCAAAGTCAAAACAATCGCCGACATTGTCGTAGTAAAAGTTTCTTTAGCGCCAAAGACCGACGGCAACTTCTCAAAATATTTTTCAAAAATCGGCGAGAGAAAGACGAGCCCCATTGTCGCGGCGAAAGATAATTGGAATCCGACATCAAATGCCAAAATTTTTGGATTAAAAACAAGCATCGCCGCGGCGGCGAAGAGTAGCGCGTTTGTGATTTTCGAAATTCGTCCGACTCGGGTCGCGAGAAGCACGAGCGAACCCATGAGTGCCGCGCGAACGACCGAGGACTGGGCGCCGGTCAGCACGACAAAAAAAGTGATGCCAGAGAGGGCGATCCAAAATGACTTTTTCCGACTGATACCGATGTTTTTTGTAATTTGTAAAAGTAAAACGGCGAGAATTGTGATATTGTATCCGGAAATTGCGACAATGTGCGTCGTACCCGTGATGTTAAATTTTTCCGTAAGATCCGCCGGAATGCCGCGCTTTGCGCCATAAAGCAAGCCGCCCAAAAACGCCGCCTGCGGTTCGGGTAAAATCCGGTTAACCGTTGCGACTAATTTTTCCTTGACCCACAAAATTCCGGCGACAATTTCATTCCCTTCACCGCTTTTCAAAAATTTTATTTCCGGCCAATAGCACAAAGAATAAATATTTTCCTTTGCTAGATATTTATCATATGCAAAGTCCTCAATCGGCTCTGGCTCCCGCAGCTTACATTTTATTTCCAATTCGTCGCCGTAATGATAAATGGGATAAAGTTGGGCGTTCACTAAAACATTACCGTCCACCTTTCGCCAACTATTTTCAATTTCTAATTTTTCACTTTTAACTTTTAATTTTACGCCGCTCTCTCGCGTGTCCGGTTCGGCGGCCACCACACCAACAAAATTTCTTTTCTCACCATTATAAAAACTGATTTGATCTTTGTCTGCCACCGGTGTGCTGGCCGTAAAACGCAGCATTCCTAAAAATAAAAAGATCCCGGCAAGGCCGAGAATAATAAATTTTTTCTTGTCAGGCCCGCCTACCGGCGAGGCAGGCCAGCCGAAAAACAAAAAACCGCATCCGGCGACTAAAATCGCGAACGCGGCCCAAAGTGGTAATAATAAATATGATGCGAAGCCAACTCCAACAATAAAAAACAAACAAGAATAGAAAAATATTTTTGATTTGGACATGCCCTCCAGCCCTTCGACTCGCTTCACTCGCTCAGGGGATAAAATTATTTATGGCCTGAGTTTGTCGAAGGCCCTCTCCAAAAATTACACAACAATGTTCACTAACCGTCCCTTAACGAAAATTATTTTTTTAATTTTCTGTCCTTCAATCCACTTTTTTACCTTCTCACTTTCCGTCGCGACTTTTTTTGCTTCTTCTTCGCTAATATCGGTTTTTACTTTAACGCTGTCGCGTACTTTTCCGTTCACTTGTATAATTAAATCTATTTCTTCTTCAATAATCAACGCCGAATCATATTTTGGCCATTCTGCCAGATGAATACTTTTTTTATTTCCTGATTTTTCCCAAAGTTCTTCGGAGAGATGCGGGGCAAACGGAGCGAGGAGAATAATTAGTAATTGGTAATTAGTAATTGATAATTTTTCTTCTGCCGCCATTTCGTTTGTTAAAATCATGAGCGCCGACACGGCTGTATTAAACTTCATTTGTTCAATGTCCTCTCCGACTTTCTTTATGGTTTGATGCACTAATCTTTCTAATGTTGCTTCACGACTTTCTGACTTTCTGACTTTCTCACTCAACCGCCAAACTCTTTCCAAAAATCTAAAAACTCCAACCACGCCTTTTTCGTCCCATGGTATCGCCTGCTCAAACGGACCCATGAACATTTCGTAAACCCGAAGCGTGTCCGCACCAAAACGCGCCACGATATCATCGGGATTCACCACGTTGCCGCGCGACTTGCTCATCTTTTCTCCGCCCTCGCCTAAAATTAAGCCGTGCGAAGTTCTTTTTTTGTATGGTTCGTCACCGCATTCTTTCGGAATCGCGCCAATGTCGTATAAAAATTTATACCAAAACCTGGAATACAAAAGATGTAAATTATTGTGCTCCATTCCTCCGTTATACCAATCAACCCCACCAATTTCATCACATTTGTTTTGTCCGGCGGGGCAAGCCCGCATCCAATATTTTAAATTTTTTCCGCTGGCAAATTCTTTTTTATTTTTCGGATCGGTATATCGCATAAAGTACCATGACGATCCGGCCCAGTTTGGCATCGTGTCCGTCTCGCGTCGCGCCTCGCCTCCGCACTTCGGACATTTTGTCTTCACCCATTTTTCCATCGCGGCTAAAGGCGACTCGCCAGTATCGGTCGGCTCGTACTTTTTTACTTTTGGCAATTCCACCGGCAAATCTTTTTCCTCGACCGGCACCCAGCCGCATTTTTCGCAATACACAAGCGGAATCGGCTCGCCCCAATATCTTTGTCTTGAAAAAACCCAGTCACGCAATTTATAATTCACGGATTTTTTGCCAATATGCTTTTCTTCCAGCCACTTAGTAATTTTTTCTTTCGCCTCTGGGGTAGCTAAACCATTTAAAAATTCTGAATTTATACTTATCCCATATTCGCTAAAAACCTTATCTCCGGAAAATTTTAATCTATCATCACTTACGCTACCTCCCAATTTTTGACCCATCTCTTTTAATGGCTCAACTATAATAAATTCATCAGGAGCAATAATCTCATAATTTCCATCATTTTGAATCAGGCCAACGCCATAAATTTTATGTTTCTCAACAACTTTTTTGATATCTCTAATATCTGAATAATTTAAATCCAGAATGCGTCTTACGCCGGGTCGTACAACTTCTCTGATTGGAAAATTATATTTTTTAGCAAAAGCAAAATCGCGTTCGTCGTGGGCCGGGACAGCCATAATCGCGCCGGTGCCATAACCGGTCAAAACATAATCAGCCACCCAAATTGAAATTTCTTCGTTATCCACCGGATTTATTGCCTTAATCCCTTTCAACTCCACGCCGGTTTTTTCTTTTTGCAATTCTGACCTTTCCAAATCTGATTTTTTCTTCGCGTCATTAATATATTTTTCAACTTCATTCCAATTTGTAATTTGCGTTTTTAATTTTCCAACCATTTCATGCTCCGGCGCCAAGACCATATACGTCGCGCCGAACAGTGTGTCCGGCCGAGTCGTAAAAACCTTAATAATGTCATTGCGAGGAGCCGAAGGCGACGCGGCAATCCCACGGTTATGAGATTGCTTCGCTCCGCTCGCAATGACAACACGGAACTCCACTTCCGCGCCTTCCGATTTTCCAATCCAATTAATCTGCCCCTCTTTAATCCGCGGAGAGTAATCAACCTTTTTCAAACCTTCCAATAGCCGCTCGGCGTATTTGGTAATTTTTATCATCCACTGCTCTTTCATCCTTTTTTCCACCGTGCCGCCGCAGCGTTCACAAACGCCGTTTACCACTTCTTCGTTTGCCAAACCAATTTTACATTTAGTGCACCAATTGATGGCGATTTTATCTTTGTAAGCCAAACCGTGTTTAAAAAATTGTAAAAACATCCATTGCGTCCATTTGTAATATGCTGGATCGGACGTATTAATTTCTCGCGACCAGTCAAAGGAAAATCCAAGCGACTTCAACTGCCGCGTAAAATTTTTAATATTTTTTTCCGTGGCAACCGCCGGCTGAATTCCGGTTTTGATGGCATAATTTTCCGTGGGCAAACCAAAAGCATCCCAGCCGATCGGGTACAAAACATTTTTTCCCTGCATCCGATTTTTCCGAGCAACAATATCAAGCGCCGTATAACTTCGCGGATGGCCGACATGCAACCCTTCGCCCGAGGGATAAGGAAATTCAATCAGACAATAAAACTTATCCTTTTTAGGACTTTCTTTAACTTCATAAATCTTTTCCTTCGCCCATCGCCTCTGCCACTTTTTTTCTATTTTCTTATGGTCATATTGCATATTTTCTGTTTACCCCGTACAAAGTAAAGGTAAGTAATAAATTTTACAAAAAAATATTTAAACCATCACGGTTTACTGGCCACACCAATAAACTTAAACTTTGTATGGGGCCACTTCTTCTCTATTTTTTTAAAGTCATACTCCATATTATTAATATCTTAACACAAGAATATTTAATTTAAAAGATAAACCCCGACACCAAAGCCCTTCGAATGGTTTCAGACAACCTACAAATACAATCTCGCGGAAACGCCTGCGGCTTTGTTTTTACTAAATTATTTGTTTGATTGGTGGCTTGGTGCGGGGTTATTTATTTTCAACCGCTCGTCCGTCGCCTTCGGCTTATCCTCGTGGGAAAATAAATAAAAAAACTCCGCGCCTCCAGCCCGAAAGCTAGAAAACGCGGAGTACTGCCTCCCTTCATGCGATGATCTCCACGAGACGCACTCCCATCTTGGGATGCTTCTTTGTGGTGTGTCTCCACTCGCCGACTGAGAACCGAAGATCCTTCAGGGCACCCTTGCCGAACGCGTGCATGACGCTGTCCGCGCCGTAGCGAGTAGCGAGTAGCGTGTCTGTCTCAAGATCGAGAATTTCCCCACCAGCACTACCGACATGCCAAAGGATGGCGTACTGCGGCAGAGTGATGATTCTCTGACCCCTTTTGAGAGCCATGCTGTATCCCCGAAAAGACCGCTCGCCGATTCTCGGGCAGTGTTCCCGGGCATCGACCAAAAGCCATCGCCCCTCCCGAACCGGTTCCCAGATGATCTTCTCTGGATCATCCATCAACTGGTGCGGCAAAGCTGCCATGAGCTTCGCGGTCGGCACCTCTTCTTCCGAGGGCTGGTAGATGAGGTTCTCCCCGAGAGCGAACCACTCCTCGATCTGCTCGTCGGCGCAAGGAGGGACCGGAATGCAGATTTTTTCTGCGATGTAGACTCCTCCCGCCTTGAGGGAACGGTAGAAGTTCTGCATCATGAGCTGCTGCTTCTCGGCCGACGACCTTTTCACAATCTGGCTGACCAGGAACCGACCGACTACCCTCACGAATTCTTGGGAGGCCAAGGAAAAATCCGCGGCTTCTGCCCGGACATCTCTTGCGAGATCCTCCCACCTCTTCTCCATAACCCTCAAACCCTGGTCGTCAATCTCGGTCAGTCCCTTCTTGTCCGGCAACCTGGCCACCCCCACCGCGGCCAGAATTCCGTCGATTTCAACGGTCTCGCCGGCCCTTTCCATGGTGCGGCCGAAAGACATGAGAAAGTTCTGCAGCGCGGGACAAAGAGCCTCCTCGCCAAAACGAATATCCGCCACCGTCTTATCCCACTTCACCTCCACACTGCAAAGAACGATGTCCTTCCCGACCTCGAGCCCGGAACACGATTGTCTACTCATCTTCCTATCCCTCTTTCCAAGCCCAACCGGGCCTAAAATTCCATACACTTGCGGAACACTAAATATTAACCACTTATATTAAAAATGTCAAGAGTTAAAATTTAAAAAAATAAAGGGCTGGTGCAAAACCAAACCCCTTCCTCTACCTCCTGCTTTTCTTAACTTTTTTTCCGATTTCTCTGCGTCCAACCGCCCGCGTGAAACTGCCGCTTGAGATATCTCTCGGAACGCCGCAACGCGCTTTCTTTCTCGCCGCTTTTTCCCGGACATAATCCAAGCAGTGCTTTGCCATTCGCTGTTTAATTTCCGCACGATTCCAGGGAAAATTCTCCCATTCCGCGATTACGCTATCGCAAAACTCACAGAACTTTACCGGGTTGCTTGCTGCCAAGGCGCACTTGCAGCACTTGCACTTCCTGCCCGCACCGAAAGTCGTAACCTCGCGAGCTTTCCGAAGCGCACCGTAAGCCCTCCTACCCTCTTCCCCACCTCCCCCGTTCTCTTCTTCGCTTTCTTTCTCGCTTCCTTCTCCCCACATCTCCGCTCTCATTTTCGCCACAGCCTTCCTCAGGGCGGCGACGAAAGCTTGCCGTTTCTTGCTGTCCTTTTTAATTTTCATCACCACCCTCCCTTGCCATACTTTAAACATTTTATTTTTTAAAGTCAACAAAAATCCGCCTTTCGACGGATTTTGTATTCTAAATTTTATTTTTTAATTACGCCCAACCTCTTGCCTTAATCGCTTTTTCCAATCGCCCGAGAGCAAGAGCAAAAACCGCGGTGCGTAAATCGGTTTTATTTTTCTCTTTTATTTTCCATGCCGCATCAAAATTTTCCACCATAATCTTTTTTAACTTTTCAAAAACTTCTTTTTCCGACCAATAATAATTTGCTAAATTTTGCACCCATTCAAAATATGAAACAGTCACTCCGCCGGCGTTTGCTAAAACGTCGGGCACAAGAAGTACGCCTTTCTTAAATAATTTTTCATCGGCTTCCGGCGCGGTCGGGCCATTGGCAAGTTCCAAAATAATTTTTGCCTTTACGCGACCAACATTTTTCTTGGTAATTTGATTTTCCAGTGCCGCCAAAACCAAAATGTCGCAATCTGTTTCCAAAAGTTTTTCGTTTGTAATATGAACATGATCTTTACAGGAACATTTCAAATCATCACAATCGCAGATATCAACAACTCCTTTTTTTTCTTTCATCTTCGCGATCACGTGCGAGTCAAATCCTTTACCGGTTTTATCTATAACCGCGGTTCGCGAATCAGAAACACCAATAATTTTATAACCAGCATGAAAACATAAATCAGCCATATTTGCCCCGGCGTTTCCAAATCCCTGAACTACAACTTTTGTTTTTTTCGGATCAATTTTCAATTTTTTTACTATTTCTTCCAAAACATAAAATCCACCTTGAGCCGTGGCTGTGCCGCGTCCGGCCGAACCGCCGAGCTCCAACGGTTTTCCTGTGACCACGCCAGGAACATTATACCCTTTAATTTTAGAAAATTCATCCATAATCCAGGCCATAATTTGCGGCGTGGTATAAACGTCGGGGGCAGGAATATCTTTTTCCGGACCAATATAATCTCGAAGCGCCTGCGTATACCCGCGCGCTAATCTTTCAAGTTCCATCTCACTTAATTTTTTTGGATCAACCGTCACGCCGCCCTTTGCCCCACCGTAAGGAATTCCCACCGCCGCGCATTTTATCGTCATCCAAAAAGACAAGGCCTCCACTTCATTCAAATCGGTTTTGGGGTGAAAACGAATCCCGCCCTTGAACGGTCCGCGCGCGTCATTCCACTGAACGCGATAACCGTCAAAAATTTTGACTTCGCCATTATCCATTTTAACCGGAACAAAAAATTGTAAAATCCTTTTTGGTTTTTTTAAAATTTCTAAAACGGCTGGATTTAATTTTACCAGATCGGCAGCTTTTTTAAGTTGAGTCAGAGCGTTTTGTAACGGGGACATAAATTTTATTTGCTATTTATTTTTTGTAAATAACTATATGTAGAAAGAGCCGCCTTTGCTCCCTCCCCGGCGGCAATTATAATTTGCTTGTACGGTACGGTCGTCGCGTCACCGGCGGCGAAGACGCCCGGAACATTGGTTTCATTTTTATCATTCACGATAATTTGGCGACGCCGGTCGAGCGTTACCATTTTACTGATAAATTCCGACTCAACAATATGACCTATCTCAACAAAAATTCCATTGACTTCTAAATCGCGCGACTCACTATTATCATTTCTCACAACCTTGACACCAGTAATATTTTTTTCACCTTTTATTTCCTTAACTTCTGAATTTAAAATAATTTCTATGTTGGATAATTTTTTAACATCATCAACTCTCACTGCTTCACCCTTAAACTCATCTCGACGATGAACGAGATAAACCTGTTTGGCAAATTTTGCCAAAAGCAAAGCCGCGTCCAGAGCGGCGTTTCCTCCGCCGATCACGGCCACATTTTTATTTTTATAAAACGGCGCGTCACAAGTCGCGCAATATGAAATCCCGTTGCCCCTAAATTTATCTTCATTTGGCAAACCCAGTTTTCGCGGCACGGCGCCAAAAGATAAAATCAATGATTTTCCTTCGTAGGAATTTCCATCCTTGTCGCGCACGGAAAAAATATCATTTTCTTTTTTTATTTCTTTTGTTTCGACGCTCTTCACCTCGGCTCCGAGACGCTCGGCTTGGGCCTTCATTTTTTCCATCAACTCATATCCGGAAATCATATCAAAGCCGGGAAAATTTTCTACTTTGGAAGCATAAACCGCCTGGCCGCCAAATTCCCTGGCTAAAACTAAAGTTCTGACCGCTCGTCTCGCCGCGTAAATCGCCGCCGTAAGTCCGGCTGGCCCCCCACCAATAATAATTAAATCGTACATATTTTATTAACCAATAAACTTCTCTAATTTTTTTATAATTTCCTCTTTCGTTTGTACTCCGACAAATTCGTCAACCACTTCGCCACCCTTAAAAATCTTAAAAGTCGGAATACTCATCACATTGTATTTTTCCGCCGTCGCCGTAGATTCGTCAACGTTTAACTTGGCAACTTTAATCGGCTTGCCCTCCATCTCTTTTGCCACTTCGTCCACAATCGGCCCCATCATTTTGCACGGACCGCACCAAGGCGCCCAAAAATCAACGAGTACCGGCACTTCCGATTTTAAAACTTCATTTTCAAAATTTTGATCATTTAAGGTAATCTCTGGCATAAATTTTTTTACTTTAAAATTATTTATTCTAATTTTCTCGCTCGTTTTTCTTCTCGATAAATTTCCAGCGTATCACCAACCTGAATAATCGGCTTACCTTTAAATTTTACACCACATTCCTGGCCGCCGGCAACTTCCTTAACTTCTGACTTAGCCGACTGGAGTCCAGACAAAAGTCCCTCACCCACTTCTTCTCCTTTCCGCCAAACCTTAATTTTTGTTTGTCCGACTTTCGGGTTGAAAATAATTTTCCCTTCTTTAATTTTTCCCCCGACAATCATGCTCGCGGCTTCTGTTCTAAAAATGGCCAATACTTCAATTTTACCAAAATCCGTCCTGATCGTTTCCATCTCGAGCAATCCCTCAAGCCCAACTTTAACTTCATCAATCAAATCATAAATAATTTTAAAAATTTTTATTTCAACACCTTTATCCCGAGCCAAATCGTCAACGTTCGGGCCGGTCAAAACATTAAAGCCAAAAACCCTAGCCCCAACCGCTTCGGCCTCCAAGACCTCCGCTTCGGTAATATTGCCAAGACCCTGCGCGACAATTTCCAAAGCCACGGTCGGATATTCTAATTTTTCGAAAGATGCGAGAAGCGCTTCAAGCGACCCGAGCACGTCCGTTTTCAAAATAATTTTTAACTTTTTCTTTTTTTCCTCTTCTTCCCCACCGGTTTTCTTTACAGTTATTTGCTCTCGATCAGTATAAGTTGTTTTAATTTTTCTTTCACACGCCGAAAGGTCACCTTTAACCTCTAAAATATCACCAACTTGCGGCGCGGCTTTTAAACCCAAAATTTTAACCGGCGTGCCCGGGGTTGCTTCGTTTACAACTTCCCCGCGAAAATTTTTCATCGCGCGGACCCGGCCATACAAAACATTATCAATCGTCAAATTATCATTGCGAACTAAAGTGCCGGCCTGAACCAAAACTGTGGCGACCGGACCTTCGCCCTTGTCAATGTGCGCTTCAATCACCGTACCCAAAGCGCAACGCGCGGGATTGGCGACAATCTTTTCTTTTTCCATTTCGGCAATCAAAAGCACCATCTCTAAAAGTTCGTCAATGCCTGTCATTTGTTTCGCGGAAATCGGAACGCAAATAGTTTTTCCACCCCAATCTTCTGGGATCAAATTCAGGGTCGCGAGTTCTTGTTTTATTTTTTCAATATTAGCTTCTGGTTTATCAATTTTATTTATCGCGACAAGAAAAGGAATTTTTGCCGCTTCAATAATTTTTATGGCTTCTTTGGTTTGCGGCTGAACGCCGTCGTCGGCGGCCACAACAAGAACCGCGATATCGGCGATTTTCGCGCCGCGCGAACGCATGGCTGTGAAGGCCTCATGGCCTGGCGTATCAATAAAAGTTAAGACCCTATCTTTATATGTCGCCTGGTAAGCGCCAATATGTTGGGTAATGCCGCCCGCCTCTGATTCCATCACGTGAGTTTTCCGAATCGCATCAAGCAGCTTTGTTTTTCCATGATCAACGTGGCCCATAACAACAACAACCGGCGGCCGCGGCCGAAGAGTTGATTTTTCATCTTTTCCCATCAACTCTTTGACTTTATCCCCGACAAAATCACCCTCGGTCTCTTCATCGACTTTTTCTGTTTCAAAACCCAAATCCTCGGCAACAATCGCCGCGGTTTCATAATCAATTCTTTCATTCAACGATGCGAGAATTCCATTTTTCATCAACTCTTTTATAACGCCTGTCACTGGTAAATTTAATCTGGTAGCAAATTCACGAACCGTGATCACCTGCGGCAATTTAACTTTTACTTTTTCTTTGACCGCCGCCCCGGCTTCCTCTTCCGGCGCGAGTTTTGCCAATTCCGCCGCTTTTCTTTTTTCCATTTCTTTTTTGAGCAACGGCCAACTTTCAATAATTTTATGCGCCTGCCGGTCGTCAACTTTAATCGCCCGCTGGCCAATATCAAAACCAAGCATCGGCAAGACGTCTTTTAATTCTTGCGTGGTAATCTGAAGTTTTCTCGCTAACTCGGTAATGTTCATAACTTCAATCTAAAATCTTAAACCTTAAATCTAAATTGGCCCTCTCGGGTTTTGTAAACTTACTATTTTTTTGAGATTTTGTCAAACATTAAATAAATAAAAAAATCCCCGCGCCGATTGATGTTTAGTCAAAAGGCGCGGGGCGAACCTCCTTCACTTGTGCCGTGTTTTTTGGCGCGAAATTCACTCCGTTCATTTCGCTACTCCGTTTTGTGAGTTTTGGAATAGCGAATTGAGGCGAGGTCGAAATTCGCGCCTTAACCGACTACTTAGCGGCAAGCTCAGACATTAAATAAAAAAGACCCCCGAACTCCGTGCCGAAGCACAAAGTCCGAGAGTCGACGAGTTCCTCCTTACTTACCCGCCTTAGGCGGACTTGGCGCGCGCCGGCAAGTAGCCTCGGGGACGGAGCCAGCGCTCGGTGACGAACGCGTAGTTCACGACTCCGAAGAGACCGCCAAAGAGAGCACCGAGCAAGGCCGAGCCGGCGAAGTAGCCGACTCCAGCACCAAGCATGGCATCGGTTCCGCAGAGAATCCGCATCTCGGAGTGAATCCGGATGAAAACCTGCCAGGCGAAGCGCGGCACGAAACGGACGAAGACGAGCGACGCTCGCGGAATCCGACGGATGATCCACCACAACCCGCGTGGCAGATGCCAGAAGATGACGAGTGGCGGAAATATCCAGTAAGTTACTCTTCGAGCGGCAACCGCGAAGGTTGTTTCGGACCGCGCGGCTTCAATCGTAGGAAAAGCCAACCCGAAAAATAACCCGCTTACGCCAAGAGCCACTACCGCCCCTACTCCCGGAGAAATGCCCCTGGCCACGTCGATCAACATTGTCAGAACAAGCCACGCGAAGAAAGAGACGGCCACCAATATCCACCAAACCGCGCACTTCCAAAAGTAGAAGTTGGGTCGCCAGCCGCGGGCGGCGCGGTAGGCCTTGAGAATGGCGGCGAGCACGGCCTTGAACTCATAGGACAAGTAGCCCACGAGCCCGCCGACCACGAGTCCGAGCCACCAGAGCCAGGAGGCGACTTCCAAGGCCACGAGCGACCCGAGTCCGGCGCCCAGAGCCGAAGCCGAAAACACCTTCCATCCTTCTCGGTTCATTTCATCTTCTCCTTCCAAAGATCGCCTGCCAAGCCCATCTCGGCAGTTCTTTATTTAAAAAGAAAATGGAGTTTTTGTCAATACTATTGTCAAAAAACCTCTTTTATGATACGATAAAAATACTTCAAGTCGAAGATAAAATTACTTTGGCTGAAGTATAATTAATTTAAACCTAGGCAAATCACGAGCATCGGAAATAATCGTTTAGTGCTCATTATTTTAAATGTCACACAACCTCAAAAAAATTATTCTGACTGAATCTGATCCAAGATTAATAAAGATGAATTCTCTCTACGATTCACCTTTGGTTTGTGATTTGCTGCTTAAGTTTTATGCAAATTCTATTATGGCTCGCGGCTACCTTGATTGTCGGAATGGCCGCTGGTTACTTTCTAAGAAAACTTCTAGCCAAACGGCTAGCAGGATCGGTTGAAGAAAAAGCGGAAAAATTACTGGCCGAGACCAAAACCAAACAACGGGAATTGCTTCTCCAGGCAAGAGACAAAGCAATTCAAGTAATTGATAACGCAAAAAAAGAGGAAGAAGAACGACGGCAAGAACTTATTGCTGCGCAAAAAAGATTGGAAAAGCGTGAGTCGCTTTTTGACCAAAAACTTCTTGACCTCCAGGAAAAACAACAAAAACTCTACGATCGCGCCAATCAAATTGAAAAAGTAAAAGCGGAAATTCAAAAAATTAAAGAAGATCAGTTGGCGAGATTGGAACAAATTGCCGGGTTGAACCGCGAAGAAGCCAAGCAGTTTCTTTTGGATAAGACCGAAAAAGTAATTCAGGAAGAACTTGTTAATCGGATTAATAAATTAGAAAGAGAATCAAGCGAGGTCCTCGACAAAAAGGCGCGGGACCTTTTATCTTTGGCAATTGAACGCTGCGCCAGCTCGCACGCGACGGAAACCACAACCACGACCGTTTCTCTCCCCTCCGACGAAATGAAGGGCAGAATTATCGGACGTGAAGGAAGAAATATCAAGACCATTGAACAGTTAACCGGAACGGAAATTATTGTTGATGATACTCCGGAGGCAATTACCGTTTCGGGCTTCAGTCCAATCAGACGGCATGTCGCGAAACGCGCTTTGGAGAAATTGATCTTGGATGGAAGAATTCATCCCGGCCGAATTGAGGAAGCGGTTGAGCAAGCCAAAAAGGATTTGGCCATTGATATTAAAAAAGCCGGCGAAGAAGCGGTTTACGAATTGGGCGTGGCCGGGCTTGATCCAAAATTAGTTCAAGTTCTAGGACGATTAAAATACAGAACGAGTTTCGGACAAAATGCTCTGAAACATTCGGTTGAAGTAGCACATCTTTCCGCGCTCTTGGCCGAAGAACTTGGCGCGAACGTGACTGTTGCCAAAAAAGCCGGTTTGCTCCATGATATTGGCAAAGCAGTTGATCACGAAGTTACTGGAACTCATCCGGAAATTGGTAGAGACATCGCCAAAAAATTCAACTTACCGGAAGAAATAATTATTCCGATTGCCACCCATCATGAAGACGCTCCGCCAACTCTTGAAGCCATTATTGTTAAAGTGGCCGACGCTATTTCCGGCGCGAGACCTGGCGCGAGAAAAGACACTTACGAACAATACCTGCAAAGATTAGAGGACTTGGAAAAAGTTGCCGCTTCCTTTGAAGGAGTAGAAAAGGTCTACGCCATTCAAGCCGGCCGCGAAATAAGGGTCTTTGTTTCTCCGGACAAAATTGATGATCTTGCCGCTTTTAAATTAGCCCAAAGCATTGCTAAAAAAATTGAAGAAGAATTGAAATATCCGGGCGAAATAAAAGTCAATCTCATCAGAGAAAAAAGAATTATCGAATACGCACGCTAAATATAATATGTTAAAAATATTAATGTTCGGCGATATCTCCGGGAGAGTCGGGCGAAAGGCGATCGCAAAAATTTTGCCCTCGCTTAAGAAAAAGTTTGACCCCGATTTGGTTATCGCCAATGTCGAAAATATTGCTCACGGATTGGGCGTTACGGCAAAAACCCTGCAGGAAATATCTGAGGCGGGTGTTGATTTCTTTACTTCTGGCGATCATATTTTTGATAAGAGAGAAGCGGTGGAAATTTTAGAAAGAAAAGATACAAATCTGTTGCGGCCGGCCAACTACCCGCCCGGCGTTCCTGGGGTCGGCGCGAAATTGTTTGAAATTGGAACAAAACAAGTACTTGTGATAAACTTGATGGGAAGAGTGTTCTTAAAAAATCAGTACGATTGTCCCTTCCGCAAGGCCGATGAAATTTTGGAAGAGTATAAAAATGAAAACCTCGCGGCGATCATCGTTGATTTTCACGCCGAAGCGACTTCCGAAAAAAACGGCTTAGCTCAGTATCTTGATGGTCGCGCCTCGGCCGTACTCGGTACCCACACGCATGTTGGCACTGATGACTGGCAGATTTTAGATGGCGGCACGGCATTCGTCACGGACATCGGAATGGTCGGAGCAAAGGACTCAATTTTGGGCGTACAAAAAGAAGGTATTATCAAAACCTTCCTGACACAAATATCTGAAGTTCATGAAATCCCGGAAGAAGGAGTTTGTATAGTTAACGCGATTTATCTGGAAATTGATCCAAAAACAAAACTAGCGAAAAAAATAAAAAAAGTTAGAGAAGAAGTTAAAATATAATCCTCTATTTTGAAAGGAGGTGAGAGCATGACAAAAGCAGAATTAATTGAGAAAATTGCTACCGTCTTGGATCTTCCAAAGACGACAGCCGACAAAATGGTTGAGACCTTCATGGAGACAGTGACTTCAACTTTAAAATCCGGTGGCGAAGTCACCTTAACGGGTTTTGGCACTTTCTCGGCAAAAAAGAGAGCAGCCAGAGTGGGCGTTAATCCTAAAAAACCGACCGAGAAAATCCAAATCCCGGCCATGACTGTTCCGAAATTTAAAGCAGGAAAATCTTTGAAAGACGCTTTAAGATAAATTTTCTTTATCGCTTCTAGAAGCTTTCCCCGCCCGCAAGGGCGGGGTTTGTTTTATACAAAAAACAAAACAGGCGGTTAACCTGTTTTGAAAATAATTTCGGCAGATCGCAATTGGGTTGAACGTCTGCGCCCCACTGGGGAATTTCTAATTTCACAACGGTTCTATATCCAACGACACGCAGAGTCATCCCGCTCGCTCTATCGCATAGTGAAATTATTTTTTCCTTTTACCTCTTTTTCTTTGTCTCAGGGCACTACCGGCTACTGATTTTTCATGTTTACGGCTTAAATCTTTTTTCAACAATTTAGAAGCCAATTTAGCTACCCTTTTGCTCGTGACCGCCATTTTTATCACCTCCCTTCATGTGTGGATAACTTAATTTTGATTTTCTATTTTCTTTCTATTATAATAGAATTATAAATCAGTAAAAAAGAAAAGCAAGTAAATATGCTCACAAAAAAGCAAAAGCAAGTTCTCGATTTCGTCACCGACCATCAAAAAGGCAAGGGGTATGCCCCTTCGCTCGAAGAAATTTGTAAAGAATTTAAACTTGCCTCTGTTTCAACGGCTCATTTTCATATTTCTAAACTTCGTGATTTGGGCTATCTGGCAAAAGAAGAAAATAAACCTCGCTCCATTGATGTGGTCGGCCATGAAACAATGGTGCAGGTTCCCCTCTTGGGTACTATCGCCGCCGGACAACCGATCGAAGCAATCCA
>Ga0265296_1000477_pt1 | contig 61494 bp, 62 predicted proteins | sample MunlanPumphouse1_FD_189073 | JGI IMG/M metagenome (GOLD analysis project Ga0265296, IMG submission 189073) | Groundwater microbial communities from a municipal landfill in Southern Ontario, Canada - Pumphouse #1 | ecosystem: Environmental > Aquatic > Deep subsurface > Groundwater | place...
ATCAGAATATCTCAATCATTGGCTATCCAGTCACTCCCACCCAGGCAGTGACCGTAGACTTCTCAGAACGGGGTACGGTTGCAGATGCCGGTGTCAATCCCTCGGACCTTACCTTTACGGTCAACAACATCAACAGCGGGCTCCTCACGATCAGGGTCAAAGACGGTGCTTCTACCGTGCTCGATAAAACCCTTACCTTCAGGGGAACCCGCCCGAACCCAGCACCGATCAATGGTGGCGACAGCACCTCTGGTGGCAGTGTTTCTCCAGGTACCAAAACTGCTGGAGTAGTTGCCCCAGCAGTTCCAGGCCAGGTTACACAAAATCTCCTGTTAAACCAGAATGGTCAGACCCTGCAACCCTATGATATCCAAACCGGAACGGACTCGCCTGTCAACGCGGATCTGTTTATCCCCCAGGACACTACGGTCCATACGCCATCATCGGGTTCTAGTCTTTCTCAGGGTGAGATAACGATCACACCTGTTTCAGATCGTACCAACCGTCTTGGCGACCCGATTCCTGCGAATCCGAGAGGTTTCTCAGTAAGAGACTTAGCCATTGAATGTACACCTGATGGTACAACATTCAGCAATGCGGTTACCATCACCTTCACCCTGTCACAAAGACAATGGGATATCATGATGAAGGTAGCTAGGGGCAACCCTGCAAATGTTGCTATCGATTACTATGATACCACTAAAGGAGGATGGATCACTCTCCCCTCGTTAAAAGTGGACCCGGCAACACGCACGATCTCCGGAAAAACCACGCATTTCACCGTCTTCCAGGTCTTTGTCACGAATGAAACCGCCCCCGACAGCACGTCAGCCCAGACCTACGGATCCTTAATCCAGGAGACTCCGACAACAGTATCTGCCCCCACGGTTCTGGCAACCCAGGCGGCTGCTAAAGCATCCCCGACCACAACACCCAAGAGCCCGTTCGTTCCCGCAATAGCGGTTATTGCAATTGTCGGACTTGTCGGATACTTTGTTGTCAGCAGAAAACAGTAACCTTCCACTCCCTCATTTTTCATTCTCTTTTTTCAGCGCGGTTTTCAAGACTCCTGGTTTTTCCCGGGAGTGGTTGTTACGACAAATTATGGAAGAACAGAAGGCATTGTACCGGAAATACTATCCGGATATTGACTGACGGGCTACAGATTTGTTGAACCGGTCCAATCCAATTCCTCTTGACAATAATCTCGTTCCTCTTCAGGAATATGTGGGTGGATCTTCAATGGATGTTCTTCTCAAAGGTTCAACGAGGACCAAGAGCCATCAATGAAGATTTGTTCCGGTTTGATCTCTTCCGGCTGCTCGTTTGGGAATGCATTCGGAAGACACTCAAGTTTGTTACATTTGTTTCTGTCTACGAAATATAAGGCGACCGGAGGGGAGAAGGCTGTTGACAATCCAGGATCCATGGTGAAAATGGTTAGAGAAGTACCGGGATTTGCGGACATGATGGGGATTCCATCCGGCCGTGCCGGGATACCGAAGCGGAATTCATGAATCGATTGCCATTCATCAGAAAGAGCTGACAGGCGGCTCTGGATCATTCCATGTGTTCTTGCCATCGTTTCCTGTCCGCACGCCCGGAAACCATCAGGATCCCGCACCAGAAAAAAAAGGCATGAAACGTTTTCTTTGCCGCATCGGGACATAAAAACCCCGTTTTCCAGTGGAAGAAAAGGGGTATAAAAGGATTCTCAATTGGCCGGATTTGATGACGGCCAGAAGAATTTCCGTGGATTCCTGAAAACTCACCATTCATGCCAGAATGATTTCGTTAATTTACGCCTTTTTTATCCAGTATGGGGGGATTTCTCCAGGAATTCTCATTTAAACATTTCCGGATGCATGGCATTTGGGAGGAGCTATCAAAAAAAGGTGCTCGTTATCCCTGCATTGCGGGCATCAGGGAACAGAAAACGACACCGGAAGATCGCTATAAACGCTCTGCAGGTTTATGGAAAGACCGGATCCAACAGCATCGCCACCCATAGGTTCGTACCAAAACGTGGACAATAAAACCGTGAGGTGGACTAAAGCCCGGAAAAACCGGGAAAAAAAGTGATCTCATCCGGCGGTTTTTGAAGAACAGGCACCGTTATTTTTTTATCCGGGTCCTTATCGTCTGTTTTCCGGGAGTGATAGGGCCCGGTTTATCCGTATGGGGACCCAGTGCATCTTCATGAGGGCGAGTGTGGGTGGTATGGTCCGGGGGAAGTAATGGCTTTTTAAGAGTCTTGTGAGGCGGATGCGGCAACGGGTGATCAAGGGGATGGTGCCGGGCATCTTCGAGATGGCGGTCACGGTCCATGCCGGGCCCTTTCTTCAGAGGGGTTTTCTTCGTAGTACTTTCTTTTGGAGTCAGAACTCGGGGCGACATAACCAGTAATCACCTCCCGGGATTTAAAAAATTCTATAAAAATAATACAATGACCGGCTTTTCTGCAGATACCCGGTTCAGCTGTGCACTATCATGACACGTTATCGTTCCTGTAGCAGAACAGTTGACATCACATGCAGATCCCAAACCCGGGGTTGTTCATGATACCAAAGGAAATATCTCTCCGCGGGATCACCCTAAAGTAGAGATGATAACCTCATGACCCACCGGCCGGCACGGCTCCTGATCCTTCTCATCATTGCCTGTTTTATCCTCGTGACATTACCGGTCTCGGGAGACACGGGATCGACCGGGAATGCCCTGACGAGGGGGGGACGGTTCTCCATCACGATCACCGGTACACCCAATACACCCTACTACTTCTGGCTGGCCCGCACCTATTCCATGAGCGGAAAGCCGGGCGATCAGCCGCCCGTTGTCCAGGCAAACCAGCTCAATGTTGAGCAGGACCCCGCAGGAGGACCATACCCCATAGGTTCCTATGCCTATTACAATGGCAATGGTCGCACGATTCTCGATGATGTGGCAGCCTCAACTCCCATAATGCCAAACACCAGCTATTACGGGCGGGTCACAACCGGTACGAATGGGCAGGCGATTGTCACGTTCCTGACATCATCTGCCACCGCAACACGGTCCTTTTCCGTGAAAACCGAGAACCCGGACTCCCCGTCCGGAGGAAATGACCGTGTGGAAGAAACGGTGTATTCCCGGACAACCCCGGCAACACCGCGAGTCACAACACCCATCGCAACCCCCACGGTCCAACTGACGCCGGAACCGACCGGAATTAGTACGCTCCCGGCCGCAACAACTCCTCCGTCAACACCGGTCCCGCCAGCCACCCATGCAAACCCCATGCCCGTGATGGTTCTGATCGCTATCGGCACAGGACTCTGGGCGATCCGCAGGAAGAACTAACGTTTCAGGTTCGGCAATCGGGGATACGGACCAACCATTTTCGGGATTAAAAAAAAGTTATGAAAAGATTGAGAAATCGTTCTTGATTGCAATGGCCTCGATGATCGGCTTGAGGGTTGCTTCCGGAACGCCGAACTTGTCCATGTACATCTGGAGGATCTGCTTCTCCTCGCCGGCAAGGACACCATCGGACATGGCAAGATCACAGAGGATTGCAAGGGTTGCAAGTTTCTGCTTCTCGTCGAGCACCGCAGCAACCATGTCGATGACGCCGGGGAACTTGTTTGCCTTTAAGACAGCCATTGCCGTCTCGATGGACTTGCGGTCGCCGCGGACGATCTTTGCAAGGTCGTTGATCTCCGCTTCATCGATGACACCGTCTGCTGCAATGACCGTGATGGCCGAGAGGACGAGTGCTGATTTCGGGTTGAGCGTTACGGGTTTGCTTCCGGTTAATTTGTCAAAAATTCCCATGTAATTCACCTTTAAGGTCTCTAGTATTTTCACCGCTGGGATAATTGTTGTTTCGCTCCAGATTGAAGACCGGCTTGAGCAGGGACCCGATTCCCTTATTACATTCCGCGGCAGTATTTCTTGATCACGGCTGTCCGATCATGTCCCGGGAGAAAATTACGGAAGAGACTGGAACTATTACCGACGGATTGGATACGATCCAGCGGTTTTTTTTACGACCGTTTTTTTTAAGCTTCACGATAGGCATCCCGTTTTGTGCATTCAAGCTCCTGTTTGGCATCACGGCCCTGCGAAGCGGGATGCAGGAGGGAGGCATAATCCTTGGGCTTGGGGCGGTGATCGTTCTCTGGGCAACTGCCGATCTCCTGATGAATGTCGGGAGATCCACGCTGGACCTCCTCCACGTACCAGCCCGGTTCGAGTACTGCACGCTCGCGCAGCTGGGCAGGTTCTTTCAAATGCCGCTCGTCTTCCTGGGGGTGGACACTCTCATTACGTTCGCCCTCATCTGTGCCATGCTCTGGTCCGGGTGGATTGCCCGGCTTCCCCCGGCCGAGTCGATCCTGTGGTACGCTGCAACCACCCTCAACCTGATCAGCCTCTCGCTCGTCTCGATTTACACCGAGATACGGCGCACGCGGGCATGAACGGGAATCTCATGGGCAAGACCAGTACAAATCCCAACTGGATCAGACATGATCCCTTGATATAAGATCTGCAATAACTTCTGAAGTACCTATAAAAGTCTGAGCGGGAAATATCTGGATCCACCGGTTCGGAGCCGGATTTCTGACATAGTGTATCCCATTCCCTGCGGCCATCCTCATGATCCGGTTCTTCTCCCGCGCTTCCCCACCCTATGCGCGCGGGGCCGTTATCACGGGAACGCTCTGGCGTTTCATGAACCGGGGGCCCGGGATTCTGGGCTTGCCGGCATACCCGTAATGCCGCCTTCAGATTATTTCATCCAGATCGGGTGCGCTACATGAGGATTCCCGCAATGGTCATTGCTGCAGGGGTCATCGGGGATCGTTCGGGGGACGGGAAAACCGGATCTGAACCCACCCATACCAGGAGTTTTCCTGTGCACCAACACACTGCTTATTATACTCTTACGTCATCTATTGTAACACAGTTATACAAACGACTGTATGAGAAATAACCATGTTCGGATCGAATAATTTTGGTGGCAGCAGAGGTCCTAGAGACTTCGGCGGCCCGCGTGAAATGACAAAATGCACCTGTTCAGACTGCGGAAAGGAATGTGAAGTTCCCTTCAAGCCAACCGAAGGCCGCCCGGTTTACTGCCGTGACTGCCTCCCGAAGCACCGGAAACCCCGGTTCTAAATTTTTTACACTCTTTCTCACGTTAAGATGTTTTTACCTTTACCTGCGAGTGGAACCGCTCTTTTCTGTTCTGATTCCCAACCAGCAGCCGCATGGGATTCACTAAAAAAACCGGTGGAAACAATTGAAGATCCGCCTTGGTATCGTTATTCAGACCGGAATGACAACCAGAAACGCGATTACGTTTTAAGACACCCCCATACCCCCCAGTCACTTTGATCACGGAGGGGGGTGACCCCCTGATTGCTTTGGAAGAGGTGGGGGGAGTATCCCCCATATCAGTTGTTGTGGCAGGGGGGAGGGGGGGCTACTCCCCCTTCTCATACATGAGTGCCCACACGGGTTTTCAGCGGGACCACCACAACGTTGCATGGAGACTCCGGCGTGACAACGATTTTCCTGAGATACCCAGAAATGATAAGCAGCCCGGATTTCCTGCGAGGGGATGGGGGGGCAGACCCCCTCCCTGCTCCGGAAGAGGCAGGGGGGATACCCCCATCATCAGTCTTTTGCTGTGGGGGGGAGGGGGGCTACCCCCCTCCTGGTGATTATACGGGTTTTACAATTCCAGTACGGACCGGCTCGATGCTGATGCAAACGTACAGGAACAGAGATGTTTTTTAAGATGTGCCGAACTCTTTTGAAAGATCACGTACGGTAAAAAAGTTACTTTGTATCCTCGCCAAGGGATTCCCGGCTCCGCATCTGGTAGAGGACCATCGGGTCCATTTCCTTATAGGTCTCCTCACCGGTCCGCATGATCACGTTTGTAATACCGCTGTTCACGATCATCTTCGAGCAGAGAAAGCAGGGCCAGATCAGGGTGGTCTCACCGGTCTCGACATCGAATCCCGAGAGATAGAGCGTGCAGCCCCGGGCACTCTTCCCGGCCTGGAGGAGAGCGTTCATCTCGGCATGGACACTCCGGCACCGTTCGTAATTGGACCCGGAGGGAATATTATGCTCTTTTCTCCAGCAGCGGTTCAGTTCCGTGCAGTCCATCTGCTTGCGCGGGGCACCGGTGTAGCCCGTGGAGACGATCGTATTGAATTCATCGACAATGATTGCGCCGAAGTTCCTGCGCAGGCATGTCCCCTGGCGGGCGCACCGGGCAGCAAGGTCGAGAAAATAGCGGTGTCTGTTGGTTCTCATCTTAGGAACATAAGAAAAGCCCGGTATAAAAGAGGCATGGTCTGAAGTTCAGATGGCACATCCTCAGGCCACCGGCTCCCATCCCGACGGGTCAGAACCCGGGGTTTCTTGCGGGGCTACCTCCCGGAGAGGAAATACCAGCCAATGGTGAGATGGATGAAGAGGAAGAGGGGAACAAGGCAGAATTTGAGCTTCCGGGTCTTGTGGTGAAAGAGGATCATGGCAGCGAATGCCCCAAAAGGACCAACAAGTGCGAGAGAGAGCAGCATCGTCTCACTGGTCCGCCACGCGTTACGTTTTGCCTGGTACTTGTCGCGGGCGTAGATACAGAAAACAATGACATTGAGAACCGCGTACGCGATGAGAAACAGAGTGAGGTCAGAGAGCAGAATCATGTCACATCATACATGGGATCGACCATGAAATAGTCTGTTCCCAATACGAAGCACCGTATTGCCTGAGGGAAAGAGTGGTTACCGGGATCCGGCGCGATAAGGGGTGAAAAAAATGGGTGGAGATCGCCTTCGGATCCCTATTCACCTAAGAAAAACCGCCATTGGCAGAACATCTCCTTTGGGTGAGGATCCGGCGGCGCGAACCGGCACTCCACCCGGATCCGGGGATCGATTGCCTGCGCAAATGACGTGAATTCAGCCCGGTGCATCTCGCGGCAGACATATTCTCCCTGGCCCCGGCGCAGGCGGGCTTCCTGCGTGGGACAGGACGGCACCGAGATGATGACCTCGTCCTCCCGCTCTTCGATCGTGTACCCCACGATCATGGCCCAGGGAAAATGGCGCAGGGCCCGGACAAAACCGGCTAGTCCCTGTTCAGTAATGGAAAACCGGCGTACGATGTCCTTTGCTGCCATTCCTGCAACCTTGCCCCAGACCTGTTCATTGATCTTCTCTGCCACCGGCTGGCCATAGTGTTCCGTGACATCGATAAACCAGAACGCATCCACAACGCGGTAATGCCAGAGAAGGAACTCCAGGTACTGGTGTTTCTCCTCATCGGTCATGGCATCAAAGATCTCAAGATTCATTCCGTTCACAGGATCTCCTCAACAGGTAATATACTGAAAGTTCAGGTGGCAAAGATGATGAGATTGATGCTTTCATGCGGGGATTTTTCCTTTGCGCAGGGACGGAGGGCAGATTACCGGGAAAAACCGCAACCTTTGCATAACACGCCCCCCCAACCGGATACCGGATGCACGATCTCACCGTTGAACAACTACTTGCTATCCATGCCGGGATCATGACACGGGATGGCGGTGATGCCCGTGTACTCTCCGAAGGAAACCTGCACCAGATGGTCTTCCAGGCAAACCTGTTGACGGAACCGCTCGCCCGGGCAGCCTCTGCCATGTATTTCCTGTGCGCGTATCCGGCATTCCGCGAAGGGAATAAACGGACAGCACAAGCGGTTGCAGGAGTGATACTGGCAGAGGAGGGATTGGCACTCCCGACAGATGATCCACGCGGTATTGCCCTGCTGCAGGGAGTCATGGATTTTACGGTCGAGACAGAGGATATTGAGCACTACATCAGGACTGTCGCAGAACCGGTGCAGGGATCCGGTAGTACCTGAACCCCCGGACATGGAGCTGCAGGTATCTTCATACGGGAATAATAAAAAAACGTATAATGGATAAACCGGTCACTAATCCCCGAATCTGCCCCCCTGGTTCATACCGGTTGATCTCCGGCACATTCTGGATGATACTTGCCGCTGCGGCAATGCTCACCATCCTCATCCTTCTCCTTCCCCAGCAGGTTTTCCTTGCAATCAGCAACTACCTGCAGATCATCACAGCCTGCGGGGGGGCAGGGGTCATCTGCTTCCTCTATTTCCGGTGTGGGCGTCACAGCGTCATGCCCTATGCCGCTGGAGCCTTTGCTCTCTGGGGCATAGCGAACATTGCCTGGTACTTCAATGTAGCCATGGGACTTCGGGCCGAGGTCTTCCCGAGCCTGATCGATATGGGAATCATTGCTTCGATCCTGGTTTTGATGATTGCATACCAGAACGGGCTTCCGAAAAAATCCTGTGCACCCCAATACATTCTGGGAATTCTGGTAATCTCCCTTATCATTCCGGCAGGAATCATCCTTACCCGGGGTTTCACGGGCCAGACACTGGTCACGTTCCTGTATTTCTTCGCGTGCGGGTCTCTCATAATCACATCGCTCAGTCGTGGATACTCCAGCCACCCGTTCCTGTTTTCGGGAACCGTTCTTTTCGCCGTCGCGTTCATGATCTACCCGGTCCGGGAGATGTTCTTTACGGCAAACCCCCTGTTATCGGTGATCGGGACATTCGTCACTGCGGGCCTTGCCCTCATCGTTCTTGGGCTTGTCGGGATTACAGGACAGAAGGAAACCTGATTATTTTGCTATAAGGAATGTATCCCTCACCGGTCCGGAATGTTCCTTAAAAAAGGGTCATCTGGCAGGCATCCGGCTTGTCGATAGAGGAAAGCCGGATGCCGAGGAGCCGGATTTTCCCCCCATCGTATATTTCCTGGAACAGCATCCGTGCACAGGCACTGATAGCCGCGGGATCCGTAGTGTAATGGGACAGGGTCCGGCCTTTTGTCCGGGTGATAAAACCCTGATCGCGTACCTTCACGGTCACGGTCCTGCACCGGAGATGTTCTTCTGAAAGGGTCCGGCTGACAGCCTCTGCAAGCTTGCCAAACGTTTCGCCAATCACCAGGATATCATCCGTATCCGACTCGAACGTTGTCTCGCGGGAGAGGGAACGGGCCCCGGTATTTTCGCAGACCTCGCGTTCGTCAATTCCACGGACACTGTTGAGGAGAGAGACCGCCCCACGCCCGAACCGGGATACCAGTATCCGTGGATCGGCCCTCATGAGGTCTTCTATGGTTTTGATCCCAAGCACCGATAATTCCCTTTCGCTTTTTTCCCCGATCCCCGGGATCTTCCGGACCGGAAGCGGCCCAAGGAACGCCTCCAGATGCTCCGGAAGAACTATCGTCAGCCCGTCGGGTTTCTTAAAATCCGAAGCGATCTTTGCAACAGCCTTGCCAGGCCCTATCCCGATGGAGCACGTGATGCCAAGCCGGGAGAGGATTTTTGACTTTATTTCCAGGGCGAGATCCTCTGCCCGGGCATACCCGCCGAGGGAACTGATGTCCAGGAAGGCTTCATCGATACTGACCTGCTGGAGCCGGAACCCAAAGGACCGGAGGATCTCCATCACCGATTCCGAGACCGAGGAGTACAGGGCAAAATCCGGACGGAGAAAGACCGCATGGGGGCAGAGGGCAAAGGCCCGCGAGATGGGCAGTGCAGAATGGACACCGAACGCCCGGGCTTCATACGAGCACGTGCAGACAACGCCCCGGCCGGATCCCTGCTTCGGGTCTGCACCTATGACCACCGGTCTCCCCCGGAGTTCGGGACGTTTCTGCATCTCGACAGAGGCATAGAAACTGTCCATATCCAGGTGCAGGATGATTCTTTGAAGGGACGTGTCCAGGGAACCAGGAACCATCGCAGGATTGAGATAAGCGGGGGATTTTGGTACCGGAGTCATGTCAGCGGGCTGCGGGAAGAAAGTCATTCAGGGTGCTCTGCCGTTGCCGGAGCATAGTGCGGAGCAGTTCACCCTCATCAATGAACCGTTGCACCGGGAGCGTGAATGTTTCAGAGATATGTGTTAAGGCCGATCGGATATCCTCGAACTCGGTCGCAGTCTGGCGGAGGGCAGCCCGGACATTCTCCCGCACATTGAATACGCCGAGCGGGACATACCCGTGGAGGGCTTCCCGGACCACGATTGCACCTGCCTGTTTCTGTTCCTGTGCCAGGGCTTCGAGGACTGCCATTTTGCAGGAATAGTAGCAGCCGCCAAGCGGGGAGTACTCTGTTTTTTTCCGGGTACCCTCATGATCCGAGAAGACATACTCCTCGCTGGCGAGAACGTGGAGGAACGCCTCCGACCACTCGTACTGCCAGCCGGTCGGCATCAGGATGACCGCATAATTGTTGTTGAGGCTGGAGAACTCGTGCACCCGGAACGAGTCAATGACCGGGCATTTTTTCACCTCTTTGAGCAGGTTATCACCGATCAGGGTATCGCAGGCGGTGATCGACCAGCGGGTAGGAACCAGGTGCCGGGCCGGCCCCCGCCCCATAACGCCGGTGGAGAACGCTTTCTGGATGCTGGAGAACGGGAGACCTTTCCGGTGAAGATCGGTCACCGCCTCCCGCGCATTCAGATCCGTATCGTAATAGACCTTCTCGAGGTTCCGGTCCCACCTCCCGGTCTCGATATCGAACCGCTCGACCGGGGCACTCGGCCCGAACGGGGTGTGCTCCTCAGAGAACGACTGCCCTGTAGGGACATTCGTAAACTGGATCTCACTTTCCAAAGACGAGTCTGACAGGGAAATCTCCTGGAGTTTCTCAATAAAGCGATCATCAAGATTACGGGCATTGACCTGGTGCTTGCCCCGGACAAGGTTGAGGCGGTACCCGATAATCTCCTCCTGGGTCTTGTTGCCGCAAATCCAGGATTCGGGCATATCCATCACCGAAGTATCCCCGTGCATGGGAGCGATCATGGGCCCCGCATAAACGTCCGGGTAATTCCAGCTCCCGATAAATACCGATGGCGGGGAACTGCCTTCCAGTTCTTTCCCGACAGTAACAGAGTTCATCTGCAGGGTGGCTGCAGTGAGCTCGCGGAGATACGCGCCTTTCCCGATCATTCCTGTGAGGTTCTGAGGAGCAGGGAGGGTTTAATGGGTGGAGCGTGCGGGGAGAAAGTGAAAACAGGCAACGGGCGGAGGGGATCAAATCGAAGAGGTACTCCGGCCCGGTGCACGGGGCCGGTAATACATACATTCATTGTATCCGACATCATTCAAATAGTGCAATGGAGTTGTCTGCATTAGGAATAATACTAATAATGATGAAGAAGCCGACCCGAACGCAGTAAACGAAGACGGTTCACCGGTCGTCAGGGTCAGATTGCCCAGGAAACGGTTTAACGAGCAGTTCGCTATGGCAGAACTCATGATGGGTGCAAACCATATCCGGGTGAGATGCCATGACGGTGTAACCCGCATGGGCCGGATCAAGGGTAAGATCAAAAAGCGCGCCTGGATCCGGGAAGGGGACATTGTCCTTGTCACCCCGTGGTCGTTCCAGGACGAGAAATGCGATATCATTTACCGGTACCTCCCCCCCCAGGCAGACTGGCTGAGGAAAAACCGGTATCTCTGAACTTTTTTCACGATTTTTTCGATATGCATCGTTCCTCACGGTAGGTCACCGTTGCCCTGGCAGGTTCTGTTTGTATCATTTCATCCATGGACAGGATGAACGATACTGGGGTCGACAGGCAGGAAATTCCATGCTTGATTCCTTCACAATAAAACAGGAGAATTTAATATCCGGATCCTGGGAGTTATTTCAGCACGGTAAACCCGTTGCGGGTGAGTATCCGTATCATCCCGGTCTCCCAGACCGCATCATCCGGTTCCGCATCGTTCTCAATGCAGCGCTCCCAAACACGGGTTAAATGGGGGTCATCTGAAGAGAGTGTCCGGATATACCTGATACGCCCGACGCGCCGTCCATTATGGTTGAGGATGAGGAGGCGCCAGCACCGGTAATCCTGGCAGATCTCCGGGCGGGTCTGGTGGACCGTGCAGTACGCCAGCTTGCTTCCAGGCTGGTATCGGAAGAACGGGCAGGCATCCGGCAATGTTGAGAAAATACTCTTGTCCTCGAAGATCTCCCGCTTGTCCGGATCAACTTCAACCGGAATCTCTTCCCCGGTGTACTGGTTGTAGATTAAAAAGCGATAATTCCCGTACGATTCCAAAATGGAATGAACGTGCCCGAGGTGGTGACAGCACTCACCACACCGGAAACACTCAAACGGCACCGATAACTGCCCCCAACCGGAGCGTCTGCCAGATTGCCAGCACGAACTCAAGGGCGATCAGGATAATAATTACCCATTCGAGGAAATTGGAGTGCTGGATGCGAACCTCATCGGAAAGCATCGAGTAGTTCTCCCGGATCACATCGATTTTACGGCTCACGCTCTCGCTCCAGAGGCCGCTTCGGAGAACCTTGAGTGCCGTTGCGTAAACCCGGGCGTAATAGACGTCCTCGGTCACTTTGATGAGGTTGTTCACCTTCTCAATGATCTCAGATACCTCTGCATAGGTCTCCATCTGCTTTGCCATGATCGCGTGGTACTGGCGGCTCTTGCGGAACTGCGACTGCCGGTCCGCATGCTCGATGTCGTCGTACATCTTCTCCATCTCACGGGTCAGTTCACGGTCGTAATACCGCAGCTCCAGCACCTGCACGTTCGCAAACTCGATGAGATCGATGAGATCGGTGGGGCTCTCCGGGTTGCAGAGGAGCGCCGAGTCCCAGGAGAGAATCGCAAGGTCATCTGTGGTATAACTGAGCGAGTTTTTGAGGATCTCATCTCGGATCTGAGGAGATATGGCCCTCTTTTCCCCGATGAGCAGGGCAACCGGGTCAATGGAGTCGTCGCGACGGTCCGTCACGTAGATGGAATAGTCCTCGAAAAAATCGGGATTGATGGCAAAGTTCTTGATATGCGGGCGTATGATCTCGCCCAGGGTCTTGAGGTACTGGACATAGAACTCCGCAAGCCCTTCCTGGCCTGCAAACAGGAATGCGATCTCCTCAAGATCGGTAAAATCCGCGTCCGTGTTGTCGTACACGAAACAGAAACTGATAGCCCCGATATCATACACCCGGGCAACAACATTGAATTCAAAGGGTCTGCCGTCCCGCTCCACCCGGATCGGGTGCATCTGGATCATGAGCGGCGGATCTTCGAGCATGATGGATTTGGGCTTGACCCGTACAAAACTTGTCCTTGCCGTGAAATAGCTCTGGGCAAGGGCCCGCTCCAGCCAGTCGAGATCGATTTCCCGCCCAATATCATAGATCCGGTAAAAACGAAGATTTATCATGATTTTGCCTCCTTCCGGCACGATCTTTTATGTGTCTTGCAATAATGAAGAACCATGAAGATGATAAACCATTCCCAGCAGAAGAACAGGAGATGCATGACACAGGCCAGGGAACTCCGGTGAGCGGGCAATTTTAGAACGAGCCGTGAAGCCAGGTTCATAACCTGAAGGCGCCTGCTGGGAACAAAGGAAAAAGAGGAAAAATTATTTTCTGGTAACAAGCACTGCCCCAAGAATACCGATGATAAGGCCAATCCCGGTCAGTTCCAGAGGAAGGGGGGATTTGGTGGTGGCAGGGGCTGTGGAGGGGATGGTCTGCAGGCTCGTGGATGTGACGGGTGCAGCAGGAGGGGAAACGAGATTGAACGTAAGTTTGGTATAAACATCATCCCCGCCATGCAGGTTGATTGCATCGGAGAGTGCAGCTGCCGCAGCTGCATCCTGGACACTGCCCGTTCCCGTAAAAGTGAAGATGGCTGCACCGGTCTTGGTGTTCACGACCTGGCCGGCATACTGCCCGGATGACTGCATGGTAATGCCGAACATCCCATCAGTTCCGGGGCTCTGGGCAAAGACATAGTATGTTGCCGCGGGTAAACCGGTGGTGCTATAGGTCTTCGAGAATGTCCCGTCAGCATTGACCGGGACTGTTGAGACATTAACATAGCTGCCGGCAAAGATCCAGACCTGGACCCCTGCAGAGAGATTTGCATTGGAGGTTACCCCACTGATAGTTACTGGTGTCCCGACCACAGGATCCGCAGGGGAAACCGTTGCAGAGATGAACGGCTTTGCAGAGGTGACAGTGGCAACCGCTGCTGCGGTTGTTGTCGAGGCAGCAGTAGTTGATGCGGGTGCTGCTCCGACACTGACAGCACCCGACACCGGCAATACCAGACAGGCAATTACCAAGAGGACTGCACACGCGGCAAGGCCGCTTGAACGAGATGTATTCATACGGGATGATGAGACGGTATCCGATATTAGCGTTATGGGTTGTATTCGGCAGATAGAAAGCAGCGGTTACAGGATCATGGCCGAATGAGACGAGAGACAGGGTATTGCCAATAGGATAAGAGCAGTCAGTTACCGGTCCCTGCGAAAAGGCCAGACACCATTCAGGCTACTTATTATACACTTCCTGCATCAATAATTCGTACGATAGTTATCAGAGAGGACGCGATCCACGAGGCACTGATATGAAAATGCAGAGTACGCCGCAACAATCCCCCCCAGCCGGACCCTTACCGTTGAGTTTCTGCATCATCCTCAATCAGGATGGCAGGATCGAACGTCTGGTAGATCGACCGCTTGAAGAATACCTCGAAGCGGTTCGCAAAGCCTCCGTTGCATGGATCGATTATAGTACCAATGATGATGAACACGAGATAGAACTAATCGCCCAGACCGCCGGATTCAGCAAGATTCCCATCCCCAAACTGACCACCGGCTTTTACTCTGCATACGAGGATTACGATACTGAGCTTGGCATCATGCTCCCTTCAGTGACGGTAAAAATCGAGAAGATGACCGTTCACCCCCTCTTCATCCTTATCCGCGAAAACCTCGTCATCACCATTCATTCCGAGGAGATCAACCGGTTGCTCAGGTTCTCCCGGTACGCCCAGCAGTTCTTCAAGCGCATCGCCTCCGAAAGCACGATGGATAAGATCACCCTCATGCTTGAACGGATCATTGACGAGAACAATGACCGCAACTTCGAGTACCTGCGGGAGATCGAGATGCACGGGGATGCGATCAGCAGATCGCTCATTGAAGAGAGTTTAGCCAAGAAGAAGATCGCCCACGATATTTATCACATGAAGCACGTACTCATCGATTACCTGAACGTGCTCTGGGCATCAAAAGACGTGGTCGATTCGCTCCGGTACGGGGATGCCGACCTGATCACCAATGACGAGAAACTGCTCGGCAGGATAGGCATCCTCTCGGACAACATTGATCGCCACATCGAGCTTACGGAGCAGATGTCCAATGTGCTCTCTTCAGGTCTTGAAGTCATGCAGAGCATCTACAATAACCAGCTCCAGAGCTTAAACAACCGCTTTGCCCTTGTGACCGCTTACCTCACGGTGCTCGGAACGGCCTTTCTCGTCCCCAATACAATTGCAACAATTGCGGGAAGCGGGATCATGGAAGGTACGATGGCAGCACAGTGGTGGTACCTGCCACTGCTTATCCTTTCAACCATAGTCGCAACCATGACCTCCCTTCTCTGGGTGCTCCATGTCTGGAAGAAGAAGGAAGATGATTGAGGGAGTGAATGCCCGCATAACCTCTTTTTTGATGAACAAAGGTGCTTGCCGGATAGTTCATCGTACCAACAACACCCCCACGCAATTATCATAAGGATAGCATTCCACTCCCATTGGAAAAACCCAGTAACGGGAGGAATGGGAAATGCCGCGTGAAAGATTCAGAAGAAAACTGACTCGGCAAGGATCTTGATACCGATCAAAATCAGAATGAGACCACCGGCGATCTCGATCCGGTTGCCAAGAAGATCTTCCAGACGCTCGCCCAGCATCACGCCGGCAAACGATATGAGGAAACATACCGATCCTATAATCAGGGCGGGGATGAGAACGGCGGATCCCAGAATGCCAAAAGTCACCCCGACTGCAAGCGCATCGATGCTCGTTGCAAGGGAGAGGATAATGACCGGCACCAGGTGCAGGTTGCCCAGGCGAGATTCACCGTTTCCACTGATGCCTTCCCAGCACATCTTACAGCCGATGAATCCCAGGAGGATGAACGCGATCCATGGTGCGTAAATGGAGATGAACCCGATAAAAGCGGCTCCCGCAGCCCACCCGGCAACGGTCATACCTGCCTGGAATATGCCGAAGAAGAGGGCAATGAACGCGGCAGTATAGGCAAGCCGGGACTTCGTGGTTGTACCAAGAGCGAGAGAGACCGCAAAACAGTCCATCGAGAGAGCGATGCCGAGAATGAGGATGGTGATGATATCCATGGGTGGTATACCCATTGGAGGGGAATATGGATAATATCATTCCGGGCCGGGGCTGGGAATAAGACGGGGATCATCCCGGGCAAGGGAGAGGGCGGTCCGGGCACTCGCTTCCTTGTCCTTGATCTCGAGCATGATATCGAGATCAAAATCACGTGTCTCCGCAAGAAATGCTGAAAAATTCCCGGCATCGATATGCTCTGTATGGGCACCAACCCTCTTTCCTGGCTGCTGGGAACTGTAATCAACCATAGGAATCCCGTCCTGTTCTTTCCAGCTTGTACGGATCAGTTCCAGCAGGTCAGGAATGCGTTCTCCGTTGTTGTTGAGGGAATGGTGGAATGAATCGAAAAGGATCGGTACTCCTGTTCGATCATGGAGAGCCAGGCAGTTATCTGCGGAATACAATCGTTCGTCGTTCTCAATAACGAGTCGGCACCGGATGGAGGCATCGAGAAGATCGTAATTGTTCACAAACCGCTCCATGCTTGCGGGTTTATCTCCATAGACTCCCCCAACATGGATCTGGATCTTCGCCGTCTCATCCAGACCCATCAGGTCGAGAATTTCCGCGTGGTAACGAAGCTCGGCGATGCTCCGGGCGAGTACATCCCAGTCTGGCGTGTTGAGGAGAACGAACTGGTCCGGATGCATTGATATCCGGAAGCGGTGTTTCCTGATGAACAACCCAATGTCCGAGAGGGATTTTTTGAAACGCTCCTGCCACGGAAACGTGCAGACCGGGTGGGAGGCAAACGGGACCATGTCAGACGAGATCCGGAAGAAGAGGAGACCATGTCGGACATTATACCGGAGCGTTTCTGAAACGCAGGCAAGGTTTCTCTCCACCGTATTTTCAAGCCGTTCGGGGGAATACGAGGCAAGACGGAAGGTACCTGAGGGGGAACAGCCGATCGAACGGTTGATGCAGGGGTAGCCGATACGCATAGACGAATTCTCAGGGGTCGGGGTTTTCAGGAGGGGGTACTGATAGCAGCCGGATCAGGGATACCGGTAAAAATCCAGAGCTCCCGAATTCATGCAATATCGTTTGCCGGCGGGTTTGGGGCCGTCATCGAAGACGTGACCGAGATGGGCACCGCACCGGGCGCACAGGACTTCAGTGCGCTCCATCCCACCCGATCGATCGGTCCGGGTCCGGATGTTGAGCTGGGAGACCGGTGCAGAGAAACTCGGCCAGCCGGTACCGGAATCGAATTTGTCCTTTGAAGAGAAGAGATCGGTCCTGCAGCAGATACAGGAGTAAATCCCGGGCTCTTTCCAGGCATGATATTTGCCGGTGAAGGCATATTCGGTTCCTTTGCCACGGGCAATGGCAAACTGTTCGGGGGGCAACAGGGTTTTCCAGATCTCATCAGATGTTACTACCGGCAGGACCTGTTCAACCTCCCCGGTCCGCACGCTGAAGATTGAAAGCAGGGCACCGGTCGGATTATTTTTCTCTGCCATCACCAGTTCTCCTGATGGAGATGATGGCGGGATGTGGCTATAGAGCTTCTGTTCGAGGCACTACATCCCGAAAAAACCAAGGATCCCCTTCCTGGGATCCTTGTAAAAGATCTTTGCGCCCTGCTTAATATTCCGTACATCCTCGACCGTATACAGGATATCCGGGTATTCTTTCGACAGGATGCCAAGCAGCCGGGACAACTCGGTCCGGGGGACGATCATGAGAATGACACTTACGGTGTGCGAGAACGTCCCGGTGCCTTCAAGCCGGGTCATACCGTACCCATGGGTCGAAAGTTCAGTGATGAGCGGCTGGGGATCGTTCGGGGTAATCAGCCGGACAATAACATCACCGATCGAGATCATGTTCTCAATCTGCATACCCAGCAGGGTTCCGATCCCGTACCCCGCGAGGTACGCAAGGATATTCCAGTAATCCGTAAGGTTGGTCAGGACAAGTCCCGTTGAGAGAAGCCAGATCCCGGTCTTGACAATGCCCATGCAGGATGCAAGGTTTGCATGCCCCCGGGCAATGTAGATAGTACGGACGGTCTCAAGACTGGTCTCAAAGATCCTGGCGATGAGGATAATGAGAGGCACCATTGCAGCTGCCATGATTGTGGCGGTCGATCCCATGAGTTGTCACGCTCCTAACCAGAATAATCTCACCGTTACTCTTGAATACCTTACGGAATAGTTCCGGATTAAAGGAAAAAACAGGGCAGATTTCCGGCAATCTGAACAGGCTATCGTTCTCGTGAAGATAAACAACCATCTATGGCGTATAACCGGGTTAATTTCTGGGCAATCCGGGTCTGGTTTCGTGCCTCATCCTTCAGGTCCTGGTAAATCCGGGCCCGGATTTTATTGGTTGCTGATGCGGGACCGGTGATTTCTCTGGGGTGAGATATCCGGAGCCGGATGTCTTCTTCGTTTCCTGCAGAATTCCCGGATTCCATGATGCAGACCTGATCCTTATGCTGGAGAGAACGTGATCCTGCTCTGCCCGTAATAATTCCAGAAAAATGCACAACAGGTGGCAAACACCTTTGCCAGGAGGTAATCAGCCGAAAAAAACGCTACCGCAAGCCAGATGATACAGATGTTAACGAGGAGACAACTGAAGGAAATGATAACAAACGCCGTGAACTGGATACCATAATGCCGGTTTTTATCGTGGAACGTAAGGAACTTGTTCATGAGGTAACTGACAACAATCCCGCAGCAGTAGGAGAGCGTTGCCGCAAGAAGGTACCATACTCCGATACAGGAGGTAAAAAAGTACAAAAGGCCGATGTCGATCAGCGAGGCTATGACACCGATGAGAAAGAACCCGATAATCCTCTCGTTTCGAAACAGCGTTATCCCCCCTGCAGGAAACAGGGTTAACCTCGTGGACACAGGATCACTCCCCTGGTGAAGATACCCCCGGGTGTTCGGGAGATGAGATGACTCCCGCCGGGTTCCGTCTATTTCTTCGAGGAACTTCCGGCATCATAACGCACCGGCACAGTCATACAGGGTGTTCCGGGTGCCTTGTGGCCCGGCCATAGTTCCGCTGGAGCCGGAAGGAGGGGTAATCCCCGCTGTTGCGGAACGAGTGTCCAGTGTGATGGATCCTGACATGGCCTTGATATCATCGGTCAGAGTGGTGCCGGTACCGCCATACTCTGAAGAGGAAACAGCCGTACAGTGGCTGCTCACCCAGGTAAAGATCTCGGAATTGCCGGATGTCCGATCCCCACCGGTCGCAGTGGACGGGGTGTAAAAATAGCGGACTTTTCCCGCATGGATCAGGGATGTGAGATTTTCAACCGAGAGTATACTGTCGGAACCGGAAAAACCTCCCAGGGCCATGACCGGTTTTCCGGTCTCAAGGATCAGGGAGGCCGCTTCGTGGCTGCTTGGCACCGCCACAAGCCAGGTCTCGCCGGTTGTGTGGGATTCCAGGTATTCTGCAAGCTGCGATATGCTGCTTCCCTGCCCGGGAAGACTGACACCCCCGGCCCTGCCACCGCTTCCCTGGTCAAGCTGAGGACCTGCCGACGGGAGGAAATTACCACTTCCATAAATCATCGGTGTGCAGGCCCAGACAGTGGGTGCAACAAAGAGCAGGGCTACGGCAATACCTGCAGCAACTCTGGGCAACGAACCGTCACGGGGAGTCTTCCGCAGTTTAAGGGCGGCAAGTACGAGGGTGAGGACAAGAGTCCCGAAGGCAACCACGGGAATGAGTGCCCCCGACCATTCAGCATCGTACAGAAGAATCCAGGTCTGGACAATCCCCGTGATCAGGATAGCGGCGATCAGGATCCATCCCGGCAACCCTTCCCCGCGATAGGCCGTGTACATTGCCACGGCACCTATCCCGGCCAGTGCTGCAAGGGGTGGAGCGATAGTAGCGAGATAATAGGAGTGCCAGAAACCGGTGGTGAAACTGAAATAAAGAAGTCCCGGGACCAGCCAGAGGCACAGCGCAGTAACGGTCAGCCCCCGGTCAGTAAACAGCCCTGCATCCCCGACTCCTTCAACCGAGAGCGATGCCGGCCGCCGCCACAGGGCAAGAAGCCCGAGGAGGGCAAAGGGGAGAAGCCAGCTGATCTGGCCGGCAAGACCTTCTGACAGGAGCCGGAATAGGCCGGGTGTCCCGTTATCTCCCATCATCCCACCCGGGCCCCTGATGGCAGATACCGGTGCGCCGGGTGCGTTGGAAAGGCTGCTCCCCATAAACGGTGATGCACCCTCATCCGGAGGTCCCCGGCCAACCTGTGACGCAGGGTCAAAGGTTCGGGTGGGAGTCCGGTTATCCGGCATCTGCATACCGAAAGATCCATCCTGTTGGGAGGGGATCATCCCACCCAGCTGAGGTGCAGATCCCGGCCCAGCTCCCAGTCCGGTCATACCGTTTTCCAGCCGGTGGATCCCATTGTAATTGATGATAAGACCAAAGACGGTATTATCGCCACTTCCCCCGATATAGGGGCGCTCGGCCGGGGGGATCAGATCGACGGCAACCGTCCACGAGAGAGAGATGATGAGGAGAACCAGGACTGCCAGGACAAGATGAAGCGCCCGGGTTTTCAGGGGAAGGCTCCGGGTTCCCATCAGGTAGAGGAAAAGGACCGCAGGCACGATGATAAAAGCCTGGATCATCTTGATATTGAACCCGATACCGATAAGCCCCACGGACACAAGAAGCCACGGCAGGGACTGCTCCCGCGCCGCTTTCAGGGCCACAAAGAGGGAAAGGAGGAGAACAAAAATCAACAGCCCATCCATGGTCCCGTTCCGTGAGACCGCAACAAAAATCGGTGTCACCGCAAGGGCAAGCGCCGACAGGAGCCCGGCTGGTTTTCCGAACGGGCGGGAAACGATAAGGTACACAAGGGCGACAGACCCGACACCGGCAAGTGCCTGGGGAAGGACAAGAGCGAGGCCGGAGAACCCAAAAAGTGCGGCCGAGGCAACCTGGGCCCAGAGTCCTACGGGAGGTTTGTCAACCGTGACAAAACCTGCCGCGTCGAACGAGTTGAAAAAAAGGATGCGGGGATTTTCGAGCATACTCTTTACGGCAGCTGCATAGTATTCATTGGAGATCCCCTGATTCCAGAGATTCCAGAGATTGAGGAGGAGGGACAGGAGGAGGATCGCGGTAAGAGCCAGCTCAGCCCGGTTTTTTCGGATAAAGGCCATACAGGTCATGGCCGGCGATCCCGTATGTCCCGGAGCAGGTTATCGATATCCTGGACACGGTTCAGGCCGGAGCCGGAAAGGTCTTTTCTGAAAAACTGCAACTGGTTCCGTATTGTTTCGATCTCCTCGTTCGTAATAAGGAACCACGGATTGTTGTGAGTCATACCTGTCGCTCCCCAGGTTCCCGGTTTTTCCTGCGGAAAACGGCTCCCGCAAATATCGTGATTCCCATACCATTATCACCAGTGTCTCAAAGAGTGGTTCTCCCGTATCAGGGTACAGACGGATATATTGTTGATACAGTCCCGGTGAGATGATGAAACCGGGAAGGGATGTATTGAACCCGAACGGATCATATATCGTCGGCATATCAGGGAGAAGCAACCCCCTTACTCCCGGAAAAACCATATCAGGGAGGCGGGAAATACCAACCTATTTTATCCCGCACAATGATAGTATGATTAAGGACACCCCGTATAGTCGGGTGTAGGATAACCAAGAACGGGTGTATCGATAATGGCCGATAAAGCAACTGTCTGCATTTCAACAGATCCTGCATTCCTGCAGGAGTTATCAGAGTACCTGGAAGTGCTGTCCAATCCCGTCCGGTTGAAGATACTCAAAGTCATAGAAAAAGAGCCAAAAGAGATAAGCGAGATCGCATCCCGCATTGATACAAGTTACGCAAATTCAAAAAAACACATCGATCAGCTGGTCAATATCGGCCTGGTAAAAAAAGAAGCGGGCTTCGGGCGGGAGACCGCAAAGGGTATCCACCCGGTCTGGAAATTCTCCCTTGCTGAAGGAGGCCTTGAGACACTCATCAAGAACATGGGCGTATTCTCCCGCATCAATATCCCGATAGGATATGGGGAGATCCAGGGTCGTCTCAACGACGTGCGGGCTGCAGTTTTGAAGGAGTCCGGGAAGGATTGCCCGGCGCTCCATCTCATTGAAGGTCGTGGGGCAGGCCACACGTTCCTCTTAAAAAAAGAGCGAATCCTTCTTGGCAGGGCAGATGCTAATGCCCCGTCGAAGACGAGCGAAGGGGACATCGTTTTGCCGGAAGAGTACGTGGCGGTGACAAGGATAACAAAACCCCACGCAATCCTCATACGGTCGGGAACCGGCTGGCAGATCGAGGACCGGGGAAGTTCCGGGGGAACCTACGTGAATACAGAACTTATCGCTCCCATGCACAAGACCGCACTGAACAACGGTGACATCATCGACCTTGCAATGGGTGAGGACGCCGCACGGTTCCTGTTCATCGTAAATGAGTGAGCCGATGGCAAAAGAGCCGGTATCAGATCAGAAAAATGGATTGGGATCGGGAATGAGAGTCTCCAGAGGCATACTCATCCTGACCTGCCTGCTCATCTTTGTTTTGCCGGTAACCGCTGCGGTTGTTGTATATGACGGAAACAGCACCGCCAGCTCCCTCCAGAGTATTATTAATGCTGCCAACGTAAGCGATACCATTCTTGTAAAAGGGGGAACCTACTACGAGAACCTGGTCATAGACCGCCCGCTTACCGTGCGTGCGCTGGATACCAACAATCCCCCGAATCTGGTCGTGAACCGGGGCGGGACGGGGATCAACCTTACTGCAAAAGGGATTACCATAGACGGGATGATTCTCACCGGGAACGGACTTTGCGGCATACTTGTCCAGTCGGACAACAATGAGATCACCAATGTCAGTATCAGCGGTTTTGAGCAGGGAATTCTCCTAAAATCCGCTGTCAACAACGAGTTTGTCAGGAACAGTCTTGTCAACAACACGGTTGGTATTGTTCTCGATCAGGAATCGCAGGTAAATGTGTTTTCTCTCAATTACCTGGATAATCCCGTTGATGTTGAAAGCCAGTCTGGGGATACAACCTGGTCCGGCCGGCCATCGAAATACCAGTACGAGGGAAAGACATTTATCAACTCGCTTGGGAATTACTGGAAGAAATATACCGGGAGTTCCACAACCGGCAACGGGATCGGATCGGTTCCCCATCCAGTCCAGCGGAATATCACCAGCCTTCTGGACGCAAAGGACTCCATGAGTAAAAGCTCCCTGATCGACAGGGCCCCCCTGATCAGCCCGCCGGGGATGTATACGGTTATCGGGAGAGAAGAGCAGCAGCCGGGCACAGCACCTGAATCAGTCCCAAATGCAGGACATGGTTCAGTACCCGGTTCTGTGCCAACAGTGGCAGGATCTCTACCTACAATACCTGGCACAGGACCAGGTGCGACAATCCCGGAGAGTAATCCGTTCCCGGCTTCAGGCCCGGGTAATACAAATATCGGTCCACCCCCATTCCCCGTAAATCTCGTCCAGTTCTGGTGGATTGTCCCCATAGCCCTGATCATATCCGCTGTTGCCGGTATCTGGTACGAGCGAAAACGAAAAAGAAACGAGACATATGTACAGGAGCGCGAAGAAAACACGGGGGGCAATACAACGGTCGTGAAAAAAACGGTGCCATCAGCCCGGGATGATTCAGAGGGGCTCCACCATTACGCGGCCCACCTGCCTCCCGCCCTGGAGAAAAAATATCCCGGGGCAGAATACCTTGCTGAAGGAGGGGCCTGCCGGGTCTTCCGGGCGTGGGATCCGGTCGAAGGGCGGGACGTTGCGGTGAAAGTGCCGATCCGGTTCGATGAGGTTACCGGCACGCAGTTCACCAAGGAACTTCACGTCTGGCAGAGCCTCCACCACCCGAATATTGTCGAGATCTATGGAGCTAATATTTTCCCGGTACCATACATCGAGATGGAATTCGTTGAATCGTCCCTTGCATCCATGAAATTCCCTCTCGAACAGAAGACGATTGCAACAATCATCAGAGGTGTGGCACAGGGACTCCGGTATGCGCACGGACAGGGGATAGCCCACCGGGACATAAAACCCGGAAATATCCTTATCAAACCAGACGGTTTACCAAAAATTACGGACTGGGGTCTTGCCAAGGCCGAAGGTACAAAACAATCAGGCATCATCGGGTTTTCATTGGAGTATGCTTCACCGGAACAACTGGCCCCGAATCTCTACGGCGAGCCGGGGCCGTGGACCGACATCTACCAGGTGGGAGTCCTGTTTTACGAGATGATGACCGGAAGGGTGCCATTCATGGGTGGGGGGATGGGAGAAGTCACCCATGCTATCCTCCATGACAGCCCGCCTCCGCTCACGATGGATAATCCGAATGCTGCAGAGATAGAGGCAATCATTTTCAGGTGTATGAAAAAAGCACCAGGTGACCGGTATTCTTCAGTTGCGGAGATCATCGCAGACCTGGACAAGATCCGGTTTTAAGATTCTCTGAAACGAGAGACAGATACAAGGGATGAGAGGGTTTCAGGGACCGGTGCTCCGGTCTCTGTGGTTTTATGGATACTGATCCCGCATCACCCTCTCGGGTTATGAAACCTGTCGGATCATGCGGGGCTGGATTAAAAAAATGGTTTAGTGTTCAAAGGTGTACCGCATCAGGATCCGGACGGGGGTGTGCCTGAAGGCGGAGTGCCGGAGGGAGCTGACCCGTCGCCACCGGCTGGCGGGGTACCTGACGGAGGAGTCCCGGACGGGCGTGTGCCATTCATCTGCATACCGTCGGGAGGTGTCCCGGAGGGTGCGCTGGCAGACTGGTTGAGCTGGGGTTTGTCGCCACTCTTTACCTGGTCAGATGACCCTGCGGCTGATCCGCTGGCAGGCTGTTCTGCCTGGGCGGTTTTTGTAATCTGTGCCTGGGCATTCGCTGATGCTGAACTACCGCTCGACTGGGTAGTTGAACTTCCGGAATCCTGGGTACAACCCGTGACAAAGATTCCCGCGATGAGAATTGCTGATGCGATCAGCATAAGTATACTGCTCTTTTTCATAGAATTCGTCTCCCGAAATATCACCGCGGTAAAAATTTCGGTAATCCGCGTGAACACTTCAGCATTGCCTGTAGTCAGATCCGGTTTTTCCCGATTCTGGAAGGCAATGTGTCAGTGCACCCGGAAATGCCGGTTGCGTTTCCGTCTTACATGCGATGGATACTTCAGCCATGGTGATTTTTTCTATCGTCTTTGGGTAATGATCTCCTGAAAGGAGGATTATCCGGAATCCCAATCGATTGGGACCGTATTATATTCCACGCATAAGGGGGGTGATATAATGCAATCCTGACGGCATTAATTGAACCGGGGAGTATACATTATGCCAGACAATCTCGTACCAGAGGTCCAGAGGGAAAACCCCTTTTACATCCAGAATGCGTGACGATCATCCGTATTTTCACTTCGACGTAGGTAAGCCAGCCATCACAGGATAGAGGTACATTCCCATTCAACTGAAAGGGGATGGCAGGATCCCCATAAGGGGATTTTGCATGACTTACAGCTCCCGGCCCCGGGATCTCCTGGGCCCCCGGGGGGGTTTCCTTCTGAGGGTTACTATCCCGACACACAGAAGGATCACAAATACGATCCCGATAAGGGGAAGTAAACCGGAGGATTCACCGGATCCGGATACGCTCTGGTTTACAGCGGCGGTAACCGGGAGGGGAGTGGTTGTGCTTGTTGCTGCAGGTGCGATCGTTGCTGCGAGGGAAACTGGCACGGTTGTCGGCAGGGTCGTGGCTGCCTTTCCGGACACTACAATATAATCATTCACCGTTTTGGTCCGGCTGCCCCCGGCATTGGTTGCTGATAGGATGACCGTGTAGGAGCCGGCAGTGGAATAGGTATGGGACGGATTCTGTTCGGTCGAAGAGATCCCATCGCCAAAGGACCACTGCCAGCTTGTCGGGGAGTACGAGGAGGTGTCAGAAAACTGCACAGTCAGGGGATACGTCCCGGTGGTAACGTCCGATGTGAACGACACGACCGGTGAGGTAATTGAGGTGACCGTGACAGACCCGGTTTTGGTTGTTGTGTTGCTTCCCGCAGAATTCGTGGCAGTAAGACTGACTGAATACGTGCCGGTATCGGTGTACTCATATGTCGGGTTCTGGTCGGTCGAGGTGCCACCGTCGCCGAAATACCAGTACCAGGATGTCGGCAAATTCTCTGACGTGTCTGTGAACACGATCGCAAGAGGGGCTGTACCGGTTGTTGTATTTGCGGAAAATGAGACAACCGGGACCGCATAATATGCGGTTATGAGCCCGCTCTGCGTGAACGTGTTACTTCCCCCGGTATTTGTTGCAGTCAGGGTCACCGTATAGGTTCCGGCAGTGGTGTAGGTATGCGAGGGGTTCTTATCAGAAGAGGTTCCGCCGTCCCCAAAGGACCAGACCCAGCTTACCGGGGAATTTGTCGAGGTATCAACGAACTGGACGGCCAGGGGAATTGTTCCGGTTGTGGACGTGGGGACAAAGGATGCAACAGGTTCGGATGACGATACACTTACCGTGATAAAGCCGGTCCTGGTCACCGTATCGCTCCCCCCCGAATTCGTTGCAGTCAGGGTCACGGTATAGGTTCCGGCAGTGGTGTAGGTATGCACGGGATTCTGTTCTGCCGATGTACCACCATCCCCGAAAGACCAGGCCCATCCGGTGGGAGAGTAGGTCGACGCGTCAACGAACTGGACCCCAAGCGATGCAGTTCCCGAAGAGATATTTGATACGAATGTGGCCGTTGGCGCGGTTGACGCCTTGATTGTCGCGATGTACCCCGTCCTGGTCACCGTATCGCTCCCCCCCGCGTTCGTTGCGGTAAGGGTCACCGTATAGGTTCCGGCAGTGGTGTAGGCATGCGAGGGGTTCTGTTCCATAGATGTTGCTCCATCCCCAAAGGACCAGATCCAGGCAGTCGGCGTATTCGTGGTTGTATCAATGAACTGGACGCCGCAGGGGAGGGTCCCCGAGGTAGTATTCACGACAAATGACGCGGCTGGTGCTGACACCGCTGACACGGGCAGGACGAGAAGCACGGCCAGAATAACAAGGCAACCAGCACAGACCGGTATCGGTTTCATGGGATCGCTCCCAAAGACCGTAATGGTACAACAAATCCGGGATGTATGGAGGGTAATACAGGCTCTTTCATGAAAACCTGTTCTTCACGAGGTTATTTATTATCGGAATATAGGAAAGGGATATAATATGCCGGAATGGTGAATAATTGAACTCCTGAGTGATGGACACCCCCAGTCTGTCGCATTTCCCTTTTTTATCACACGGGCGCAAGCGATCCGGCACGGTTTTAGGGATCATGGTAAGACGGCCCAACAGACCGGGGCGAAAAAAGATTACTCAAAGAAGAGGATTCAGCTACCGGTGCGGGGGTCAGAACACCGGGTAGCAGGGATTGAACTGATGCAGAATTCTGGTCTTGGGAAAACGGGTAATCCAGACAGGGTCTGACCTGCTTTCCTCCAAAGGGAATAATGCCATATTCTGCATTCCTCTCATGAGATCTGTGCCTTTATCCTCATCTGGGTTCTCTTCTCTCCTGTATCTCTGTGCAGTCTTGATAGTATCTGTGCTGACCCCCGCCCGTTACGGTACATCCGGGCCGTTAGTCATCGTTGATACCCACGCGCCGGTCACAGGAAGGGTTTGGTACGGATGCTGTGTCAGACGGCGGGTATTAAGGTACGGTTTCCCACATGGGGGACTTTTCACATCACCTCCTCATCCGGATGATTGCCAGTCCGTGGCAGTCACCATGAGATACGATAGGCACGGGGTATGTTATATTCGCAGTATGGTGATCGTGTAATAATGAATCCCCGGCGGGATTAATTGAACACGGAAGTATAGACAATCAGCATGGAGAAACAGGATCTTTCGTCACGGATCCGCCACGGGGGTGGGGGGGCTTCAGTTCCCGTCATCATACCATGAGAGGTGTATTTTCAAGGATACCGGTCCCGTGATACGGATACTTTGCAATGTGAAGACACAGGGCATGTAATAATGCGATATCGGTATTATGCAACAACACATCGGATGTTTTCTCCAGACCGTTTTTTCAGCCAGGGTCTGCTGAAAAATTTTTCATCGCGATCAAAGGGTGTTAGTAAACCTGCCTACAGTTGGATAATTATCCTATTGTAGGATATTTATCCAACAGCAAATCATTTTCTCCGGGGTGAGCCGGCCGGCCGTTCAAGCAGGGGTCGATTGAAAAATTTCAGGCAGGGGCTGAGGGGTCGATTGAAAAAAATTTGCCGGAGATCGATTGCGATCCAAAAATCTGCGCCACTCATTGCGATACGGACACGCAATCCCATAGATTCCCGCAGAAGAAAATGTGTCATAGGGAGATAATTTCAAGATCTCCGACACCCCCGGGGGCACCGGTTGGACCCTGCCCGCTCCGGGAAAAAGAGCCGGCCCCGGGAACCGGTTACGGTTCTCGGGGTTATGGGACAGGAGGGGACATTGCCCCCGGCATTGCGTTGTCCGGCCTGCGCATCATTCACTTCGGAGTGCATCAATCGGATCCATGTTCGAGGCCCTCCAGGCCGGGTATAACCCGGAGATCACACAGACAACGATCCCGATTAGCATACCTGCGGGGATGTAAATAATACTGTCCGGCAGGAAGAAATACTCGGTTGTTCCGATCATGTAACTCACCACCGAATACCCGATGATGAGACTGCCGATTCCTCCGATAACGGCCCCGAGGACACCCAGGATGAATGCCTCGTACAGGAACATCCGGCGCACCTCCCCGGATTCTGTTCCTATGGAGAGCAGGATACCAATCTCCTGCACCCGTTCCGTGACCGACATCATCATGACATTGAAGATACTCGTGGCCGCGACTAGGAGCGAGATGCCCCCTATTGCAAGGATGAACGTGGTCATGGTGCTCAGGGTCGAGGTGATGCTTGAGAGCATGGTACTTGCATCAGAAACACGCACGACCGGTGTTTTCTCATTGGTGTTGAGCTTCGCGTCAATTACCTGCTCGGTTCCTGTTATGGTGTCAACATCTTTTACGATCACGTTGACCTGGGGATACTCGTATTCCCCGCCGTACTCCTTGACGTACCATTCATCGGAAACTACGATGGCGTTGTCGGTCCTGACACTGTCCGCGGCCTGTCCCCGTTCCTCGAGAATCCCGACGATCTTTACTTCCGAACGTCCGGTTTGGGCGGATCCGATCTTAATCTTGCTCCCGAGTTTCAGGTTGAAACTCGATGCAATCGTTGATCCTACAAGAGCGTCATTCGCCCCTTCGATATTCGTCCCGTCCACTATCGTGAGGAACGCGGTTATGTCCGCAGGGTCGATCCCGTAGACCGTTCCCCTGCCCGGAGTGGAGCTTAACGTGAATTCCGTATTTGTCGAATAAATGGGGATGACATGACTGGCATTTGTTCCGGCAGCAACCTTGATCTTGCTCAGCTGGGCCTTGGTTATTACCGATGATGCGGAGGAGGAGGACGGGCTGGATCCCGGTGGGCCCATCCGGACCGCATCCGGTGTGATGACAATGGTATTTGCCCCGGCGGATAGCTGGTCTTTTGTCTGGAGCTGCATATTGGTCCCGAGCATTCCCATTGTGGAGATGGCTATTACCCCGATAACAATACCGATTGAGGCCAGAATTGAACGCAGATAATTCAGGCGTACACTCCGGACCGACAGGTCGAAGAAAATATCTTTCATGATTCTGCAATCCTCCCGTCTTCAAGCCTGATTGTCCGGTGTGCATATTCCGCGATCTTGGGATCATGGGTCACGATGATGACCGTCTTTCCCTCCTTGTGGAGGCCACAGAGGATCTCCATGATCTGGGCACCGGTCTTCCGGTCAAGGTTGCCGGTCGGCTCATCACAGAGAAGGATCTTCGGGTCGTTGACAAGGGCACGGGCAACCGCCACGCGCTGCTGCTGCCCTCCGGAGAGCTGGGTGGGTCGGTGGGCACTCATTTCCCGGTTGATTCCTACGGCTTCGAGGAGAGAAGCGGCTTTTCCGCTGGTGTCCCTTTTCTTGTATTTCAGGATGAGCGGGTATTCCACATTCTCGTACGCCGAGAGGAGCGGGATTAGGTAAAATTTCTGGAAGATGTACCCGATGATATCCCGGCGCATGTGGGTCCGCTCAAGGCTGGTTAATTGTGCCACATTCCTCCCGGCAATGTGAAGCTCTCCTGACGTTGGTACATCAAGGATCCCGAGCTGGTTCATCATGGTTGATTTGCCGGAACCCGAAGGTCCCATGATGGCAACAAAATCATTGTCCAGGATGTCAAGCGAGACATGATCCAGGGCAGTGAAATCACCGGCCTCGAGATGATATACTTTGGATACATCCGCGAGCCGGATAAGAGGGGTATCGGTCATACTGGACCCCTCACTGTTGTTTCTTCAGCTTTGACTGGAGCCACTTTCGTTTTTTATACAGGACGATCCCTACAACGAGGATGATCCCCGCGGCAATCACCGGGTAAAACGAGCTGAGGCCGTTGCCTTTGCTGCTGAACAGACTGGTGCTCTGGCCACCGGGGCCACCCATTCCACCGGGGCCGCCGGCCATCATCCCGGAACTCACGGAAGATCCAGTTGTCGTGCCGGTTCCGCTTGTACTGCCACTCAGAGATCCTAACGAGGTGGTGAGGTCCAGGGTTTTTGTGAGCTTGTAGAGTTTTCCATCAGCGTTTTTCCAGCTGATAATTAACGGAACTGACGACAGATCCGTTGATGTAAACGTCAGTTCGAAGCTACCGGAATCATCGGAGGCCAGGCTGCCGATGGCGTATTCGGGATAGGTTTCAGTACCTTTCGCAGGGGAACCAACCGAAACAACAAGGCCTTTTGCATCCGTGACACCCGAGTTGGTGATATCGCCGGTAAGGTCGTAGTAAGACCCTTTGGATGTAAGGGCGAGGTTATTGATGACGGGCACTACCGATGTCGTATCATGGTCGATAATTACAGGGAGAACCGTATCAAGAGTGTGTTCGACATCTCCATTCATGTAGCTGACATGGAATGTGAGGTTGGAATCCTGACCGGCTTTGACCGTGAAAGGAACATCAACAGAGTCGTGTCCACTCAGCGAATAGACGTACTGCTGGGAGGGCTGTACCTCAAGGCTGTTTCCTGACGGGGTGACAAGGATGTTTTTCAGGGTGCCGGACCGGACGTTGATGAGCGTTAAGTTGACGGCCTCATCCTCACCCTGGGAGAACGTTGTTGGTTTTCCGGATACGGTTGACTGAACTTCGCGGGAATCCACCTTGATCCGTATTGGGTAATGAATAGAGTTCCCGCTCTTGGTTCCAACTGTAAACAGTGCATAGTCGGTTCCATCCGGGGGATCAGCAGTGACAACAAAGGTATAGGTCATCGTTGCTCCTGCCCCGATGTAACTCATGGTGTCCCACGAGTCGAGGGTTTTTACATGGATCTTGTCACTGAGGAGATCCGGATGAGACAAACCAACAGCCGAAGTCCCTGAATTGGTAAGGGTAACCGAGATAGCACATTCTTCGTACGGGTACAACACTTCCGGATCCAAAGTCACGTTGGTGACGCAGACCTGCGCTGCTGCATCAACGGATGTCGATGAATCCGAAGTCGAGGATGATGTCGAAGTAGACGAGGTTGTTGATGTACTGTCAGTTGCTGCCGATACTGCCGATACCATCAGCAGCACCAGGATACAACTGGCAAAGATGGTTTTTATTTTCATGGTTCCTCCATTGATTCAAAGACCGGCTTTTCCTGTGCACAAGGGAACCCGTACAGGGGTTCATCATGCCGGTGCCGGCGTTGCCTGTATCACGATGTCAGGAGGAACTCATATATTGGCACCATGAGGGTACGCCAAATATTGCCTCAAAACGGGAATAATTGAACCTCGCGGTTACATATATGAAAAACAGGGAGGGAACCTGTTCCAGAGGGTTTTTTACGGGATAACCTGCTCCAACATCCATTCGTTACCCTGGAAATACAAAAGAGGGTTGCGCAGGATAAGATAATCCATGAGGCAGTAATTCCATCAGCCATCGCTCCACGAACGTTCCCGGCTAAGAATAAGCGATACAAGAAGATTTTAAAATTCCTCGCGGGTCCAGGATGTTACCCAAAAGGAGAGGTTCATCCGGATTTCCGGAAATTTTTCGCAATAAACCAGAGACCAAAGATGATCAGGAAAAGACCGAAGATGTACGGCCAGAACTGAACCGGTGCCCAGACAAAACTGATACCGATAATGATCATGAACAATCCGATAAAGGCCGATATCCAGTGGCTGCCATTACCGCAACACGATATGCCCTGACCCTGTCCGGAACCTCCAGCGGCGTTTACGAAAGCTGATGCAAGGAAGCCCAGACCAAGACCGATGAGAACCCCGGATGCCGGGTAACCGACGATCAGCCCGACACCAAGACCGAGGAGTATCCCCGCAGGAATGAGAAAGTGCCTGCCATGTTGTCTTCGTTCATCCCGGTCTTCATTTTGTGTCATGCGAAAAAATGTACTTTGGGCGGTAATAAGAGTTGGTACAGGAGCGCCATTTTCCGGATTGAGGGGAAAAAAGTCCCCGCACATATCGTTCAATTTATTCACCTTCCCACAAGAGATGGATCACAAAGGTGGGTTTGTGACATTTACCTGTCAGCAGTGTGGGGAGTGCTGCAGCACCATGGGGGAGGTCATCGAGATCCTCGAGGAAACGACACCCCTGCACTTCCGGATTGGTTACACAACAACCGGTGAGGAACGGCAGGTTGTAGTTGATCCGGATAAAAGGGATCTGTTTCTGGGACGGGCTGCAACCACAACGCGTTCCCTGTCATGCCCGTTCCTTTGTGAGGCTTCCCAGGGACGGATCATCTGCACCGTCCATTTGTCACGCCCAGACCTGTGCCGCCAGTATTCCTGCTTCCGGATACTTGTACTGGACGCCAAAGGAAACCGGATCGGAAAGGTGATGGAATCCACCCGGTTCCTCAGGACCATGGACCACGGCCTCCGGGAGGTCTGGGACCGGGAAATACGCGATGTGCAGATCGCAGATGAGTCGGTCTGGGAAAAATGTACTGAAGACGTGCTTGTCCGCAACGGGTACCGGATAATAAAATGAGGGGGAGACCGGGAGAATAACCCGGTGTCAATCATTGAAAAAGAGTTCAGGCCCGTTGCTGCAGCACATTGAGAACCGCATTACCAAACTCCCGTGTCCCGGCCGATCCGCCGAGATCGCGGGTCATGAACCCCCGGTCGAGAACGGTCTCAATTGCAGATTCCACCCGTACGGCACCGGCTTTGTCACCCACGTAATCGAGAAGCATTCCAGCACTCCGGATTGCAGCTATCGGGTTTGCGATATTCTTCCCGGCAATATCGGGTGCGCTGCCATGCACCGGTTCAAACAGGGCATAGTGATCGCCGATGTTTGCGCTCGGCACAAGACCGAGCCCCCCGACAAGATACGAGGCAACATCGGAAAGGATGTCACCGAACATGTTTGTCGTGACGACAACGCTGTAATTCTTCGGGTGCTGGAGGATGTCGAGCGAGAGGGCGTCGATGAACTTGTCGTTATACGCGATCCCGCCTGCCCTGGCTTCGGCAAGACAGATGTCCCGGAAAAAGACATCGGACTTGATGACGTTGGCCTTGTGGCCGATGGTCAGGAGACCCACCCGCTCCTGTGCCAGCCGGATCGCGGTCCGCACGATCCGTTCAGTCCCGTGCCGGCTGACCACCCGCAGCGTTGTTGCCCGGTCCGGCCCGGTCTCTTCGATGCCGGAGTAGAGCCCCTCCGTGTTCTCCCGCACAATCATGATGTCGAACCCGTCTCCTTTGACCGGCCGCAGGTTCGCATAGAGATCGAGCGCTTTCCGGATCCGCAGGACCACGCTCTGGTAGTCCTTCATCGGAGGGGTTGTAATCGCCCCGAACAGGATCGCATCCGCTTCCCTGAGTTCGCGGATCTCCTTGTCGGCGCACGGGCAGCCGGTCCGCTCCCACATGCCGTACCCCACTTCGACAGGGAAAAAATCGAACTCCGGGTGCAGCAGTTCAAGTACCGAGCGGGCAACCGGGATCACTTCGTGGCCGATGCCGTCTCCTTCGACAACCGCAATTTTTGTCATTCAGTTCCTCCAGCGAAAGACCAGTTCTGTCACCGACCGGTAGATCTGGACCGGGTCGGCACCCCAGTGGACTATGGAACCCGTCTTCCCATGCCAGCCAGTCATGCCTTCGCGCTCCGAGCGGCAGCACCGGGCAATGAACGGTTCCTCCTGCACGGATTCGAGGGGGCAGATATTTTCAAGATGGAAATTGGTGCCGTAACATTCCGTGTAGAACTGGGATGCGGTAAGGCAGCCGGCAACCTGTTCCCCCCCGTGCATGGGATCGGCATCCAGGGTTTTTGAAAACCCCGACGCCCGGCAGGGATAGACATCGGCATGAATGGCCGAAATGTCCCGGACATGGTGGCAGAACCGGACTGAGAGGCTGCCAAAAAGGCCGGCTGATTCCAGTTCCCGGATACATGCCGACAGGCTTGGCCGTGGGGGGGTCACGTCATAGACGTGGAGGGTTAACAGACCGGAGAGATCCGGATCGAGGATAAAGGTCCGGTTCTCATCGAGACTGGTGAAGACCGTGCACCGGTACCCGGAGTCACGGGCAAGTTCGAGGAGCCTTGTCCGGTTATGGATATTGACTTTCTCCGGGTAATGATACACATCCCGGGGTCCGGCAAGAACCTTTAACGAGAGGATGGCCCGCATCATCCCTTTTTCGGAAGGATCCAGCACGACTTCCTGTAATTCTGTCCCATTCGGGGTTTCCCGGAGGAGATACCGGCTCAGGAAGTAGACCTTGTCGTCACAGGGTTTGGTGGAGGCGAGGCCCACGTACTTGCAGTGGTCGGGAAAGATCATGGGTGAGCTCTCCAGTATTCCACAAGGCCGCCTGCTGCTAGGATCTCCTGCATCCGGGGCGAGAGCGGGCGGACTGAATACCGTTTTCCGGCAGCATCCACCCAGCCGTCCCGGATATTGAAGGCAATTTTCGTCCCGTCACTGCATTTCAGGTCCGATTCAATGAGCGGGAGACCAACATTGATGGCGTTCCTGAAAAAGATCCGGGCAAACGTGGGTGCGATCACGGCAACAACTCCGGCTTCCCGGAGGGCAACGGTGGCCTGCTCCCGGGACGACCCGCAGCCGAAATTCTTCCCGGCAACGATCACGGAGCCTTTCAGCCGGGGGGCAATGGTGGGATCGAGATCTTCAAAGACATGGGCTGCCCAGATGCTCCGGTCCTTGGTCCGGAGGTACCGCCCCGCGATCACGAGGTCGGTATCGATATCCGCCGGCAGGCAGACCGCGAGGCCTTCGCCCTGCATCAGGCCACCTCCGGCACGGTTATCTCGCCTTCGAGAGCGCTCGCAGCGGCTGTCGCAACCGAGGAGAGATAGATCTCCCCGCCGACACCCATGCGGTTCTTGAAATTCCGGTTCGCCGTGGAGAGACAGACTTCCCCTTCGCCGATTACGCCCTGGTGGTAGCCAAGGCAGGGACCGCACCCGGGGGTGCCGATCGTACAGCCTGCTTCAACGATATCGGCAAGCACGCCGGTCCGGATCGTCTTTGCAAGGATCTCGGCAGAGGCAGGAACAACGATGGTGCGCACCGCAACGTTCTTTCCCTTGACAATCCGGGCAAACCGTTCCAGGTCGGAATACCGCCCGTTGGTGCAGGTGCCGACAAAGACCTGGTCGATCGGGAGGCCGGAAATCTGAGCCACCGGCTTTACCGTATCCACCCGGTGGGGGATGGCAACCATCGGGACAATATCGGAAAGATCGAAGTCCAGATCCTGCACATAGGCGCAGGGTTCCGGAACCTGTGGTACAACATCGTGGCCCCGTTCTTTGAGATACCGTACGGTTGTCTCGTCCGCATAACAGAGGCCGGCCTTTGCACCGGCTTCCACCGAGAGGTTGGCAAGGACAAGACGGTCATCCATTGCGAGATTCTTCATCCCGTCACCCACAAATTCGAGCGCCTGGTACGTTGCACCATCAGTTCCCAGTTTTCCTACATAGGAGAGGGCAAGATCCTTTGCCTCGGCGGCACCGGTAAATTTCCCGGTGATGTGGAGTCCCACCGATTCCGGGACCCGGAACCAGGTCTCACCGGTCAGCCAGATGGCAGCCATGTCGGTTGCACCGACACCGGTGGCAAACGCACCGAATGCCCCGAGCGTAACGCTGTGGGAATCGGCCCCGACAACGATCTCACCAGGCAGAACGACACCTTCGCTCATAAGCTGGTGACAGATGCCCCCGCCGACATCAGAGAACTGCATGAACGAACTCTTTGCAAACCCGCGGAGCTCGCGCTGGAGGGCGGCGGTCGTTGCGTTGTTCGCGGGTGCGATGTGGTCGAAGAAGATAGATAATTCCGTAGTCTCGGCAAGGTGGCCTGCACCCATATTCTTCCAGGCCTCGAGTGCCAGGAGACCGGTGCCATCGCAGGCAAAGGCGCGGTCAACCTTCCGGTCAACATATTCACCGGCTGACGCACCAAGGATACGTTCGGAGAGGGTGCTCATGCAGGGAACTCCTTTGCCTGCCGGATCAGGCCCCGCAGGATTTCCGGCGTGATGCTGCACTTGTGCTCGGACTGGTCCTTGACGAGATCGAGCACCCGGCAGATCTGCTTGTCGGTAAGTTCGCAGCCAAGGGATGCCACAACGTGTTCGAGCGCTTTTTTGCCGGTGTGCTTCCCAAGGATGAAGTGCCGCTCCCCGCCTACCATGCCGGGAGGGAAATACTCATACGTGGAGGGATCTTCAAGAATTGCTGCAATGTGGATGCCGCTTTCGTGCGAGAATGCCAGTTCACCGGTTACCGGCTTGTTCCGGGGGAGTGTGATTCCGGAGTATTTCTCTACTTTATGTGACAACGCGGTCAGCTGGGTCAGGTCGTACCGTTCGATGCCGGCCTTCATACGAAGGGCAACAAGCACCTCTTCGAGCGAGGCATTTCCCGACCGCTCGCCGATCCCGTTGACCGTGGTATGGAGCTGGAACGCCCCGGCCTCGGCAGCGGTGAGCGTGTTTGCCACCGCACATCCCATGTCATTGTGGCAGTGGGCGCAGAACGGGCGGTCCACCGAGGCAACGAGATCGGTCATGATGCGCTGCATCTCGGTCGGGATCAGGCATCCCACGGTATCGGCAAAACTGAGCAGCACGGCCCCGTGTTCAGCCGCCCTTCGGTACACCTCTTTTAAGAACGGAAGATCGGTCCGGGATGCGTCTTCAGCGGCAAACCTCACCTGCACGCCGTGATCGCGGGCAAAGTCGATCATTTTCAGGGCGTCCTCAAGCACCTGTTCGCGGGGTTTCTTGAACTTGAGCCGGACATGGAGTTCGGAAGTAGGGATGAAGATGCTCACCATGTCAACATCGCAGTCGATTGCGGTCTCGATATCGGGTTTACGGGCCCGGGAAAAACCGCAGATTCTGGCATCGAGCCCCAGGTTTGCGATAGTCTTCACGCACTGTTTCTCATGCGGAGAGACTGCCGGGAAACCGGCTTCAATGACCTCGATGCCAATGGCATCCAGCGTCCGGGCAATGTCCACTTTCTCTTCGCAGGAGAACGAAACTCCCGGTGTCTGTTCGCCGTCCCTCAGCGTTACATCGCAGATCTCAACATTCCACGGTTTCATGGCTGCATCCTTCGGGACAGGTTCCTTCAACAACCAGCGTGCGTGGCCTGTCCCCGGCCACGAGCTCTTTTTTCAGCATCGTTACATCCAGTGCATTGCAGACAACCGGGTCCGCCCACGCCAAGTAGGGAAGCGGATCGCAGGTGGGCTGTTTCCCGGTCATCGCCGTGCAGCGGTTCTTCATCACGATGCACAACAGCGGGAGCCTCTTCTCGTACACATCAATCAGGGCATTGAGGCCGGAGTGCAGGAGGGCATAATCGCCGATAAGGGCAACACCTGTACTCCGGGCGGCAACCGCAATACTCGCACCCATACCATAACTGGCAACCCCCAGCTCGTATGGCGGAGTCATCCCCAGCACCGAGCACCCGGCATCGCAGATCATCAGCATGTCCCGTTCCCTGAGGATATCCATCATGCCCTTGAACGGGCAGTTGGAACAGAACGTGCGGTAAAATCCCCGGTCTTCCATGGCCTCCGGCCGCTTCTGCGGTACCGGTGGCAAAAGCCCGCGATGGTCGCGGACAAATGTCCTCCCGTACTCGTTGACCGTGCTCATCTGCGCTGCCCGGGAAGGAAGTGGGTGGACCGTCACGACCCGGGAATTTCCCGGGGCGGGCCCGGCTCCCAGGGGTTCGCCGTTCCAAGTATTCAGGGTCGACCTGTTGGACCAGTCAAACATTGTGCGGTACAACTCCTCGGACGCAGTCACCCGGCCGTTCATGGTCCAGGTTCGCGGGGAGAGCCGCCCTTTCCCGTCAAGCCTTGGAACAACATCAGGGCAGACATCCGCATCAAGGATTGCAGGCGTAATGCGGAGCAGTGCAACCCGGGAAAACTGTTCCGAGGCCTCGAGCGCTGCTTCCATACCGGCATAACAGGTGGTCTCGTCCGGTTCGATAACCGGAAGTTCGGCAAGTTCCCCGTAATACCGGGAATCCTGGGCAGTCTGCGAGCCGGCCGCATCGGGATCGTCACCAGCCACGATTACGACTCCACTTATAAGTCCCTGCGCTGCGGCCTGGAGAAGGGGATCGGCACAGGCATTGACACCCACGTTCTTGATGATGACCGCTGCCCTCTTCCCGCTGAGCGAGTCGCCCAGCGCATATTCAAGAGCGGTCTTCTCATTGATCACCATCTCTGATCCGGTCAGCCGGCCGAGATCCGTGACCGGAAACCCGGGGACCGTATATTGCCGGTCGGTATACCTGCAGACGGCGTCCACGAGGGCATCGATCCCTTTCATGCATCCCTCCCGGGCACCAGGTCGCAGCCTGCACAGTTCGTGCACATGGTGAGTGCCTGCCGTGCATCGAGCCCTGCTTCGGCAAGGGCCCGTTCGTGCATTCCGAACGCTTTCTTCAGCCGTTCTGCGGAGGGACGGGACGTCCCGGTCATACCGGCAACCGGATTGAGCGGACGGATTACGGGGATCACGCCATGGGATGCCAGTTTCCGAATACAGGCATCCAGTTCCCCGTCGGTCTCGCCAAGGCCGATCAGGACGTTGGAGAAGACACGACCTTTACCGAACAGTTCCACGGACCGGTCGAGGGCCCGCCAGATCTGGTCGTAATCCAGTCCAGGGCACATGGTTTTAAAAAGATCCGGAGTCGCGGCTTCCAGGTTGAATTTCACTTCAGTAACCCCGAGAGATTTGAGACGGTCGGGAGTTTGATCCGTGGGGTAAATGGAGACACCGATGGGAAGGCCGAAGAACAGGAGATGTTTCACCACTTCGAGCACGTAGACCTCCTCTTCTTCAATACTCGAAAGGACGCCGCTTGTGAGGGAGATTGCACTGATCCTGTGGCGCACCGCCTCGACCATTGCCATTATTTCTTCAATGGTCTTGCGCCTCCCGTTCTCTCCGGGAACCGGGCAGTAACGGCATTTGAATATGCAGCATCCCGTAACAGTGATGAATGCCTGGTCGGGGCAATGGCACCCTGGCTTCAGGAGCTTTCCCGGAATCAGGTTTCCGAGATAATACAGATCCGCAACCCCGTCTCCCCGGTGGGCAATCTCGATGGTGCTTTTTGGATTCAGGCCGAATTTTACCCGGTGGCTGCCCATGGCAAAGAAGACAGCTCCCGCTCCCCCGGCGCCGGGGCCGGCTGTCGATTTTGCGATGTATTCCCCGGCAGGTTCACCGGTAAGCCGGGCCGATCCCACGGCAAGCAACTCTGCTTTCAGATCTTTCCAGTGCATAGTTCCAGCGCCTCCTGATAGTTCGTGTAAAACGGGATGGCAGCAACCGCTCCGATAATTCCCCGCCCGTTCATGATGATCTCCAGGTTCTCATCCCTGAGAGAATCCAGGAGCCCGGGCTCCACTTCCCCACGTTTGACGTTCCTGCCAAATGCAAGCAGTTCTTCGGACGGGGTAAACCCGGTATACACGGCCATACCGGTCTTCTTTGAAAGTGTGTACCGTTCCAGCAGGGCATGGAACCGGTCAACCAGCCCTTTAGGATCGGACGTTGCAAACTCGGCAACAAGGCCCACGCAGTTCTTGGTACGGTAGGGAACCGGATAGAGCTGGACAATCGTGTGCGAGAGGTACACGGATTGTTCGTCCTCCACGGCTTTTGCGATATTATGGACAAGCGTCCAGGTCGCCCCTTCTTCAGGTGTATCGGTGTCGTCAACGCCAATGAGCACCCGCTGCATGCGGGGAAGCCAGAGGGTGGCACCGGCAACTTTTCCTCCCCCGGCCGGGTCGCTCCTGCTCCGCAGGACACCTTTGGCATCCGACCGGCAGGCAGCAGCACCCACGCCACCGCCACCCATGCCGATATAGGTAATCGCAATCTCGGAGGAATCTACCGTGCAGGCAGAGATGCCTGCCGGGAACCGGGAACCTTCAAGCGCAAGATTCACCGAACCGGGACTGATCCGGTACCGGGTGGTCGATCCAACGCAGCGGACATCCTTGACGATTGGACTCTGGGCATAGTGGTGCTGCGTCCACATCGCACCACCGACACATTCAAAGAACTCCACCAGTTCCACATTTTTACCGGACGCATCGGCTACTGCAACGATCTTCGGGTAATGGATAACGTACGGTTCAGAGATGTTCGCCATACAACCCCGCCGCTTCGATCCCTTCATTACCCCAGAGCACGGCCCCGAGAGCCCCGATGCGCCCTTTCCGGCCATTGCGGTCGATGAATATAATTCCGAGAGCCTTTGCCTCCCGCTCCGCCTGCTCAAGGGTCAGGATCTCAGTCTTCACCCATTTGCGGGCAGGCGACTCAACAGGAAAGGAGAGGCCCCGGTACACCGATATACCGGTATCTTGGGAAAAGGTATTCTTTTCCACAAACGTCCGGACAAATTCCAACAGTTCAGAAACTTTTCCCGGCCTCACCGCAAAGTTCAGGGCAGATCCAACACAGTTGGTTGTCTTATTGGGAACCTCGGGATTGAGCTGGACGAGGCGCATATTCAAAAATTCAACGCCTTCGATGGCACAGGCGCCAGCACATTTGAGGGCCATAACCCAGGTCGCCCCCTCGGTTTTCGTATCGGTATCATCGATCCCGATACATACTTTCTCGTATCGCGGCGTGACGATCCGGACGTGGTTGGTCCGGGCACCACCGATCTTCAGGTCATCTTCCGTGGGGTACTCTGCCCGCAGCACGCCGGGGGCCTGGGGGAGACAGGCCGCAACACCCACACCGGCTCCGGCAATGCCGGACCAGGTAGTGATGACCTCGTCTCCGGAAACCTCGACACCCTCAAGAGCCTGGCCACCGATAGAACCTGCAGCTGCACCAAAATTGACCGGGTGCTTTCCCAGCCGTGCCTGGATCGTCATGGAGGCCCCCTCTACGACAACCCCGCTCACGGCTCCACCGGCCCGGCGCCGGTTCATGGCATCCCATTCAATGGGGCCACGGGCCCTGCACTGTTCAAGAATCTCGGCCCTGCCGGCACGTTCGTCCACCATCACGAGAAATTTCTGGGCAAAGAGCGGACCGAACCGCTTCTTCACGTCGTCGGGAGTCAGGGTGATCATGTTATCGCCGAAAATTTCGTTAACAAAATAATCGGCAATAACTCTATTTATAGAAATCGAAACGTTCAGAAAATTTTCACAAAAAAAAGTTAAAGGACCTTGTGAAGGTCGATCTTGAACGGTCCGAGCGTGCCGCCAAAGTTACCGGCCGAGATGAACTTGACACCGGGCACCATTGCGGCTGCCCTGACACCGGCTCCCATTGCGGCTGCCACGGATTTCTCGTCAACACCATCGATGACAATCTCGTACACTGCCTTGATACCGGCAGGTATCTTAGTATCCGCAACTTTCTCGCGAAGGGTCGGACAGTACTTCTCGTTTGTTGAAGCAACCATGAACTTGTACTTCAGGCTGCCAACTTTCGAGCCGCTTGCGACAATGCCACCCGGGAAACTGGTGATGACACCGGGGACGGCATCGATTGCCCCGACTGCCGCCTCGGCACCCATGAGAGCAGCCATCTGGTTCTCGCCCATGACAAAGAAGTTACCGCCGGCAACACCCTTGACAATGCCGAACTCTTCTTCGCCAATGTATTCACCGTTCATGATCGGGATGACCCAGCACTTGCGTCCGCCTACCTCTTTCTGGTACTCGTATCCGTCGCCGAAGAAGTGGAGCTTGACCGGGATCTTTTCCTCGGCAGTGGTTATGCCGTTGAAGACAGCCGTTGTCGGTGCAGTAAGGACACATTCTGCAAGGCGCTCAACTACCTGCTCCTTGAGTTTCTTCTTGCTCGCACAGATCAGGATTGCAACACCGGGTCTCCCGTCGGGAGTCTCGCTCGCGGGGACATAGCCTTCGATGCCTGCCTCGCACGGGCAGCCGATAGCAGATGTGGCAAAGCCGGTTGCCTCGGTTGCTGCTTTCTTTGCCCATTCCTTCGTAACTGCAGTAATAATAATACGGCACACCCAGGTGGGGAATGCCTCTGCATAGGTATCGTCGATTGTAACGCCGTTGATCTCCATATGATAACCTCCGGTACTACAAAGGTACCATGATGGTGGTTGAATAAATTTTCTAATTTGATTTATGGGATCAGAGCGCACGTAAGCGCATATAATATCCCCAAAAAAGTACACCAGATATGATTGATATTTATAAACCGTATATAAACTAAAATTAAAAAACTTCAATAAATTGCCCAATTTTTACGGTAAATTTCAGAACATTTATCTACATTCTTCTACCACTTTTTGTTAGTCGATTTTAGAATCGATCATAGCTGGTGCGTGAAAAGCTGAATGGCATTTGCAGTGCACATAAACATGGAACGTTGTACTGGCTGTAATAATTGTGTAGTTGCATGTCCTGTGGACGCATTAGAGCTTCACACGGTGGATCCTGTTTCAACAGACAAGATCTACAATGTCAGGGACGGGAAATCCGTTGTCCTGGACTTCAGGGGGAAGCTCTGCGCCGGGTGCGGCGTTTGTGTTCATGCATGCCCGTACAGTCTTATCAGACTTGGAGGCCCTTGGGAGTCCAGGTCCGCAGTTAAGGTACAATAAAAACCACGTGAGGGTTATTTCATGGCATTGTTTCCAAAGTTTTCTAAAAAGAAGGATGGAGTTAACGTAGTGATGGAGCAGAAACTCCTTCAGAACGTTAGCAACCTTATTCTCAATGCAGAAACCTGCACGGGATGCGGTATATGTGTCGAGGCATGTCCTGAGGAGGCAATCGTTCTCGGGCTTGTCGGTGCGACAAGGCGTGGCGCAATCAATTACGCTGCCCCTATTGATGTAGACGAAACCAAGTGTTCATATTGTGGTGTCTGCGTCATCATGTGCCCGTTCAATGCGCTGACATTGAAGGTGGACGGACAGGAGAGACTCCCAATCCTTGAGAAGGAAGGGTTCCCGCAATATGATATGAAGGCGGAGATAAATGACGAGAAATGCGTCAAGTGTACCATCTGTGAAGAGGTATGCCCGAGGGATGCAATTGATCGCAATGTCCCTGCCTACGAGGGAACCTACAAGGGACCGGTTGCAGGCGGAAAGCCCAAAGCAGCCGCAATGAAGAAGAAGACAACCTTTACCGTGGACAAGGAGAAATGTTCGCTCTGCGGCCTCTGTGGTGCACTCTGCCCCGCAATCGTGGTGAAACACAAGGAATTCACCGCCGAAACCGGTAAAGTTGAAGGTGAAGTGGTCTGGGACGAGACGAAATGTGATGCCTGCAAGGTGTGCGTTGAAGCCTGCCCCGAGGAATGTATCACCGTCGAACGCGAGATCATTTCCGACAAGGTTGACGGAAAGGTCAGCATAATCCAGGACAACTGCTGCACCTGTACATGGTGCTCAAAGAACTGCCCGACCGAAGCTATCACCGTTGAGAAGATTTTTGAGGGCGATATCGAGTTCCACGCGGAGAAGTGCCCCGGCGGCTGCTCCACCTGTGCCGACATCTGCCCGGCCAATGCAATCTACCTGCCCTCTTCAATCCCCGCTGCAGACATGAAACTGGACAGCATTGAAAAGAACATCGCCGTCAACAAGGACTACTGTATCCTCTGCGGCGCCTGTGTCAATGCATGTCCCGGTGAGGATATTATTGTCCTGAACAGGACCGGTATCCGCATAAAGGGCAAGGAGACCGACCTGTTCAACAAGATCAAGGCGAAACTCTGCACCAAGAGAACCTCGAAAGTTAAAGAGGAAATCTCCGGACAGGTCAACCTTAAAGTGATGGAGAAGGCGTGAGCAGTATGGCACGAACAAAAGGTTACCCCGAAGCGCTGGAGAAGAAACTCCATGATCAGAGATACTTCCGCGAGGACTCAAACCCCGAATTCACCAAGAATGTGAAGGCTATCTCACGCACCATTGCCCACATGTGCTACCAGTGTGGTACCTGCACCGGCTCCTGCCCGTCAGCTCCCCGGAGCACCTACCGCATCCGCAAGTTCATGAGGAGAGCGGTCCTCGGGCTTGAGAACGAAGCACTCACCGACCCGGATCTCTGGCTGTGCACAACCTGTTACAGCTGTTCAGACCGCTGCCCGCGTGACATCATCCCAACCGATGTCATCATGTCCATGAGAAACCTCGCTTTCAAGAGAGATATCGTCCCGGTCAACTTCTTAAAGACCGTTACGGCTATCTACGCTTCAGGCCACGGTGTGCCAAACAACGATGTCAACCGTGCAGCCCGCGAGAAACTCGGACTCACCCGCGACCCGCCAACCACCCACATGTATCCGGAATATATGCCCGGCATCCGGAAGATCCTTGACCACTACAAACTCAAGGCCAATGCCGACCGGATCATCAAGGAGAGGGAGGGATAAGATACCATGTCTGAATCAGGCGCTAACCACAAGTTCGCATTCTACCTTGGATGCATTGCCCCGAACCGGTACCCCGGTGTCGAATCCGCCTCCATCAAGGCCATGAAGAAACTCGGCGTCGAGCTCGTTCCCCTTAAAGGAGCAAGCTGCTGCCCCGCACCCGGTGCATTCGGTTCGATCGATCTCGCCGTATTCTATGCAATGGCAGCCCGGAACCTCGTGCTTGCCGAGCAGATGAAGATGGACATCGCCCTTGTCTGCAACGGCTGTTACAAGTCGATCTGGGAAGTCAACCACAAGCTCAAGCACAACAAGGATCTCCGCGATGCCGTCAACGAAGTCCTCAAGGAAGTGGACATGGAGTACAAGGGTACTATCAATGTCTACCACACCGCTGAGCTTCTTTACAACGACAAATTTATCGGCGTTGAAAAGGTCCGCGACAGCGTGACAAACCCGCTTACCGGTGCACGTATCGCCGTCCACTACGGCTGCCACCTGGTCAAGCCCCACAAGGACCGGGAGTTCGAGAAGGAAGTCATGCTCAACACCGAGCACCCCATGTGGATGGAAGAACTCGTTTCAGCCCTTGGCGCAACCCCGGTGGAATACCGCAACAAGATGCAGTGCTGCGGTGCCGGTGGCGGTGTCCGCGGGTACGATATCGTGCATGCACTCGATATCACCAACGAGAAGCTGATCAACTTAAAGGAAGAGAAGGTGGATGCACTCACCGATATCTGCCCGTTCTGTCAGCTCCAGTTTGACCGCGGTCAGATCGAGATTCAGGAGAAGTTCGGCGTTACCTACAACCTGCCGGTTCTTCACTTCGCTGAACTCCTCGGTCTTGCACAGGGAATGAGTCCGCAGGATCTCGGGCTTGATCTCCATGGGATCAGCTGCGAGCCGTTCCTGCAGAAGGTGCTTTGAGGTGGTAAAGATGGTAGAAAAGAAGAAAGCAACCACCAAGAAAACCGAGTCCAAGAAAGAGGACACCAAGAAGGTAGCTCCCGTGAAACAGGAAGTCAAGAAACAGGCACCCGCGGCCGTCGGCAGCACCGCCAAGCAGGAGGCACGTATCGGTGTCTTCATCTGTCACTGCGGTACCAACATTGCCGGGTCAATGGATATCGATGCCGTACAGGATGCCTCAAAGGCCGTCCCGAATGTAGCCTTTGTTGACAACTACAAGTACATGTGTTCGATGCCCGGGCAGACGGTCATTCAGAAGGCAATCAGGGAACACAAGCTGACCGGTGTTGTCGTCGCAGCATGTACCCCGCGTCTCCACGAGCCAACCTTCAGGACAGCCACCAAGGATGGCGGCCTGAACCCGTTCCGGTTCGAGATGGCAAACATCCGTGACCAGAACTCGTGGGTGCACATGCACGACCGCGTTGGGTCAACGGACAAGGCAATCGATGCCATCAAGATTGCCGTTGCAAAGGCAGCACTCCTTGAGGATCTCCACCCGAAGTCAGTGCCGGTTGAGAAGGCAGCCATGGTTGTCGGTGCCGGTGTTGCCGGTATGCAGGCAGCCCTTGACCTTGCAGCAGCAGGGATCAAGACCTACCTCATCGAGAAGGACATGAGCATCGGCGGACGTATGTCCCAGCTCGACAAGACCTTCCCGACCCTCGACTGTTCGCAGTGTATCCTCACACCAAAGATGGTGGATGTCGGCAGGAGCGAGAAGATCGATCTCATGACCTGGTCCGAGGTCCATGAAGTCGAAGGCTACATCGGTAACTTCGATGTCACCATCCGCAAGAAAGCCCGCGGTGTGATGACCCCCAAGGAAGCCGAAGCCAAGGGTATTGTCGGCGGTGGCTGCAACGGCTGCGGTGACTGTGAGACAGCCTGCCCGGTTGTCAAGCCCAACGAGTTCGAAATCGGCATGAAACCGAGAAAGGCCATCTACGTCAACCACCCACAGGTCGTCCCCCTCATCTACACCATTGACTTCGACTCCTGTGTCAAGTGTGGCATCTGTGTCACCGCCTGCGGTCCCGAGAAGCGGGCAATCGACCTCGAGATGAAGGACGAATTCATCAAGGTCAAGGTCGGAACGGTCATCCTCGCTACCGGGTACGACATCTTCCCCATCGAGAACAAACTGGAATGGGGATACAAGCGGTACGAGAACGTTATCTCAAGCCTTGAGTTCGAGCGGCTGATCTGTGCATCCGGTCCAACCGGCGGCCACCTGGTACGCCCGAGCGATGGCGAGACCCCGAAGCGGGTTGCATTCGTACTCTGTGCAGGTTCCCGTGACAACACCGGCACCGGCAAGCCCTACTGCAGCCGGTTCTGCTGCATGTACTCGCTGAAACACGCCCACCAGATCATCGAAAAGATCCCGGGATGCGTCCCCTATATCTTCTACATGGATATCCGGTCGTTCGGTAAGATGTACGAAGAGTTCTACTACCGTATCCAGGACGAAGGCGCGAAGTTTATCCGCGGCCGTGTCGCCAACATCATCGAGGACAAGAAAACCAAGAACCTCCATGTCATGACGGACGACACGCTCCTCGACCGCCCGGTCGATGTGGAAGTCGACATGGTCGTGCTCGCAGCTGCAATCCAGCCAGCAGCGGATACCAACCGGACCCGCAAGCTCTTCGGAGTCTCCTGCTCAATGGACGGATGGCTCCTTGAAGCCCACCCGAAGCTGAACCCGTGCGGAACCACCACAGCCGGTGTCTTCCTTGCCGGTGTCTGCCAGGGACCCAAGGATATCCCTGACACCGTAGCATCAGCAGAAGGTGCAGCATCAGCAGCCAGCATCCCGATCCACATGGGAGAAGTCGAGCTCGAGCCCTACTTCGCCACCTGTATCGAGGAGAAGTGCGCAGGCTGCGGCATGTGTGTCAACCTCTGCCCCTACAGCGCACTTGCGCTTGTCGAGAAAGACGGACGGATTGTCATGAATGTCACCGAGGCCAAGTGTAAAGGCTGCGGTACCTGCGGTGGCTTCTGCCCCGGCGGTGCAATCTGGATGAACCACTTCACAACGCCACAGATCGTGGCACAGATCGATGCCTTCCTGCTCGGAGGTGAACAGTAATGTCTGCACCAGGAAATTTCTCAATCCCTGAAAGAGGCCCCGGTATCTGGCAGCCCAAGATCCAGGGTATCGTCTGCAACTGGTGTTCCTATGCCGGTGCGGACCTTGCCGGCGGCGGTCGTATCCAGTACCCGCCCGACATCCGGATTGTCCGTGTCATGTGCACAGGACGTCTCGACTCCCTCTTCGTACTCAAGGCCTTCGCCGATGGCGCTGATGGCGTTCTCGTCTCAGGCTGTCACTTCGGTGACTGCCACTACCTTGAGGGCAACTACAAGGCAGCGAAAAGGATGTTCATGGTCAAGCGCTTAATGAAGAGCATCGGCCTTGACGACCGCCGCTTCAGGATGACCTTTGTATCGGCATCTGAAGGCGCAAAGTGGGGTGCCGTAGTTACCGATGTGGTCAACACCATCCGCGAACTCGGACCCAGCCCCCTCACAGAGTTCAAAACCAAGTGATTCAGCGTATGTGCTGAACACGATCCCCACCCATTTTATATTCACAGGCACCGGCCATTGTCACAAGGAAGAATCTGATGTGACCGGGTGGGGATACATCAGCACGCAATCCTTTTTTGGGAGATTTTAAAAAAAAAGCAACAGTCTGATTTACAGTCCATGTCACGCATGCATCGACAACAAAAAAACCGGAAGTTGTGCGGGGATCGGAAGGTCCCCAACCCGATATTTTTTATAGAGAGCGCACCTGAAAGTAGGCTTTTTACAGGGTCGTCATAACAATATGTCCCACTTTCCTATACAATATTAATACTGCGTAAAAAAAAGAATCCCTGTAGTTATGTAATATTTGAACATTGCTTCTTTTTTAGTAAGTATTCATATATTAATATATATCATTGTTCCGACATAAAATAGCAATACTTATATGGCAAAATTGGGAATTATTCAATGTCCCATCTTAGGGGACGTGCAATAGCGACTTTCACTCATTTCCAGTGTTCCTTGTATAGGACACTTTCACTTTCAGCGACTGTATTGTACCGCGGTTAAACGAAAAAATTTGGAGGAATTCAAATGGCAAAATACAAAGACACGATCGACCTCTACGACGATGAGGGTAAGCTCTTAAAGAGCAATGTCACTCTTGACAAGATCAGCCCCCTGACCAACAAGGGTGCACTTCAGGTTATCGACCTGACCAAGAGGACCGTAGCAGTCAACCTTGCAGGTATCGAGGACGCACTCAAGACCGGAAAGGTCGGCGGCAAGTCCAACCAGATCCTCGGCCGCAGCATGAACTGCAGCTGTGTCAAGGACTGTGACGCAATCTCAGCCAAGATCAAGGACATGGTGCAGGTAGCTGACGGTGACAACACCAAGATCACCAAAGTCGGCGGCGGCAAGATGCTCCTCGTCGAGATCCCAACTGCCCGTATGGACGCAGCATCCACCTACGATGTTGCATCAACCGTAGTCGCAGCAGCCACCACCTACGCGGTCATCGACCAGTACAAGGTTGGCATGTTCGACGGTTCCTACGTCAAGGCAGCAGTCTGGGGTACCTACCCGCAGACAATGGACATGCAGGGCGGCAACGTTGTTTCGATTCTGTCGATCCCCCAGTTCAACGAAGGCCTCGGCTATGCACTCCGTAACATCCCCGCAAACCACGCGGTCATGATGACCCACCGGAATGCAATGCAGGCAGCAACCCTCATGGCCACCTTCGAACAGGCAGGTCAGTTCGAGATGGGTAACGCAGTCGGCCCGTTCGAGCGCGCCCAGCTCCTTCTCTACGCATACCAGGGACTCAACGCAAACAACATCGTCTGCGACCTCGTCAAGAAGAACGGCAAGACCGGTACCATCGGTACCGTCGTGCAGAGCCTCGTCGAGCGTGCCATTGAAGACAAGGTCATCAAGGCAGGCAAGAAGGGCAAGAGCGGCTACATCTTCTACGAGACCAAGGACCCCATGCTCTGGAACGCCTACGCATCTGCAGGTACCCTTGCAGCAACCATGGTCAACTGCGGTGCCGGACGTTTCGCCCAGGCAGTCTCAGCAACCCTGCTCTACTTCAACGACCTGCTCGAGCACGAGACCGGTCTCCCAGGCTCCGACTTCGGTCGTGCAATGGGTGTCGCAGTTGGTTTCTCGTTCTTCAGCCACTCGATCTACGGTGGCGGCGGCCCCGGTATCTTCAACGGTAACCACGTCGTAACCAGGCACGCAGCCGGTGTAGGCATGCCCTGTATTGCTGCAGCCTGTGCACTCGACGCAGGAACCCAGATATTCGGCCCAGAACACACGTCGAAGATCTACCAGGACACCTTCGGACAGCTTGACGCATTCAAGAAGCCGATCCAGGCAATTGCAAAGGGCATCTAAGCCCCATCGGATACGAATGACTGAAGCCACGTTCCCCCAGTGCAGGATTGATTCAGAGCGTCTGATGAATCCAGAGACAACGGAGAAACTACTGAACAGGATTGTGAGTGTTCCCGGAGTACGGCGTATGGTCCTTAACGGACAACGCCTCCCGGTAACGATCCCCTACGGGCCGGCCAGAGGACAGGCCAATCCTCATCCTATGAGGAAGACCATCCATGTCGGCGAGCAGGAGATCCCCCTTCAGGTTCATGTAGGCACCGTTCTTCTCGAGATCGAGAACCGCGATGTCATCCCCGCACTGAAAGCCGCAGTCGAACCGGTTTTCACCGAGTTTTCCTTCCGTATCAAGGAGGGTAAATTCATGAAGACCGAGCCGTCACTTGTGGATTACTGCAAGTACGGTCCGAATGCGGACAAAGAGATGCTCGGCCTTGCCGATCCTAGCAGCAAGTCCAAGCCGATAATCCTCCAGGGTTTAAGATAATCATGCCGATTGGACGAGTAACCCAGGTTGTTGACTGCCGCGAGGCGATGGGCATGGGTAAAGGAGGCGGTATCGCCCAGCGTGGTACCATCTCCGAATGCCGGTACCCGGATGTCATTGTGGTCGGGATGTCTCCCGGACGCCGCCACGTGACAAAACCGGTGTGCGATATCACCTCAGGTCTGCGACAACAGGGCGTTGAATACAGTATCAGCACGCTGGTACTGAATGCCGGAAGTGGCGTACCGCCGGACGCACCGAAGATCGGTGGCTCTGTCCTCGGCGCTTATTTTGGGCTTACTCCGAAGGAGATCGTGCAGATTGAGAAACACAAGGTTGCCATCCTCCACCACGGGAATGTACGTTCCCACGTGGTGCACAAGGTCCGTTTTATCCTTCAGGCTTGTGATGTGAAGGCAATCGTGGTTTCCCAGTCCCCGGTGGATTATGAGGATTTCGCACGGGAGGGCGTGAAGACATCGGTAGTGATGCCGCCTGAAGATAAGATCCGCACCAAAGGTACGGTCATGTCCATTGTGAGCGGTGTAACCCGGGGTCAGACCCCCACGCGTGAAAAGATGGCAGAAGTTATTTCGTCAGTCATGAAACTCTTGAAAAAGAAGCAATTATTGGAGTGATAAAAAAATGGCATACAAACCCCAGTACTGTGCAGGCCAGAGCATTGTTGCCGACAACAGGCGCAAGCAGATGGACCCGGCACACAAGCTCTCGAAGCTTCGGGACATTACCGACAAGGACATTGTCCTGATCATGGGACACCGTGCACCCGGCTCAGCCTACAAGAGTGCACACCCCCCGCTCTCCGAGCAGCAGGAACCAGCCTGCCCGGTCCGCAAGATCGTGACCCCGACCGACGGCGCAAAGGCCGGCGACCGCGTCCGTTACATCCAGTTTGCAGACTCAATGTACAATGCACCCTGCCAGCCCTACCTCAGGTCATACCTCGAGGCATACCGCTTCCGCGGTATCGACCCAGGTACCCTGTCCGGCCGTCAGATCATCGAGTGCCGTGAGAGAGACCTTGAGAAATACGCCAAGGACCTCGTCAACACCGAGCTCTTCGACCCCGCACTCTGCGGTATCCGTGGTGCAACTGTGCACGGCCACTCCCTCCGTCTCGATGAGAACGGTATGATGTTCGACATGCTCCAGCGCTGTGTCCTCGACAAGAAGGCCGGCGTTGTCAAGTACGTCAAGAACCAGATCGGAGAGCCCCTCGACGCAGAAGTCAAGGTCGGCAAGCCCATGGACAGCAAGTGGCTCAAGGCAAACACCACCATCTACCACTCGCTTGTCGGAACTGCCTACCGTGACGATGCAGAAGCAATCGAATACATCCAGCGCATCCACTCGCTCCGTGTGAAATACGGCTTCATGCCCAAGGAGGCATAATTATGGCAAAAGCAGCAAAAATCGAGAGAACCCAGAAGCTCTTCCTCAAGGCAATGAAGGAGAAGTTTGCAGAGGACCCCCAGGCAACCTCAACCGTCTTCGGACGCGAAGGTCTTGAGCAGTCCCCCCGCAAAGTCGAGTTCATGAAGGCCGGCAAAAAGGTCGAGATGGACCGCGGTATCTCCGGCTACGACCCCAAGCGCTGCCACCTCGGTGGTATCCCGCTCGGTCAGCGCCAGCTGATGACCTACGAAGTCAGCGGAACCAACGTCTTTGTAGAAGGCGACGACCTCCACTTCGTCAACAACGCTGCAATGCAGCAGATGTGGGACGACATCCGCAGGACCATCATCGTAGGTCTTGACCTCGCCCACAACACCCTCCAGAAGCGTCTCGGCAAGGAAGTTACCCCTGAGACCATCAACGAGTACCTCCACGTGCTGAACCACGCAATGCCAGGCGGCGCAGTTGTTCAGGAACACATGGTCGAGACCCACCCGTCCCTTGTCGACGACTGTTACGTGAAGATCTTCACTGGCGACGACGAGATGGCAGATGACATCGAGCCCCAGTTCCTCCTCAACCTCGACAAGCTCTTCCCGGCAAAGTCCGCAGCAGCCTTAAAGGCAGCTGTTGGCAAGTCGATGTTCCAGGCAGTGCACATCCCCACGACCGTCAGCAGGACCTGCGACGGTGGAACCACCTCCCGCTGGTCTGCAATGCAGATCGGTATGTCCTTCATCGGTGCATACCACATGTGCGCAGGCGAAGCAGCAGTCGCTGACCTCGCATTCGCAGCAAAGCACGCCGGTGTTATCCAGATGGCAGACATCCTGCCCGCCCGCCGTGCACGTGGCCCGAACGAGCCAGGTGGCATCAAGTTCGGTCACTTCGCAGACATGATCCAGGGAGACCGCAAGTACCCCAACGACCCCGTCAAGGCAACCCTTGAAGTCGTCGGTGCAGGTGCAATGCTCTTCGACCAGATCTGGCTCGGATCTTACATGTCCGGTGGTGTCGGATTCACCCAGTATGCAACCGCTGCATACACCGACAACATCCTCGATGACTACTGCTACTATGGTCTTGACTACATCAAGTCCAAGCACGGCGGTCTCGGCAAGGCAAAGCAGACCCAGGAAGTTGTCAACGACATTGCAACTGAAGTTACCCTCTACGGTATGGAACAGTACGAACAGTACCCCACCACCCTCGAGAGCCACTTCGGCGGTTCACAGCGTGCATCCGTCCTTGCAGCAGCATCAGGTATCTCCTGTTCACTCGCTACTGCAAACTCGAATGCTGGCCTGAACGGCTGGTACATGTCCATGCTCGCCCACAAGGAAGGCTGGTCACGTCTCGGCTTCTTCGGCTACGACCTGCAGGACCAGTGCGGTTCCGCGAACTCAATGTCGATCAGACCCGACGAAGGCTGTATCGGCGAACTCCGTGGACCAAACTACCCCAACTACGCAATGAACGTCGGACACCAGGGAGAATATGCAGCAATTTCCGCTGCCGCCCACTATGGACGCCAGGATGCCTGGACCCTGTCCCCGCTCATTAAGATCTGTTTCGCAGACCCGTCGCTCAAGTTCGACTTCTCCGAACCCCGCCGCGAGTTTGCACGTGGTGCAATCCGTGAGTTCATGCCAGCCGGCGAGCGCTCACTGATCATCCCCGCAAGGTAAGCACATCCCCCACAAAATTTTTTTTTCTTTTTTCACCTGCTTCTTCCGATCAACTACCGTTTTGGTTTTACACAGCCTGATTTCCGGATTTGCTGTTTCGTAATCCTCTTACCCTGACAGGAGAAACAGAAAAAGTACGATGAAGAACCCCTTCCACATCATGATCATCCCGACGCTGGGCTGCCCCGGCAGGTGCAAGTACTGCTGGAGTTCGGAGGAGGGGTCGCCTGTCATGAGCATCGGGACCGTGAAGGAGGTTGTTGCGTGGCTTAAGGATTTCCGGAAGGACCGGGTGACGTTCACGTTCCATGGGGGAGAACCCCTGCTTGCCGGGGCTGACTTTTACCGGGAGGCACTGCCGCTGCTCGCGGGAGAACTCGCGGACCTTACCCCGGAATTTGCGATGCAGACCAATCTCTGGCGGATGACTCCGGAGATTGCCGGGGTGCTTGCGGAATACCATGTCCCTATCGGCTCCTCCATTGACGGCCCGGAGGAGATCACGGATTCCCAGAGGGGAGACGGGTACTTCGCAAAGACGATGAAGGGATACGAGGTAGCAAAATCTGCCGGTCTTTCGGTGCGGTTCATCTGCACGTTTACGAACAAGTCAGTGAAGCACCGGGAGGAGATCTTCAGGTTCTTCAAGGAGAAAGGGTTCGTCTTAAAACTCCACCCGGCCCTGCCATCGCTCCGCTCCGAGAACCCGAAGGAGTGGGCGCTTGAGCCGGCCGAGTACGGGGAGCTGCTGGTCTTCCTGCTCGACAAGGCGCTCGACAATATCGGGAGCGTTGAAGTGATGAACATCAACGATCTCTGCCGGTGCGTCTTTACCCGGCGGGGATCGGTCTGCACGTACGTGGACTGCATGGGGAGCACGTTTGCCGTGGGACCCGACGGGAGCATCTATCCCTGTTACCGCTTCGTGGGGATGCCCGAGTGGGTGATGGCGAACGTGCGGGACCGTCCGACGATGGAGCAGCTGATGCAGTCCGGACCCGGCCGGAGGATGACGGCGTTTGCGGAATACGTGAATACGGCCTGCAAGGACTGTGCGCACATCCGGTACTGCCGGGGGGGATGCCCGTACAACGCGATTGCCCCCTCGGGAGGAGCGCTCGACGGGGTAGACCCCCACTGTACGGCCTACAAGCGGATCTTCGATGAGCTCAACGAGCGATTGAACAAGGAGATGTTCGAGGCCCCGATGCCGGGGATGGGCGGGTTCGGGATGCCGGCGCCAAAGAAACCGTCCAAGCCCGGCGTGATGGCGCTGATGCGGGCTATCGTGGAGAAGTGAGCGGCGCCGGGACTCCGGGCACAGGACAAAAAAGCGGCCCGGTATCCCTCTTCACAAGCCCATCCATGCGGCTCTTTTTTCTTCGGACGGAATCACATCGATGATGAGCCGGTGGTGCAGGATGATGATGATCGCCCGGTAATTACCGGACCGATAAAAACCGTTATTTTCCGGACGGGAGCACCCGGCCGGGTCCGGTTGTTTCATGCGGGGGACCGGGGTGCAGGTTCCCGTTTTTTATTTGAGGCCCTGGGTAAACCGCCAGTAGATGGCACACCCGCTGTCCTCGCCGGGACAGATCTTTTCCTCAAAATCCGGACAATTGCTCCCGCAGGGGGATTCCGGAGCGTCTGACTCGTTTGGTTGTTTTCTGGATTTGACTGCCATAGATCGATCCAATTGAATGTGTTCCGTGTCCCCACTTAATGGTATAGTTTTCAGAGTGAGGGCGCCACTCACATCCATTGCCCGGGAGCACCGGTCGCGATCCGGGAAAAAGAGGGGGGGGTCCCCGGCCTACCCCCCCTCACATTTTTTTCAAAACCAACCGGACCCCCCTCCCCCAGCAGGGGGGAGGTATGCGGGAGACCCCCCCACCCGGTCGGACCCGGCGGACTTCCCTACTCATTTTCGGGTAGCGGGCGGGAACAGGGATTCACGCCGGGGGTTCCACGCGAAATGCAGCGTGGACGGGTGCGCGAAAAGGTGCGTTACTCACGTTTGAGGCCGGGGGGTCTCGCGGGGACCACCCCCCTCGTTGTTTTTTACATTGAGGGGACCCCCCTGGCATTTGGGTGGCTGGGAGGGGGGGGCATGCAATGGATTTAGTCAGATGTGTTTTTCGCAACCTTCATGGTGCATCCTCCAGCAGCGGTTCGCCCGTATCGTGGAAGGGGTGGAGCGGACTCGTGAGCAGCAGGTGGCATTGGGAAAATAGATCGGGGGGTTGTGCGAGGGGCTGAGGGCGAGGGCGTTTAAAGGAGAATCCGGTGTGCAATTTTAGGTCTCAATTAAATTTTATTAAGTTCCAGACTCGTAAACCAATAAGATTCCTGAAGAATTTTCTTGATTTGAGATATCTCACTCAAAATATCGGAATCAATCTTTTTAAGCACCAATATTTGATTATCAATAATCTTTTTCGAGTTCGTGATCTTTTCCTGATCCGTTTTTTGTAAAAGTGATTTAACTTTATTTAGAACGGGAAACACTTCGAAAAGAAACGATCTCTTCGACAACCTCCAATCGGAATACGTATTATTTTTAAATAGGGAGACCGTTATCAGACTTTTTACATCATCAATAAGATTGTTTTCCGATATTGATTTAATATTACTCATTGAGGGAAGAGGACTCCGGATTACAAAAAGAACTTGCCCACTTTCTGGAACGGCAATTGGATCAAAATAGAATGAATCAAAGAAGTCTGGATCATCTGAATTTGATTGAAAGTTCGATTTAATTATTTGATTAAAAATTGCATCATTGCCTTCTTTAGTTAATGCCTCCATATTTTTTTCCATGAGATTGTAAATTTCATGACGTTTTTCCAACAGATTTGAGATATTTTTTACTTGACTGATAATTGTCCGATTTGACCGTAAAAACCATGGAATGGATACTTCTCCAAATTGAATGTAGAATTCTTTTTGATAAGGGAGTGGAAATACGAGTGCAGCATAGTCACGATCTTTTATCGGGTAATTCTTTTGCCAACTTACCGCATTTTGCTTGATTATTTCAATCTCACTCCAGATATCATCTTGAATCCGATTTAACTGGGAATTAATAAATTCTAACACCACGGGGCGTTCTTTTTCTTTCTGATTAATTGTGATTTGGCATTCAGATGATTTCACGGCCTTGTAAGTGTAAAAAACCATGCATAGTGTGGCCCCAGCAACAGCAAGGTTTGCAATAGTCCCGATACTTAATCCGAAAAATCCCCATTCATCCATACTTCTAATAGGTGGATTGAATGGATGTTATCTTAAACACTATGTAAATTGATTATTTTCAACAGCAGCAATCCGCCCATTTCGTACAAGAGGTGGAGCGGATTCGTGAGCAGCAGGTGGCATCGGGTCGGCAGATCGAGGGGCTTATGCAGTGGGCATTTACTTGGGAACGGGTGGCGTGAAAAGAGATCAGAATGATCCCTAATTATACGCCTCATCGTGATGAAGGAATTGTAAGAAAACAATTGCGTTTTCCTTTGCATCAATCACGTAAAACAGGACAAAATGTCCAATGTGAACCCGCCACTGGCCCTTGAGCGGGGGATGGAGAGGCTTACCCGATTCCGGGTTTTCAACAAGGAACTGTATCTTCTTCTTGAGTTGCTCGTACCGTGCAGGACTCTTCACCCGGAGCTTCATGCAGGTCGAGGCCAGCTCGGGAGCAATGACAACCCGGTAGGTCATGCCTCAATTTCCTTAAAAAAATCATCAACGGACTCATACGTTTTTCCCTTGCCTTTTTTGACATCGGCATGGGCTTTTTTCAGCTCCCGGATAAGATCCGGTTTGATCGCCGATTCCGGGGGATAGACATTCTCATCGATCTTCTCCTCAATGCGGTCAAGCCGGTGGACAATATCGGTGAGTAATGATTCAATTTTTTCATTCTTAAGAGGACCTCCGGCAGACTCCTGGACGCCGGCAGGTTTTTCACCGGTTGCGGTGATCCGTTGTGGATCGTACTCACAGCCTTTCCTGCTCCGGGATCCGGTTTGCACGGCTGCTCTGGATGCCATAGTAATGATGATGTTTGTATTCTTCTCTTCAATAGCCTTTTGCCACAGCGTTCCGTGGGGAATTCGTCGGATAATCCCGCTCACGCACATTTTCAGAGCAGCACCTTCTCCACAGGTGCAAGCGGTGCAGGATCGTACCGGCGCATCTCCCAGATGATCGTCGGACTTAACATGAAATAGCGTAGCACCATCGTGTCCCCCACCGCATCGAAGCCCTCCGCAAATTTCAGACCATCCTGGGATATACCGAGTGGCGGACCTTCACAAACGTCATCGAAAAAGCCAAAGAATCGTGCCAAACCTCAGATAATGCAATTTCAGACCATTTTGTTGACGTCAACAAAATGATCCCCTTGGCAGTGGGAGGAGCCACATCCATCCCCATTCTCCTAACCAATATCATCATATATATTTAAATCTTGATATGATCTTCTTAAAATAATCACAATGCCTCAGAAAGTCCAGTACCCGATGAAGACAAACAACCACGGAAGCATTGTGGGCGGTACAGCAGAAGAGACCATCCCGTAACGGAAACGTTGGGAAGGTGACTGCAACACCGGCCGCGAACCGGTTTCAGTACCGGATGCCGGCATGACTGGCACGGGGGCGATCCTACACAATCCATTCGGCAGGAACCCGCCGGGCCGGGTCACCGGCACCGTCAGGAAGACCTGGAACGGCGAGCGGATGCTGTTGCAAATGTCCCGTTATCGGAGAGAGACTTATGATACCATGCAACAGAAAAACAGGATTCATAAAACAGCCGGGGAGGCAGCGTGCCGGTCCCCGGCGGAAAGCGGGACCAGCCTTCCCGCACCAGGAACCGCGATTGAACACCGGAATCTGACCACCGGACACTCAGTAAGTACATGGCCGGGTATCCCCCACGACACGGAAGGGGATGAGCCGGCTCCCGGCCTCAGCGGGAGCAGGGAACGCGATGCCGAAGAAGTCATCAGCAGCTATCTGAGATCGGCCGGGATCGTGCACCGGGCCCTCCGGCTCTTTGAGGACTGGAAATACCAGCCCGCCCGGATCATCTGCTCCTGCATCCCGGTCGATATCATAGCCATCCGCAGGGATTGTGTCCTGCTCGTCCAGGTCATCAGTTCCCGGGCGCCGGACCTGGACGCCGCAACCTTGACCCGCCAGTACGGCTCGAAAATCCAGAACCTCCGGGCCATGGGAACGCAGGCCCAGTTCCGGAAGATCCTGCTGGCCTACTCCCGCAATAGCGGCTGGAAATATTACGATGTCCTGCCAGGAGGTCTCATTCCCGCGTGGGACCTGCCGGAACCACCGGCACCCTGATCGTAATTTTTTCACGATTCCCATTTCTCTTTTTCCCCGCACCGTACCAATTCCGCAGCGCCAGTGCAGCCCGATTCACTGAAACGACCTCCAGATAGCCCCGAACCCACCCCCGCAAATTATCCGTTATATCCCGCCGTCCCATGCTGTAATGTCAAAGGGCGCCCCGCGACAAAAACAAGAGAACAAGGAGAAAGAACATGGCAGACTTCATGCAAAACACCAATGTGAAGAGTGCGGTCCGCAAACTTGCGGACCCGATTGCGGACATCAGCGCGTTCAACACGATCGTCCAGTCCGTCATCCTGAACAACCCGTTCGGGTGTGTATCGTATATGAGCAGGGGCAAAAACCACCCGCCCGTAGAGAAAACAAAGGAGAATTACACGGCCAGGTTCATGTACCAGGACAGCGACGCAAGTGTTGTCGGAAGATCCTCTGATGGGTACAGCACGATTGCCGGGTACAACGACGGCATCGCAGCAGTGATTGCCAACACCGCCAACAACACGGCCCACGGCGGCACCCCGATCCACACCACGGATGCCGACAACTTCTCGGCCACCCTGAAGTGCCACGACCCGAATGGCGAGCTCTACCAGGTGAACATCTCCCGGCAGCAGGTCACCATCTCGTCCTACGAGGACGACGCGATCCGCACCCGGATCGAAACCTGGGCAGACGGCGTAGCCGCGCTTGCGTGAGGCGGGATCATGGACAACGAACTCATCCTCACCGGGGCGTTCCTCGGCACCGGGCTGCTCGCGTACGTGATCATCCCGGGAATCCTCGTTATCTGGGACCGGGTCCTCGACCACATGGAAGAGCGGGGCGGGAGCCCGAAGTAGGCCCGGGGAAAAAAACAAAGCAGGGGGATCTCCCCCTGCAATCACCCTTTTATATTTGCTTCAAAAATCAAACAGACAAATATATAACATATTTTATTACATATAGAGTAACCACAATGTCTCACGCCATCCAGCCATAACGGCAACAGGGAACCGGGGGATGCCGCACACCTCCCTCACAGGGAGGGTATCACCCGGTTCATCCTTTTGCGGGAAACGGATGGCGGACCGGGCATGCCATGGGGGAGCTGCAGAGAGAAAAAACGGTGCAACCGTGCCTGGGGTTCAGTCACCTTCGCCCAGCCGGACCCGGGAGGAGAGGAGAACTGCAGAATACACCGTGCATCCCGGAAAAGGCATTGTGGGGTTTTTTCCTTGTTTTCACAATATACCGTTCCGGCAGCAGAACCTTTCCCGGCACCCTCATCACAACAGAATCGCACAGTGATCCCGGATATAGAGACGGCAAAACGGCCTCCCATACACCTGACCAGAGGAGCATGCGACGGACAAAACGCCATTCCCGGGCCGCCCACCGGTGCCGGGGAACCCGGCGCAGGGCAGGTTGATCTCAACACAACTTAATTTTCATTAACACAACTCCACATGAGTCAATAATCCTGAATCAGGCCCCGAATTTTAAATCGGGCTTTATATAATCCGATTTCGACGAAATAAATTCGAAACCTTTTAATTAAGATCTGACCAAATTTACACTAACCACAAAGAGTATCTACTCGATGTGCGTGGCATTGCATTTTGAATACTCTCGTGCATTCGCACGCAGGGAGGAGGCT